>Ga0207707_10002303_pt1 | contig 17209 bp, 17 predicted proteins | sample KBSC83BmetaG_FD_184336 | JGI IMG/M metagenome (GOLD analysis project Ga0207707, IMG submission 184336) | Corn rhizosphere microbial communities from Kellogg Biological Station, Michigan, USA - KBS C8-3B metaG (SPAdes) (version 2) | ecosystem: Host-associated > Plants > Roots > Rhizosphere ...
GCGCGCTCAATATTCTGCCTTGTGATAATGGGGTGGCAGAACAGCTTGTCGCCGATCCTCGATTCAAACTATTCAGTTTTACCGGTAGCGCCGCCGTCGGATGGATGTTAAAGGCCAAGTGTGGAAAAAAGAAGGTGGTGTTGGAATTGGGCGGGAACGCGGGCGTGATCGTCGAACCAGATGCCGACCTTGAACTTGCGGCGCAGCGTTGCGCAGTCGGGGGGTTCGGATATGCCGGGCAAACGTGTATTTCCGTGCAGCGAATTTTCGTACATCATTCGATCGCTGACCTCTTTACTACAAAACTTCTGTTACAAGTCGCGCGTCTGAAAGCCGGCGACCCGGATGACGTCTCGACGATGGTGGGACCACTGATCGATCCGTCGGCGACCCATCGTGTCGAAGAATGGATTGCGGAAGCCGTCTCGCTGGGTGCGCGGGTGTTGTTGGGAGGCAAGCGCATGGGTTCGGTGATGGAGGCGACGGTGCTTTCCCACGTCACGCCACTGATGAAGGTCTCCTGCCGCGAAGTATTCGGGCCGGTGGTGACCGTGAGTCCCTACAGCCACTTCAGTGAAGCGATCACGGCGCTCAACCAGTCGGACTATGGGCTCCAGGCGGGGGTGTTCACGCAGGATGTGAATAAAATTTTTCACGCGTTTCGGCATCTTGATGTTGGGGCTGTGCTGGCGAATGAGATTCCGACGTTTCGCGCCGACCATATGCCCTACGGTGGAGTGAAGGACTCCGGGCTCGGTCGCGAAGGGGTTCAGGCAGCGATCGAGGATATGACCGAGCCGCGCCTGCTGGTGTTGAACCTTACACCGCCCACGGAAACTTAGAGAAAAAACGTGGAAGGATATTGCGAAGCTGCGCCAATCTTGGTACAACAGCGACCCTGTGCCTGCATGAGCGATCTTGTGGGCGTGCAGTTCAGTTCACGACGCGTCCGTCACGCGGCTGGCCGGACGAGGTAAGGAGAAGAGACGATGGTACCTACGCATATGTTTCTGACGCGAGGCGTCGGAGTCCACAAAGAAAAGTTGGCCTCCTTCGAGCAAGCCTTGCGTAGTGCTGGCGTCGCCTATTGCAACCTCGTCACGGTGTCTTCGATTCTTCCGCCGAATTGCAAAATTATCCCGCGTGCGCGCGGTGAAAAATTATTGAACCCCGGTGAAATCACGTTTTGTGTGATGGCGCGGTCGGAAACGAACGAACGGAGTCGCCTGGTTTCCGCGTCGATCGGGCTGGCGATTCCGACGGATCGTCGGACCTACGGATATCTGTCTGAGCACCATGCGCATGGCGAAACTGATGAAGAGACCGGAGAGTATACCGAAGACTTGGCGGCGCAGATGTTGGCCACAACGCTGGGGGTCGAGTTCGATCCGAACATTGCGTGGAAAGAACGGGAACAAGTATTCAAGATGGCCGGCAAGATAGTCCGTACGCTCAACATTACTCAGTCCGCTGTCGGGAAGCCCAATCGCTGGACGACGGTGGTTGCATTGGCCGTATTCATTCCGGAAGAAAACCTGCCGAAGCGGCGTCGCTAGCTATTCTGCGTGAGTATACGCCCATGACACTTCCCGCCGGATGGGAAGGTATCGATCATAACTTCCTCGGCCTCGAAGAGCCTTGGTGCCATCCTGACCAGGCCGGCGTCTATGTCTTACCTGCGCCCTATGAGCATACCTCCAGCTACGTCCAGGGCTCCGATCGAGGTCCTTCTGCCATCATCGAGGCCTCTCAGCAAGTTGAGTTGTATGACGAGACACTTCGGTGTGAGCCCTATCGAGAGTGGCGGGGGGTTGCCACGATTCGTCCACTCGATCTTGACGGCAAAGTCGATCAGCATGCGGTGGATGCCATCGAGAAGTTTGTCACTCCCCATGTCGGGACCGGACGATTTCTCGTTACATTGACAGGTGAACATACCGGCGCGCTCGGGGCGATTCGGGCCCATGCCCGCCGTTATCCTGATCTCTGCGTGGTGCAAATCGATGCGCATGGTGACTTGCGGAGGGCCTATCAGGGAAATCCCTATAGCCATGCAAGCGTGATGGCGCGGGTCGTCGACGACGGGTTGCCCTTGGTCCAAGTCGGCATTCGTTCCATTTCTCCAGAAGAAATCGAACGCATTAAGAGCACTGATCGAATCGCTACGTTTTTTGCCGCTGATATTCTTGACCCATCTGGCTCCTACGAAGGCAAAGCCTCCCGCTGGGTACCGGATGTCGTAAAGGCCTGTCGTGGGCCGGTCTACTTAACCTTCGATTGCGACGGACTTGATGCATCACTCGTCCCTGCGCTCGGCACTCCCGAGCCTGGTGGGTTGGGATGGTACGATACGGTCAATCTTGTGACCGCCCTTGCCAATGGACCGGGCATCCTCGGTATGGATATCAGCGAGATTGCCCCGATCGAAGGGTTTGTCGCGCCGCAGTTTTGTATCGCTCGATTGATCTATCGCATGCTGGGACGGATCAATGCCGGTCGACGCGTCCACTGAAACAGCGTACCAACCAGTGACCGACAAACTTCGCATCAATAAGTTTTTTACCCACCATGGGGTGTGTTCTCGGCGAGAGGCCGATCGTCTGATCGAATCAGGTCGCGTGACCATCAATCTGCGGGTCGCGTGTCTGGGAGATCAAGTCGGTCCTGAAGATGTCGTCGCGCGTGACGGTCAAGTGATTCCCTGGACCACGGCCCCGCTCTACATCAAATATCACAAACCTGTGGGGGTGACGACGACCAGTGAATCGCATGTGGCCCGTAATATCATCGCGGAAATAGGCCATCCCGAGCGGATTTTTCCGATCGGACGACTCGACAAAGACTCGTCCGGCCTCATCCTTCTCACGAACGACGGGGATATCGTAAATGAAATACTGCGAACTGAGCATGGGCATGAACGGGAATATGAAGTGTCAGTCGATCATCCTATCGATGAGACATTCATTGAACGGATGGCTCATGGGGTGGTAATTCTGAATCGTCCGACCAAACCATCCCGGATCGAACGACTCGGTCCAGCACGATTCCGCATCATCCTCACAGAAGGGCGCAATCGACAAATCAGACGGATGTGTCAGGTAATTGGGTACCGGGTGACGCAGTTGCACCGTGTTAGGATTATGCATATTACGATCAAGGGCTTGCTTGAAGGAGAGTGGAGGGAACTGACGGAAGAGGAGCAATCGAGCCTGCTGAGGGCCGTGGGGAGACGGGGAAATTAAACGGCGTGTTCCGTGTGCCGGACTTCGAAGGTCTTCTTCAATTGATATTACTGAGTCCTTAACTCGCGATGAAAGCGTGCTGTTCTCTGATGGTCTCGTCATCGTTGATGATTAACGAATAACTAAAACTGAGCAGGCAGCTCGATGCATGACCGAATGTGAAACGCTGCCGAGTAGAAATCGCTCTAGCTTATTACGCCCGTGTGAACCAACCACAAGCAAATCGTAATGTTTGGAGTGCTCGGCGAGGACGATCTCCGGTTCGCCCGTGGCAATTTTGGTTGTGACTGAATAGGACTGCCCGCGAATGGCTGAAGCAGTAGTATTGACAAGTTTCTCCGCAAACTCCATCGCAGAGGCGAATCGGAGCGCTTCCGGTACGGTCAGCACACAGACTTCAACCGGAGTTTTGAACGGGTGAGCAGCCAACCAGGATTGAAGTCTGAGAGCGTCCTCTTGTCCCTCAACAGCAACGAGAACCTTTCCTAGCGGGCGAGGGGTTCCTTTGACAACGAGTGTCGGCTGTGCTGCGTATGACAGCACACGATGCGACACGCTGTCGAGCAGGGCTTCTGCTACCGGACCATAGCCCCTCGTGCCTGTGATAATGAGGTCCGCTGCAACAGCCGTGGCGGTTTCGAGAATAAGGCGCGCAGGTGTCCGGACGTCGCAGACTTGATGCATTGACGGACCGTTCTTGGGAATCAGCGAGGCTGCATGCTGCAGCAACCGCCGACCAGCATCAAGCTTGGCGCGACGAAGGTTCTCATACTGCTCGCGTTCAGCATGGCTGGGAGCTCCTGCGCCGAAGGGAAACTCAAATCTCCCCATATCCACTCCATGGACCAAGGTGATTTCCGTGGGAGAAAAGATATGGAGCGCCTGTTGAAGCGTTGCGAAGGATGGCCCTGAAGAGTCCGTGAGGTCGGTCGGGCAAATAACATGCATTGGCTCCTCAAGGTCAGTGAGAGCCTCCTCCGATGAGTCAATGCCGATGACAATCCGCATGATAGAACTCGGTCACAATAGAAAAATTTGGTACAAAATGAGTCACCATCATAGTGGAACAGATGCCGTGAATGCTGTTCTAAACGATGGCCCGACTCCTACGGTCGTTCACTTGGAAAACCGCTGAGCTGTGAGCGTTGTTCCTGGCCGGGGAACAAGACGGACAATGGCATAGAGGACTAAAGCGGATGATACTCCGGTTAGGAAGTCTGTCAGAAGGACCATCACCGCCGTATATACCAAAAACGCTGTCTCAATTTTGCCTTCTTCAAACACCAGGGATACTTCTGCCGGTTTAACCATGTTGACGGCAACATACAGCATGATGCCGCCAATGCTGGCCAAAGGAATAATTTCCAGGTAACTGGCAAGGAACGCGGCCAGCGATAGCTTAATGACGCATTTGAATATCCCTGCAAGAGGCGACTGTGCCCCAACTTTAATGTTCGTGGCGGTGCGGGCCAGAGCACCAGTATGGGGAAATCCATTCACCAGAGGAATCACTACGTTAACCCAACCTTGTCCCCACAATTCTTTATTGGGGTTAAAGGGCACCCCTGAATTATTCGCCAATCGGTCAGCCATTCGTGAAGATAACAGGCTTTCAATAGCTGCGACGAATACAATGGCGAGGACATAGTAGGACAGGTCTGCCAGAAAAGAGAAATCCCATTGCAATGATGCCGGGGGGGTAAACACGAAAAAGTTTGTGGGCATGTTCCCATATTTGTCCTTCAAATGGACAATGCCTTTATCGGCCCAGATGGTGGACGCCATAATCAGACTGGCTCCAAGGGCGATAATTGGGCCGGGGACGAACGGGGAGATATGCTGGCAAAGCTTGGCAATGAGAAAGGTGCCGACAGCTAATGCGACCGTATAAGGATTGATCAGGTCGACGTGCTTCCAGGCAAGCGCAGACTTCTCCAAGACATTCTGGCCCACGATCATTTCTTTGACTCCAAGGATTTGGTCCAGCTGAGTCACGATGATCACGCCAGCAATGCCAATGGTGAATCCCACCACAATAGAATCTGGAACAAACTGAACGAATTTGCCCAGGCGGGCTAACCCTAGCGTCATGACGATAAGGCCGGAACAAATGCTCGCCAGGATCATAAATTCTTGCCCATGGTCGTTGACCATGGCAGCAATGATCGGAATAAACGCCGCTGTGGGCCCATACACTTGATACTTTGAGCCTCCCCAGAGTGCACCGAGAATTGCCGCAAGGGCACCTCCGACAATACCTTGTTCCGGCCGGAGCCCAGAGGCAATTGCAAATCCCATTGCCAGCGGAATTGCCACCAAGGCCACGATCAAACCGGCCGTGAGGTCTCGGAAGACGTTCAGGGCTATATTGCCTTTGAGGAGGTCTTCATACCGACCATCAAAGGGATTCAAATAGAACAGTAATCGTTCCCATGTGGTGGGGCGTTGCAGTTCAAAATAGTGCAGCCGTGGTTCTTCCATGTGAAGTACTCCAGTTCTTTTTGCGACAGGCAGAGTTCATCTGAATTAATGACCTATGTTGGCGATGCATCCTTAATTCCTAGTTTTTCCCTAATCCGTACAAGCAACTTCCACGCATAATCGACAGTTAGGCAGCCAGGTTTTTTTTAAATCCGCTCCACATTTGCAAGCTGGGCCACCCAATGCTGTGATCAGGTATGCCGAACCGGGTATCGTGCCAATCTGGATTTGAGCAGAAGGAAGAGTTACTGTGACGATTTTGGCGGATGGAAAATGGTACGAAGAGGTAGGAGGAAATATTGGTTCTGTTGGAATACCTCCAAGGTGGTGAGCAGGGTCGATAGACCTAATCTCGGGATAGTAGGTGGGATCGAATAGTCTATATTTTCGGATGTGTCCGACTCCTCCCATGAGTTCCACATCTCAATGGATAACCCTATCATTTGGATCCCAACGCACAGGCACAGCAGTAGGACTAAAGCAAAACACATTCTGTTGGCGAAACCATGCCAAATCATCAGCTTCATCTGTAAAGCTCAGAGCTGTATATTTGTAAGTGATTGATAAATTGTTAATTTACATTTCACATTCAAATTTTACCATACGAATAGTGCGAAAGTACACTGTGCGCACAGTGCGTAATCGAACTATTTAATGGTAATTGAGCTGGCAGTTTTCGCATGTATCCTATGTGATGTGCTCTCTTTAGCGAGGAGGAACTCCATAACGAAAACGGAAGGGTGGGAGTCAGTTTTTTTCATTTATCACGTCATAATCATGAAACTGGCATGACGCAGGGTTTGTGATTGCGCCAAAGGGATGGCCTGCCTTGACGGACTTCTGCAAAATGGTCTGCCTGGGACAGGGTCATGGGATCCTGGCATTTTTGAGCTCGTAAAAAGTGTGGTTGGTTTATGGCAGCCGATGTTCCTCCGATCTTGAAGTCGGGTAGGTGGAGCTTCCTGTCGCTCTATGTGAAACGGAACGGTCCAAGGAATCTGGATGGGGTCTTGCGCAACTTATCTCCATTGTTGGAAATCAACCAACACCGCTGCCTTGACCAGGTGCCCTGGAATCGATAAGGTGGGCTCACTTGAACCTGGATGATTATTTTCGCGTCGTGAAGAGAGGTTGGCGTTCATGGAAATAAGAAAAAAAAGATCTCAACGGGCTTCAGCGAGGCAAGCAGGTGAAATGCCGAACGGAAAGCCACTGGTTGGGATCTTAGGAGGAAGTAAATCGGACTTTCCTATACTAGAAAAGGCTGTTACGATTCTGACGGATCTCGGGATCCCACACGAATTGATGGTCGTTTCCGCTCATCGCACCCCCGATCGCCTCTTCGCCTATGCAGAACAAGCTCCGGACCGGGGGATTGAAGTCATTATAGCCGGTGCCGGTGGAGCGGCCCATCTTCCCGGAATGCTGGCGGCGAAGACCCATCTGCCGGTCATTGGCGTACCGATTCCGACGGAGAATCTCCGTGGACTTGACTCACTTCTTTCCATTGTGCAAATGCCAAGAGGGATTCCCGTCGCTACTGTGGCCATCGGAGGGGCTGACAATGCCGGATTGCTTGCGGCACAAATCCTGGCGGGCCGCTACCCCGGGATTGCAGTCCGGGTGAAATTATTCCGTCAGGCACAAACGAACAAAGTGCTCCAGTCTCCCGAAGCGAAGGGTCTGGTGGCTGGAACGAAAGGTCGCGCCCGTCCGAGTCGCCGGTCGTGAAGACCGTGGTTATCGAGCCTGGATCTGTTCTTGGCGTCTTGGGCGGTGGACAATTGGGTGCGATGTTCACCATGGCAGCCCGCCGGATCGGGTACGAAGTGGCCGTCTGGGATCCGGATCCAGAGGCGCCTGCCCATTGTCTTGCCACGCATAGCTTCCCCGTTTCATTTAGCGACCGACACATTCTTGAGCGGTTTGCCAACCTCGTCGGCGTCGTGACCTATGAATGGGAAAATATTCCCGCAGACCTCTGTAGAAAGTTGGAGCAACGGAAGCCGGTTCGTCCGTCAAGTGCTGTTCTCACCATCATTCAAGACCGTCTTGAACAAAAGACGTTCTTGGCCTCCAATGGGTTTCCCGTTCCTCCCTTCACCACCTTGACCTCTCCCGATCAACTGGCCTGTACCGTGGGACAGGTCGGATACCCCGCGCTCTGCAAGACGGCAACGGCAGGCTATGATGGCAAGGGACAATGGAGAATCGTTCGAGAGTCCGATGTCGAGGAGGTGAAACGTGCTTTAGCGGACTCCGCTCGCCCTGGCATGCGATGGATTGTAGAGGCCTTGGTGCCGTTTAAGCGGGAACTCTCAATCTTGATAGCCCGTGGATCTAATGGTGAAAGTTGCACCTATCCTTTGGCCGAAAATGAGCATCATGAAGGGATTCTTCGAATCACCAAGGTGCCGGCAGCAGGAGCTCCTGTTGCGGCGGAGCGTGCAGCGATTCTTGCGCGTCAAGTAGTGGATCGTTTGGAGGGAGTCGGGGTGTTCTGCCTCGAGCTGTTTGAGTTGCCGAGCGGGGAACTGTTGATCAATGAAATAGCGCCACGGCCCCATAACTCAGGCCATTACTCGCTTGACGCCTGTAGTGTGTCACAATTCGAACAACAGGTTCGAACGGTGAGTGACATGCCCCTTGGCGAAGTGCGTCTGCTGAGCCCAGCCGTCATGGTGAATCTCATTGGAGACGATGTTGCGAGCCTCCTGAAGGGCGCTGTTTGTCGAAGCCTATTGGATATTCCCGGTGCGGTGCTCCATCTCTACGGAAAACGGTCGGTCCGTCCCCGTCGCAAGATGGGACATGTTACGTTCTTAGCCGAGTCCCTCGATCTCGCACTTGCTCATGCGACGCAGTTTCGTGATGGTCTAGCGAACGATCCCACTAAGACCGTGTAAGCCAATCGTTCTTTGTCGCGTCCTCATCCCGCATGAAATGGGGACTGAGCGACTACAAAGAATAATTTTGATGGAAAGTATCGAAGCCCTGAGAGAGGCACCGTGGTACGGGGTGATGCCTCCCCTGGCGGGCCATGGCCGGTCCTCTGTCCCATCAATTCTCGAAAAAGTCTCAGCAAAAGGCCAGGAAACGGTATTGCTGGCGGAACCGAATAATGATGTGACCGTGAGCGATCTCATGATGCCGGAATCAGCGGGCGTGCCTTAGCGAGACGGTTATTGAAGGACCACCCGATGATGAAGGCGCTCTTTGTTTCAGGGTATGACGACGAGGCGATGGTGTCCCATCGCCTCAACCCGCGGTATCTTTGAGGCGTCCCTATCGGCAGGCGGACTATTAGAAAAAGTGCGAGAACTGCTGGATGCTCGATACGCTATCCGGGGTCTCCGGTGAGCCCTAACTGTCCCACCGATCTCGGCGATCTGGTGCAATGAAGCGCACGTCCGGATGTTTAAACACACCAATGAGGACCATCCCCGCTAAAAATCCACCGACATGGGCGAAGAATGCGACACCTCCGCCTTTGCTGCCGATACTCATTCCCCCGCTCAACAGTTGCATCACGAACCACATACCGAGCACGATAGCCGCTGCCACCCTTGTGGTGCCCAAACCAGGGATAAACACGAGCACGCGGGCTCGTGGGAACAACAACATATAGGCCCCTAAGACACCGGATATGGCGCCGCTTGCTCCGACCATGGGCACGAACGAGGACGGATCGGTCAGAGCATGGCTCAACGCAGCCAGGACTCCGCATGTGAGGTAGAACACGACAAACCTGGGATGGCCCAGAACATCCTCGATGTTGTTCCCGAAGACCCATAAATAAAGCATATTCCCAATGAGATGCATCCAACTGCCATGGAGGAACATGCTCGTGATTAATGTACCGTAGGCGGGAATGACCGCGTCCATTTCAGGGGGAGTGCCCTGTCCGAAGACGAGAGCCGGAATCGCACCATACTGAAATATGAATGTGTCTCCTGAGCCACTGGGAAGGCTTGCCTGGTAGAAGAAGACGAGGATGCAGGCCGCAATGCATACGATTGTGACAACCGACGTGCGCTCGGTCGGGTTATCGTCATGGAGAGGGATCATGGCGCCCTCACTCGATGGGAGAGCGGCGACGGTCAACGACTGATCGAGGGAGTGTCGGATTGTCAGGCAAGGAGCCGTCCGGTCCGAGCGAGACTGAAAACCCGGCGGCGTGGGTATGTCCCCCACCGCCGAATGAGGCGGCGATCGCTCCTACATCGGCACCATCCTCTCGCGAGCGCATGCTGTAGTAGCGCCGTCCATCCCTGTCATGCCAAATCAGGCAAAACGGGTGTTCCGTTGCGAGACGTTCGCCGATCTGACTTGTCAATACTGCGCTGTGGACAGACGGAATCACGGTACCCTGAAAATCCACCAACATTGCTTGTGCCGCGAGTTTTCCCACCAGCTCATTTTCATAGCGAAGAATTGCGCGACCCTCCTGCTCCAACTCCTGCCGTTTAAAGTTGCTCCAGAGATGATAGTCGAAAGGATATGAGGCAACAGCCGCATTGATTTCTCGACTGAAGGGAAGCGTCCAGGTCCAGAGGTCTTTGTCTTGGATGTAGTCCAGGAGCCAGGGGGTCGGCTGTTCGTGCGCCCATTCCCAGGCCAGGACCGCTCCCGACTTCTTCATGTCAAAATAAGCATAGGGAAGGCCTGCAAGCGCCTTCTCTGCCGTAATGTGATGATCGAGCACGAGCAGCGCTTTTGTCTGAGCCGCCATAGTTTCCAGCGTCTCGCGGGCATAACTGAAATCGACGATGACCACTCGTTCGTCCTGAAGTCCTGCGGGAGGCGGATTCCCATGTTTAACGGGGATGAACCGAGCCCCGGGGAATTGTGTCCACATTGCCCAAGCTGCGCCGAACCCATCCGCACAATCTGCGTGATAGAGCACAACTGTGGGGGGCTCAGAAAATGCGTGCTGGATACGGGAGCTAGCCATTAACGCCGAGCATACCATGACGCTTCGATGAGACTAAAGCGTCTTTGTGAGGTCAAAGTGCATTGAGGTGATCGATCAACTGTCGCAGACGGCTCGCACTCTGACGGTTGGAGGGAAAGGCCAACCGAGGCAACTCTGTCAGATCCGGCTCGTCAAGTTCCTCGGGAAGAGGACCACGCAGTTCGAAGGTGCCATCAGATAACAGATCGCCAAACGTATCACGAAGACCAGCCACCTGTTCCGGGGAGATACTCGTTTTCAACCGCATGGCCAAAAGCCGTCCCACATATCGAATAGAATGGAAACGACGATAGAAAGTCTTGATTTCATCAATCGCATCGTCCACGGAGCTGGTGATTTTGAACAGGCTGAGATCTTCAGGGTTGATCAGTTTGCGGGCCAGGAGTTGTCGGGTGACAAAGGCATACCATTCGTCCCAATAATCGCATCCGGGAGCTTGGAGGCAAACGATCGGTTGGGGGTCGCTCTTGCCGGTTTGAGCGAGGGTCAAAATCTCAAAGCCTTCATCATGCGTTCCGAAGCCGCCCGGGAAGAGGGCAATGGCATTGGCCTCCTTCTGAAAGATCAATTTCCGGGTGAAGAAATATTTGAATGTCACGAGCTTGGGATCGTCGGCAATCGTGGTGTTCGGGCCTTGTTCGAACGGCAGCATAATATTGACGCCGAAACTGTTCTCACGACCGGCGCCTTCCTGGCATGCGCGCATGATCCCATCGGCGCCCCCGGTAATGACCATGAAACCTTCCTCGACGATCCGACGGGAGAACTGGAAGGCCATCTGATAGTTCGGATCGTTCGACACGGTGCGGGCCGAACCAAAGATGCTGACCTTGAGCCGATCTCGGTAGTTGTGAAAGACACGGAAGGCATGACGCAATTCCTTCACAGCACGGTTGACGATCTTAAGATCCAGGATATCCAGATGAGAATCGTGAAGCCGAAGGGTTCCGACCAGGAGTTCCTTCATGATCGCGGCCTGCAAATCGTCTTCCGGACTCTCTAGCAGGAGGTGGATTTGACTGAGTAATTCCTCATTCGAGGGCAGGGGACGAGAACGGGTTGGGGAAATTTTCATCGGGTCATCCATTTGCATTGTGTGCTTCCATATCAAGGAGAGAGAAATTTTATCAGCTGATTGGCGATTGGTCAAAAGAACAGAGAATCTGTGTGAGGTTAAGAAGGATGGGTGGCGGAAGGCATGGTTTGAAGAGCCCAAGCTCTGATCCGCGCGAGGTCAGTCGATGACAGGTCGGTGAACTGAAGGTCAATATACCAGGTGGGGGTCCCGATTGGTGGTGCGGCGGACTCTGTCCCTGACGTTTCACTTGTCAGCACTGTACCACGAATGGTCAAGGGGGTGTTTTGACCCGATATAGAGAACGCCAGTACGACGTTCGCGCCTGCCATGATTTTGGCGGTGGATTCGACCAACGCTCCAACGTGGCTCAGTTGGGTGATCATGGCGTTGTAGTTGAGTCCCAGCAGGGATGCTCGTCCGACTACACTGATGACGACGGGGATTTTCGTGCGGCGTCGTGGCGGTGTGAGCAGAAGGTCCTGCGCGCTAAGTACCCCGATCGGTTGGTTTTGTTTAGTGACTATCAAGAGGGAGGCACCAGTCGCCATCATCAGGGTCGAGGCCTCCGCCAAGGCCTGATCGTATTCGATGAACTGAACTGGACGGGTCATGATAGATCTGACTTCGATGTCATGAGGTTCGAGGCCCTGAGCCACGACTTTCTTTACGATGTCGGTTGGTGTCATGAGGCCGAATCGCATGTCCGTATCTTTTACGAGCAGGCAGGGGGCCTGTTCCCGTTCGAGCAGCAGTGCCGCTTCGCTAACAGACACATCCCCCGGAACTTGTACGACCCCTGGTGTCATCATATGGGCAACCACAGCTGTTTGTAAAAGACCTATACTCTTATTAGATGGTTTCTCTTCGGCATCCGGCATGGCGGTAGACCTCTTCCGACTCGCACCTGCACGATTCGTGAGGGATCCACCCCTGGCGACGTAAGCCAAGTATAGCAGACCGGGTGCCCTCGTTTGTGAAAGTTGCCGTCCCTTGTCAAACAAGGGGGTCAGCGCATAGACTAGGCCGATTGTTGGGACGGCACAAGGGATGATCGATGGTGGATCACGATTTCGTAATTGAGGATTTTCAGCGACGACTCAGGATGATTTCTCGTCACGGAATGGGACTGTCCGTCGACGTCTACTCGCCCAATCTCTTCGAGTTGGTCCAAGCGCTCGGGCGACAGGGCCTCCAGCCGGGCTATCTTGAAGTCTTTAAAGCGACGACGACTGCACTGACATCGGTCCGAAACGCTTGCCCTAATATTCCGATGGCCTATCACGGAGAAGGATTGTGGCTTCCCCAGCCGGACCTTCAAGAGTCTCCGTTCTTTCAACAGGATGTCGGCGAAATGATTACGCAACTCGACCGAATACAGAGTCTTTGGCTGAACCACGAATGTGCGATGAAGCAGATGGCCGGTTACTCGTTTGGCACATACCTTCCTCCACTATATACGCCGCAGAGCGCAGAGGTGGTTGCTGAAAATATCGCGACGATCCAGCAAGCCATGGACCGTCAGAGCTATCGAACGGACGGAACCACGCCGCTTTTTCTACTGGAAATGCCACCGCTTACATATTTTGCCGCCGGCACAATGCCGATTGCCCGTTTTTTCCGCCGGGTCGCAGCCTTGGCATCCTGCGGCCTTGTGCTCGATATCGGGCACCTCTGGACAGTCTATCGCTATACAGCGGCCTCTCGACAAATCTCGCTGGAACGATTCGTCCGGGAATTCCTCGATGAATTTCCTCTCGAGCGAGTCGTCGAAATCCATGTAGCCGGGCTGGCCTCTCAGGGGTCGCGTGAAGATCAGGCGGAAGGCGAGGGGTTGCCTGACTGGATTGATGCCCACGCTGCACCGATTCCATCGGTTCTCTTTACGATGCTAGAAGAGGTTCTCGCTCATTCGAATCTTGTCAGCCTCAGGGGGGTCGCGCTTGAAGTGGATACCAAGTCCATAGACCTCATTGTGGAGGAGTACGGAGAAGCTGTTCGGCGGTTCTCTCCCCGTATTCAGCAGGCGATGGCGAGAGAAATGACGGTAGAAGAGATGAAAGTACTGGCCCACGGTCCATCCTCCTTGGTCGAAGAACCATTGCTCCAATCCCATCGGCAGCAGTTGCGCGATGACTATGAGCGCTATGCGCAAATCATTTCGGGGCGAGCTCCCATCACAGGTCCTGAATGGCAGGAGGTGGCATCGAATCCGGCCGGCCTCACCTGCTATCGCACGTTCTATCTACCGTATGAGATTCTCCATTGGGGGGGCGAGCTGACAGAGATGTGTCCGCATACCTGTCGGGTATTGACGGAACGAGGAGTCTCTCTGGAGGAGTTTGTGGTCTTTTGGTTTCGGTTGCCACGACCGCTCTCTCACTCGTACGATTTCTTCCTGCTCAAGATCGAACGGTTTCTTGAGTTTGTGGCTGAGCGTGCGCCAGACTCACTGGTACTGGCCGAACAGGAAAGCGACATGTTGCGCATGGCCTACGCTCAGGCGAATGAGGTGGGAGAACTGGTGATGGGAGAGGAGCGAGACTGATGAGTTTTTGGGAGTCACTCGCCAGACCGGTGATTGGTATGGCGCCGATGGATGGGGTCACCGATGCGACGTTTCGCCATACCGTGGCGATGCATGGAAAGCCGGACGTCTCTTTCACGGAGTTCACGCATGTACATGACGTCTGCCGGGGACCGGAATTCTTGCTGGACTCTCTCATCTATCACGAGGTGGAACGACCGATTGTCGCGCAACTCTACGGCAAGGATCCGGATCTTTTCTATCAGGCCGCACACGCCGTGTGTGAGTTGGGGTTTGACGGATTGGATATCAACATGGGCTGTCCTTCACGAAGTGTGGCCTCATCCGGATCGGGTGCGGGGCTGATCCGAACGCCGGATGTCGCTCGGGCCGTCATGCAGGCCGCTCGGCAGGGGATCGCCGATTGGGCGGCCGGTCAGACTCTTGCGGGCGCGGGTCTCAAGCCTGGCAGAGTGGCGGCGATCGGACGGATGAACGAACTAAGGCAGAATGCCCGTCCTCTCGAACGGGTCGAGATCCCTCTCTCCGTCAAGACACGTCTTGGCTACGACGTCGTGGTCATCGATCGTTGGATCGAACATCTCCTCGAAGAACGGCCAGCAGTGATCTCTCTCCATGGTCGCACGTTGCAACAAATGTATAGAGGGGAAGCGGACTGGAACGCCATTGCGAGGGCGGCGGAAATTGTGCGGGGGAGCGGGACTTGGCTGTTCGGCAACGGTGACGTGCACAACTTTCATGATGTCGTCCGTCGTGTGCGCGACACCGGAGTCGATGGGGTCTTAGTCGGGCGAGCGGCACTCGGCGCTCCCTGGTTCTTTCGGCAGAAGGAGGCCGCGCGACACATTCTACAGCAACATCGGCTTGATGAAGGCCCCGAACCGTGGATGCCGACGCGTGACGTTCGATTCGAGATGTTGCTCGATCATGCCCGACGGTTCGAAGCGGCCTGCGGTCCGGGTCAGTTCAGGCGGATGCGCAAACATCTTGGATGGTATTGCAAAGGATTCGCCCATGCCGCCTCGCTTCGAGCCAATATGTTTCGAGTCTCTTCGGTTGCAGATTTGGAGCAGGTGCTCTCTGATTTTCGGAGACAGGGCGCGAGTTCAATCGGAGAACCTGACGCAATGCTGCTTGCATCGCTCGTTTCGTATGAAACCTCTCCGACATTGTAGATGCCGCTAATTCTCGCTTCGACCTCTCCGCGTCGTTACGAGTTGCTTTCCTTATTAGGCATTCCTTTTGACGTGAGAAGTCCTCTGTTTGAGGAGCGGCTCGAACAGGGCCGGTCCGCAATCGAACAGGTGGAGTCTTTCGCGCGAGGCAAGGGCCTGGCGGTCGCGAAGCAAGAAGCGGATGCCCTCGTGCTGGGCAGCGATACAGTGATTGAGTTGGACCATGACGTCCTCGGGAAACCGGTCGATTCAGCAGAAGCTCGTACGATGCTCCGCCGCCTTGCAGGTCGCGAGCATTATGTATACACGGCGGTTGCGATCTTGTGCTCAACCCGCGCACTAGATGCCGTCGCCCTATCTTCGACGGTTGTCCGGATGAAACCGTTCGATGAGCGAATGCATGAACGTTACTTAGCGACTGGAGAAAGTCTCGGCAAAGCCGGTGCGTATTCGATTCAAGGAGTTGGTGGCGATCTGATCGATTCCATTGACGGAGACTTCACGACGGTGGTCGGTCTCCCGCTCCGCCTTGTCGCTCAACTGCTTGAAAGGGCCGGTATTATCGTGCCGGTCGACCTCGACGAAGTGTATGCTTCCAAGCCCTATCCCAACTGGGCCCGCTTCCCTGGCTGATTGCAAAGGGGTAGGTGTTTTCGTACAATATCGCCCCATCATTTGCTGTCATGCTTTTTTATGGAGGAAGTTATGAGCGTGCGATCCCTGATATCAGTGTCGCCAGTCGGTCCCCTTACCTGTTGTATGGTCGTTGGCCTGCTGACGGTGGTCGGTGTCCAGCCGGTTTTGGCGATTGATATTAAGCTCTCTCCTGAGGAAGCACAGAAGGCTTTGGAAGCAGGGCGGATCCCGATGGAGAAAGCCAACAACCCGGAAGAAGTGAAGAAAGTTCTTCAGCAGGCCTCCCTGGTTACGCGAGTGGGGGCCGACCCGGAGAAAGACCCCTGCGGCGCCAGTGCGATCCTCAGAACGAAACGGTATCGACTTGAAGCATTTGGTCGGCAAGAGGCGGCGGAATCCAAGAAGCGAAAAACGGATGTGCGCATGCCCGACGAGTTCATCAAGAAAGTCGTGGACATGGCCAATATGGAGATCGAAGTTCAGTTGTGTGGAGACGACGAATATTTTGCAGAAGGCGCCTTGATCGAGCTGCAACAGGGGTCCAAGAAGATCAAGCCCATTGATATCGGGAAAGCAGAACGCGGCCGTAAGAATGAAGGAAGCGGCCCGGCCTATCGGTCGCGCTTTACAGCACTCTTTGACTATGAGAAATTCGATCCCAACGCTGCCTCCGTTTTCGTGGTGAACCTACAGGACGGAAAAGAGGCGAGAATCACTGCTGATTTCTCAAAGATTAAATAGGCAAGTCTTATTGATATTATCCCGTACCAGTCCCCCGGCGATCGTTCCACTATCGGGATGTCGATCGTCGTGGGGGACTCCGCGATAAAAGGATACCGTAGTCCCGCCTTTCGACTCTCTCCATTGCTCAAATCTCATTGCTAATCTGGCGTGGGAGGCTTGACCACTTCAAGAACAAAGGGATAGCCTCAGGCCTCCGGCGATCGGCTGGAAGGCCAAGGGCAGGAAGCGCAAGCTGGCGAAGTCGACGCTCGTGTCCGACGCGGAGGTCGCCAGCGTGAGGAAGATGCTTTTGGCCTCCAAGAGGAGGTAGCATTCAGCGACCGCGCCCAACGA
>Ga0207707_10002305_pt1 | contig 17208 bp, 13 predicted proteins | sample KBSC83BmetaG_FD_184336 | JGI IMG/M metagenome (GOLD analysis project Ga0207707, IMG submission 184336) | Corn rhizosphere microbial communities from Kellogg Biological Station, Michigan, USA - KBS C8-3B metaG (SPAdes) (version 2) | ecosystem: Host-associated > Plants > Roots > Rhizosphere ...
TTACGCGGCCAGCGCTTCGCGCAACACCGGATAGTCGGTGTATCCCTTCGCGGTGCCGCCGAAGAACGTGCTGCGATCGGCGGCGTTCAAGGGCGCGCCGGCCTTCAGCCGTGCGATGAAATCGGGATTGGCGAGCACGAATTGACCGTAGGACTCCAGATCGGCCAGCCCTTCAGCCACGTCGGTGCCGATCCGGTCTCGCGGTCGACCTGCGCGATTGAGCATCAGCGTGCCCTTCCAAAGCTTGCGGATGTCAGTCAGCAGCGCTTCGTCGCTTTGCTGCGCGATGTGCAGGTAAGCCAGGCCCAATGCGTCGAGTTCGCCGATCAAATGGCGGTAGAGGTTCGGTCCCTCGTCCCCTTCGTCGATGCCCCACAGCTTCATGCCGGGTGACAGACGGATGGCGGTCCGGTCCGATCCGATTTCGGCGGCAACCGCCGTGGCGACTTCGATGGCAAAGCGGACGCGGTTCGGGATCGACCCGCCGTAGTCGTCGGTGCGCGTGTTGGCACTGGGCGCGAGAAACTGATGCACCAGATAGGCGTTCGCGCCGTGGATTTCGACACCGTCCGCACCCGCTTCGATCGCGCGACGCGCGGCGAAGCGGAAGTCATCGACCGTCTGGTGGATTTCCACGGTGGTCAGTGCACGCGGTTCGGGGATCTCCTGCATGCCCGTGGCCGTGAACATCGGCGCACCCGGCGCAATGGCGGAAGGGGCGACGCCCTGCCGGTGGTGCGGCGTGTTGTCCGGATGTGACATGCGCCCCGCGTGCATGAGCTGGATGAAGATGTGACCATCCTTGTCGTGCACGGCTGCCGTGACCCTTTTCCAGCCGGCGACGTGAGCGTCGGTATGGATGCCTGGCGTGGTGAGGTAGCCCTGCCCATCCTCCGACGGTTGCGTCCCTTCGGTGACGATCAGGCCGACGCTGGCGCGCTGGCTGTAATAGTCCGCCGCGAGATCGCCAGGCGTGCCATCGGCTTTGGCGCGCGAACGGGTCATCGGCGCCATGACCAGGCGGTTGGGAAGTGTGTGGCGTCCGATACGGACAGGGTTGAACAGTTGCGGGTTCATGTCGTGCTCTCCTTGCAATTGCTTGGGTACCACAACAATAGGCAGTTCCACGAACAAAACACAGAGGCTAATATGTGGACACAATGTCTCAATATCAAAACACATGAATCTCAACGCCCTCGAGGACTTCCTGCTGGTGGCAGCCCACGGCGGCCTGGGCAAAGCCAGCCGCGCGAGCGGCCGATCAAAGGCCACGCTGTCACGCCGCATTGCCGATCTGGAAGAGGCGCTGGGCGTCCGGCTGCTCGAACGCGGTTCGAATCGACTCATTCTGACCGAGGCCGGGCAGTTGCTGTTGGCTCGTGCCGAAGATCCGATGCGCGAAGTCGGGGAGGCCGTGATCGCGGCGCGCGAAGGATTCGCCAAGCCGCGCGGCCGCTTGCGCATTGCCGCGCCGTTGCTGTTTTCGCAACTCGCGTTCGGCCAGCTCGGTGCCCGCTTCCTGGCGGCCTACCCGGATGTTCAACTGGACGTGGTCGCGCAGGATCGGGCCGTCGATCTGGTTGAAGAACATTTCGACGTGGCCATCCGCGTCAATCCAAGCGAGGACAGCACGCTGGTGGGCCGATGCTTTGCCAAAGACAGGCTCGTCATCGCCGCTGCGCCTTCGATCAAAATGCCAAGGGCAGGCAAGGCCGGAAAACCCGTCCCGGTTCCAGCGGTGGTGTTGTCTTCCTACGCCAGTGGACCCTGGCCCATCGACCGCAGCCGCCTCGTGATCGATCCGCAGCCCGTGTTGCGTGCCTCGTCGCTGCTGATCGTCCGCGATGCCGCGCTTGCCGGCGTTGGTGTCGCGGTGTTGCCGCGATCCATCATCGGGTCAAGACTGGAACGCGGCGAACTGGTGCAATGGGGGACAACGGGCAAGGTTGTCGAGCTATGGGCCCTGCACACTTCGCGTCGCCTGCCCAGCGCGAAGGTGCGTGCATTCGTGGACTTCATGCGCGACCAGTATCCGGACGGTGAGCTCGTCCTGCAGGGGTGACCAGGAACCGCAAGAACCGGGTCAGGTTCACTTGTTGCATTTTCGCGGTGAGTATTGGGGGGGAAGTGAACCTGACCCCGTTCTTGCCTGCTGCAGCCGTCAGCCGGGCAGCTTGCAGCGGACCAACCATTACAATGAGCGGATGTCTCTGGTCCAATTGCAACGCGTCGACTTCAGTATCGGCGGTCCACTCCTGCTCGAACGTGTCGATTTATCCATCGAAGCGAACGAACGGGTATGTATCGTCGGGCGCAACGGCGAAGGCAAATCCACCCTCATCAAGCTGATCAGCGGCGAGCTGCGTGCCGACGACGGCGAAGTACGTGTGCAAAACGGGATTGTCATCGCGCGCCTTGCGCAAGAGGTGCCGCAGGACACCGCTGGCAGCGTGTTTGACGTGGTGGCAGAAGGATTGGGCGACCTTGGCCGCTTGCTGGCGCGCTACCATCACTCGCTGGCCATCGGCGACCTCGAGGCGCTGGGCGAGGTCCAGACAAAGATCGAAGCGCAGCATGGCTGGGATCTGGATCGCCGCGTTGAAGAAGTGCTGACCAAGCTGGGACTGCCCGGCGACATGGATTTTTCCGCGCTGTCCGGCGGCATGAAGCGACGCGTGTTGCTGGCGCAAGCGCTGGTCCGCAATCCGGACATCCTGCTGCTGGACGAACCGACCAACCATCTGGATATCGACGCCATCCGTTGGCTGGAAGGGTTCCTCAAGCAATTTGCCGGCAGCGTCGTCTTCATCACGCACGACCGCAGTTTTGTACGCGCACTGGCCACACGCATCGTCGAAATCGATCGCGGCGCGCTGACCGACTGGCCCGGCGACTACGACAATTACCTGCGGCGCCGCGAGGAACGCCTGCACGCGGAGAGTTTGGCCAACGCATTGTTCGACAAGAAGCTGGCCCAGGAAGAAGCGTGGATCCGCCAGGGCATCAAGGCGCGGCGTACGCGCAACGAAGGTCGGGTACGCGCATTGAAAGCGCTGCGCAACGAACGCGCTGAGCGGCGCAACCTTGCCGGCAACGTGAAGATGACGCTGGGACGCGCGCACGCTTCAGGCAAGAAGGTAATCGACCTCAAGCACGTGACCCACGGCTTTGACGGCCGCGTGTTGATCGACGACCTGAGCACCACCGTGATGCGCGGCGATCGCATCGGCATCATTGGCCCGAACGGTGCCGGCAAAAGCACCCTGCTGAAGATCATGCTGGGTGAGTTGATTCCGCAACTCGGCACGGTCGAGCTTGGCACCGGCACCCAGATCGCGTATTTCGATCAGCACCGCCTGCAACTGGACAACTCGCTCAACGCCGTCGACAACGTCGCTGGCGGCCTCGAGTTCATCGAGCTGAACGGTCAGCGCAAGCACATCATCGGCTACCTGCAGGATTTCCTGTTTTCACCGGAGCGCGCGCGTGCGCCCATCACACGCCTGTCCGGCGGCGAGCGCAATCGCCTGCTGTTGGCCAAGTTGTTCTCGCAACCATCCAACCTGTTGGTGATGGACGAACCGACCAACGATCTCGATGTGGAAACGCTGGAACTGCTGGAAGAGTTGTTGCTTGATTACAAGGGCACCTTGCTGCTGGTGTCACACGACCGTGCGTTCCTCGACAACGTCGTCTCCAGCACGCTGGTGCTGGAAGGCCACGGCCGGATCGGCGAATACGTGGGCGGCTACACCGATTGGCTGCGCCAGCGTCCGGTCGATCCACCCGCCGCGCCCAATGTCGGCAAGCTTGCCAGCAAAGTCGATACCCCAGCGGCGGCAGCAAAACGCAGGCTCAGCTTCAAGGACCAACGTCTACTGGAGCAGCTTCCCAAGCGCATCGAACAACTGGAAAGCGAGATTGCCAGTCGGACCGCGGCAATGAACGATCCTACGTTTTTCCAGCAAGACGGCAGCGCGATCGTGCAAGCCAACAAATTACTGGTCGCCCTGCAGGCTGACCTGGAAACAGCCTACGCACACTGGGCTGAACTGGACGGCTAAGCGTTCGCCGCCATCATGCGTCCAGCGGCGGCTGGCTACACAACCAGGATTCCAGAAAGCAGACTGCCGTTGATCCACTTTGCGGACGTTCGTCCATTGGCGACAGCCATGCGGATAGCTGCAATTTGCATGAAGCTAAGGTCTGCCAAGGAGCTCCACCAGCCGCGATTCGCATGGTGAGAGATCGTAGCCCCGGCGCTGCGAAACCACGAACGCGAGCGGGCCGAGATGCCAGGCGCGGCGCTCGAGTTCGACGAGCTGTCCACTCGCCAGATCCTCGGTGACCAGGTGCCGCGGCAAGTGTCCCCAGCCCAGGCCGGCCTTGAGCAGATCGCGCTTGGCGCCGAGATCGTTCACCAGCCACTGGCGTTTGCCCGCAACGCCCTGCTGGGTCTTTTCTGTTCCGGGCTGGTTGTCCGTCACGACGATCTGAATGTGTCGGCCGAACTCGTCCATCGGGATGGGTTTCGGTGTCGAAGCGAGTGGATGGGATGGCGCACATGCCGTCACCATCTCCGCCTCGCATAGCCAACTGCGTTCCATGGCATCCGGATTCACCTCCGGCACGTTCTCGATCGTGACGGCCAGGGCACACACCTTTTCGAACACCAGGTCCTCGCCGCCCTGCATGCTCGTGATCCGAAGGTTGATCGCCGCGGTGGGGAACTCCGCTTGCAGCGTCCGCAAGCTGTCGATCAGGTGGGCACGCGGGAAGTAGGCATCGATCGCAATCGAAACCTGTGGCGCCCCGGCTTTGGCGATCGCGCCGGCACGGTTCTTCATTTCTTCCGTGCGTGAAATCACCGCCCGTGCGTCCGGCAACAGGCTGCGGCCCGCCTCAGTGAGCTGCGCCTTCCGTGTGTTGCGCTCGAACAATTCGACATCGAACGCGCTTTCCAGCGCCTTGATCGCATGACTGATGGCCGACTGCGCACGCCTCAGTTTCCGCGCCGCACCCGAGAAGCTTCCCTGATCGCATACCGCGACGAACGCACGCAGTTGGTTGATGGTGACGTTGTCGAGCATGGGCATCCAGAAAATAGATCGTACCAAGCGATGTTTTGTCAATTGGATTGATGTGTCAAGGGCGCCAGATTGGTTGCACTCAATCCCGGTACTGAAATGGAGAACTACATGAGCTACGCAATCATCGGTTTCGGCGCAGTGGGCCAGGCCCTCGCCCGCGCCTTTGCCCGGAAAAACATCGAAGTCGCCGTCGCCAGCCGGCGGTCGCCTGAAGCCTTGGCGCCGCAGGCGCAGGCGATCGGGTCCACGGTCGTCCCCAGGACACTGCGGGAAGCCATCAAGGCTGACATCATTTTTCTGGCCGTCCCATTCGGGGAACATCGCGCAGTCGCCAAAAACCTGGCGAGCTGGCAGGGCAAGACGATCATCGACGCGATGAACGGGTTTGGCGTCTCCTCTGCCGTCGTAGCCAAAGCCTTCCCGGGTGCCCGGTTGGTGAAGGGCTTCAATCATCTTCTCGCCCGCACCCTGGCCGCCGATCCGCACGTCAAGGGCGGCCGGCGGGTCGTGTTCCTGTCGAGCGACGACGAAGGTGCTGAAGCGCCGGTGGCGGCGCTCGCCGAACAACTCGGTTTCGCGCCCGTCAATCTCGGCAAGCTTGAAGAGGGTGGCGCGCTGGTGCAGGCGCGCGAGGACAAGAGCTGGGGGCCTTTGATCTTCCAGGACCTGTTCAAAAACGAGCCCGAGCGACCCGCGACCGCCGTCGCAGGATCATCATCACTTTAGGAGCCACGAAAAACCCCCGGTGATGTCATTCTCGCGAAAGCGGGAATCCATTTTGTTCTCGCGGAACAGCAACTTGGATTCCCGCTTTCGCGGGAATGACGAACAAAAAGGCAGTTATTTCGAGGCTCCCTTTTTTGTGCAATCCCAACCAAGGATCCATGACATGAACAGACTGAATGGAAAGACCGCCGTGATCACCGGTGGCGCTACCGGCATCGGCCGCGCGGCGGCCAAGCGCTTCATCGAGGAGGGCGCCTTCGTCTTCATCTTTGGCCGCCGCCAGGAAGCACTCGACGCCGCCGTGGCCGACCTCGGGCCCCATGCCCGCGCGGTGCAGGGCTCGGTCTCCGACCTGGCCGACCTTGACCGACTCTACGCGGCGGTGAAGGCCGGGCGCGGAACCCTCGACATCGTCTTCGCGAATGCCGGGGCGGGAAGCCAGCTTGCGCTCGGCGAGATCACCGCCGAGCACATCGACGAAATCTTCGACACCAACGTGAAGGGCTCGATCTTCACGGTCCAGAAGGCGCTGCCGCTGATGGGCGAGGGCGGTTCGATCATCCTGACCGGATCGAGCGCCGGCACCACGGGCGCCCCGGCATTCAGCGCCTGCAGCGCGAGCAAGGCGGCCGTGCGCAACCTCGCGAAGACCTGGGCGGAAGACCTGAAGGGCACCGGCATCCGGGTCAACGTGCTGTCGCCCGGGCCGACGGCGACCGAACTCGCGAAGGCAGCGTTGGGCGAGGAGGGCGTGAAGGCCTTCGGCGCGATGAACCCACTCCAGCGCATGGCCGATCCGGCGGAAATCGGGGCGGCGGCCGCCTTCCTCGCGTCGCCGGACAGCAGCTTCATGACCGCCAGCGAGGTCGCCGTCGACGGCGGCCTGGCGCAACTCTGACGAAAAGGGGACGGGGGGTGATTAATGCTGGTTAATTCCCCCCCGTCCCCTTTTTACGCTGTTGTTTATGCGGCTGGGCGCTGGTCTTGGCGTTCGAGTTCTTCGAGCTGGGCGAGGTCGGCACCGGCGGCGGGAGCGAGTTCATGGACTCCCACGGAGCGTACGACCCAAGTCGTGTCGCTAGCCCGGAACACCAGGATGGTCACCCGGCCGACGCCGGTTCGTACTACGCGCCCCACCGCGCGGTCCGTGTAGCCGGGGCCGCCGCGGCTGTTGCGTGTCCAAACGACGGGGTCTGATCCGACGAACTGTCTTTTGTTCAACATGTCCTTCACCTTCTACGCGCGGGCGGTGCATGATGCATCGCAACAATTCACATGATGTTGCGGCTAGATAACGTGAAAACAAGCGCATTGCAGCGCAGCATTTCCGGCAGATTCAGGCCAAGCGTCCGCCGTCGGGGCGGCTGTTCCGCGCGGCATGGCCAAGCGAGGGCGACGGGCGTTTCCCGGTTACGGCGAACGGGTGGTTCCTGGGTTTCTTCCCCCTTCCGCAGGAAGGGGGACCGAGGGGGATGGCTTTGGAGTATTACGATGGTCCGGATAACCCGGACGCAAGGAAACGTACGAATGACGAAGCTGGCCATCGCCGTCCTTCTCGTGGCGCTGCTGACAAACGCCGCACATGCGCAGACCAATGCCGGCGAACAGAAGTCCGATCCCAACCTTCCCTTCAACATCACGAAGGTGGCCAGTTTCGATCTGCCCTGGCGCATCGCGTTCCTGCCCGATGGCCGCATGCTGGTGACCGAGAAGGTCGGCCGCGTCGATCTGGTCACCCCGCAGGGCGCCAAGACCGAAATCGGGGGTGTCCCGCCCAGCTATGTCGAGGGTCAGGATGGCATGCTGGGCGTCTTTCTTTCGCCCCATTACGCCACTGACCACAATGTATATCTCACCTATGTCGAACCGGGCGCCTATGGCGGCGGCGTGGCGCTGGGGCGGGGGCGGCTCGTGCTGGACGGCAAACCCCGACTGGAAGGCTTCAAGGTGTTGTGGCGCCAGGTGCCCCCGGGCAAAGGCGGCCAGCCCGGAGGCCAGATCGCCTTCTCGCCGGACGGCAAATACCTCTTCCTCACGGTGGGTGACCGCCAGCGAATGACCCCCGCGCAGGACATCAACCAGCCGGTAGGCAAGATCTTGCGGCTGACGCTGGACGGCAAACCCGCGCCGGGCAATCCGTGGGCAGGCAAGGTCGGTGCCCGCACCATTCCGCTGATCGATCCGCCCGCCGATACCGAAGCCGCCAAGACCGCGCCGGTGGTCAGCACCTATACGTTTCCCCGACCCAACCTGACGCCGGCCGAAACCTGGACCACCGGCCATCGCACGCCTTACGGTCTTGCCTTCGCGCCCGATGGCCGACTGTGGGAACTCGAGCATGGCCCGCGCGGCGGCGACGAACTGAACCTGATCCGGCGCGGCAAGAACTACGGCTGGCCGCTGGTCTCCTATGGCGTCAATTACGATGGCGTGCCCATCCCCAGCCCCGATACGCGGCCCGATCTCGCCAAGCCCGTGATCTATTGGGTGCCGGTGATCGCGCCGGGCAATCTCATGTTCTACAAGGGCAGCATGTTCCCGCATTGGAATGGCAGCGCCTTGATCAGCGCCCTGGCCGCCGAGGCCATTGTCCGGGTCACGTTCGACGGCAAGGGCGGCGCCACCGCGGTCCAGCGCTGGAACATCGGCAAACGCATCCGCGACATCGAAGAGGCGCCGGACGGCTCGCTCTGGATGCTGGAAGACGCCAACGACGGCGGCCTGCTTCACCTCACGCCGAAATGATTCACGAGGCAAGAACGGGGGGTAGCCAAGAAACGGGGTCAGGTTCACTTGCCGCTTGTGAGGACCTGATTCGCGCTATATGTCAGCAACCGCCTTTTATCTCGTCATTCCGGGGCGCCTGCGGCTTCATCGCAGGCGAACCCGGAATCGGTGCAGACCCGGCAAACGCCAAACCGATTGACTCGCGCCATCCATGGCGCTCGCACTGCGTGCCGCCAACGGCGTTCACGTTTGCAATCCTGCAAACGCAGTCGGGTTCCGCCCGCAAAGGTGCGGGCAGCCCCGGAATGACGACGATTCTTGCTGACATGGGACGCTAATCAGGTGTGAGGAAAGTGACCCTGACTTCGTTCATGGTTCGGCTGCGAACCTGGCAAAACACACCGCAATCACTCGCTTGGGGGACCCGACACATGCAAACAACCCGTACTGTCGTGGGAATCGCGGCCGCCCTGATGCTGGCGGTCCCGTCCGTTGCGCCGGCGAGAGCGCCCGGAGAAACGATGCGTGCCAGGGAGATCGCGGCGGGTTACGAGGCCATCTTCCTCTGCAGCGACACCTTCGTCGGGCACATGTCCGAGGCGGCGATCGATGGCACCGATCTGACGGGTTGGCGGTTCCCGCTGGATTCCCTGCACGCCACCATCGATCGAAAAGCGAAGCGCGTAAGCGTCCAGTTCGATCCAGGGATGCCGCCACGCATCGCGGTCTGGCGCCCGCTGCTTGGCTGTGCGCACCTGCCGATCGGCGCGAGCCCCGACACGGCGAACGCGGTGCCCCGTCTGCCACACGATCTGGTGCCGCCTTCCCTCGACCGCGCCGACTGGCCGCGCGGCGATGCCAACGCCATCGCGCCATTGCCGGCAGCACAAAAAGCCGCGATCGACACGCTGGTCGCCAAGGCGTTCGATGGTTCGACCTACGGCAAGGGCAGCAAAACCTCGGCGGTTCTCGTGCTGCTCGACGGCCGCATCGTCGCCGAACACTACGCGCTCGGCGTGACCATGCACACGCCCCAGCGTACCTGGTCCATGGCGAAAAGCCTTGTGGCGACCCTGATCGGACGCGCGGTCGAATTGCGACGCATCAAGGTTTCGATGCCTGCCAACATTCCCCAGTGGCAACATCCCGGCGATCCGCGTGCCGCCATCACCCTCGATCAACTGCTGCGGATGAACTCCGGACTCTGGACCGACGGCCCCGGAAACCGGACCGACTCGCTCTACTGGGGCGGATCGACGGTGACGGAGACCGCGACCGCGGCACCGCTCGAAGCAGCACCCGGCAGCCGGTTCAACTACGCGAACAACGATTTCCTGCTCGCCACCTATAGCCTGATGGCGACGCTCGGACCCGATGCACTGGCTTTCCCGTTCAAGCAAGTGCTATGGCCGCTCGGCATGACCCGCACCACGCCGGAAACCGACTGGCAGGGCAATTACGTGATGTCGAGCCAGGTCTGGATGACGGCGCGCGATTCGGCGCGGCTCGCGTTGCTGTATGCCAACGACGGGATGTTCAACGGCAAGCGACTGCTGCCGAAGGATTGGGCAGGCTATGTTTCGAGCACCCGCGGCGCCCAGCCCGACAATGCGCACACGCCGCGATACGGCGCAGGCTTCTGGGTTCTGGATTCGCGCCAGGGACTGCCTTCAGGGACGTTCGCCATGGAGGGCAGCCGCGGCCAATACGCGGTCATCGTGCCTTCCGCGAACGTCATCGTCGTGCGGCGCGGCTTCGATCCCCTGGATGCGCGTTTCGATATCGACCGCTTCACGCACGATGCGCTTGGTGTGTTGAAGGGGGAGGGCGGCCGTCAGTAAGCGAGCGTCTGCAATAGATTGCCCGCTCGGCATCACAGCGACCGTTCGCCCGTGTCAACGGTAGAGCGCCAGCGGTCCCGGTTTGACCCGAAGCGGCCCCTGCAACGTACACAGCCGGCACCGATCGGAAGTGCGTCGACGCTCGATGGTGAGCACTAACACGGTGAACCGAAGGGGTTGTGGCGCACGCAAGACTAAGAAGGTCTGTGGTCGTGCAAGAATGTGCCACCCATTTCAAAAGGCCGGGATCAATGACGGTCCGCACCGAACCAATCACGTTTTCGATGGCGTTTAATCTGAAGGCGAGTAGCGTTTTACGAGCGGGTGCCATTGACGTGGCTCTGAATTGCGATACGAATCTGTTCGTGGATCCCTGTCTCTTGGCTGACTCCAAGAATAAGGAATTTGCGAGGTGCGCTCGGTCAACCTACGAGAAACGGTTTTCGACCATAGTGGATCTTCTCTCTGAATCTCAGGCTGAGGGCGACTTTGCATGGCGAAATGCTGAACGATTGTTCGTTTTTCCAGAGGCCCCCTTTACACATTTGGGATACTCCGGAGGACTTCATGGCTCTGGCTCCGGTGCGAAAATTCGTGCATCTTTGATGCGAAACAGTCGGGAGGCCATTCGGATAGGTATTCGAGATCCAGACCTCTTTCTTGTGCTTGCCCTTTTAGAAGAAGGTGTGGGAGCGGACCGAATTAGCGACATGGCCACTCGCATCATCCAGCCATGCTTCGGCCGTTTCACTTCAAAAATTGCGGATGAGTTGGGAGTCCCATGCAAGGCATACAGGATTGATGGCGATGACTATCACCTTCCGAAGAATCCCCTTGCTCGATCCGACGAGCCAGTGATTCTCGTCCCAAATGACATTGTCAGGGATCTCCCGACGGCGTCGGACTGGGACTCGGTTGCCAGCGCTGCCAGAGAAACCGAAGAAATCCGAGCGCGCGTGAGTGCCCAGATAGGTGAGATTTGGGCTGTCAGAACCAGAAAAGATAAAGATCAGATCCGCAGAACGTTGTTATCGAACCGTCAGGCCTTTGAGGAGTTTCTCGCCTTGCTTCTCCAAAGCGCCGGTGAACCGTACGATGTGCGCGAGGATCATCTGGGGGAAATCTACCCGGCTGATCTACGTCGAGAACTCTTGCAACAGATGTCACGAGACTCGGCGAATTTGAGCGGTAGGCAACTCAATTCCGCTGAGGTGGCAACGGTTGTGCAGCAAATCATTTATTATTTCAGGTCCATGATTGAGAGCAATGGAATTTGGGAGCTTCTGTATGACGACGATAGAGTTACACCAAAAAGAGAAAAAGCTGCTCAGCGGTTGTTTTTCGCCGTAGCTGCAGCCTATTGTGAGGCAAACAAGCTGGACTTGTCGCCGGAGGCTGACGCCGGGTGTGGACCCGTGGACTTCAAGGTGTCCCAAGGCTCTCTCTCAAAAGTAATCGTTGAAATTAAAAAATCGACGAATCCAAAGCTTGTCGACGCGTACGAGTCCCAGTTGGGCGCCTATATAGGAGCCGAGCGACCGTATGCTTCCCACTATGTTGTACTTGATGTTGGACGACTCACTCCATTTAAGAGGGCTGGTTTGAACCAGCTACGCAACAGCGCGCTACAAAGGGGTGCGCAAGCGCCGAGCCTTTGGGTGATCGATGCGATGCCAAAACAGTCGGCCAGTCATCGTTGAGGGTGAAAAAAGACAAGGACAGGATCAGGTTCACTTACTGCAATTGCCCCTGACACCATTGTTAGCGCGCAATGATTGGCTTCGGCAAGATGGGCCACTTGCTTGCAGCGGGTGGACGAAGCCGACGAAAGTACGAACCGGGCCCTGGCCCCTCGACCGCAGCCGTCTCGTGATCGATCCGCAGCCGGTGATGCGGGCTTCATCACTGCTGATCGTCCGCGATGCCGCGCTTGCCAGCGTCGGCGGTGCGGAGTTCTCTTCATCGAGGACTATCTTGCCTTCCGAAGTAGGGGAGTTTGTAGGTTCCTCCCTTCCGTACTGGCGGAAGTTCGCTAGTTATCCTGAAAGTTCCTGAAGATAGGCGTAGTGGGGCTGTGGTGACTGTTATCGATCCATCGAGGAGATCGAAGATGGGGACTCTCAGGCCCTTCTCCTCGGGAAAGCCGAGTAGCGGAAGGTTGTTGAGGAGGGTCAACGTTTCAGGCAGATATTCCTGACTGATATGTCTAGGCGCTTCGGCAACTATCTCGCCTGTAAAAAGATCAGCATTGTTCAGGGCTATTTCGGCGATATCCGACATCTCGAAGGGCACAACGAAGGCTTCGCGTAGTATCAAAGCAAAGGAGTAGCCTTCGGGACTTCCTGCGATACGAGGCTTGAATTTGGCTGGGCCGAACGCTCCCTTTCCGATAGGGCCGGTAACAAAGTAGCCATGTGTCGATATTTCGCCTTGCTTCATCTCGATCCAGCTCAGACCGAAGCTATCGTGCTTCACGAGGTTGATCGGCATCTTGAAGAGCTGTTTGATCCTTGCATCCAGTCGTTCCTTGGCAGCTTGAGCAAATTTACTCTTCTTCCCTGAGGATGGTAGCGAGCGCTGCAACAATCTCCCCAGATATTCATTGAGTGCGGCGGCCCAGTGCATCATCAGTTCGACGTTGTTGAGGACGCTTCGTTTCCGCCTTGCTATCTGTCTGCTATCAAGGCCTGCAAGTTGCAGGGCTGTGAGTGTCTCGTGCATGAGGTGTGTCAGGTTCCAGAACATCCCACCAATTCGGGTAGATGGGTGTGGGATCGAGTGCTCGTCCAAATTAGCCAGGACTTCAGGTGCGAGCGTCCGCGATCTGATTGCGAGTTTGGGAAGCGGGCTGCCATTGGCACTGAGCACTTTCATGTCGTTACGGATGATGAGCTGGGAGAGGTGAAGCATGCTCTCATATTAGACAGTCGAAAATGCACGGAGGCAATTAGCCACATTAATAACTTCCATTCCTTTCCAAGCTTCTGGCTATCATTGGTCTTATTCTGGCATTCCTTTCCGATTGCCACGTGCGGTCCAAGACTTGATTCCTCCAATGAAGTCCCATACGTCACCGGCCGCTGGGTGGACGTATTCCAATTGGCTGGGATCGTCCCCCATTTTTTCGAAGATGGTCAAAAGCCATTTCGACTTGCTAGCACCAGCGCCGAGCGACGGAAGCCACGACTCGAGCTCACCACGCTCTACAACGAACACTCCGTATCCAGCTAATTGGGTGAGCAGATTGCGGCATGCCTCCTGGTCACTCGCTCCTAGCAAAGCTATTCCCCCTTCACGCTTCATGTCCTTTCCAGTTTGCACGAACGCCCGCAGCAGCGCACTGCGTTCAGCCTGAAGACTGGGATGGCTCAGAGCAGGAACGAATGCACCCTCAAGCGGCTTGTTCCATACGGCTCCTCCTTCTTTGAGTACATCAATATCAACAACGCCAGCCGCAGGAATACCGAGTTCGCGCAAAGGCTTCACAATGTCCCAAACGGTTTGCTTGTTCTGGGCGTTCAAAAAAAGACATCCTGGGATTGCGCGGCCGTCGTTCGCGGCGATGAGGCGCTCGTTGACTTCTTGATAAAAAGCTCGATCAGCGTCAGATTCCGTCACGACGACAGCGTTGTAGAAGAGTGCGCTGAGCACTCCAGCTGACCTCAGCAACGGGTTATGCATGAATGGTGCTAGCTTTTCCTTGGGCAGCAAGCGTGCGGTCGCGGTTTCATAGTCGTAGGCCAAACGAACGATGTTGATACCAGCGCCAGATTGAACACAACCCATAAGAAAGCTGGCACTGTGAGTCGACACGAAGATCCGATGATTGGTCTCGGTTGACGCGACCGCAACCTCTTTGCCAAGTTTGTAGCTGAGAGTCGGATGCAGAAATGCCTCGGGCTCGTCCATCAATGTCACTTTCGGTTCACCGGCGACGATGGTGGAAAGTATTCCAACAAATGCTTTTACGCCATCGCTCGCATCACTGATAAGCATGGCCTCGCTATGAAATTGTTGCGCTCGTGAATCCCAATTTTTTTCTTCCGATTCGTCTACCGGCTGGCGCGACGAAAGACGAAAGCGAAGCTCTCCAATTTTTGTCGGATCTATGACTAGGTACTTTCCGAATGCGTCGTGAACGGTCTTTCTGAGTTTTTCTCGATCAGCATTATCAACGAAAAGGTGCGCAATGTGGTTTGGCGCGGTTTTTTGCAAGTCACCCGCGCTCTGGGGGTTGGTCAACGCCAATCTGTTCGCACCATCAAGTTTTAGGGTAAATAGAGAAAGGAATGTTGCATACCGATGACGGCTCGCGTTTGGATTCTGAGCTTCGCTGAGCAGAGATGGTCTATGGATGGGTATTCGTACCGTTGAATTGTTCTGCGGGTTTAATTTGCTAATAAGGACATGATCGGGAGGTACGGATTCCTGCAATGTGGGCTGTACCACTAAATCATCCAGTTCTTTTTCGATGGCATCTTTTGCCCAAGGTTCGAATTCAACTTTCTTGATCACAAGGCCGACGGAAGGCTGTGCGCTTCGAATCCAGTTTTCGATCTCTTGTAGAGCTCGTGATTTTCCGCTGTTGTTCGGGCCCACGAACACCGTGACGGAGGATAGGTCTACCTCAAGGGGCGGCCGACCTGGAGCAGAGCCAGCGACCATAGTGATTCGCTTTAGCATATTTGTTCCTTTATTCCCGCACGCGTATTGGAGTTTAACGTATGACGATCAGTGCGCAGGCGTTCAGGCACGCCTATGGAAATGCCGTGCGGACGGCCCTGGTCGCGAGTGTTGCGCCGGCCATCGAGGGTTCAAGCGACTGCTTTCGGGAGCAAGGTCTTCGAATCAGCCGATCCACTCCTGACCGCAAACGGCCTTTCTGATTGTGCGGAGCCCACATGATCATGCGAGAGCTGCCTCGGCGGCTTCCGTGGCTTCGGGCAGGCGCAGCTTGCCGGAGATCAGGCGAGGGAGGAGGGTGTCGCGAAGTTCGGCAAGAATTTGTGCTTGCTGCTGGACTGCAAACGCTCGCTCAGAAAGCGGATCGACCAGCAGGTTCCACCGCTGCAAAACTGCCTCACCGGGTTTTGCGATCCGCAAACGCTTGAGGTCGGAAACCGTCACGTGACCTAACCCCGTCGTCTGCTTGTTGCGTGCGACTTCCGCAAAGGTCGGCCGCAGATACCCCAACGCGAGGAGCACGAAGGAACGCTCACCAGAACTGTGTGGCATGACGCGGAAGATGTGCTGATTGAGCCATGCGCTACCGGACGACCAGAGAAACGTGTCGATGGAAGTGTCCGGATTCCCGGACCATGAGAAAAGGATGTCGCCCGTGTCGATCCGATACTTGTCAGGCATCTCCACGTCCGAATACGCGGTCTGCTCGGTGACCCCGGCCTTGAGTTCCGCAATCTTGATGATGGGCAGACCACGCTTCTCGCGGTTCGGATCGAAGGCTTTGTAGGCCGCACCATTGATGAACTGGGCGAGATCGTAAATAGCGGACGATGTCCAGCCCCTCGGAATCGGGCCCAGCTCTGATTCCTCGAACTTGCTGGGGAACAGGGCGGCGGTTGCGGCGTCCATGGCTTCCGGTTCGCGGCCTTCGGCCTTGGCGTGCACGGGGTCGAAGTCCACGAACCAGGACTTGAACAAGGCTTGGGTGATGGCTTCGAGGGTGGCGTTGGTTTCGCGGAGGAGGTCGATGCGGTCGTCCAGCGCACCCAGAAACGAAGCAATTTCACGTTGTGCATCAATCGGTGGGATCGCAACTTCAAAATTGGGAATGTCGCGGCATTTCAGGCTATCAAAGACTGCGCCGACATTTATGTACTTTCCCACCTCGTTCCACCAGTCAGGCCCTCGAAGCAACCAACGTAGGTATGCGGGAAGGACTTTCGTTCCGTCGGCTCGCAGCACAACAAGGTTCTGACCAATAGCGCACTCGAGGGAATCTGGGACAACCGCGCTGTCGCCCGGATTGCACCTGCGAACGACAATCACATCATGGGCTTGCGGTTTCAGTTTCTTTGTCCAGTCCGCATAGTGTGCTGCACTAATTCGACGGACACCGTTCAGATCAATCCGACCATCTTTCAATTGCGGGATGGCTATGTACGGATAGCCTGCTTCCGTAGCCGGAGGTGTTCGATGATCGCAATCGATCAAAGTTATCCCCGCTTGAGCTAGCGTGGTTCTAGCCCACTCAGACCCCATAACCCAACGCCCCCAACTTCTCCCGGATCGCTGCATCCAGCTCCGCGCCCTTGGCCATCTGCTCGGCCAGTTGTGTGGTCAGTCGCTCCATCTTTTCTGCGAACACCTCGTCGTCATCGTCTTCCGCCACGGCGCCGACGTAGCGGCCGGGGGTCAGCACGAAGCCGTGCTTTTCTACTTCTTTCAGCGATGCGGAATAGCAGAAGCCGGGGATGTTTTCGTAGCCCGAACCCTCACCCCGGCGCTCTCCCGAAGGGAGAGGGGGAAGAGCAAAGTCGGTGCCGCGCCAGCGGTGGTAGGTCTGCGCGATGCGTTGCAGGTCGTCGTCGGTGAATTCGACCTGGGTGCGGCTGATGCGGCCGCTGGCGGCCTTGCGCGCGTCGATGAACAGGATTTGCCCGCTGCGGTCGATGCGGCCGTTGCCGCCTGGCTTCTTGTCTTTCGACAGGAACCACAGGCAGGCTGGGATCTGGGTGTTGGAGAACAACTGGCCGGGCATGGCGACCATGCATTCGACCACGTCGGCCTGCACCATGGCGCGGCGGATGTCGCCTTCGCCGGATTGCTGCGAGCTCATGCTGCCGTTGGCCAGCACGGTGCCG
>Ga0207707_10002306_pt1 | contig 17204 bp, 15 predicted proteins | sample KBSC83BmetaG_FD_184336 | JGI IMG/M metagenome (GOLD analysis project Ga0207707, IMG submission 184336) | Corn rhizosphere microbial communities from Kellogg Biological Station, Michigan, USA - KBS C8-3B metaG (SPAdes) (version 2) | ecosystem: Host-associated > Plants > Roots > Rhizosphere ...
GAGCAAGTTCAAGGAATTTCAACTGCGGCCGGATTATGTCGTGAATCCCAAGCTCGGCGCTCATCTGCAAACTTACATTCAGGACTTTCGCAAGATCATGGGAGCGCCGTGAAATTGATAAACCTCAAAGAAAGATTTCTCACTGCGCTCGAAATGACAGTTTGGGGTGTGTCATTTCGAAGGAGCGAAGCGACTGAGAAATCTTTCTCTAGACCGGAATTCTTGAAAGCATCATGAAACTCGAGCTCGCCGAATTCCCAGTCAAAAATATTCGTCTAGGGCATCGCTTCGAGTATCAGGACGAGATCCTGGATGTCGACGAAGGCGCGCTGCTGGCGCTTGTCGGCGAGGATCCGCGCATCGCGGATGCCGCGCTCGACGTCGCCGTGCCGGGAGAAAGAACCCGCATCACCGGCATCCGCGATATCGTCGAGCCCCGCTATAAAGTTTCGGGGAGCGGTCAGGTTTTCCCCGGTGTCCTGGGGCCGGTGGAAAACGTCGGCGACGGCCGCACGCATCGGCTCTCCGGCATGACCGTGATCGCGGCGGCGGAATACGAAGGGACGATTCGCGCGGGCACCACCGTGCAGCGAAGCGCGATCCTCGACATGTCGGGGCCGGGGGCGGAGGTTTCCCGCTTCAGTACGAGCCGCCATCTGGTGGTGAGCTTCAAAATCGCCGCGGGATTGGGCGAGTTGGACGCGCACGCGGCGATTCAACTGGCTGAATGCAAAGTCGCCCGGCGCATCGCCCAGGCGACCGCCGAGCTGACGCCGCCGAAAATTTCCGCGTACGATCTGAGCGAGAAGAATCCTGCGCTGCCCAACGTGATGCTGGTGCAAGGCTGCATCACCGACCCGCAACATGTGCATTCGGGGGTGGGCTACTATGGTTTGTCGCTGCGCAATTCGCTCTCGACCTTCGTCCACCCTAACGAAGTTTTCGACGGCGCAGTCACCGTCGACACCACGCGTTCGGGACGCGGCTACTATCCGACCACGTGGGATTGGCAAAATCATCCGTTGATCCTCGAGCTCTACGCCGCCCATGGTAAAAGCCTGAACTTCGGCGGCGTGATCCTGCAGCGCATTCGTTTCGAGACCAGTCACGGCAAGGAAGTGGGCGCACAGAATGCTGCCAGCCTCGCCCGCGCGATGGGCGCCGACGGCGTGTTGATCACCTGGATCGGCGGCGGCAACGCCTTCGTCGACGTCATGTTCACCGTGCGCGCCTGCGAGCACAACGGCATCAGGACCACGTTGGTCACTTACGAGCACGGCGGCAGGGAAGGCAAAGACAGTCCGGTACTGTTTTATATCGCCGAGGCGGACGCGATCGTGAGCACGGGCAGCCTCGACAAAATGATCGAGCTGCCGGCCATGGACAAGGTGATCGGTCCCTACGAGCAAATCAAAATATTGCCGTTTCCCGGCGCTGCTTCGGTGGCGGCGCGCGGCGTCTTGTCGCTGGAATCGCGCGATGTCATGATAGGCGGCGCGGATTTATGGGGAGAAACGAGGTTCCGCTGCGCGGAATTTTAGAGTCTGAACGCGTCTAATGGGAAAGAGGAGGCGCCATGATTAAACTTATCCATGTGGTCAATCAGTTCTTCGCCGGTCTGGGCGGCGAGGAGAAGGCCGGCTTGCCGGTGGGCGTCATCGAGGGCAGCGCCGGCGCAGCACGCGGGTTGGCGCAGAAGCTCGGCGACGAAGCCGTAATCACCAGCACGATTTATTTTGGCGATAACTATTTTCACGAGCACAAAGAAGAAGCGCTAAAAAAGATTCTCGACGCGGTACGTGCGGCCGAGCCGGCCGTCCTGATCGCGGGGCCCGCGTTCAACTCCGGCCGCTACGGGTTGGCGTGCGTGGAGATTTGCCAGGCGGCGGCGAACGCTTTGGCGATTCCCTGCCTGACCGCGATGCAGGAGGAAAATCCCGGCGTCGGTGCTTACCGCGAATTCGTCAATGCGCGCGCGTATTGTCTGCCAACGACGGAAGCGACCACGGGTATGAACGATGCACTGACCCGGCTGGCGCATTTCGCGCTTCGGCTGGCGCGCGGCGAGGACATCGGCGCCGCGGCGGACGAAGGCTACTTCAACCGCGGCATTCGAAGGATCGAAAGGACCGACCGCACCGGCGCGCAGCGCGCCGTCGAAATGCTGCTCAAGAAAATCAACCAGGAACCCTTCGAGACCGAGATTCCCATGGAAGTGTGGGATGACGCGCCGCCGGCGCCGCCACTGGCGGAGCTCAAAAATCGCAACCTCGCCATCGTGACGACCAGCGGCGTGGTGCCGTGGGGCAACCCGGACAAATTCAAAACCTACCGCAACACCTACTGGCGGAAGTACAACATCGCCGAGCTGAAGGAGCTCGAGTCGGGGAAATGGGAAGCGGTGCACGGCGGCTACAATGTCGCCTACATGAATCAGAACCCGCACTATGGCGTGCCCCTCGACGCGCTACGCGCGCTCGAGGCTGAAGGCCGTATCGGACCGGGGAAACTATATCCGGCCTACTACGTGATTCCGGGCAACCAGGGCTCGCCGACAGTAATGCGGCGCATCGGTCAGGAGATCGCCGCGGATTTGAAAAAGGACAATGTGGAGGGCGTGCTCTTCGTCGCCACGTGAGGGACGTGCAGTCGCAGCGGCGCTGTGATGAGCAAAGAACTCGAGAAAGCAGGATTACCGGTGGCGTTGATCAGCGCGATGTTTCCCGTGGCGCAGCAGGTGCGCGCCAACCGCATCGTCAAAGGCGTCAGCATTCCCCATCCGTGCGGCGATCCCAATTTGTCCAAAGAACTCGACGCGCGGCTGCGCCGGGAGATCATCGAAACCGCGCTCAAGGCGCTCGAAGCCGACGTCAAAGAGCCGACGGTGTTTTCCCCGGCTATTGCTTCCGGCGGATGAAATGCCTCATTCGCAGCAGCGCGCAACCTGATCGATCGTAGTCCGAACATCGGGTTTTCGCACCGATCGGAGGGCAGAATGAAAATCATTTTGCTGCTCGGCTTATTGCTGGGCGGCCAAGCGTTCGCTCAGAGTGCGCCCGAGCGTATTCGCATTAGCTATTCGAGCGGCGGCATGACGTCGATCGATCTGTTCATCGCCCAGGAGCGAAAATTGTTTCAGCAGCAAAATTTGAACGCCGAGCTGATCCGCATGTCGGCCAATCTGGCGATCAGCGCGGGCATTGCCGGCGAGATCGACGTGCTCGGCTCCGTCGGCAGCGCGATTCGCTCGATCCAACGCGGCGCGCCGCTCCGGGTGATTTCGGTCACTTTGCGCCGGCCGTTGTTTTTCCTGGTGGCGCGTCCGGAATACGGGAACATCAAGGATCTCAAAGGCAAGACGATGGGGATCGTGACGTTTGGCGGCAGCCAACATACGACGGCGAAGCGGATGCTCGCGCTCGGCGGCCTCAACGCCGACAAGGAGCTGACCGCGATCCAAATCGGCGAGGAGTCGGTGCTGCTGCAAGCGCTGACGACCAATTCGATTCAGGTCGCGGCGATCAGCCCGCCCTACGCACAGATCGCCAGGGAAAAATTCAGCATGAAGATCCTCGAGACCTCCACGGACAAGTTTGCGAGCATTCAAAACGGTGCGGCGGTGAACGTCAAAACGCTGCAGGAACGCCCCGATTTGCTGAAGCGTTTTCTCCGCGCCCGCGCGCAGGCGAACAAGTATTTTATGGAGCGAGAAAAGGAAGCCAGCGAACTGCTCGCGAGCATCTGGAAGTCGGATTACAAAATCGCCAACGACAGCTATCGCGCCTCGAAGCCGGCTTTCACCGGCACCGGTATCCCCACCGATGACGAGATCAAGGAATATCTCGCCCTCGACGCGCAGATCCTCGGGATTGCGCAGCCCGCCGCGCCGTCGAGTATTTTCGATTTCAGTCTGCAGCGCGAAATCAATAAAGAACTCGGCATTCGCTGAAGGCGCACGCTTTGAGCTGCGAACTCGGCGTTGACTCCCGCTCGGCGTCAACCTATATCTGATGCAGCGAACACGGGAGGTGGCGAAGTTTCATGGGCAATCGGATGAAATTTGGTTCTCACTATCTGCCGACTTACATGGCTGATCTGGACGGGTCCGCCGCCGAGTTCTATCAGAAGATGTTCCGTCAAATGGAGGAGATGGACAAGCTCGGCTACGACCACATCTGGGTCACCGAGCACCATTTTTCTCACTACGGCGGCGATCTGCCGCATCCGCCGACGTTCCTGGCCGCCGTGGCGCGCACGACCGAGCGCATTCGCCTAGGGGTCGCGATCAACGTCCTGCCGCTGCATAACCCGATCGATGTCGCCGAGTCCTACGCGATGGTCGATGTGATTTCCAACGGCCGGCTCGATTTCGGCGTGGGCAAGGGCAGCGAACCGCACGAGTACAAAAAACTCCATGTCGATGGGAAAGAATCCAGCGGGCGCATGTATGAAGGCGTCGAGGTGATGCTCCAGGCGTGGTCCGATCAGCCGGTCAATTTTCACGGCGAATTTTTCAATTACCAAAACGTGCCGGTGTTTCCCAAACCGGTGCAGCGGCCGCACCCAAAACTCTGGGTCGGCTGCGCGCGCAGCGAAGACAGCTTTCGCTGGGCCGGCGAACACGGGTTTCATCTGATGACGTTGCCGTATCTCTATCGCGAGAAGGGCGCGCTGCCCGCGCTGGTCAAGGTTTATCGCGATGCTCTGGCCAAAGCCGGCCACGGCGCCGATACGGACATTCTCGGCAAATTTCATATCTACGTTTCGAGCAGTCTGGACGGCGCCATCGATGAAGCCGCGCCGTATCTGAACAACTACGTGGATGTGCATCATGCCGCCGATCCCGACCGCAAAGAAGTGGGTCTTATGGTTCAGCGCGATGCGCGCACTCAGCTGAGCGAAGGGTTCGTGATTGCCGGCGACCCGCAGCGCTGCGTGGATACAATCCACCGCTGGGCGGAGGAGACCGGGCTCACCACGATTTCAGGCACGTTCCATTTCGGCGGTATGCCGCAGGAACTGGCCCTCAGAAATATTCGCTTGTTCGCTGAGAAGGTGATGCCGGCGTTTAGGTAGGTTTTCGGCTGGCCGGCGCTTGTTTGCCAAGCCCGCCCTGAAGCAGGACCATCTGACGGCCAATATTGGCGTCGCCGTGACGCCGGATTCGGCGATATTTGTCCGCCGACGGATTCAATCCCAACTGCACCGGCCGCCTGCGCAGCGCCGTAAGTGTCTGTTCGCACAAGCTTAATATTTCGACCAGCGCTTCGGCGCAGGTAATCGATGGACCCATGCGCCTGAAAAGAGGCAAAAACTGTGCAAGAGACGGCCAGTTCACTGCACAAGAACTGTGCGAAATGCTCCGCGAAGAAAACTTGTCGCTTGCTTGCCCTTAGAAGAAAATAAGGAAAAGCTGGTCAAGAATAACTTGACCGGGTGTGAAGTTTTTACAGATTGACACGCTTTCGAGTCGCCCGTTACGATCATTCCAGAAATCGAAGACAAAGATTTGGGAGAAGTATTTCAGTGCGAGTCAGTTCGATAAAGACGCAAGCGAAGAGCAAGGCGAGCTTTGCCGATCTTCCGCACGTCGGCCGTGGCACGCCGGCAGGCGAATGGTTTCGCCGCTACTGGCTGGCGGTTGGCACGATCCGCGATCTCCGCGATATTCCGCAAGCAGTCAAAGTTCTCGGCGAAGAGCTGGTGCTGTTTCGCGATGGCGAAGGGCGGATCGGTTTGGTCGGCGCGCACTGTCCGCATCGCGGCGCATCGCTGGAGTATGGTGATATCGAGGGTGAAGGCATCCGCTGCCCATATCACGGCTGGCTCTTCAACGTCCGCGGCCGATGCCTGGAAATGCCGGCGGAGCCGGAGGATAGCAAATTTGCCGGCAAGGTGAATCATCTGGCGTATCCGGTGCGGGAACTGGGCGGTCTTATTTTCGCGTACCTGGGACCGGATCAAGACAACCCGCCGCCGCTGCCGAAATATCGAGCGCTGGCCGATGAGCGCGGGCAGAGATCACTCGAGGCGACGCGGCTTTACGAGTACAACTGGTTCAACTTCATCGAGAACGGCGCCGATCCGGTGCATTTTTCGATTCTCCACCGGGCCGATCCCAACGACGGCACGTGGCGGAGCTGGTTTTTTAATTTCAAAGACATCCCGCAGTTCGACGCGGTGCAAACGCCCTACGGTATGAAAGTAATCTCGCGCAAACCCGGGCCGACACCTGACACGGAATACGTCGACGAGAAGAGCTTCGCGCTGCCGAGCATCCTGCAGATCGGCGACACCGAGTTCACCCACTTCAAGCAGCCGCGCGAGGCGCTTGGCGCCGGCTCGCACAACGCGCACTTCATGTTCGTCACCCCCAACGACGACGACAGCTTCACGCTCTTCACCGTCAATCACTACACGGGCACCGATCCGGATTTTTTTCAGAAACTATCGCCGAGCCGAAGGGTGGAGGCCAAAGCCGGGAAAAAATCCTACGACCGGCGCAAGTATTCGCCGTTTCGCGGCAGCGTGCGCACCGAAGATATCGCCTGTCAGGGCACCCAGCCTTTGCTCGACCGACGGCGCGAGCAGCTCGCAACTTCGGACAAGGGCGTGATCCTGATTCGCAAGATCATTGTGAACGCGATTCAGGCGACGCAGGAAAATCGCTCGCCCCAAGGCGTGTTGCGGGAAGATCAGGCAGATCAACTTGTCGCCATCGATTCGTTCACCGGCGTGCGCGCGAAAGGATCCATCTGAAATGAGATCGGGTAGAATTTTTCGATTCGCTTTAGCGGCGCTATTCGCCGCGATTTTGCTGCCGCGCGCGCTCAATGCCGCGCCCATGCGCATTTCCTACAGCGCCATCAGCGGCGCCATGGCATCGCTGTGGGTGGCGCAGGAGGGCGGCTACTTCAAGCGCGAAGGCCTCGATACCGAGCTGCTCTACATCGGCGGCGGCTCGCTTTTGATTCAATCCATGCTGAGCGGCGACGTGCCGTTGGCCTACGGACCGTCGGTGCCGGTGATCAACGCGTCGCTGCGCGGCTCGGATCTGGTTCTGATCGGCAACACCGGCAACTCGCTGGTTTTCTCGATCATGTCGCGGCCGGAGATCAAGCAGCCGGCCCAGCTCAAGGGCAAGAAAGTCGGCGTGACCCGGCTCGGTGGCTCCACCGATTGGGCGCTGGATGCGGCACTGAAGCAGTGGGGCCTCGAGCGCGGGCGCGATCTGATCGTGATCCAAACCGGCGGCATGCCCGAGGGTTTGGCGGCGCTCACGTCCGGCGCGCTCGATGCCGTGGTGTTATCGCCGCCGAGTAATTTTCGCGCGCAGAAAGCCGGCATGCACGAGCTGGTCGACGTCGGACAATTGGGAATCATTTTTCCCAACACGCCGCTCTCGACCACGCGGAGCTTCATTAAATCGAACCGCGACACGGTGCTGCGTTTCCTCCGTGGCTTTACCCAGGGCTTGAATCGGCTTCGAGCCGACAAGGAATTCAGCATGAAAGTGCTGTCGAAGTATACCAAGGTGACCGACCCGGAAACTTTGGCCGAGCTTTATCAGACCTACGGCGTGCGCTACAGCGGCGACCGGATTCCCTACGTGCGCGCCGAGGGCGTGGAAGAAATTCTCAAGCGCACCCCGGGCAAAGAAGCGCGCGAAGCCAAGGCCGGCGAGTTCATCGACAATTCTCTCCTGAAAGAACTGGAACAAGGCGGCTGGTTTCGCACCGCGGGACGTTGAGACATGCGTGTCGTCGTCACCGGCGGTTCAGGTCGGCTCGGCCAGTTCGTCGTGCGCGAGCTTTTCACTCACGGCCACCAGGTTTCGGCGCTCGATGCGGTCAAACCGCGCGAGTGTCTCTGCCCCACGTACGCCGTCGACCTTAGCAAGGCACGCGGACTCGCGGAACATTTCCAAAACGCCGAGGGCGTCGTTCACCTCGCGCGCCAACGATTTCCCTATACCGAGAGCGGTTTCAATGTGGAAGGGCAACGTTGGGATTTCACCGACGTGGCCGGCGATGCCGAGCGCTTCAATCTGAACGTCGCCATGACCAGCAATGTCCTGGCGGCGGCGCAGCTCGCCGGGAGCAAGAAAATCCTTTGTGGTTCCAGCCTGGCCATCTACGGATTTTACTATCCAAGCGAACGTCGGGTTCCTGACTACCTGCCCGTCGATGAAACGCATCCGCTGCGGCCGCAGGATCCTTACGGACTCAGCAAACTGGTCGGTGAAAAATTATGCGACGCGGCGAGCGCCAAGACGGGAATGCAGATCGCGAGTCTGCGCTTTTCCGGCATCTACACCGAAGAACATCGGGAATTACTCGTCGCGCGCAGCAAGGACCCGCTCATCCGCGGCACGGGCGCGCTCTGGACTTATATCGACGTGCGCGATGCGGCGCGCGCCTGCCGGCTCGCGCTGGAAAGCGATTTCAGCGGGCACGAAGCATTCAACATCTGCGCGCCGGACACGATCCTGGAGTTGCCGACGGCGGAGCTTGCCGCGAAATACCTGCCCGACGTGAAGATTGTTGGCAAAGCCGAAGGCCGCTGGAGCGGCTACGATGCGGCGAAGGCGGAAAAGCTGCTGGGCTTTCGCGCGCAGTTGCTGCTTAGGACCTGAAGGAGATTGTAATCCGTTTGTCGGGGCACGGCTCTATGGGTGCCCTCCGGGCGACCACAGGGGGTCGCCCGTACAGAATAAAGAACGAACGATCGGTCGCGGTCAGCTCAGCGGCGTGGTTTGCATGAACTCGATCAGTTTTTTTTCGCCGCTGGAAAGTATTTTTGGCCGGCGGTAGATGAGCGTGCCTTCGGGATGGCGGAAAAACCTGTCGATCGAAATGCTGCGAAAACGGCCGCTGTCTTCGGCGTCGACGCAGATGTTGTGGATGATGCCGACGCCGATTTTGCTCGCGACGTAGCGTTTGATCTCGGCGCAGGTGCTGGCTTCCATGCCGATTTTGAGCGCCAGGCGCGCTTTGCGAAAGCCGCCGTCGATCACTTTGCGCGTGGTCGAGCGCGGCTGCGGCAGGACCAGCGGATATTCGGCGACTTCGTGGATCGATACACCGCGGTGTTTTCGCGCCAGCGGGTGGCCGTGCGGCACGATCACGCGCAGCTTCGGCGCCACCAGCGGAATTTTCTCCAGCTCAGGCAAAAGCTGATCGAAGAGGCCCATGGCGAGATCGGCTTCGCCGGAATTGAGGGTCGAAGGCGCTTCTTCGTGGCTGCGCGCCAGGATGGTCAAGCGAATCGACGGGTAGGCGGCGCGAAAGCGCGCGATCGCCGGCAGATAGAAATTTCGCAGGCACGCCGGCGCCACCATGGAAATGCGGCCGGTGAACTCGCCGGTTTCGGCGACGGTGCGCTCGCGCGCTTCGCGCACGGATTCGAGAATGTGCTGTGCGTCCTGGTAAAGGGATTCACCCTTGGGCGTGAGCACGAGTTTTTTGCCGGCGTGTTCGAATAACCTCACGCCGAGCTCCTGCTCGAGGGTCTTGATTTGCAGCGATACCGCAGAGGACGTCAGAAACGATCGCTTGGCGGCTTCCTTGACCGTGCCGTGCAGGGCGATCAAGCAGAGACTTTTAAGCTGGCGCAGCTCCATAAAGAAAAACTTGACTAGAAGTTAAATATTTAAAGATTGACATGATTTCAAGACGGCCGATAGGATTCGCCCGGGCGAGCGGCGGAGAAACCTTCTCGGAGGGTTTCGCTCGGATGGCAAATTGAAGTAGTGAAGTAACAAAGGATTGACGACAGCAATGATGGATTTACGCGAGTTTCTCGACAATCTGGAACGTGCCGGCGAGCTGCACACGGTCGCTGCTCCCGTGGATCCGAAACACGAGCTCGGCGCGATCTGCAAGATTTTCAACGAACGACCCAACAGTCCGGCGCTTTTATTCGAGAACGTGAAAGGCTCGACTATTCCAGTGGTCGGCCAGCTTTTGGCGAGCAATCGGCGCGTCGCGCTGGCGTTGGGACTTTCGGAAAAAAACGTTTTCGAAGAAACGGTCCGGCGCGCAAGCGCGCCGGTCGCCACCCGTCTCGTTTCCAGCGCCGCATGTCAGGAAGTGGTGATGGAAGGCGCGGATGTCGATATCACCAAGCTGCCGATCTGTACCAACAATCCCAAGGATGGTGGCCAATACATCACTGCCGGCCACGTAATTATCCGCGATCCCGAGTACGGCAATAATCTCGCGATTTACCGAATGATGGTGGTGTCGAAGAACGAAGTGACCATCCGCTTCACCCCAGGCCACGACGGCTACGACTTCATCAAGAACGCCGAGAAGCGCAAACAGGAGAAATTCGAAGTCGCGGTCTGTATCGGCGTGCCGCCGGCGGTCTACGTGGCGTCGCAATTCGAGCCGCGCGCCGGCGTCTACGAGTTGGAAATTGCCGGCGGCTTGGCGGGAGAAGCGGTCGAAGTGGTCAAATGCCGGACCATCGATCTGGAAGTGCCGGCACTGGCCGAGATCGTTCTCGAAGGCGAGCTCAAGATTCCCGCGAAGACCGGCAACGAAGGACCGTTCGGTGAGTTCTGTGGTTATACGACGGCGCAGGTGCCGAACGAACGAATCATGACCATCAAGGCGGTGACCCACCGCAAAAATCCTGTCTATCATAATATTTGGCTCGGCAAGCCGCCGCATGAACATCTCTACGTCGACGCCCTGACCTACGCGGTGGCGGCCTATCAGGAATTGAAGCCCACATGCCCGGCTTTGAAAAAGGCCTATGCGCCGCCGTGGGGCGTATCGATCGTTTTGATTCTGCAACTGGAAAAGCGCCTGATGCGGCCGGGAATCGTGAATAATATTCTCGCGTCGTCGCTCTACACCCGAAGCGGCAAGTGGAAACACGTGATCGTGGTCGACGAAGACATCAACATGGAAGATCCCAACGAAGTGCTCTGGGCGCTGACCACGCGCTTCCAACCGGCGACCGACATGTTCATCATTCCGCGCAGCATCACCAGCTCCCTTGAGCCCTCGGCCGGTGCCGACGGACTCACGTCGAAGCTAATGCTCGATCTGACCATCAAAGAAAATTTTCGTGGCGAGGTGGCGGAACCCACCGATGAGATGCGCCAGACGGTTTTGCGCCGCTGGAAAGAGTTTGGCTTCAAGTAGAAAACGCGTTTCAATCGTTCAGAGGAAGAGTTCATGGCGAAGGTCGGCGCCGGGAAAAAGCAAAAACAGGTGACGCTCGCGGATATTCCGCGGGTCGGGCCCGGAACGCCCTGCGGCGAGTGGTTTCGCCGGTACTGGGTGGTTGTCGGCACCGCGCAGGAGCTTTACGACATTCCCCAGTCGGTCAAGATTCTCGGCGAAGATTTGGTTTTGTTTCGTGATCCCTCCGGCCAGGTGGGACTTCTCGGCGAGCATTGCTCGCACCGCGGCGCGTCGTTGGAGTACGGCGATATCGAAGACGGCGGACTCCGCTGCCCATATCACGGCTGGCTTTTCAATGTGCATGGCCAGTGCCTGGAGATGCCGGCCGAGCCGAAGGACAGCAAGTTCTGTCAAAAGGTCAAGCACCTGTCCTATCCCGTCAAAGAACTCGGTGGTTTACTCTTCGCTTACCTCGGACAGGACAAGGACAACCCGCCGCCGCTGCCAAACTACGCGCCGCTGGTCGAGCGTCCCGGCCAATGGCAGGTCGAGCCGGTGCGCCGCGCCGATTACAACTGGTTCAATTTTTTTGAAAACTCGGCGGATCCCGCGCACGTCTGCATCCTGCACCGCAATGCCGGCTACGGCCAGCAGTCCTGGGGCAATCAGTTTTTCAGCTACACGGATATGCCGCATTTCGAATTCGTCGAGATGGATTACGGTTTGAAAGTCGTCATGACCAAGCCCGGTCCGGAGCGCGGCACCGAATTCGTGGATGAAATGAGCTTGGCTTTGCCGAGCATCGTTCAAGTGGGCGATACCGAGTTCGTCCATGCGAAAGTCGACGCGGCGGCGCTCATCAAGGCAGGCTCGCGCTGCGAGCATTGGATGTTCGTCACGCCCAATGACGACGATCATTTCATGCTGTTCACCGCCGACAATTACCGCGGCCCGGAAGAAAATTTCTTCGAGAAACTCAAAGCGCTGCGTGCGAGAGAAACGCCGGTGCAGGAAGTAAAATCCTACGACAAACGCAAGTGGATGCCGTACAAGGGCAACATCCGGCAGGAAGACATCGTCACTCAGGGGACCCAGGGATTGCTCGGCGAACGCGAAGAACAGCTCGGAGTCTCCGATCGCGGCGTCATCAAGTTCCGCAAGATCGTTTTGGCGGCCATCGAGACCGCGCTCGACGGCAGCCGGCCGAAGGGTGTGATCGACGAGAAGCAGGCGAACGAGCTTTATCGGCTGGAAACGCGGGTGGGTTTGCGGACTACAATTAAAAATTAAAAAGTAAAAAGGAAAAAATAAAAATCAAGGCGTCCAGATTGTGGAGGGAAATATGATTCGAGGAGTGTTGCTGCCGATCATCACGCCGTTCGATGAGAAGGTCAGGGTGGACGAGCAGATGATGCGCCAGCTCGTCGACTTTCACGTCAAGGCCGGCGTGCAGGGTTTGTTCGTGCTCGGCTCCACCGGCCAGGGGCCCGCGATGACGATCGAAGAGCGCAAGCAGACGGCGGCGATCGCGCTCGATCAAGCAAAGGGACGGGTGCCGGTGATCATTCACGTCGGCACGGCCGATGCTGGCAGCGCCGTCGAACTGGCGGAGCACGCGGCGGCGCGCAAGGCCGACGCGGTCGCGATCGTGCCGCCGTACTACTATTCGGATCACACCGAATTCGAAATCATTGCCCACTACAAAGCTGTGCACAAAGCGGTGCCGCTGCCGATTTATATTTACGAAAATCCCAAATACTCGGGCATCTCGATTCCACCGGGGATGGCGGTGCGAATGAAAGAACAGGTGCCGGCTTTGAAGGGCATCAAAGTCGCGTATGGCCAGGGCGCACTGCTCGAATATGTGCGACTGCTGCCGGACGTTTCGGTTTTCACCGGCAACGCCGATCTATTCGGTCTCGTGCCTTTCGGTCTCGCCGGCATGATCAATCCGCCGACGAGCTTCGTGCCGGAGCTCTGCGTCGAGCTGTTCAATGCGCTCGATCGGAAGGACTACGCCGAGGCGGTGAAGGCGCAAAAGCGGGTCGATGCCGTGGCACGCATCGTCGCTGCGCGCCTGCGCAAATACGGCCGCGTGCCGCTGCAAGAGGTTTATCGGATGCGCGGCTTCGCGGTGAAGCGTTTTCCCAAGTGGGAAACCGAGCAGATGCCCAAGGAGGAGATCGCCAAGCTTGAACGCGAGCTGCGCGATGAAGGAATCCTGGGACAGTAGGTCAAATTGCGGCGGCTTCTTTTCTGAAAACTGTCGCGGCGGATAACAACGAGCGACGGCGCTTCACGGAAATAGAGAATGAAATCAACTGTGGGGGTCAAGTTGACTACGAAATTGCGCGCGACTCTGGTTGCGCTGCTGATATTCAGCTTGCCGTTGTTTTTTGGCGTCGAGCGCAGCGCTGCGGCGCCGGTCCGGGTTGCCTACAGCTCCATCAGCGGCGCCATGGGGCCGCTATGGGTCGCGCATGATCTCGGTTTGTTCAACCGGCACGGCCTCGACGTGCAATTGCTTTACATTGGCGGTGGCTCCGTGGTGATGCAAGCGCTTCTCGGCGGCGATGTGCAGTTCGTGCGGCTTGGTGCCAACGCGGTCGTGCAGGCTTCGCTTCGCGGTGCGGAAATGAAGATGATCGCGAACACGATCAATCGCCTGGTGTTCAAGCTGATGGCGAAGCCGGAGATCAAAACGGCGGCCGATCTCAAAGGCAAAACCATCGGCGTCACGCGCCTGGGCGGCTCGACCGATTTCGCTTTGGACCTGGCCCTGAAAAAATGGGGCCTGCGCCGCGGCACCGACGTGACGGTGGTGCAAACCGGTGGTATGCCGCAGCTCCTCGGCGCCATCAAGAGCGGACCGGTAGCTGCGGGCGTGATCTCGCCGCCGACCAACTTGCAGGCGCAAAAGCTCGGGCTCAGAGAACTCGTGGACTTTGGCGATCTGGAGATTCCTTATCCCAATTCGCCGCTGGCGGCGATGCAAAGTTATCTCAGCAAGAACCACGATCTGGTCGGGCGTTTTTTGCGCGCCTATGCTGAAGGCATTCATCGGGTGAAGACCGATCGCAACAGCACCTTGAAAGTATTTTCCAAGTACACGGGAGTCAAAGATCCCGAGATCCTCGCCGAGCTTTACCAAATCTACGGGATCAAATATCTGGAAACGGTGCCGCTCGTGAATTCGGATGCGGTGGACGCAGTTCTGCAGGCCGAGGTGAAATCCAGCAGCGCGAAGGCGGCGGATTTTATCGACAATAGCTTTATCACGGACATGGAGCGGGAAGGATTTTTTCGCCGGCTTTATCGCCAGGAGGCCAAATGAGTTATCGGGATTTGCGAGAATGGCTGCAACAGGTCGAGAAGCTGGGCGAGCTCAAGAGCATCGAGGGCGCGGATTGGGATCTCGAGATGGGCGCGATCATCGAAATGGCGCGCAAGGAATCGCAGGTCGCGCCTTGTATCCTTTTTGACTCGATAAAGGGCTACGAGAAGGGTTGGAGAATCGTCGCGGGCCAGCTCAACTCGATCAAGCGCGTCGCGCTCACCTGCGGCATGCCGACGGACATGGCGACCATGGATCTCGTCAAAGCCATGCGCCAGAAAATCAAAGATCTGAAACCCGTCGCGCCGCGCGAAGTCAAAGACGGCGCGTTCATGGAAAACGTCTGGGAAGAGAAAGACGTCGACGTGCTGCGTTTCCCGACGCCGCGCTACAACATTCACGACGGCGGGCGTTACATCGGCACCGGCCATTTAACCATCACGCGCGATCCCGAAGAAGGGTGGCTCAACATCGGCACCTACCGGGTGATGGTGCAGGACAGCAAATCGGTGGGACTCTACATTTCGCCGGGGCGCCATGCGCGCATCCAGATGGAAAAATATTTTGCCCAGAATCGTCCCATGCCGGTGGCGCTGTCGCTTGGACACGATCCGCTGCTGTTCATGGCCTCCGCATTCGAAGTGCCGTACGGACTTTCTGAATATGATTTCGCCGGCGGCTTGAAAGGCTCGCCCATCGAAGTGGTCAAGCTGGCGCGCAGCGGACTGCAGGTGCCGGCGAGCGCGGAGGTTGTGATTGAAGGAGAGTGTTTGCCCGGCGATGTGAAGCTTGAAGGACCATTCGGTGAGTGGACGGGATATTACGCGAGCCACGTGCGCGAGGAACCGGTCATCCGCATTCGCCGCATGTATTTTCGCAACAATCCGATCATGGCCGGCGCGCCGCCGAGCCGGCCGCCGACGGAGGCGACTTTCTATAAAAGTTTCTGGCGCTCCGCGATGGTCTGGGAAGAATTGGAGCGTGCCGGTGTGCCGGACGTGGTCGGTGTTTACTGTCCGCCCGAAGGCAACACACGCCTTCTCACCGTTGTGTCCATTCGCCAGCGCTATCCCGGCCATGCGCGCCAGGCCGGCATGCTCGCATCCCAATGCCATGCCGCGGCTTATCTGGGACGCTTCACGGTGGTGGTCGACGACGACATCGATCCCACCGATATGAAGGATGTGTGGTGGGCGATGACGACGCGCTGCGATCCGGCGGAGGATATTGAAATCCTCCGGCGATGTTTGAGTGGGCCGCTCGATCCGATCATTCAAAGAGGCAAGAAAGGCTTCAACTCCCGCGCCATCATCGACGCCTGCCGGCCGTATGAATGGATTAAAGATTTTCCGCCATCGGTGATCGTGCCGCCGGATCTGGCGCGGCAGGTAAGAGAAAAATGGGGCAAACAGATTTTGTCGTAGCGCGCGCCGCGTATCTGAAATTTTTATGACGAGCAGCTCATGCAACAATTAGCGTTACTGGCGAGCGACTCGTCGCATCTGCCGCTGCTGACGGTTTTCAAAGAATCCGGCGTGACCCAGAAGTACGGCTTCGAAATTGAGCTCGACGTGGTCGGCGGGCGCAAAGCGCCGACCATGGCCCACCGCACGAGTCTGATTTTTGCCGGCGAGATCGATTTCGTCAGCGGTCTGCATCACGAGACTTATCGAGCGCGAAGCCGCGGAGACAAGCGGCTGGTGTACCTGGCACAGACGCAGAATCGCTGGGACGACCGCTTGGTCGCGGCCACCGATATTCAATCCGTTCAGGATCTGCGCGGCCGGAAGATCGTCTGCCACTCCAAGGCTCCCTGCGTGGTGGGCAACTTTACGGCGATTCTCAAACAGTTCGGCTTTCGCGACGACGAAATCCGTATCACGCCGATCGAAAGCATGGCCGGCGACCGGCGCACTTATGTCGATCGGGTCGCTGCGGGAGAAGCGAGCGCGGCGCTGGTGGATATGCCCTTCGATCTTTACGGCAAAAATTCCGGGCTAAAAATCATCGACCTGCCGGATCGGCCCGTCATTCACAATACGACGATTCTGACAACTATCGACTACATCCGTGAGCACCGAGAGAATGTTATTGAATTTCTCAAGGCGTTGATCGCGGCCATCCATTTTTTCAAAACCCAGCCCGAGCAGGTGGCGGGTATTCTGCAGAGAAATCTTTCAAAACATTATGGGCTGGATGATCCAGCGTATTACCGCCACTTGCAGTCCGAATGGGCGAAGCTGCTGCTGACGAAACCGTACCCGCAGCCCGCGGCGATCCAAAATGTTTACGAGCTCGACGTGGCGAAAGACCCGAAAATGGCCTCCGTGGGGCCGCTCGAACCTTGGGATCTACACTATTTGCGAGAGATCGATGACAGCGGCTTTATCGACGCGCTCTACGGTTTGTAAGTTTTGCGGAGTTACTTGATCACTCCGCTGTCTTTGAGACTGCGCAAAAAGCGCGTGTCCAACAAATCGGCGGGTTTGATCTCGCGCACCTTGGGGTTTTTGCTTCCAAGATCGTCCAAAACGGTTTTCATGCCCGCTTCGGTGGGCAGCGGATAGTCCAACAGAAATCGAGTGGTCAGTATCTTGTGGTACTCCTCGATATCCGCTCTGTCTTTGATCCCGCTGTATTTCGCGATGATGCCGTAGGCGGCCTCCTTGTTGGTTTTGAACTGCTGTAACGCCTCCATATACGCGGTGAGAAAAGTTGTGATCAGGTCCGGT
>Ga0207707_10002308_pt1 | contig 17195 bp, 15 predicted proteins | sample KBSC83BmetaG_FD_184336 | JGI IMG/M metagenome (GOLD analysis project Ga0207707, IMG submission 184336) | Corn rhizosphere microbial communities from Kellogg Biological Station, Michigan, USA - KBS C8-3B metaG (SPAdes) (version 2) | ecosystem: Host-associated > Plants > Roots > Rhizosphere ...
GCCGCCGAGCATGGCGAGCTGGCCCGCGGTGAAGCTCATCACCCGCGAGGTCGAGAACATGGTGTTGTAGGTGACGCCGACGAGCGCGTAGATCGCGCCCGTCGCCAGTCCCGATGCGAGAATCGAGGAGAGCATGGGGTGGCCCCCTCTTCCGCGTCTTAAGTATAGCCCGGTGCCAGCGCGAAGGTGCCGTTTTTCGCCGTGCTCGCCTCCGACATCACGACTTCCTCGGTCAGGTAGCCGTTGTGCTGGGTCGGCGACCAGGCATAGTTGCCGAAATAGCCCGGATATTTGCTCTGCGCGTTGAGGAAGGCGATGATGCCGGGACCATCGGTGGACCCGGAGGTCTCGACCGCCTTCGCGAACAGCTCGATGGCGTCGATGCCGCCGGCGACCCACCAGAGCAGCGTATCGTTGAGCGCGATATTGGCCTTGATCAGCCGCGCGACCAGTTCCTCGCTCTTGGGCGGCAGCTTGCCGGACGCGTCGTAGCTGCAGCTCTTGTAGCCGATGGCGTAGACCTTTTTCCAGTTCTCCGGCTTCTCGACCAGGCCGGAGATCTCGCCCGACGCCATCGAGGGATGGCCGACGAACGGCACGTCCCAGTTCATGGTCGCGCGGGTGTTGAACATTCGCGACTCCCCGCCGGTGGAGACGCTCCACACCACGATCGCCTCGGCGCCGGCATTCTTCATGCGCAGCATGTCGGGCGTCATGTCCGGTTGGGTCGCATCGATATTGGCATTGTAGACCACGTCAGCGCCGTCCTTCTTGAACGCCGCCACTGACGCGCCGACCGCGGTGACGCCATAGCCGGTGGTGTCGCCGACGACCGCGACCTTCTTCACCTTGAGGATGTTGAGGCAGTAATTGCGCACCGCGTCGTCCCACTGATTGTTCGACGGCGCCATGCGGAAGGCGTTGGGGAACTTGGTGACGTCGATCAGCGATTCGACCACGCAGGGGTGGATGTTCGGGATTTTCGCCCGCCCCATGATCGGCGTGGTGGCGAGCGCCTCGCCGGAATTGAGCGGGCCCCAGATGGCGTGCACCTTGAGCTGGCTGATCATCTCCTGCGTCGCGTTCACGGCCTTGGTCGGATCGCCCTGGGTGTCGCGCATCACGATCTCGATCTTGCGTCCCTTGACACCGCCCGCAGCATTGATGGCGTTGACCGCGAAATCGACGCCGCGATTGAACCCCTGCGTCGGCGCCGAGGCCGGGCCGGTCATGGCCGCGAGGCAGCCGATCTTGATCGTCTCCGACTGGGCGATCGCCGGAGCCGGAAAGGAAAAGCTTGCCGCGCCCAATGCGCCGGCGCTGCCCAATAAAACGTCACGACGTGAAATGGCCATGAAAAAACTCCCCTTCGTTTCCTTGTTCGGCGCCCGTCTTCCGTCGCGGGCGTCCGTTGCTCTTTGATCTTGTACGGCCCTGATCTTGTGCGATCCCGTGCCGGTTTGTTTGGCGGCGCGGATTTGAGCCTGTGCGAGGCAGAATGTCCAGAGCCCAGCCATTGCAGAAAGCGCCGCCGGTTCGTGGCACATATTCGATCTTTCGGCAGCCTATCTCCATCATCACGCCGATGGGTATTATATCTCTGCATAGACACGATGCCGCCGGAATACTGGAGGGTGCGTGCGGCTTCGAACCGCGAAGCGCTTTCCCGTTGCCCGATCGGGAAATGCGGTAATCTGCCGCGCCAACAGGCCGGGGAGGATTGGAAGGATGGCACAGGGGGCAAATGCGGGAAAATCCTGGCCGCTGTTCTCGTCGCTGGCGTCGTGGCGGCCTGCGTTCCTGCCGGCGGATCTGATCGCGGGGCTGACGCTCGCCGCGATCGCGATCCCCGAGCAGATGGCTACGGCGCGGCTCGGCGGCTTCGAGCCGCAGATCGGCTTCTTCGCCTTCATCGCGGGCTCGATCGGTTTTGCCATGCTGGGCGCCAACCGCTTCCTCTCCTGCGGCGCCGATTCCACCATCACGCCGATCTTCGCCGGCGGGTTGGCGGCGCTCGCCGCGACCGGTTCCCCCGATTATTCGGCGCATGCGATCGCGCTGGCGTTGATCGTAGGCGTGATGCTGGTGGCGAGCGGCATCTTCAAGCTCGGCGGCATCGCGAACCTGCTGTCGGTGCCGGTGACGGTCGGCTTCCTCGCAGGCATCTCCGTGCACATCCTGGTGTCGCAATTGCCGGGCGTGCTGGGAATTGAATCGCCCGCGGGACCGACGCTCGACCGCATCGGCACAATCGCGGAGCATCTCGGCCAGTCGAACCCCTACACGATCGGCATCGGCTTTGGCGTGCTGGCGGTGGTGATCGTCTCCGAGACGGTCAGCGCCAAAATTCCGGGTGCGCTGATCGGCCTTGTCGCCGCGACGCTGGCGGTGATCGTGGCGGGACTGGAGGCCAGGGGCGTGAAAGTGGTCGGCATGGTGCCGGCGACGCTGCCGAAGCCGGCGCTGCCTGATATCGCGCCCGAGCAATGGGTGCGGCTGGTGCCGCTCGCCTTCGTGATCACGATCGTGGTGATGGTGCAGACGGCGGCGACCACGCGCTCCTTTCCCTCCGATCCCGACAAGCCCGCCGATGTCGACCGCGATTTCCTCGGCGCGGGCGCCGGCAGCATCCTCGCCGGCATCTTCGGCGCGTTTCCGGTGAATGCCAGCCCGCCGCGCACAGGCATCGTCGCTGAGACCGGCGGCAGGTCGCAAGTATCCGGCCTTGCCGCGGCGGCGATCGTGCTCGCGCTGCTTGCGTTCGGCACGGGAATGTTGAAGCGCGTGCCGGATGCCGCGCTCGGCGGCATTTTGCTGTTCGTGGCGCTGCGCATCATCCGCGTGAAGCAGATCGCGACGATCTATCATCAGTCCAGGGCGGAGTTCCTGCTGATCCTCGCCACGGCGGCGCTGATCATCGTGCTGCCGATCCAGCAGGGCGCGACGCTCGGCATCGCCCTGTCGCTGCTGCACGGCATCTGGAGCACCACGCGCGCGAAACTCGTGGAATTCGACCGCGTGCCCGGCACCACGATCTGGTGGCCGGCGCATCCGCACATCGAAGGCGAGCGCGTGCCCGGCGTCGCCGTGATCGGCTTGCAGGCGCCGCTTTCCTTCCTCAACGCGCCAGGCTTCCGCACCGATGTGGCGAAGCTGGTGCAGACCGCGAAGCCGCAACTGCTGGTGATCGAGGCGAGCGGCATGGTGGAAATCGACTTCACCGCGGCGCAGGTGTTGCTGGAGCTGTTCAAGGCTTGCCGCGAGGAAGGTGCTGTTGTGGCCGTGGCGCGGCTGGAATCCACTCGCGCGCAGGCGGCTTTCGAACGCTTCGGCCTCTACGACGCGCTGCCGAGGGAGCACGTCTTCCACAGCGTGGACGAAGCCGTTCGCAAGCTCGCGAAATAGGAGCGGCGTCTACTGCTTTAGCGTCGGATGATCGGCCAGCATGCCGTCGCGGATCGACGGCGTCTGGATCGCGCGGAATAGAATCCGCGACGTTCTGGTGTCGTTGGCTCGAAGGCAGAACTCGACGATGTCCTTGACGGCCGCGTCCCGCATCAGCTCGTCGGAAACCTTCATCGCGATTTCCATCGCGGCCTTGCCGGCACGCTGATAGCGGGCGTTCTCCTCCTCGTGAGTCCTTTCAGCGCCCCGCTTCCTGCCGTCAGCGCTGACGGCGCGGCCGCCGACGAAGTCGGCGCTGTCGGCGGCGGAGCGGCAGATGTCGCGGATCCGCTCCGCGGCCTCGATGTCGCCGAGCGGCCACTCGATTGCTTCGTCCCAGATATCCCTGGGCTTCTCCTTGCGAAACCAACGCATTGCTCGCCCTGCCATGCCATGATTTGCCAATCACCACACTGACCCGCCGCTGCACGGGATCAGCATAATGGACGGCGCCGCAATCGGCGAGCCGGTTTTCTGGCATGAATCCGCTTGACCTCGTCGGTCAGCTCGTGCGCTTGGCCCCGATCGTCTCGAATTGGGCCTTCTGTTCCTCGCTCAGCGTGGCCAGGAAATCATCCAGTGCCGGCGCGATCAACCTGATCGCGTCCAGCATGGCGTCGAGCCGCGTGTCGGCCGTCGCAAGCCGGTCTGGCGGGGTGAGGTTGTCGTCCGGCTGGCACGCGAAATTCAGCGTGTTCCTGGCGAACGCATTCATGCGCTGAAGCGCGTCCAGTTGCTCACGCTGCGTCTCGCTCAGGTGCAGCTTCGCTTCGATCTCGGAGACCGGCCATTGCAGCGTTTCGGGCGGCGTGCAGCTTTGAGCCGTGGGGACTTTCGGCGCGAATGGCGCGCGCTGATCGTTCAGCTCGGCCAACTCCGCTTTCTGGTCGTCGTCAAGCGACTCCTGGAATTTTTCAAATGGCGTTCGTATACGTTCGATCGCGGATTTCATCGCTTCCAGGCGCTGCTGCATGGCGGCGAGCCTGCCCGACGGCGTCGACGCGGCCTCGGTAGGGCAAGCCGCGTGGATGGTCTGGGCCGCCTCGACCGATGCCTTGCGGAGATCGTCCAGGATCGACTGCTGCTCCTCGCTCAGGCGCATGGACTGCCTGATCTGCTCGACGGGGAGACTGGCAAGCTCACCGGCGTGATCGCTGCAGACGCGTTCGAGCGTTGGGAATTTGCGAAATTTTCGGCCCTGCGGAGGCGAGACGTAACGGGCGAGTTCGTCGTCGTCATAAGGGGTGAAGATCGCGGCATAGATATCGCGATAGCCGTAGCCCCAGAAGCCCATGCCATCGCCCCAGAGCGCATAGTCGTAAATGTCGTAAAGCGCGAAGGGCCAGAACATCGGGCCGACCCATCCATACCCGCCATCGCCGTGCTGCCACCATCCCGGCGTGCCGCGCTGGCCGTGCCAGCCGGCCAAGGCGGCACCGGCCGCGACCTGCACCCGCGCCACCGGCCTCGTGATCCAGTCGGCGCCGCGCGTAATGTCCGTGCGCTTCAACGAGCCGTTCGCCTGGAGCCGGACATGCCGGGCACGCCGGCCATGCAGGCCCCGCAGCGCCAGCGAGGCAACGGATCTCACGACGCCGATCGGGCTTCCGCCAATGCCGATCCGAAGGCCTCGCGCCTCGACCGTGCGCGAAGGCGCCGCGGCCACAAGCAACAACGACGCTCCCAAAGCGGCAATCCCAACATGGAATTTCGACATGGCACCCTCCCGTGCCAGCGTCCCTTCAGGGGACGCCGATCGTCAACTGGTTCGCCTTGGTCCGATTGCCTCGAATTGCGCCTTCTGCTCGTCACTGAGCGTCGTGTAGAAATTTTCAAGTGCAGTACGCACCGATTTTACCGCCTGCAGCATGATGTCAAGCCGCCCGGCAACGGCCTCCAGCCGCGCGACCGGCGTGATGATGTCAGCGGGCTGGCACGCTATCTTGAGCGCATCGGCGGCACGGGCCGCGGAATCCTGAAGCGCCTTCAGCGCCGCGCGCTGGGTATCGTCCGGGTGCACTCTCGTCTCGATCTCCTCGGCCGGCCAGGAGACCGTCGAAGAGACCGTCGAAGGCGACGCGACGTTACAGCCTGCACCGGCCGAGGCGGAAGCCTTCCTGCGCTCTTCCGCGGCCAGCGCGTTGAACCGCGCCTTCTGCTCGTCATCCAGCAGGCCGTAAAGTTTTTCCAGCGGCGGCCGCACCAATCCCACCGCGGAGATCATCCCCTCGATGCGGCCTTGCATGACGGCGAGCCGGCCCGGCGCGGTCGCTGCGATCTGCGCCGGACAGGTCGCGCGAATGGTCTGCGCGGCCTTGATCGACGCGCCGGTGAGATCGTCGAGGACGGCACGTTGCGCTTCGGTCGGTTCAATTGCCTGCGCGATCTGGTCAATCGGAAGCCCGGCGATCTCGCTGCTGTCGTCAGCGCACATTTGCGCAAATGAAGCCGCACTGCGCTGCCCTCGTCTCGGCGGGCCGGATCCTTGATAGCCGGAGAGCCCGCCGTAGCCGTAAGGCCCGAACAGTCCGGCATAGATATCGAGATAGCCGTAACCCCAGAAGCCGGCGCCATCGCCCCAGATCGTGTAATCGTAGATGTCGTAATAGGCGAACGGCCAGAACAGCGGCCCGACCCAGCCATATCCGCCGTTTCCGTGTCGCCACCATCCCTGGGCGCCGCCATGCCAGCCGACCACCGCGGCGCCAGCGACAAGCTGAGCACGCGCCATGGGACTGCCGAGGATGCGCGCATTGCGCAACGCGCCATGGTGCGAGAGCGAATTCAGCGCACTTCGGACATTGCGGGAGCTGACCGCGGCACCTCTCGCCTGATGGAAGCCCAGGCCACCATGCCGGCCCATCCTTCCGCCACCGAATTGGTGACCACCGGCGAAGTGTCCGCCGCCACCGCGGAAGTGGACGTGACCGCCACCGTGTCCATGGCCCCCACCGTGTCCATGACCGCCGCCATGTCCATGGCCACCGCCGTGACCGCCGCCTCGCGCAAGTGCAGCGCCGGACAGCGTGACCGCCAGCGTGGCAACGGCAACCGCCATGACAAGCTTCGACACGGCCGTGAACATTCGCACCCTCCCGTGCCGCGGATTTCCCGCAAGACGAGGAACGCCAGATGGAACCAAATGTTCCGGGCAGAAGCTAGGCCGCCGGCACGATCTTCCCGGGATTGAAGATATTTTGCGGGTCGAGTGCCTTTTTTATCGCGCGCATGGCGTCGAGCGCTTCTTCTCCAAGCTCGGCCTTCAGATATTTCTGCTTGCCCTGACCCACGCCATGCTCGCCGGTGCAGGTGCCGCCCATGGATTGGGCGCGCTCGACCAGGCGGTGCATGAACTCCTCGCCGCGCGCCATCTCCTCCTTGTCGTCGACATCGCAGAGCAGCGAGCAGTGGAAATTGCCGTCGCCGACATGACCGACGATCGGCGACAACAGGTTGAGCCGCTTCAGATCCTCTTCGGTCTCGGTGACGCAATCGGCGAGCCGAGAAATCGGCACGCAAACGTCGGTCGCGACCACGCCCGCGCCCGGACGCAGTGACTTCACCGACCAATAGGCATCGTGCCGGGCCTGCCAGAGTTTCGTGCGGTCCTCAGGGCGCGTGGTCCAGGTGAAATCGCCGCCGCCGCATTCCTTGGCGATCTCGGCGAAATTTTTGGATTGCTCGGCGACGTCGGCTTCGCTGCCGTGGAATTCGAGCAGCAGCAGCGGCGTCTCCGGCAGCGACAATTTCGAGTAATTGTTGCAGCAGCGCACCTGCTCGGCATTGAGCAGCTCGATGCGCGCCACGGGGATGCCGGTCTGGATCGCCATGATGGTGGCCTGACAGGCGCCGCGCACGGTGTCGAACGAGCATGCGGCGGCCGCAATCGTCTCGGGAATTCCACGCAGCTTGATGGTGAGCTCTGAGATGATGCCGAGCGTGCCTTCGGCGCCGATGAAAAGATGCGTCAGGTCGTAGCCGGCCGAGGATTTCTTCGCCCGCGTACCGGTGGTGATGATCTCGCCGTCGCCGCGCACGACTTTCAGCGCCAGCACGTTCTCGCGCATGGTGCCGTAGCGCACGGCGTTGGTGCCCGACGCCCGTGTCGAGGCCATGCCGCCGAGGGAGGCGTCGGCGCCGGGATCGATCGGGAAGAACACGCCCTGGTCGCGCAGATGCTCGTTCAGCGCCTTGCGGGTGACGCCGGGCTCGATCACGCAGTCGAGGTCGTCGGCATGGACCGCCAGCACCTTGTTCATGTCGCGCAAATCGACGCAGATGCCGCCCGCGGGCGCATTGACATGGCCTTCCAGCGAGGTCCCGGTGCCGAACGCGATGACCGGCACGCCGTGCCTGGCGCAAATCCGCACCGTGTCCTGGATGTCGGCCGTTTCCTGCGCCATCACCACGCCGTCCGGCGGCTGTGGCGGCAGCCAGGTGGTGGTATGCGCGTGCTGGTCGCGCACGGCCTGCGAGGTGATCAGCCGGTTGCCGAAGCGCGCCGCAAGCGCCTCGAGCGTGCTCGCAAGCGCCTGCGGTTCCGGCCGTTTGAGATTTTGGACGGTTGTAGCCACGTGAAAATTCCTCCCGCTTTGGGCGACCGTGGCAAAGGATATATAAGGGGTCAAGAGAACAAAGGGATGGATATGACGACCGCAATTGCTTTGAAGGATATGCCGCTACCGCCTGCCCCTTTTCTTTCGTCGGTGATGCAGATCGAGCCGCAATGGATCGACTATAACGGCCATCTCAACATGGCCTACTACAACGTGATGATGGACCGCGCCATCGACCAGCTCTGGCTGCATCTCGGCATCGGTCCCACGTACATGAAGGAGCGCCACGGCTCGAGTTTCACTGCAGAAGCCCACGTGCGCTACGTACGCGAGATCCATCTCGGCGATCCCGTGCAGGTCTCGGTCTGGATGCTCGCGGCCGACGAGAAGCGCATCCACACCTTCGAGGAACTGCGGCACGCGACCGAGGGCTGGATCTCGGCGACGTCGGAGAACATCACCCTTCACATCGACATGACGGCGCGGAAGGTCGCACCGTTTCCGCGAGACATCCAGGCCCGCATCGCCGCGGTGCTGGATACGCACAACGCCCTGCCGCGGCCGGAGGGAACCGGGCGGAAGATTACGATGCCAGTGAGATAGCATTCAGAGCTGACCGCCGCGAAAAAGCGTCGCAACGGACTGACACGACAAAGTGGCGGCCCCACGCGACAAAAATGCGGGCCTAGGCGACACCATTGCGTGAATGGGCCGGCGCACCGTTGACCACCCCGGATGGTTTCGAATATCGCGGCCGGACTCTTCTGGGGAGACTTTCATGTCCATTCGCTGCCTGCTCGCCACCGCGCTCGTCTTCATCATGTCGGCCCTGCCCTCCATGGCTGCGCCGACCGCCGCGCCCTCCATTACGACGACCTACAAGACCGTCAGCATCAAGGGCCTGAACATTTTCTATCGGGAAGCGGGCCCCGCCAACGCGCCGACCATCCTGCTGCTGCACGGCTTTCCGTCCTCGTCGCGGATGTTCGACACGCTGCTGCCGCTGCTCGCCGACCGCTTCCATCTGGTCGCGCCCGATTATCCCGGGTTTGGCAATTCCGACGCGCCCGCGCCGGACAAATTCACCTACACCTTCGACGCCATCGCCGATGTCGTCGGAGCCTTCACCGAAGCGCTCCATCTCGACCGCTACGCGCTCTATATGCAGGACTATGGCGGGCCGGTGGGCTACAGGCTCGCCATCGCCCATCCGGAGCGGGTGACCGCCCTGGTCGTTCAGAATGCCGTGGCGCATGAGGAAGGGCTCGGCAGGCTGCAGGGCGCGCGCAAGGGCTATTGGGCGGACCGCGCGGCGAACGAAGAGAAATACCGCGCCGGCCTCGCCGCGGTCGAGAACTCGAAGCAGCGCCATGTCGGCGGCTCGCCACATCCTGAGCGCTACGATCCCGATCTATGGAGGGATGAAGTGGCTTTCCTCGCCCGGCCGGGCGAGCCGGACATCCAGGCGGACCTGTTCTACGACTATCGCAATAATCTCGCCGCATACCCGGCGTGGCAGAACTGGTTGCGCGAACGTCACCCACCGACCCTGATCGTCTGGGGCCGGTACGATCCCACATTCGACATTGCGGAGGTCGCGGCCCTCAAGCGCGACGTGCCGAAGGCGGAAGTGCATGTGCTGGAGGCCGGCCATTTCGCGCTCGATGAATCCGCCGGCGATATAGCGAGGCTGATGCGCGGATTTCTGGGGCGGCTGCCGCGTGCGGCCATGAAGCCACCCGGCTCGCGTGGTTGAGGTGAGCAAGCCGAAACGAAAAGCCCGGCGCCAACAGCGCCGGGCTCTTTTCGTGTGCGCTAGACCCTCGTGCGGCCGCGCGATACGCCGATCAGGGCTGACACCAGGAACAGCACGACGGCGATGAAGAAGATGATCTTCGCGATTTCGATCGAGGCGCCGGCGATACCGCCGAAGCCGAGAATACCGGCGATGAGCGCGACGATCAGGAACGTGACGACCCAGCCTAACATGTCCAAACCCTCTATCTCGATGTTGGTCCTTCCGGCGGGCTCGAGCGGCGCCGCCGTTGTGAAATCAATCCGATCCGGGAACGAAGGTTCCGGGCCTGGAAACCAGGAAAATTTGCATTTCCAGCCGGAACAAAATTCGCGCGCGGCTGCCAGAATCAGGCTTCCGGATGCGCCGCAATTAGGTCTGTAAAACCGGCCGCTGCGGCCCCATATAGCCCTCAATCCCTGCTAAGAAGGCTCCCCCTGACCAGCCCGCGGTGCCATCGTGGGCGCAACTGATTCGATGACCGAGCCGAGCAAATTGAGCCCTGTGAGCGTCCCCGACCACCAGCCCGTCGCCGGCGGAATTGCTGCGCGCGCCCGCGCGGCGACGGGCCCGCGCTATCTCGACGGGCTCAATCCCGAGCAGCGCGAGGCGGTGGAGACGCTGGACGGCCCGGTGCTGGTGCTGGCCGGCGCGGGCACCGGCAAGACGCGCGTGCTCACCACCCGTATCGCGCACATATTGAGCCAGGGCCGCGCGCGCCCGAACGAAATCCTCTCGGTGACCTTCACCAACAAGGCCGCGCGCGAGATGAAGCTCCGCCTCGGCCAGATGCTGGGCCAGGCGGTGGAAGGCATGCCGTGGCTCGGCACCTTCCATTCCATCGGCGGGCGCATCCTGCGCTTCCACGCCGAGATGGCGCAGCTCAAGTCCAACTTCACCGTGCTCGACGTCGACGACCAGGTGCGGCTGTTGAAGCAGTTGCTGCAGGCCGAGGACATCGACGACAAGCGCTGGCCTGCGCGCATGCTGGCCGGCCTGATCGACGGTTGGAAGAATCGCGGTCTCGGCCCGTCGCAGGTGCCCGCGGGCGAAGCTGCCATCTTCGCCAACGGCAAGGGCGGCAAGCTTTATGCGAGCTACCAGGAGCGGCTGAAGATCCTCAACGCCGCGGATTTCGGCGATCTGCTGCTGGAGAACATCCGGATCTTCCGCGAGCACCCCGACGTGCTCCGGCAATACCAGCAGCGCTTCAGGTTCATCCTGGTCGACGAATATCAAGACACCAACGTCGCGCAGTATCTGTGGCTGCGGCTGTTGTCGCAGGCGCCGTCGCCGTCACGCGCCGTCATTCCGGGGCGGGCCGAAGGCCCGAACCCGGAATCTGGAAATGAAGGGGACTCACTTCGAGATTCCGGGTCTGCGCCTTCGGCGCATCCCGGAATGACGACGCCTGCGGCACCCAAGAACATCTGCTGCGTCGGCGACGACGACCAGTCGATCTATGGCTGGCGCGGGGCGGAGGTCGACAACATCCTGCGCTTCGAGCACGATTTTCCTGGCGCCAAGGTGATTCGCCTCGAGCGCAATTACCGCTCGACCGGCCACATCCTCGCCGCGGCTTCCTATCTCATCGCGCATAATGAAGGCCGGCTCGGCAAGACGCTGCGCACCGAGGATGTCGACGGCGAGAAGGTCACCGTGACCGGCGCCTGGGATTCCGAAGAGGAAGCCCGCGGCATCGGCGAGGAGATCGAGGACCTGCAGCGCGCCGGCGAGCGGCTGAACGAGATCGCCATTCTCGTCCGCGCCTCCTACCAGATGCGCGAGTTCGAAGACCGCTTCGTCACGCTCGGCCTGCCCTATCGCGTGATCGGCGGCCCGAGATTCTACGAGCGCGCCGAAATCCGCGACGCGCTGGCTTATCTGCGCGTGATCAATTCACCGGCCGACGACCTCGCCTTCGAGCGCATCGTCAATGTGCCGAAGCGCGGGCTTGGCGACGCCACCGTTCAATTGCTGCACGACCACGCCCGCAAGCGCCGCATTCCGCTGTTCGAGGCGGCCCGCGCGGTCGTCGAAACCGACGAATTGAAGCCGAAGGCGCGCGGCTCCCTGCGCGATCTGGTTGCGCAGTTCGACCGCTGGCGCGGCGCGCGCGAGGTGACTTCGCACACCGAGCTCGCCGAGATCGTGCTCGACGAGAGCGGTTATACCGAGATGTGGCAGAAGGACCGCTCCGCCGACGCCGCAGGCAGGCTCGACAACCTGAAGGAATTGATCCGCTCGATGGAGGAGTTCGAGAACCTGCAGGGCTTCCTCGAACACATCGCGCTGGTGATGGACCGCGACGGCGGCGCCGACGAGGACGCGGTGTCGCTGATGACGCTGCATTCGGCCAAGGGCCTCGAATTCGACAACGTGTTCCTGCCGGGTTGGGAGGAAGGCCTGTTCCCGAGCCAGCGCACGCTCGACGAACAGGGCCGCGCGGGGCTGGAGGAAGAGCGCCGCCTCGCCCATGTCGGGCTGACTCGCGCGCGCCGCCGCGCGAAACTCTATTTCGCCACCAACCGCCGCATCCATGGCACCTGGACGACCACGATCCCCTCGCGTTTCCTCGACGAGCTGCCGTCGGCGAATGTCGAGATCACGGAGTCCAGGGGCGGCAGCGGTTGGGGCGGCAGCGGCGGCTATGGCCCGTCGCGCTTCGACAACGTGGAATCCTTCGGCTCCAGCTACGGCACGCCGGGCTGGCAGCGCGCGCAGGCACGCCGCGGCCGCAACGGCCAGGGACAGGCGCAAGGACAAGCGCAGTCGCGCGGCGGCTTCGACGAGGAGCAGTCGCCCTTTTCATCGCGCGGCGATTTCGGCGGCGGCTTCTCGCGCAACAAGCGCAGCCCCCTGACCATCGAGGGCGAGCTGGTCGCGAAATCCACCGGGACGGTGTCGGAATTTTCCCTCGACGACCGCGTGTTCCACCAGAAATTCGGTTACGGCCGGGTCGTGAAGATCGACGGCAACAAGCTCACCATCGCCTTCGACAAGGCCGGCGAGAAGAAGGTGGTCGACAGCTTTGTCGAGCGGGCGTGAACGGCGCGGCATTATGATGCCACCGGCCTCGCCCCTCACCATACGGCTCGGGCGACCTGGCCTCGGCCAAACGGCCACAGCTCCCGTCTAAAGGGCTACGACCAAGGTTCTGCACGGCGGAGGTCTTGACCGTCGTGCGCGTCCTCGTATGAGATGGCCCCATGGTTCGGGGCCGAACGATTTTTCTGATTCTTGCGCTCGTGTCGCCTTCGCTGGCGCATGCGGAAATCATGACATTTTCCGAAGCCGCCGCACTGCTCGCCAAGAGCTGCGGGGCCGAGATCACCGCCAATTGCCGCGGCGTCAACCTGGATTCCAACCGGCTCAAGGAATGCCTGTCGCGCAACCAGGACGTGGCCTCGCCGCAGTGCCGGGCGAACTACCTGCTGCCGTTCGACCAGATCCAGAAGCGGATCGCCGCGCGCGTCACCGTCGCCGGTGCCTGCCGGCTCGAAATCATCAAGCTGTGCCACGGCTCGACCAAGGAAACCAGCAAGTCGGTCCCGTGCCTCTTGACCGCCAAGGGCGTCAGCCGCAACTGCACCCAGGCCACGATCGATGCGGGGTATCGCTGATGCGCCCGCGCAACATTGGCCTCCTGGGCCTCTTGCTGACATGTCTTGCTGCCTTCGCGGCGTCTACACCGGCTTCGCGCGGCCAAACGACCGCGCCGGCCGCTCCAGCCCGGGACGACATCGTCAGCGCGCTGGAGAAGTTCGACACCGGGCCCGAGCTCGACCTCCCGGCGCTGAAGCAGAAGATCGCCGAGCGATCAAAAATGCGCGGAAAGAACGAGCCCGAGCCGTCGAAACGGCCGCTGATCGTGCCCGAGCTCAAGGGCCTGCCGACTTTCAATGTCGCGATCCAGTTCGACGTCGACACGCCGATCATCCTGCCGGCCTCCTACGAGACGGTCGGGCGCATCGCCGATGCGTTCGTGAACGCGCCGCTATTGCCCTACAGCTTCCTGATCGTCGGCCACATGGATTCCAACGGCAGGCGCGAGGCCAATGTGATCCTGAGCCAGCGCCGGGCCGACGCGATCCGCGAGGTGCTGGTCAACACCTTCAAGATCTCGGGCAAGCGCATCCAGACGCTCGGGCTCGGCGAGGAGCAGTTCATCGACCAGGCGCATCCGACCTCGCCGGTCAACCTGCAGATTCAAATCCTGACGGTCGCGAAGGTGCCGGATCAGGAGCCGCCGCCGGCCGCTGCGACACCTGCTGCCAAAAAGTCGGCGAAGAAAAAGAAGTAGCCTCTGGAAGCCCGGTGCAGTCTTGCTGACCAACAGCCGCGAGATCATCCGCCGACTGGAGCCGGTGAAACATTGGTCGTTCGACATCCCAAGAACGACGATGTACCCGGACTTAACAGACGTTATCCGCATGACTGGAGCATCTTCAAGCGCGGGATCGTCGGCACCTTCCACAACGTCAGCAAAAAGTAGCCGCACCTTTAAATTGCATAATTCCCATTCCGGTACAATAATCGTTTTCAACGACGACATTTTCGGAACGGCGAAGGGATGTTGAAATTTTTTCAACGATCAGAGATTGCGCTAGGATTTCTCTTAAGCGCCCTTTTTTGGATTCCCGTTCTCGGATGGCAAGCATCTTATTCCCCTGCCGAACGACAAAAAGAAGAGTGTTACGAGGCCGCCAAGAAAAACGGGTATAAGCAGGACGAATGTAAATCCTTTTGGGAGAAGGTTACTAGCGACCCTATCGCATTGTTCAATTTGATATTGGCGTTTTCGACGGTCGGCCTTTGGGTCGCAACAATTTCTCTCCGTAGAGCTGGCAACAATCAAATCAGATTGGCGCGTGAAGAATTTATCGCCAGTCACCGCCCAAGAATACGAATTAATCGCATTTTCCCAATCGAAAAACTTTTTCCGAATACTCAAACCAGACTGATTATTGAGGCGGCAAACATCGGTGATACTAAAGCAACAATCACTGAAGTCGGGTTCGACATCTATATCGAGGGTCAACCATTTAATGCGATTCCGCAGCCCTATCCAGGCTCCGAACCCGTGCCCCCAGGAAAGGAAGCTAGAATGACGGCTTTCTCCAACCGGATGCTCTCTGAAGCGGAGATTAATGCAATCGAAACGGGGATTTCGGAATGGCGCCTGTTGGGGATCGTCAATTACACCGACGACAATGGCGTAATGCGATCCACCAGCTTCATGAGGGTTTATAACCGCGCCATGAGTCGGTTCGTGAAGGTCACAGAATACGATCCAGACTACGACCGTGAGTTTGAGAATTGATGCGCCGGCCTGTCTCAGCCACCCGAGTGGCTTTGACTGGCTTCTGTCAAGTCCGGGTACATCGCCCCAAGAAGGACTTGGGAAAGGGACCTGTCCGTGCCATTTATAAGGGCGCAGGCTGGAAGCCTGACTGAGGTCGCTATGGCTCACTATATCGCCATCATTGAGGATGCAGGGCCGGACCGGGCCGTTGGCGTCTGGTTCCCGGACCTTCCGGGCTGTACCTCTGCAGGCGATGATATCGACGAGGCCCTGCGCAATGCGCCGGAGGCTCTGGAGCTGTATGTCGAGGCGCTTCATGAAGACGGGCGGCCGCTGCCCCGCGCGCGTACACTGACCGAATTGAAAGCCGATCCGGAAATCGCCGAGGATATCGGCGCGAATATGGTTGCCCTGATCGAATTACGCGCATCAGCCCACGCCGCCGAATAATTTCTCGCCCGCGCCTCCGGCCGCCGCTACACCTGCTGCCAAAAAGTCGGCGAAGAAAAAGAAGTAGCCTGCCCAACCGGGCAATTGCGGAAATCTATTCCGCTTCCTATCTCAAAACCCCCGCCCCTGTCCTGCCGCAGAGCGCTCCCGCGTATCGCGCCCGCTTTCCGGCCAACCATCATATTGCATGTCCCCCATCATCTCCGTCGCCAACCTGTCGAAGACCTATGGCTCCGGCTTCCAGGCGCTGAAGAACGTCAATCTCGACATCAACAAGGGCGAGATCTTCGCTCTCCTCGGCCCGAACGGCGCCGGCAAGACCACGCTGATCAGCATCATCTGCGGCATCGCCAACATCAGCGGGGGAAGCGTCACTGTCGGCGGCCATGACATCAACGGCGACTACCGTGCGGCGCGCTCGCTGATCGGGCTCGTGCCACAGGAGTTGCACACCGACGCGTTCGAGACGGTGTGGGCGACGACCAGCTTCAGCCGCGGCCTGTTCGGCAAGCCGAAGAACCCGGCCCATATCGAAAAGGTGCTGAAGGACCTGTCGCTGTGGGACAAGAAGGATTCCGCGATCCGCACGCTGTCCGGCGGCATGAAGCGCCGCGTCATGATCGCGAAAGCGCTGTCGCACGAGCCGCAGATCCTGTTCCTGGACGAGCCGACCGCGGGCGTCGATGTCGAACTGCGCAAGGGCATGTGGGAAGTGGTGCGGACGCTGCGGGATTCCGGCGTCACCATCATCCTCACCACGCACTACATCGAGGAAGCCGAGGAGATGGCCGACCGCATCGGCGTCATCAACAAGGGCGAGATCGTCCTGGTCGAGGACAAGGCGCACCTGATGCAGAAGCTCGGCAAGAAGCGCCTGACCGTGCATCTGCAGGGCAGGCTCGACGTCGTTCCCGAAGCGCTCGCGCCCTATCGCCTCGAGCTCTGCGGCGACGGCCGCTCGCTGATCTACGACTACGACACCAAGGGCGACCGCACCGGCATCACCAGCCTGCTCGGCGACCTCCGCACCGCCGGGCTGCGCCTCTCCGATCTCGATACCAGCCAGTCCTCGCTGGAAGACATCTTCGTCAGCCTGGTGCACGCGCCATGAATTTCCACGCCATCCGCGCGATCTACAAGTTCGAAATGGCGCGCACCGCACGCACGCTGCTGCAGAGCATCGTCTCCCCGGTGGTGTCGACCTCGCTCTATTTCGTGGTGTTCGGCGCCGCGATCGGCTCGCGCATCACCGAGATCGAGGGCGTCAGCTACGGCACCTTCATCGTGCCGGGACTCGTGATGCTGTCGGTACTGACCCAGAGCATCGCCAACGCCTCCTTCGCCATCTATTTCCCGAAATTCGTCGGCACCATTTATGAGATCTTCTCGGCGCCGATCTCCTCGTTCGAGATCGTGCTCGGCTATGTCGGCGCGGCCGCGACCAAATCGATCATCCTCGGCCTGATCATTCTCGCCACCGCGGGCCTGTTCGTGCCGCTGCACATCCATCACCCCGTATGGATGCTGACCTTCCTGGTGCTGACCGCGGTGACCTTCAGCCTGTTCGGCTTCATCATCGGCATCTGGGCCGACGGCTTCGAGAAGCTGCAGATGATTCCGATGCTGGTGGTGACGCCGCTGACCT
>Ga0207707_10002310_pt1 | contig 17184 bp, 18 predicted proteins | sample KBSC83BmetaG_FD_184336 | JGI IMG/M metagenome (GOLD analysis project Ga0207707, IMG submission 184336) | Corn rhizosphere microbial communities from Kellogg Biological Station, Michigan, USA - KBS C8-3B metaG (SPAdes) (version 2) | ecosystem: Host-associated > Plants > Roots > Rhizosphere ...
GTGCGGGAAACGGAACCATCTTCGAAGCAGTCAGGGTTGCGCGTCCCACGGATCTACAGCGGCGTCGTGGTCTGCGTGCGCAACAGTGTACCCAACGTGACTTGAGCGGAGCCACCCGTTGAGTGCCCACGGCAGCGGGGCCAGAACCGGCGCGGGACCGCGGGTTTGAACCGCGATTCCGCGACGAACCTACGTCACGATGCGCCCCCAGAGGCGCGCGGTGTCGGCGTAAGCGGAGAGCAGGCCCTTCGGTCTGAACGAGCGGTCGCGCTCGATGGGAAGGCCCAACTTGCCGCGCACGGCAGCGAGCTCCTTCAAGCTGACGTAGCCGACCTCGGGGCAGCCGTGCCCTAGATCGCAGAGGCCGAAGGCGCGATCGGGGTCTTGCGGGCCGATTTCCGAGAGTAGCCAGGTGCACTGCGCATCGGGGGTGAAGAGCTTCACGACCCGGGTGGGGATCGAAGTTAGGATCGTGCTGCGAGCGCTCGCCGTTGCGGGTGACTTTGGCGAGTTGAGAATGCGTGAGTAGTTTCATGGTCGGCTCCTGCGGTTTCGGAATCCCCGTTGAGTCCCTTCACCGGGAGCTCGGGGACCGAACGGGGGGGCAGGAGCCGGACAAAAGACTATCGCGAGCGAAAGGCAACGGGGCAGGGGTCGGAGAGCGCGAAAAAGGAACCTCGAGCCGGCGAGACGACGTGGAGGAGGTGTGGCGCGGATGTCGGGTGATCTCACGGATCTGAGGAACTGAGCTGCCCCGTGGGCGGTGCGCGGGCCGTGACAGGTCGTCTGGCGCGGGCGGCGCTCTCGGGGCTACTCGCGCGGGGGATGAGAGAAGTTGTCTCGGTCTAACCATTCCTCGATCTGAGTTCCGGACGGGTCGAGGCGGAAGGCTCCCAGGCGAACCCCTTCGCCGACAATCTGTCCCGAACGGGTTCCGCGTTGGACGCGCGTGATCCACTGGTATCCGAAGTCATATCCACCGGCGTTGAACCACTTCTGCGGCAGTACCACGACCTGCTGCCTTTGGAAGGAAAAGTCGAAGATCGCTCGCGACATGCGATCGATCGATGACGCAGGGCCGGCCAGAGGTAGCGGGCGGCCACGATGCCCCACGCGAGGAGGCTGAAGCCGATGCTCACGAAAAAGGCGATTCGGGTCATGAGGAAGCTCCGGGAAGATCGTGATGGCGGTCGCTCAGGGTTTCCGGTGAGCGCCGTCCAAGGGCTGCGAGCGGATCGCGCGAGTCGCGCATTGCGATCGTCGCCGCGTTTGGTACCTATCAGTACCATTGCACGAGTGTGGTACCGGGCGGTACCGAATGTCAAGCATGAGGATAACGGTCGTGTTGCCGTCAAAGGAGCCTCCGGCAGGGGGCGGTGAGGTGGTCGTGCGTCAGCGCATCCTCGATGCGCCTTCCCGCCGGTCATGAAACGTGGTGATGCGTGACCCACACGCTTTAGATCGCGACAGGCGCGCGCGTCGAAAGAAGACAAGTACCCGTCCATCTTCCCGCGCCGCTTGATCGCGAGACCCTGACGCACCGCCTGAGTCCTTTTAAGGACCCGGCTCACAAGGCAGAGCCACGAGGGGTTCCCCTTCCTGCCGGCGGTGCGCGCGCGTTGCACAGGGCCTCGCGTATTTCCGGGTATTCACCCTCGAAAGAGCCCTGGTGGCGTCTCCAGGATTCTCTCAGGATCACACCTGCCGATGGCGGCGTGTGCGACATACACTCATGGAGGATGTCATGGATCGGGAGTTGTATTCGATTGAGCAGGCGCGGGCGCGCCTCGGGGGCATCGCGCGCAACACGTTGTATGACTTGTTGCGCTCGGGGGCGCTCGCCTCCGTGCCGATCGGGCGGCGGCGGTTTATCGCCGCGGAGGCGATTGCCGCCTTTGTCGCGAACACCTCGACGACGCGCGGGCTCGCGGCGCCTGCGGCGGGCGGTTCGCGGCACCGGTAGGTGGGGCGCGGCGGGCAGGGTGGGCTCAAGCGAGATCCGTCGTTCGGCAATGCGCGCCCGAAGAGGAAGCGGGCGAGGGGCGGGCGCGACGAGGTGCGGGTCTGTCAGTCTCGGAAAGGCCGCCGCGAGACCTGAGTCTTAGCGCGCCGTCGTTCGGATCTGATCGAAGTCGAATTCTGCGGGGTGGCCGTTTACAGGAACGTCTATCCGAATGTGGCTCGTCGCGGACGCTTTTAGCATGAGCTGACCGACGACGGTCGCCCCCGGTGCGATCGTGTTGCGCTGAAATATCCCTTGCGCCGCGGCCTCCTCATTCGCCGCGTTGCGCGCGACCTGGCCGATGGCCAGACCCGTGCCGCCGGCGACGACCGCTCCGGCGAAGATACCGGCGCCCGGGTCGAAGGTCCGAATCGTGGCTGTCTGGTAGAACCCAGTGCGGCCTACGTGGCCGTAGCTAGTATAGGTCGTCGTGCTGTGCGACGCGGCATAGGCGGATGCGCCCGCCGCCAAGCCTCCCAGGATCGCCAGCGCCACCTGCTTTTTTACCTTGCTGGAGTGAATCTGCGCGACACGTTCCTCGAGCGAGTAGACGCCGCACGGCTTGCCATCCACATACGCGGCGATTTGTGTCGGCTGGAAGTCAAGACTCTGACCGCTCCTGTTCTGTACCATGAGCGTAAAGGTCGGGATATCGGACGGCCCTTGATACTTGAATGTCGGATAGATCGTGAATGCGGCGGAATCGGTCTCGGCGTGGATTTCTCCGATGCCGTCGGTGTAGACAACCTGTTGACTGGGGGATGGCTGGTAGGTCGCAACGACCGTGACGCAGCCGGTTAGGCCGAGACTCGCCGCGGCAATGAGCAACGTCAATCCTGTGCGAATGCGCATCCGTTTCTCCCTGTCAGAACCCATGCCATCAATGGGGGCACCGCAGCTTAGAGCCGACTCAGCTCGATCGAGAGTGATGCCGTCGAGTTCTTCGGACGACGACGTGAGACATTCGTCAAAGAATCCAGACCGCGGCCGTCGATTCGCATCACTCGCTGCGCCGCACGAGTTCAATGAACTTCGCGCCGTCAATCAACTCACCGCCGCTCGGATGCTGCGGTGCGTGAATCCGCTGTGCCCTGGGTCACGCGTTGGGAAGCGTCACGGTCCATGGGGCGGTGAAGTCGGGGTCGGCGACCCTTCGCCCGTGGCGCGCAGGCGATACTGCCCTTGAGGCGCCGGTTGAAACACTCGCGTGTCCGGCGTCAACCATTTCGTCTCTCCTGATCGCGTTCTTAGCCATGCCACTTCGATTTCGCGGTTCAGGTCGGCCCGACCACCATGCCATGGAACTGGTCGTGTCGCTTCACCTCGCCGCGTCGGTCCTCGTGGGTGATGCCGACCAGCATGGACGGGCCGGAACTCTTGAGCGAACCCGTGATCGAACGGCGGGCGGCAGTTATCGAAACTTCCGTGGGTGTCCTATGATCGAAATCATGGCATTTCGAAAGACTGTCAAGACACGTGTCCCTTCTCAAAATTATCTCCGGCGGACAGACGGGTGTGGATCGCGCCGCGTTGGAGGCCGCACTCGCGCACGCGTTCCCGTGCGGTGGGTGGTGTCCGGCGGACGGAAAAGCGGAAGATGGGGCGCATACCGGACCGCTATCCCTTAAGGCCGCTCCCTCGAGGCGGGTATTGCGCGCGGACGTTGAAGAATGTGCAGGACTCGGACGGGACCGTGATCCTCGCTCCCGGGGAGCTCAGCGGCGGAACGCGCTTGACGCGGGAGTTGTGCCGGCAGCACGGCAAGCCCCATCTCGTGGTCGATGCGGCGGTGATGACGGAAGAAGGGGCCGCCGAGGTCGTTCTGCGCTTCGTGGAAGCCCACCGGATCGCGGTGTTGAATGTCGCCGGTCCCCGGGCCAGCGGCTGGGCGGCGGGGGAGGGTTTTGCGTGGCGGGTGATGGGGGCGGTGTTGGGGCACTCGTGTTGAGGTGAAGCGCTGCGATGCGGGGGTCGGACTCTGAGGGCGTGGGCGGGTGCGGGGTCTGGGCCCGGGTTTCGTAGGGAGGGAGAGGACGTCGAGAGTAAAAGCCGCGGGCGACGGACCTGCGGTCGGGCGTGCGAGGGGAGCGGACTGGCAGGACGTGCCCCGGCGCAGCCGGTTACAAGCGCATCTCCGCCGAGATGGCATCATAGGGTGCCAACACGTGCCCGCCGTCGCGTTGGAGGAGACCGGAGGCAGTGAGGGTCTCGACATCCTCATGGACGCGCTTGTAGTCCCTTCCTAAGCGCTCGGCGAGTGCCTTCACGGAAGGCGCCGGTTGGCGATGCACCTCTCGCAAGAGCTCCAAGCGCTTCTCGGACAGGGCATTGAGCATCGATGACAAGCTCGGGAACGTGATGTGTCGCTCCCGGACGCGCTCACCCTGCTCGAGCCGGTGCCAGGCGCTCACGAAGCGCTTGCCCATGTCCTCGAGCGACCCGACATGCACTTTCACCTTCTTACTCATGACTCACCTCGTACCTGAGCGCACATCCGCCTTGAAGTCCTCGATCAGTTTCGACCGTCGTGAAGGGCGCTGCGAGCGGGATCGACGGGGCTCGTTCCGCGAGGGGTGGGGCGATCCGGAGCCTTTGACCTTCGCTAGCCTATCAGTGTACACTTGTGACGTACAGATCTGTACAGACACGATGTACATAATGCCATGAACGTGAATGTGACGGAATTGCGCCAGAACCTGCCCGCCTACTTGAAGCGCGTGCGCCAGGGGGAGCGGATCTGTGTGACGGCGCACGGACAAGTCATCGCAGAACTGGCCCCGCCCACCGCCACGGCTGAGGAAGCCGCTCTGGCTCGGGCACGTTTGAAGGGCAGCGTTTTGAGATACGACCGACCGCTCGAGCCCGCGACGGGCCGTGAAGAGTGGACGGCGAACCAGTGATCGTGCTGGATACGCACGCGCTCATCTGGTGGGCGGAGTCGGGCGCGAAGCTCTCCAAGAAAGCTCGCCAAGCCACACGAGCCGAAGGCCGCCGCCGAGAACTCGTGGCCTCCGCCATCTCGATCTTCGAGATCGTCACGCTAGAGCGGCGGGGCCGTTTGGCGTTCAAGTCCTCAGTGAGCGAGTGGCTCGCTGACTTGCGAAAGCTCCCCGAGTTGAGGATTCACCCGATCACGGATGAGATCGCGGAGCGGGCAGCGGGCCTCGGGGATGTATTCCCCGCGGATCCCGCGGATCGCATGATCGCGGCGACCGCTTTGGTGTTGGGCATCCCTCTGGTCACGCAAGACACGAAACTGCAGTCCGTGCCGAACCTGTCTACCGTATGGTAGCGGGCGGCGACTAAAGCTCATCACGGCGGGTGCGCGGCTCGTGCACGCTCGCCGATGTCGCCGGCGAGGCCGAAGGCGGGTCGTTCTCCACTTCCAGGATCAGGCGTTGCCGCTCGATGCGCACGCGAATCTTGGCGCCGACGGCGAAACCGGCGTCCTCCAACCAACGGCCCCGGAGGCGCAGGTAGGGCAGCGGCTCCGGGCGCGGGGTATACGCGGGTCAGACTGCGGGTAGATAGCTCACGGTTAGGCGACGGGGGCGCGCCCGTGCGAGAGAGGGTGCGGATTCCGCGAGGCAATGGGTCGGCAAGCTCGCGGGCACGTTGGACGTTGTGGGGGTGGTCATGGGGGAATCCTCTGTTGAAAAGCCTTCGTACCGTAACCGTGTTGGGAGCAAACGGCGAGGGCTCGTTTACAGGAAGTGTGGGGAATAATGGATGCATTTGTGCGAGGCTCGGGTGCCTACTTTGCGATGCGCGAGGTGAATCCGAGCTTTTCTGAACCCATACTCGCGCAGATGGTGAATGCCTGACGCGCGGTCAGGTTGTCGGCGGTAGCGGTGGCGGATTTAAGGTTCGCGCGTGCGGAGGTGAACGAAGCGGCGGCGAAGGACCGCACGCGAGCGTTAGAGAGCGCCCCGAACCCCCTTGCGAAACATTTTCCAAGACCGAGTACGCTGATCGACGGCGCCGGCGGGGAACGGGCCTGAGGACGTGCGAGCGAAGGGAGAGGGAACATGAGGAGCGAGACGGGCAACCGGTTGGGGCAACGATTGGCGCTGCGCAGCAGGTGCGCGCAGTTGCCATGCGAGCCAACGACTGCGCCGCGGAGCGGGTACTCACGCGTCTAAGAAGGCGGGAGCATCGCAGGGTGCTCACGTTCGGGATGCAGTGGAGCCTGGAGAAGTCGGCGGGGAACGGCGCAGACGTGACGCGGGCGGGCGGCGTACCATACGTCTCCGCTCCGCCACACCACGAATAAACCATGAGCAACCCCGTTTCCCAAGGTCGAAGCTTCACCACGGTATTCCTGATCGAGATGTGGGAGCGCTTCGGCTACTACGGCATGCAGGCGCTGATCGTGTACTACATGGTCGAACGTCTGAAGTTCCCCGACGAGCGCGCGACCCTGGTGTGGGGCGCGGCTGCCGCCCTGATCTACGTGGCCCCGGCCATCGGCGGCTGGGTCGGCGACAAGGTGCTCGGCACGCGGCGGACGATGCTGTTTGGTGCCATCACACTCACACTGGGATACCTCTTGATGGCGATCCCCGGGCAGGACGTCTGGTTCCTGTTCTGCGCGCTGGGGGTGATCGTGGTCGGCAACGGCCTGTTCAAGGCCAACGCCGGGAACCTGGTCCGCAAGATATATGAGGGTGACGATTCCCGCATCGACAGCGCGTTCACCATCTACTACATGGCGGTGAATCTTGGCGCCATGATTTCCCAGCTGCTCACGCCCTGGCTCAAGGACTATTTCAACGCGCAGTACGCCAGGAGCGGCCTGGGTTGGCACATCGCCTTCGGTGTCTGTGCATTCGGATTGGTGCTCGGCCTCATCAACTATTCGGTGATGAGAGTCACCCTGGCGCACATCGGCTCCGAATCCGATACACGCCCCGTCTCGGGCAGCAAACTCGGCTGGGTCGTCGTGCTCGGCATCGCTGCGGTGTTCGTGTCTGCCTTCATCCTGCAGTATCAGACCGTGGCTCGCGTGTTCGTGTATGCCGCGGGCATCGCCGTGATCGGGATCTTTGTGTATCTCATCCGCATCGGTCGACCGCAGGATCGCCCCGGATTGATCGCGGCGTTGGTACTCACCGTGCAGACGGTGTTCTATTTCATCTTCTATCAGCAGATGTCGACGTCGTTGAGCCTCTTCGCTCTGCGCAACGTCGATCCCGCGTTCAACGTCTTCGGCCTGCATCTGTGGGACTGGTCGGCAGCGCAATTCCAGGCATTCAATCCCATCTGGATCTTCATTCTCAGCCCCTTCCTCGCGTGGCTGTATACGGCCGCCGGCAAGCGTGGCAAAGATCTGTCGATTGCGGCCAAGTTCGCGGTCGGCTTCGCCATTGTGGCTGCCGGCTTCTTCATCTACGGCGCGGCTACGCACTTTGCCGGAAGCGATGGCAGGGTGTCCTCGTGGCTGATGGTGTGGGGCTACGGCGCGATTTCACTCGGCGAGTTGCTGGTGAGCGGACTCGGCCTGGCCATGGTGGCGCGATACGTGCCGGCCAGCATGGGCGGCTTCATGATGGGCGCGTACTACGTCGCCTCGGGCGTATCGCAGTATCTGGGGGGCGTCGTGGCCTCTTACGCCAGCATCTCGGAAGACAGCGTGCATGATGCGCTGGCGAGCTTGCCGATCTATTCCAGCCTGTTCAACAAGCTCGGTTTGCTGGCGTTGGTTTGCACGATGATGGCGATCGCGGTGTTACCGCTGATGAATCGGTTGTCTGAGGCGCATCACGCGGCAAAGTGAGTCTTTAGTTCGGTTCAGGGCCATTTCCGGCTCCCGAGAGCATCATATCGGGAGTCATATTGTTGAGTTCTATAACGTAGAGGGCAGGTCGGCGTAGGCGGATCTGTCCTTTTTCGTTTGGGGGGTTCAGCGATGAGGAGATGGGATCGGTTGGTCGATGCGTACATCGAGGAGTACGCGGCACGGGGTATCTGCACGGCCTCGGTGGCGCACACCGAGGCGAGATTGCGGCAGTGGGGCAGCTGGCTCAAGGGCCGCCGGCCGCGCCCGCTGCTGGAGGAGATCGATCCGCAGCTGCATGTGCGCTACCTGGCGAGTCGCTCAGCGTTTCGGGCGAAGTCGACGGTGTACGGCACGCTCTCCACGATGCGCTGCTTTGGAGATTACCTGGTGCGCGAGGGACTGTGGCGGCAGAACCCACTGCGCTGGATGAAGGGACCGAAGGTCACGCCCTACCATCGCTTGCCGCGGCGGATCGAGCGCGCGCACATGGAGGCACTGTGGCGCGCGGCGGCACAGCTGCACGGGCAGTACAGCCAGCGGCTGTGGGTCACGGTGCTGGCGTTACTGTACGGCACGGGGCTGCGCCGCGGAGAACTCGAGCGACTGGATTTGTCGGCGTTCGAGCGGAGTGAGGCGACGCTGAAGATCGACGGCCGCAAGAGTGCTCGCGAGCGCTGTGTACCGATCACGGACCTGGTGTATCGCTGCCTTGAGGGGTATCTGCCCGCACGACACAACCAGCTCGAACGCAACGGCGCTCTCAGCTTGCCCGCGTTGCTGGTGAGCAGTCGCGGCGAGCGTCTGAGCGCTCAAGCGATCAGCAACGGCATCCATAACCTTGCGCGCCGCGCCGGCGTGGCTCTGGTGAGCGTGCATCAGTTCCGTCACAGCTGCGCCTCGGATCTGCTGGAGGCCGGGGTTCACCTGGCCGAAGTGCAGCGGATCCTGGGGCACCAGGGCATCGCGACGACGGTGCGCTACACACACATCGCCGATCCCACACGCCGCGCGGCCATCGCGCCGCACCCGATCAACGACATCCTGCACGTGGGGAGGCTTGCGGCATGAACGCACTCGACCCGTTGATCGAAGGCTATCTGAGCTACCTGCGCGATGTCGGCCGTAAGGCGCACCGCACGGTGACCGATGTACGCTGCACACTCAAGCGTGCGGCGGATGCCTTCGCGATCCGTCGCCCCGAGGTTTCACTATGGAAGCTCACGCTGGAGGACTACCTGCAGTGGTTCGAACTCGAGCGCAGCGCGGGCCGCTCTGAAGGCTCCCTCGCCAAGGACGCCAGTCACCTGCGGGGGCTGCTCGAGTACGCCTGGCGAGCGGGGCGCGCTGAGCGCAATGTTCTGGATGGCCTGAACCTGCACGCGCAAGTGAAGCACCGCGCGCCGAACTACCTCACGGTCGAAGAGGCCGAGCGCCTGGTGCGCGCGTGCCCTCGGGCAAGCGCCCAGGAGCGCCGCGATCGGCTGATGATCCTGATGCTCTATGGCTGCGGATTACGAACGGGCGAGCTGTGCGCTCTGGATGTCGGTGACATCGTTCGCGAGCGTCAGGAGCTTAGATCAGCCTTCTAAACTAGAATGTATGGCAAACGAGACGGCCGGAAGATGCCTGCTTATCGTAGCGGCGGCGGCGAGCTTGGCCTGTTTGTCTATGGCAGCGTGTGTCGAAACCGACCACCACCCCACAAAGCATACCAGTCGAACGCAAGACATGGCGACGGTATCGGTGTGCCAGTTGATTGCAGATCCGGCCCGCTATAACCATCAACTGATACAAGTGAGCGGCACGGTAGATCACGGGTTCGAGGGCTTTGTTTTGAGCGACCCCGGATGTTCACACTCCGGCGATGCAGTTTGGCTTGAGTACGGTGGGAAGATGGGCTCGGGGACAGTCTTTGCCGGCGCACCATCGTCTGAGCGAGAGCGTTCAGATAGTCTGGCATTGGAAGGGATATCAACCTCACTTGTCCAAGATGCAAAATTCGAGCGGCTGGACCAGCTGATACAATCCAAGAAACATACCTCGGCCTCTGCCACGGTCATCGGCCGTTACTTTTCTGGCGAACACATCGACTATCCCGCTGGTCCTTCCTGGGGCGGATATGGCCATCTGGGTGCGTTCACTTTGCTAGTGATCCAGCAGGTCACCGCCGTGCGTCCGGAATAAATAGCAGAAACGAGTCTTTGCTAAAGGGCAGCTCTGGCCAATCCCATATTCATTCGCGGTCAGCCGATCGCTTTGGGTCGGGTGACCGCGAGCGCTCATTCATCGCACGCGCAGGCCGGGTCCGAGGTGGCAGATCTCACAGCAGGTCTGCGACGTAGAGGTCGCAAACAAGAGGCGTGGACCTTTTTGCCTGTTAGCAAGAACGCCAGTGGTCGGGATTACCTTTGTCGGTGTGACGCACGCGTGCGCAGAGAGGATGGTGACCTTGCTGGCGCGCGTAGGTAGCCGCCTCGCCTTGAGTCTTGAACGCGCCTCCGAGTTGTTGGCCGCCAGCGAACTCAAGAACATAGTCTGTGATAGGTGTTCCTTCAGGGCGACCCTTGGGCCGCGGCTCGACGTAGACATTCGGCATTGAGATCTCTCCTTGAATAGCCGTGATGAAATCCGATCCACTGTGATTCGATCGCGCTGGTACGAATCAGAGTGGGGTCCTCTGCGCTCTTCGGGCGCATGCGTTACGGTCACTTTGTCACAGTTTGCCGTGTTGCGGAAGAGGGGCGGCCGGGTGTGTCCGGCTGGCGGGTTAGGAGACATGCTGCAGCGCAGAGGCGGGCGGGCGGGCGAGGGGGGCGCGAGCGGCGAGATGATAGGGCCAACCCGTGATGTGCTGTGCTGCGACACTAATGCAACTTCGTCAGAGGCCCCCGTCAAGTGGAGCGCTGTGCAGATGGGACATGTGCGCGCTAGGGTGCTGTTTCGAAGAGGCGGTCGGGTAGCTCAACGAGCTGGATGTGCATCTGCTTCAGTTTCCCGAGCGCCGCATCGAGCGTCTCCGAGAGCGTCGCGAACCGATCGAGGAAGCGCCGCTCTCTGGCGCGGTCAATGTACGCGCCCAACGTTATCTGCACCACGCGTTCGAACAGCGACAGAACTGCCATCAGGTGCCCTAGCGTGCTGTAGGACTCTTCGCTCATCTGCGTCCGAATCGTGACAGTTCCATCCGGCGTTGCATCAAAGTACCGGCCCGTGAGGGCTGGGTCGATATGCGCACCCCCAGACAGAGCACCATACAGCGGGCCCGCGAAGGGCATCAGCCCTTTGAGCCGACTGATCGCTCCAGTCGGGCTCGTGCGCTGCACTTCAGCTCGGTCGGCGACATCGTGTACGGCGTAAGCCCACGCGACTTGCTCGAGAATCATTCGGACGATTGCCGTCGCTTCGAAGGCGTGGGCCTGCGCGATCAGAATCATCGCCGACCGAAATGAGGTCTCCAGGCGCATCAGCGCGACTTCGGCTGCCAGTAGTCCCGCGTGATCAGGGCGCGGCCGACCCTTCGCGATGGAATTTAGTACCTGAACAACCCGTCGGCGGATGGACTTCAGCGTTTGAACCACGAAGCGCTGGTCTTCAGTTGCCTCTGGGAGGGTCCACTTATCGCCATAGCGTTTGATGAGGTGGTCCACGGAGCCGCCGTGGAAATACGATTTGATCGCGCCCAGGATTCTCCTTTTCAGTTCGACATCCGCGCAAACGGGAACCGCGACGTAGAAGCGGTGAGCGCCCATCAATTCCATTTCGAACAAGTCATTGGGTGGTTCAACGCTAAAGGGGGTGGCGGCTTCGGATTTGGCTGTGAACGCCATTGGCTTGCTTCCGGATCGACCTGGTTCAGTCAGATTAGACGTGGTGGGGCTTGGAAGCCAGTGGATGCGAAATTGACAAATTCCAGTGCCTTCGGCTGCTCCGGCGGTACGAGCACTGCAGCAACTCTCGAGGTTGACTGCCTCTGGGGATCGTCTGGGTGGCTCAGACCGACGGCAGCGTCCAGGCTGTCGTCGAGCTCATAGACGCGCATCCATGCCCGACGTGCAGATGGTGTCGCGGGAGATAGAGGTATTCCCGCACCCCTTACCGACGTGGAATGCCTGGCAGGTCAGGGACCTGGCGCTCATCGCACAGAGCTCACGAGCGGATGTGATTGCTGATAGACGTGCACGTCAGCGGCGGCCCGGAGCATGAGGTCGTACATGGTCTCGTGGGCCAGCTTATTGACGCGCTCAACGGGTTTCCCGCTCATCATGTAGCTGGGGCCTGAGACAACGCCGGAATCGTAATCCTTCTCGTATACTTCTCGCCCCGTGGGATCCAACAGGGTCATGCGGAGCGTGACGCGAACTTCCGGGGTGATGGCGAAGCCGAGGTTCTTCAGCTGCGGGAACCCATGGGAGAAGTCCTGCGCCTGGGGTCGCAGGATCACCGTATACCGGCTCGCATCCCGGAGGTCATGGCTCGCTTCGGCACCGTCAGTGGCGACCTTCGAGAACACCTTGAGCGCGATCTCGCGAGACATGATGCCTATGGGGGTGGTGAGCTTCAGCCCTCCGCCGGTAAAGCTCGTCGCTCCCGCCGTGATGAGCCGGTCGTCGTCGCCTTCCGTGGTGTAGATGAGGACCCTTCCGCTGATTCGGTCGCCTTCGGCGACCGGCTTGTCCGGTACATAGTCGGCCCGGTAAGCCATCGACGCAGCACAGCCGTACAGCGTGAACACCACGGCCACGCGCCGATCGCCTTTTCGTATGAATTGCATCGCGACTCCCTGATTTCTAGCAGGCCTGAGCGCGCAGTTCTCGGTAGGGGAGGCCATTGCATTGCGTCCCTGAACGTCCGTGAATGCGTCATCCGTAGCGTTCTAGTTATGGTTGGATCGTGCGCTCTTCAGGCGCATGCATTCAGGCAACTGTGTCACAGATTCCATTGACACGACAAGAGCACAGAGGGCGAGTGTCCGGCTGGCGCACGGCATTACGAAACATGCTGCAGCGCAAGGCGGGGTGAGCGGCCGGCGGGACAGTCGCGAACGCGCCGATCGTGGTTGCGGGGTGCCGCGCCTCCCTCAGTGGTCAGTCTCTGTCGAAAGCGAAAACAGAATCACACGGGGCACAGCCTGGGATTGTCCCGAAGCCGCCGCGGTTGGCGCTGGGTTCGTTGTCGAAGCGCGCGCGCCAGCTATCCAGTACTCCACTTCAGCGAGCGCTGTATACCTACGTTGATCTGCGCAGGTCTCGACGTCATCGCGCTGCGTGCTTCATGATCCACCCGGAGATTCGAGGACAGGGGGGCACGCGAAATGGAAGGTCCATGGGAGCTCTACTTAGGAGGGGCGCTGGCAGCGATGGCGCTCGCGGCCGCCGTCTTGTGCGCCTGGGCCCACAAGACGTCGAGACGAAGAGTCGCGCAGCTGGAGGCGGAAGCGCTCATGCGACAGGCGCAACTCGATACGGCAGCGATGCAGTCCGAGGACCTTCGGCGTGCGCACGGGGAGCTCGAGTCCACCCTCCGCGGCGAAATTGATCGGCGCTCGGCGGCCGAAGAACTCGGGAAACGGGTGCCGATACTGGATTCCGAATGGGCGGGCGCACGCCAACGGTGTGACCGGCTGTCGGCAACGGAGACGGAACTCCGGGAGCGAGTCGCCCGGATCGAGGCGGACCTGGCTGCCGCGAACGGCCGAGTGGTTGAACGGGACGCTGCCGTCCGGCAAGTGACCGCGGAACGGGATGCCGCGCAATCCCAATCCACACAGCAGCGGGAAGAGCTGACGAGGCTGCGCGAGCGCATCAGCAGGCTGGAATCCGATCTCTCGGCCAAGAACGAACGGGCGGGACGCTTGGAATCCGAGGGGACTCAGCTCTGTGACGAACGTGATCAACTGCGATCCGACCTCGAATCGGCGCGGCGGGCGCTCGCTGAAAAGACCATTGAACTTCAGTCCGTGCAAGCCGCTGCCACGGAAAGGGGCGCCTTCCTGCAGTCCGCTCGGGAACAGCTGTCGGACACTTTCAAGGCGGTAGCGGGGGAGATCCTGCAAAAAAACTCAAAGGAGTTCTCGAGCCTCAACCAAGAGAGTCTCGGCACGCTCCTCAATCCGCTGAAGGAGCGGATCGCCGAATTTGATCAGAAGGTCACGAGCGTCTATGACAAGGAATCCCGGGAGCGCGTCTCGCTGCAGCAAGAGATCCGCATGCTCTCGGAGCTGCATACTCGGATGAGTCAACAGACGGAGAACTTGACGCGGGCGCTCAAAGGCAGCGGCAAAACCCAGGGGACGTGGGGGGAGCTGGTACTGGAGACGTTGCTCGCTGCCTCCGGGCTACGCCAAGGTGAGGAATACGTCGTTCAGCAGAGCCTGCTGGATGAGGCCGGCTATCGTCTCCAACCGGACGTCGTGGTGAATCTGCCGGACCAGAAGTATCTGGTCGTGGACTCCAAGGTATCCTTCACGGCTTACGAGCGCTTCTGCCGTACCGAGGACGACGGCGAACGGGCTCAGTGTCTGCGAGAGCATCTGGAATCACTGCGCCGACACGTCCGCGGGTTGGCCGCTAAGAATTACCAAACGCTCTACGGGATTCGGTCACCGGATTTCGTGCTGATGTTCGTCGCCGTCGAATCGGCGTACATGCTCGGCATGCAGGAAGATCCGGAGCTGTATCAGGCGGCACTGAAGCAAAACGTGCTGGTGGTCTGCCCGTCGACGTTGATCGCGACCTTAAGGCTGGTGGAAAGCGTCTGGCGATACGAGCATCAAAATCGAAATGCACAGGAGATCGCGCGGGTCGTCGGCCAGCTGTACGATAAGTTCGTGGGGTTCGTGGGGGACCTGCAGGAGGTCGGCAAGAAGCTCGCGGGCGCCAGCGAAGCGCACGAAGAGGCGTACAAGAAGCTGATGACGGGGCGCGGCAATCTGGTCAAGACCGCGGAGCGTGTGAAGAAGCTCGGCGTAAAACCCTCAAAGGCTCTCCCGGCGCCGATGGTAGAGCTGGCGGCGGATACCGATGACGAAGAAGAGACGGGGGAACTGGCGTTAGCCGTACCCCAAAGAGAGGGTGCGGGAAGAGATTGAGTCTCTCGGGCTCCATACGTGCCCGTCGGACTTGCGAGAGTGGATCTGGAATACGATCCATTCACACTCTGACGACGAATCGGCGCACCTGCTCCACAAGCACCCTCAACGCGACAATGTCGCCTGCGTGATTGATTGCTTCCGCGACAATTTGTGCTACGAATCGCGGTGATTTTTGGCACGCCGCTGCGCCGGTATATCCATAGTCCTCTACGAAACGAGCAACCGTTCTGTCATAGGAGTCTCTCGCAGCTGTTCTCAGGTAGTGCGTCAGGTTCGGGTCAAAGATGGCGTGCCTGTCCCCAACACCAGTGGCAGGGTACTCCGCGACTTCAGCGGCCCCTGATAGACGCAGCAAAGACTGATTGGTCTCCGGGTGACCGTCGCCGTTTCTGCGTTTGTCGGAGTCAGAGTCGAATACCAGGAGCGTGGCAATGCCTAATGAGCTAAAGACGAGGAAGGGCCGATCCAGATTCGTTTTGCCACCGACTGGCAACACCGCGATTCCCATGGCGGCGAAGTCATAGCCCATCTGCTCTGCACACCCGAGTATTGCAGCGCGGTCCTCCTCGCCTTCCACCAACACCACCGCGTCCGCGAAGAACCCCTCGTTAACGAACGGACCCATGAGGTGGGTCATGCGCAGCAATAAGGACTCCCGGGTGAAGGGTTGCGGAGGCCTCGGCTCTTGAGATTCGTAAAGAGTGCGAGCGACGCGGTCGGCGCTAGCTTGTGTGCATCTCGAGACGTGTGGCAAGGCGGCACCGTCTGCGTTCGGCGACTTCGTGAATCGTCTTACCGAATCGAAATGCCCTACGTTTACAAACAGAGGAGAATGCGTGCAATAAAGTACTTGTGTTCTGCGGGCGACGCCAGGAAGCCTTCCGTCGCTGAGATCATGCAAAACCTTGGCCAGATGCCGTTGGCGATTCGGGTGTTGGAAGAGCTCGGGCTCTTCGATTGCAAGAATGAGGTCTGGTACTTGTGCGGCGGCCGCCGCCGCCTCGGCCGGGACTTCTAGCCCAGGGGGCGATTTATTGCTCGCCAGAAGTTGAAGCAGTGACAGTACGAACGCTCTTTGCAGTCCGTGTCCGACTCGGTCGACAGAGGCAACAAATCCGTCCTCTTCTAACTTAACCTTGCCCTTCGGGAGGGGGATTTCAATTGCCGACGTCTCGTCCCAGTCGATTTGGACGTTTGCCGTGGGCACATAACTCTTAAGAATGGAGCTAAGTTGTACTGTGAGGTCCCCGAGCTCGGGAAGTGCCTGTGGTGTGACAAGCGTAGCATAGTCCGCTTGCGCTCGTTGCTTGAGATCGAGTAGTGCCTGATTGCGCGAAAGCGAGCTCCTCACAGCGAGTTCCATTAGCTCGAATATTGCAGAACCCTTGCGGTCTACAGAATCTAACTCAGCGTCCCGGACCGCTGGCACTAGCACGAAACGCGTGAACCGCTCTAAGCGTGCCTGTCCAACCTGGCGGAACCCGAAGAACTGTCCATCATCCGGTGCAAGTTGGCACTCCGCGGGGTGGGCTATCTCCCAAGCCGCCATCTCACGCTCTGCGGCATCTGCGCTGTTTGCAGCGGGCAAGCCTCCTGAGTAGCGCTCGTGCCGTCGCAGCTCCCTGTATGCAGCCAGGCGATCAGGCTTAGTGATCAATCGGCGAATGGGAATGAAGTCCGGATTCTGTCGGCTCATGCCATGATATCTCTCGCCTGACGCCGAGATGACCTTCGTGACGGTCAAAGTGTCTTCTCGCAAATAGGACGAGAATAGCTGCAACTCAGCTTCACTTAGTCCTCCGAACGTAATCGCTATTTCAATGGGTTCAGACTGATCGCGATGATAGAAGTCCTCGACCGTTGTGCTGCGCGTGGTTGAGTAGAATTCGCGAATAGCGCGAAGTGCCGTGGACTTGCCAGCGCCGTTTGGGCCGACGATCGCAGTGAGTGAGTCGAACGAAATAGTCTGATCTAGAATACATCGGAAGCGCTTGAGATGAAGTGACTTGAGTTGCATGTCTGGCGTCGTTCAGTCAGATCGGTGGCTGGCAGGTTTGGCGAGGGAAGGCCCGACAGGAAAATCCGTTGCCGGCGCTTTGCGCCCAGATTCTGTTTTGCAAGGGGCCGGATTCGGATCCGAACCGCGGCGAGCCGACGGGTCCGCGTGGCGTCAAGGCGAGCGCTCAGCCATCGCACGCGCATCCGGGACGGACGTGGCAGATCTTGTCGCGGGAGATACCCGTATTGCCGCAAGTCTTGCCGAGCGGAGAAAGAATCGGACCGTCGAGAAGCGTTCGGCGCTCTCCCACCAAG
>Ga0207707_10002311_pt1 | contig 17183 bp, 8 predicted proteins | sample KBSC83BmetaG_FD_184336 | JGI IMG/M metagenome (GOLD analysis project Ga0207707, IMG submission 184336) | Corn rhizosphere microbial communities from Kellogg Biological Station, Michigan, USA - KBS C8-3B metaG (SPAdes) (version 2) | ecosystem: Host-associated > Plants > Roots > Rhizosphere ...
TGGCGATGGGCGCACGGCGGGATGCGCACGGGCAGTGGCGCGGCGTCACCACGATCGGCTCGCGCACGTTCGACACCACCGGCGTGTTCGGCATCTCCGACATGGGCGGCCGGCAGATGATGCGCGGCTTTCCTGCGTGGATGACGATCCCCGGTCCGCAGTGGCTGTCGATGGGGCGGCGCTGGCATTTCTTCTTCGCGTGGCTGTTCGTGATCAACGGCCTCAGCTTCGCTGCGTACGCGCTGATCGGCCGGCACTTCCGCCGCGATCTTGTTCCGACGAAAACCGATTGGCGCGGCATCGGGCGATCGATCGTCGATCACGCCCTGCTGCGCCACCCGAAGGGCGAAGCGGCGGCGCGCTACAACGTGCTGCAGAAGCTCGCGTACCTGATCGTGATCTTCGGCTTCGGGCCGTTGATCGTGCTGATGGGCCTGGCGATGTCGCCGCGCATGGATTCGGTGCTCGGCTGGCTGGTAGACCTTGTCGGTGGCCGGCAATCCGCGCGCACGATCCACTTCATCCTGGCGTGGGCGTTCGTCGCGTTTTTCCTGATCCACATCTTCGAAGTGCTTGTGAGCGGCGCGGGAAACGAACTGCGTTCGATCATCACCGGACGCTTTGCGATACGGGAAGAACACGACGATGAGCAGTGACCGCCGCCTCTTCCTGCGCAATGCGTTGACCGCGATGGGTGCGGGCCTGCTGGCCGGCTGCGACCGCTTGTCGCAGACCGAATGGGCACCGAACGTGCTCGGAAAGGCCGAAACCCTGTCGCACGCGGTGCAGCGCGCGCTCACTCGCAACGCACTGGCGCGCGAATACGCCGAAGCCGACATTTCGCCGGTATTCCGCGCCAACGGCAGCACCGATCCACAGACACCGGATTATCTTGCGCTGGCGAAGAACGATTTCAGCGATTACAGACTGAAGATCGGCGGCCTGGTCGCGCAACCGCTGTCGTTCTCGCTGGAACAACTGCGTGCCCTGCCCTCGCGTACGCAGATCACGCGCCACGATTGCGTGGAAGGCTGGAGCGTGATCGGCAAATGGAAAGGCGTGCAGCTGTCGCGTGTGCTGGAACTGGCGCAGCCGCGCGAGAGTGCGCGCTACGTGGTCTTCCGTTGTTTCGATCGCATGCAGGACGGCGGCGAGGAGGGCGGCACGCCTTACTACGAGAGCGTCGGCTTCGATGATGCGTACCACCCGCAAACCTTGCTGGCCTACGAGCTGAACGACCGGTCGCTGCCCGTCGCCAACGGGGCGCCGCTGCGCGCGCGGATCGAACGCCAGCTCGGCTACAAGCAGGCGAAATACATTTCCGCGGTCGAACTGGTCGAATCCCTGGACGACATCGGCGACGGCAACGGCGGCTACTGGGAAGACCAGGGCTACGAGTGGTACGCCGGGATCTAGCCCCGGCGCCGTCGCATCCCCGCAGCGCCTGATCCCGGGCGCATGGAAGCCGCAATCAAGAAACCGTGAACGCGCCCATTCCATTTACCGATAAATAATTGCCTTGACAACTATTGCTGCGGCTATATAATGCGCGGATGCCTGCAAAGCCCTCCGCCACACCGTTCCAGCTGTGCAGCCTGATCGGCCGCATCCGCAACGAACTCCACGCCAACATCGAGCAGGAGCTGACCCGCCAAGGGTTCGAGCTGGGCTTCACCCAGTACGTGGCGCTGAAGAAGCTCGGCACGGATGGCCCGATGACGCCGGGCGAGCTGGCGCGGCTGCTGCACCACAATCCCGGCGCGCTGACGCGCCTGCTGGACAAGCTGGAACAACAGGATTACCTGCGGCGCGTGCCCGATCCGGCGGACCGCCGCGCGCTGCGCATTGAACTCACCCCGAGCGGCCGCACGTTGTGGAAACGCATAAACGCCTGCGGCGAACGCGTGGCGCAACGCGCGCTGGACCGCAGCACCGAGAAGGAACGTGCCCACCTGCAGAGATTGCTGAATCGCGTGCTAGAGAACCTGCGCCATCCGGCCTGACCGGTCACGCAGCCGCCGCGCGAAACGTCCACAAGAACAACGACGGATCGACACTTGATGCACACCCGCCTTCCCGCGCGCGTCCGCGCAACGTTCACCGCCTTTGTCGCTGCCGCGTTGCTGGCCGGCTGCGCCAGCATGCACGGCCTGAAACCGCAGCAGCAGGCGGTGGACGATTCATCGCTGTCCGCGCAACGCAGCCTCGGCGGCGTGCGGCTGGATCCGGCCGCGTGGCCGGCGCAGGATTGGTGGAAGGCGTATCACGACTCGCAACTGGATGCGCTGGTGGACGAAGCGCTGGCGGGCAATCCGGGACTGGCGATCGCCGATGCGCGCGCGCGCGAGGCGATCGCGCAAGCCGGCATCGTCGACGCCGCGCGCAAGCCTTCGCTCAGCGGCACCGCGAGCGTGGCCGGGGCCAAGATCCCGACCACGCTGTTGCCGGAGCCGCTCGGCGGCCACTTCGGCATCGCCAAGTACGGCATCCTCGATTTCGGTTGGGATTTCGACATCTGGGGCGGCAAGCGCGCCGCCTGGCAGGCTGCGCTGGGCAATGCGCGCGCCGCGCAGGTCGAGTCGCAGGCCGCGCGATTGACGTTGTCGGCGGAAGTGGTCGGCGCCTATGCCGCACTGGCCGACGCGTACGCACAGCGCGATCTCGCCAATGCCGAACTCGAGCGCGCGCAGGCGTTCGGCAAGTTGACCGCGCAGCGCGTCCGCGCCGGCATCGACAGCAAGTTCCAGCAGACGCAGATCGACGCGGAAATCGCCGACGCGCAAGCGCAGCTCGCCGCCGCGGAAAACGGCGTGCGCTCCTCCGGCATCGCGCTGGCCGTGCTGCTGGGCCGCGGTCCGGACCGCGCGCTCGATATCGCACGTCCCAAACCGCTGCCCGTCAACGCCATCGCGCTGCCGTCGAACCTGCCCGCCGACCTGCTCGGCCGCCGGCCCGACGTGGTAGCGGCGCGCTGGGCGGTGGAAGCCAGCGCGCAGGACATCGAATCCGCGAAGGCGGCGTTCCTGCCGAACATCAGCATCACCGCGCTGGCCGGCCTCATTGCCGGGCCCGGCAAGAACATCTTCCAGGCCTCCGCGTCGCTGTACAGCGTGGCGCCGGCGATCAGCCTGCCGATCTTCGAAGGCGGCAAGCTGCGCGCCAACCTCGCCGGCAAGGACGCGGCCTACGATCTCGCCGTCGCGCAGTACAACCAGGCGGTGATCGCCGCGATCAACCAGGTGGCGCAACGCGTCGACGCATTGCGCGCGCTGGACGAGGAGTCCGGACGCGAGCGCGCAGCGCAGCGCAGCGCGAGCCAGGCCTACGACCTCGCGATGCAGCGCTACCACGGCGGCGTCGGCAACTACCTCGAAGCGCTGACGGTGCGACAGCAACTGATCGGCGCCGAACGCAAGGTCACAGCGCTGGAGACGCAACGCGCCGGCGCCGCGGTGCAACTGGTCGAAGCTCTGGGCGGCGGATTCACGCCACCGGACGACCTTCCCTCATTGAAGCAGGCCGCCGCGCAAGCCAAAGGCGATGCGCGAGCGAATGACAAGGCAGACAAGCAATGACCTCACAGGAAAAACCACCCGTCGATCCCGAACAGGCCGCGCGGGAAGAAAAACAACACAAGAGCGACACGCGCCGGCGCTTGCTGTTGCGCGGGCTGGTGGTGGTCGTCGTCATCGTGGGCCTCCTCTGGGGCCTCTACCACTTCCTCGTCGGCCGCTGGTACGAGAGCACCGACGACGCCTACGTCAACGGCAACGTGGTGCAGATCACGCCGCAAGTGCCGGGCACCGTGGTTTCGATCGGCGCCGACGACAACGATTTCGTTCGCGAAGGCCAGACGGTGGTGAAACTCGATCCCACCAACGCAAAGGTCGCGCTTGACGCAGCCGAGGCAGATCTCGCCGCGACCGTGCGCAAGGTGCGCGGGCTGTACAGCGGCGTGGGCTCGTCCCAGGCCGATGTCGCCGTGCGGCAGGCGGCGGTTGCGCAGGCGCGCGCCGATTTTGAGCGCCGACAAGGTTTGGCCAAAACCGGCGCGATTTCCGCGGAAGAACTTTCCCACGCACGTGACGCCTTGACGGCTGCGGAAAGCGCGCTGTCCGCGGTACAGGGCGAGCTCGCCACCAGCACCGCGCTGGTGGAGAACACGCAGATCGCATCGCAGCCCGACGTGCAAGCCGCCGCGACCAGGGTGCGCGCAGCGTATCTGGATCTGCAGCGCGACACGCTGGTTGCGCCGGTGTCTGGACACGTCGCAAAGCGCGCCGTGCAAGTGGGACAGCGCGTGCAGCCGGGCACGCCGCTGATGGCTGTCGTCCCGCTGTCGCAGGTATGGGTCGATGCGAATTTCAAGGAAACGCAGTTGCAGCACATGCGCATCGGCCAGCCGGTGACGCTGGAATCCGACCTCTACGGCGGCGGCGTCGAATACCACGGCCACGTCGAAGGCCTGGGCGTGGGCACCGGCAGCGCGTTCTCGCTTCTTCCCGCGCAGAACGCCACGGGCAACTGGATCAAGATCGTGCAGCGGTTGCCGGTGCGCATCGAACTCGATCGTGGCGAACTGCAGCAGCACCCGCTGCGCATCGGCCTGTCGATGGACGCGAAGGTGAACCTGCACGACCAGTCCGGTTCCGTGCTGTCGCAGAAGGCGCCGGACAAGCCCGTATTCAGCACCGACGTGTACGAGCGCGGCTCGCGCGAAGCCGATGCGCTGATCGCGAAGATCATCGCCGACAACAGCGGCGTGAATGCGAACGTCGCAAAGGATGGCACACGCTGATCCTTGTCGAACCGCTCCCGCGGCGCTCGTCATCCCGACCAGGGAATGGCCGGGATCCAGTACCAGGGACGGAAAGAAAACTGGATTCCGGCTCCGGCGAAGCCCGGCCTGCCCTGGAAGAGTTTTTGATCCGGTGCCGGAATGACGAAAATCATAAAGACGTCTGAATTCGATCACTGATGGCAAGCACGACAGCAACCCCTGCATCTTTCGGCGAATTCCGTCCCGCCAGCGTGCCGCTGGCGACGCTCGGCTTGTCGCTTGCGACGTTCATGCAGGTCCTGGACCTCACCATCGCCAACGTCTCGCTGCCGACCATCGCGGGCAATCTCGGCGCCAGCCAGAACCAGTCGGTGTGGGTGATCACCTCGTACACGGTCGCCAATGCCATCGCTCTGCCGCTCACCGGATTCCTGTCGCGCCGTTTCGGCGAAGTGAAGACCTTTGTCTGGGCCACCCTGCTGTTCACGCTCGCTTCGCTCGCCTGCGGGCTTTCGACCAGCCTCGGCATGCTGGTGATGTTCCGCGCGATCCAGGGCGCGATGGCGGGGCCGATGTATCCGCTGACGCAGAGCCTGCTGGTCTCGATCTATCCCAACGAGAAACGCGGCATGGGGCTGGCCATCCTGGCGATGGTGACGGTCGTGGCGCCCATCGCCGGTCCGGTGCTGGGGGGCTACATCACCGACAACTATTCGTGGGAGTGGATTTTCTTCATCAACGTGCCGATCGGCATCTTCGTCAGCGCGGTGATCGCGGCGCAACTGGGCGCGCGACCGGAGGCCATCGAACGGCCGCGCATGGACTACGTCGGCCTGATCACGCTGATCGTCGGTGTGGGTTGCCTGCAGATCCTGCTCGACAAAGGCAACGAACTGGACTGGTTTCAGTCGAATTTCATCGTCACGCTCGCCGTCATTTCGGCGATTGCGCTTTCGATTTTCCTGATCTGGGAAATGACCGACCGCGACCCGATCGTGAATCTCAGATTGTTCCGGCATCGCAATTTCGCCGCCGGCACGCTGGCGCTGGTGCTGGCGTACGCCGCGTTCTTCGCGATCGCGCTGCTGATCCCGCTGTGGTTGCAGACCACGCTCGGCTACACCGCGATCTGGTCGGGCCTCGCCACCGCTCCACTCGGCATATTGCCGGTGCTGCTGACTTTCTTCATCGGCAAGTACGGCACCAAGGTCGACCTGCGCTGGCTGGCCTCGTTCGCGTTCGTGATCATGGCTCTGACCAGCTTCATGCGCGCCGATTTCAACACCGAGGTGGATTTCTACCACGTCGCGATGGTGCAGTTGATCATGGGCCTCGGCGTGGCGTTCTTCTTCATGCCGATCCTGACGATCCTGTTGTCCGATTTGTCCGGTCGGGAAATCGCCGCGGGCTCGGGCCTGGCGACCTTCCTGCGTTCACTGGGCGGCAGTTTCTCGGCTTCGATCACCACATACCTTTGGACGCGCGGCGGCGTTACCCAGCACGCCACGCTCGCCACCCACATCAGCGCATACAACCCGCAAACCCAGCAGGCACTGGCGGCGAACGGCTACGACGTGCAGCAGTTCGCCGCAGGCATCAATGGTGTGATCACCCAGCAAGCCGTGCAGATTTCCTTCAACAACATCTTCTACGTGCTGGGCTGGATCTTTCTCTCGCTGGTCATCGTAATCTGGCTGGCCAAACCGCCGTTCGTGCCCAAGGCCGGCCCGGCGGCGGGCGGCGGGCATTAGTTCTTGTTGCCTGATGCTGCGCCCTGCGAGATCGCGCGGGATTTGCCTCGGGCATCGATGGATACGGGAAGCGGCATCGGTGGCCAATTCCGCCGTTGTGCCTGACACGTGCTGTTGATACAGTTGGATGGTCTGCGCCCCAATGGTGCGCACACGGGGGCTGGGGAACGGGGGTTCCAAAAGGCGGAGTAGTGCATCCATGAGGAGCCGGGCGCGACCCCGCGCCTGAAGGATGCGCTGCCTTGCGCACGCGCGGGATCTCTCCCCTGCTGCTGTTCAACCGAGATCTGCAAACACCGGAACGCGTGGGCAGATCCTGATTCCGGCATCGCCGGAACGGCGCAGCGCGTGATCGATTTCGTCCAATTCAGTCGATGCACCGCGCGCGTTCGCAGCGTGCCTTTGTATTTGTTCCAAACCCGCCCGGCCACGCCGCGGCGGGTTTTTCATTTCCGCATCCGCTGCACTTTTCTTCTTTGAATCATCGAGCGTGAGGTCATAAGTCATGAACAAGAGAATCTACAGCCTGGTCTGGAACAACGCACTGCGCCAAGTGGTCGTGGCGTCGGAATTTGCGAGCAAAAAGAGCGCCGGCTCTCCAAGTGGAACTGCGCGTGGGCCGATCTCGCGTCGCGTGCAACTGGCAACCGCAATGCTGCTCGCCCTGGGCCCCGGATCCCTCATGGCACAGGCCAACGCAATGGCGAATGCCGAGGTAGTCGTAGACAGTTCAAACCGGCACCACGATGCGAAATCGGACGGCGACAATCAAACAAAGGACCGGGCTGTCTCACTCACATTGAATTCAAGATACTACACCTATGCCGAAATGATGAACCCGCATCTAACGGCAGCATCGCCGAGTTCTACGTGCGCAGGAATTGCTGGCGAGAGCGCCGGATACGGCGCCTTGGCTTGCGGTTATGACGCGGTTGCCAGCGGTTCCTACAGCACAGCAATCGGCATGCGAAGCGTTGCAAGCGGGGAGTATGGATCGGCTTTTGGATATTTTGCGAGAGCCGAAGGCTACGGCAGCACAGCCATGGGCTGGCGCGCCAATTCGAAGGGAGATAGCGCCCTTGCGATGGGCGCGTTTTCCAATGCGGTGGGCACCTCGGCCACCGCCGTTGGCTCAAGCGCGAACGCGCAAGGCAACTGGAGCGTGGCACTTGGATCATACACCTCTGCAACAGGTGAAGGATCCATCGCCGCGGGAGAAGGATTCGCTCAGGGAAGCAACAGTATTGCTTTGGGGACCGTGGCCTTCGCCGGAGCAGGTGATTCCATTGCCATAGGTCGCGATTCCACTGCTCAAGCTTCAAAATCCATCGCTATGGGTTATGTCGCTAATACTGGAGTTTTCGGAGGTAGCAAAAATGCCATAGCAATCGGAGATTCCATTGATCTCAATGGCGATGGCCTGATTGAATCCAACGAGCAAACCTTTACCGCGGGTGATTACGCGATTGCGTTCGGCGCATCGGCTCAGGCTGCCCAAATCAACGCCACCGCGATCGGCACTCAGGCCATAGCCAGCGGCAAGAGCGCCGTTGCGATCGGATTGGATTCCGGGGCGGGAGGTACCCAATCTTTCGCCCTGGGTCCTTATTCTCAAGCAACAGCGAGCAACTCCACTGCTCTCGGCGGCGCGATCGACCTCAACGGCAACGGCACGATCGAGCCCAACGAACGAACCACCGCTTCGGGCGGCCTGTCGATGGCCTTGGGTTCGGCTTCGCAAGCCACACAGAACAATGCGACAGCAGTGGGTGGCGAGGCGGATGCGGCCGGTATTGCTGCAACAGCGGTCGGCAGTGGTTCACTCGCTTCCGGCACCGCGGCCGCTTCGCTCGGCTTCGGCGCGCAAGCCACGCAAAGCGGTTCGGTGGCGATCGGCTGGAACTCGGTCGCGAATGCGGTGAACACGGTCTCGTTCGGCAATGCGAGTACCGGCACCTACCGCGAGCTCGTCAACATCGCCGATCCGACGGCTGCGCATTCGGCGGTCGACCTCGAATACCTGCAAAACAACTACAACAGCAAGACTGCGTTCGACAGTCTCTCGGCCAAGTTCGACGCCTTTCAGAAGAGCATCGAAACCATGGACGCTTTCTCCAGCCCGGATGTCGGAGGTATCTACTTCGCAGCTGATGGCAACAACGACGGGAGCGACAACGCGACGGCGACGAGCATGGGGGATGTCGCCGGCGGCCCTTCGGCTGTCGCCAGCGGTGGCGACAGCGTGGCTCTGGGTGCCTTGGCCACGGCAAGCGGAGAGCGCAGCATTGCGATAGGTGCAGAGGCCAGCGCGACGGGCCTGGCGGATACCGCGATCGGGTTCTACTCATACGCATCAGGCACGGACGATGTTGGAGTAGGCCCCTATGAAATCCTGCAAGGCGACAAAAGTACGGCAATAGGCGCGTGGGCAGATGCCATGTCCGACTATTCCACGGCAGTCGGATCGGGTGCGTACGCGGGAGCCAACAAAGCCACGGCAGTCGGATTCGATTCGCAGGCAGGCGGCTCCCAGTCTTTCGCATTGGGATCGCAGTCGGTTGCATCAGCCAGCAACAGCACCGCTCTCGGCGGCGCGATTGATCTCAACGGCAACGGCACGATCGAACCCAACGAACAAACCACCGCATCAGGCGGGTTGTCGATGGCTCTCGGCTCCGCTTCGCAAGCCACGCAGAACAATGCAACCGCGGTGGGCGGCGAGGCGGATGCGACGGGGGTTGGTGCAACTTCAGTCGGTAGCGGTTCACTCGCTTCCGGCACCGCTGCCGCCACGCTCGGCTTCGGCGCGCAGGCCACGCAGAGCGGCTCGGTGGCGATCGGCTGGAACTCGGTCGCGAATGTCGCCAACACCGTTTCGTTCGGCAACGCGAGCACCGGCACCTACCGCGAGCTGGTCAACATCGCCGATCCCACCGCCGCGCATTCGGCGGTGAACTTGGAGTATTTGCAGAAGAACTACAGTACAACATCATCGCTGCTTGGGAGTATGGCGCAATTGCAACACGAGTTCGATGCGCTGAGCACGTCGCCTCAATCCGTTGGCTCGAGTTACCAATCTCAGAATCAGGTACAACCACTTGTGGCCGGCGTTACGTGCGGACTCGGTGAAACGGGCGCGGCGTCGGGTTCGATTGCCTGCGGCCCCAGCGCGAATGCAGGAGGAACAAACAGTGCAGCGTTTGGTTATCTCGCGAATGCCTCTGGAATCTCGAGCGTCGCGATAGGCGAAGCCGCTACTGCCAATGATGAGAGCACTGCGATGGGGCATGCCGCATCTGCGCTGGGTACTCAAAGTGTGGCAATAGGCAATCTTGCTTCGTCCTCGGCCAACAGAAATACGGCATTGGGCTGGGAAGCCGCGGCTGGAGGATTTTCAGGCGGTAGCACCGCGTTGGGAGCGGCTGCAGAAGTACTCAGTGACGGTGGGACAGCCGTTGGGTCGGGTACTTATGTGACCGGGGTGGACAGTGTCGCGATAGGAATTGCTGCCAAGGCAAAGAATAACGACACGGTTGCGCTGGGCAATACTGCCATCGCATCCGGCAGCTACAGCACCGCTCTTGGCGCTTTTACCAACGCGAAAGACCCCTATGCCATGGCGGTGGGTGAATCGGCATCCGCTGCAGGCAGATTCGGAGCAGCGCTTGGATACCACGCCCAAACCTCCGGAAACTACAGCACTGCCGTCGGCGGCGGAGCGAAAGCAATCGGGGGTGCGACATCCGTGGGCTATGGTGCCAAGGCCCTCAGTTACGCCAGCACGGCAGTCGGCACTGGTTCTTACGCGTCGTTGGACAATGACACCGCGATTGGAGCAGGTGCCTTCGCAATCGGCGGTGAGGGAGTCGCTTTGGGGGCGATGGCACAAGCAAACAATGAAAACAGCGTCGCGATAGGGTTTCAGTCCCGGAGCAACGGGCATGCCGCTGTCGGAATCGGGTACTCCGCAGCGGCCGGTGCAGATCGAAGCGTAGCAATTGGATCCGATGCTATTTCTTTCGGCTCAGACAGCGTTGTTGTGGGCACCCAAGCTTACACGTCAGCGGGTGCCGGGCCTGCAATTGCTATGGGCCTGTCTGCACGAAGCAGCGGCGCATACGCCATAGCGCTGGGCGATGCCGCAACATCGACGGGAAAGAAGTCGGTTGCAATGGGACTCTACGCTAGCGCGCTGGGCACGCAGGCGTTTGCGCTTGGACCGAATTCAGTCGCTTCCGCCAACAACTCGACCGCTCTCGGCGGCGCCATCGACCTCAACGGCAACGGCACGATCGAACCCAACGAACAAACCACCGCATCAGGCGGGTTGTCGATGGCTCTCGGCTCCGCTTCGCAAGCCACGCAGAACAATGCAACCGCGGTGGGCGGCGAGGCGGATGCGACGGGGGTTGGTGCAACTTCAGTCGGTAGCGGTTCCCTCGCTTCAGGCACCGCGGCAGCGACACTCGGCTTCGGCGCACAGGCCACGCAAAGCGGTTCGGTGGCGATCGGCTGGGGCTCGGTTGCAAATGTCGCCAACACCGTTTCGTTCGGCAACGCGAGTACCGGCACCTACCGCGAGTTGGTCAATATCGCAGACCCGACTTCCGCGCACTCGGCGGTGAATCTGGAGTATTTCAACGCACACACTTCGGCGTTGTTCGCGCAAATCACGCAGTTGCAAAGCGAAATGAATGCGATGCAGGCGGCGAGTACGGGCGCCGTGTCCGCCGCGTCACAAGTTGCCGTGGCTTCCCAAGTTTCGGCCGTGTCACAGAATACGTCCAACGCACAGGCAACGGCCCCGTCGCGCGCCTCCTCCGGGACGGTTCAAAAGGCGCCTGACACCATAACCCCCGCCAGGGCCCCGAACGTGGCGAGTGCATCGGTCACGGACACCCAGCCGGCGTTGACGAACGCCAATGACTATTCCGATCTGCAGACCAACGAAGCGTTGTCCACGGCGCAGACCTACACGGACGCAGAAAACGTGCAGACGCTCAACTCGGCGAAGGCCTATACCGATCAGGCAATTTCAGGAGTCGAAGCGGAAGTGAGCGCGTTGGGCGATCGCGTGGACGCTCTCGACAACCGCGTGGACCAACTCGACGACCGCATCGGGCGCGTCGCAGCGCTCGGCGCCGCGATGTCGATGACCTCTCCTGACGCCCGCATCAACAAGGACAACCAGGTCGGCATGGGCGTGGGCACCTATCGCAACCACAGCGCGCTGGGCATCGGTTACAGCCACCTGATCGGTCCGTCCGCATCCGTGCGCGCTGGCATCGCGATCGGCGGCGGAGGCGACAATTCCGCGGGCGTCGGGGTCAATTTCGGCTGGTGAAGCGGGAAGCCGGTCACGATTGGCCGGCTTCTTTTCCCGAAACCGGAAACCCATCCACTTCCCCGCGGGCCGTTTCGGCAGCACAATGCGCGCGCGGCCGAGCCGCGGCGGAGCGGGGAGCGGGGATGGGGCACGAACCCAAATCCGGCGTGCCGGATACTGGCGTCCGCACTGTTGCACCCGATCTGTTCGCGGGAACGGCAGCGCAACCCGCCTTCGATCTGCTTTACGCGCAATTGCGGCAACTGGCGCGCCGCCAGCTCCGTGTCGCGCCACATGGCACGCTGTGCACAACTGCGCTGGTGCACGAGGCGTGGCTGAAACTGGGGAGTGTCGGCGCCGCGCAACGCGGGGCCTTCCTGGCGATGGCGGCCAGGACAATGCGCAACGTGCTGATCGATCATCTGCGCGAACGCCGGGCCATCAAGCGCGGCGGCGGCGTGCGAGCGATTACCCTGGACACCGATATCGCCATCGTCGACGGGCGCGACAACGGCCTCGACCTGCTGGCCGTCGAGCAGGGACTGGAGAGACTGGAGCAACTCGACCCCCGGTTGGTGAGCGTGGTGGAGTGCCATTTTTTCGCGGGCATGGATTTCGCGGAGATCGGCCGGGTATTGGAAATTTCGGAGCGCACCGCTCAGCGCGACTGGCGGCGCGCGCGCGCCTTTCTGAGAGTCCAGATTGCCGGCGCGGAGGCCTGCTGATCATCCATGACCGGCAATGCGCTCGATTCGCAACGGTGGCAATGTCTGGCCGAGTTGTTTGATCGCGCACTGGAGCTTGACCAGGGCGAACGGGAGACCTTGCTCACCGGTACCAAAGACGAACAGGTGCGCGCGGAACTGGCGCGCATGCTCGCTGCCGATGCCGCTTCCGATGCCCTGGACACCGCGGATGCCGCGGACGCACGCGCCCGAGTGGCGAGACTGCTGCGCAAGGCCGATGGTGCTTCACTTGCGGGCCGCCGCATCGGCCCGTGGCGACTTGAGCGGATGCTCGGCAGTGGCGGCATGGGACTCGTATTTCTGGCGGTGCGCGACGATGGCGTGTTCGAGCAACAGGTCGCGCTGAAGCTGCTGCGTGCAGAACTGGCCGACGATCTCCTGCAGCGCCGTTTCAGGGAAGAGCGACGCGTGCTGGCGACGCTTTCTCATCCGTGCATCGCCCGGCTTCTGGATGGCGGTGTCTGCCCGGAAAGAGGTCCCTGGTACGCGATGGAATACGTGGATGGCCTGCCTCTCACGGAGTGGTGCGACGCACGCAGACTTTCCGTGGCGGCGCGACTCGAACTGTTCTGCAAGGTCTGCGAGGCCGTCGATTTCGCGCACAGGCATTTGGTGATCCATCGCGACCTCAAGCCCGGCAACATCCTGGTCGACGCGGACGGCGAACCGAAGTTGCTGGATTTCGGCATCGCCAAGCTGCTGCCCGCGCCGGACGCGCAGACACGCAGCGACACGCGCATGATGACTCCCGAATACGCCGCACCCGAGCAACTGCGCCACGCGACCGTGAGCACGGCCACCGACGTGTATGCGCTTGGGGCGGTCCTTTTCGAATTGCTGACCGGGCAGCGCCCGTTCGCCGATCCGCTCGGAAGCCGCGATCCGCCATCGGCGCCCCGCGCCTGTCCCACCAACGATCCACGCACGAGCGAATATGCCGCCGGGCGCGGCATCGATGCGCGGCGTCTGCGCAATGCAATGCGCGGGGACCTCGAGCGCATCCTGCGCCGCGCACTGGAGCCGGATCCGGCGCGTCGCTACCAGGGCGCCTCGGCGTTCGCGAGGGATCTGCGCCGGCATCTGCAGGGCAAGCCCATCAGCTTGCGGCACGATCGCGGATATCGCCTCGGAAGATTCGCACGCCGGCACCGGCTCGGAGTCGGGCTCGGTACGATTGCGGCGTTGATATTGATGGCGACTTCGATCTCCGCACTGTGGCAGGCGCATGCTGCGCGCGTGCAGGCCGCGCGCGCGCGCGACGTCGAGCAATTCATGATCGGCGTGTTCTCCAGCGCGGATCCGACGCTGCACGCGGCGGCCGATGTCACTGCGCGCAAGTTGCTGGATGCGGGAGCACGCAACATGCGGTTGCGGTTCGGCAACGATCCCGAATTCGAAGCCGATCTCGGACGAGCGCTGGCCAGGAGCTACGCGGGTATCGGCGCTTTCGATCCCGCGTGCGCGCTCACTGCACAGGCACTGGACGCCACGCTTGTCTTGCACGGCGAGGGTAGCCCGCAGGCATTGGCCGCGCGTGCCGACTACGCGGAAATCCTGCAGGCGGCCGGCCGGCAGGGGGACGCGCAACGGCAGGCCCGGCGGGTGCTGCAAGAAGCGCACGCGGACGACGCGCTTTCGGCACTGAGAGTACATCTGGTCAATGCTGTCGCAGACAGCCAGTCGATGCGCGACGGGCAGGCCGAAATGGAGGCGAAGCAGGCGCTCGCACTCGCCGCGACCCTGTCCGCCGGGCGCGAGCATTGGCAGGCAGCGGCGTGGAGCGATCTCGCCCAAGTCTATCTTGGGCGCGGACGATACGACGAGGCGCGACACGCCTTGCTGCAGGCCATCATGCTGTATAGGCGCGCGCCGGGCGAAACACCGGAGCACATGGTCGATCCTCGTGCCAACCTCGTCTTCCTGTTGCTGCACGCGGGCCAGGTGTCGCAGGCATTGTCGATGTATACGGAGCTGGCCACCGACGAGCGGCATCTGCGCCAGCAGACACTCTCGCGCAGCGTGCTGGAAGTCGCACTCGCGCGCCCCCGCGTATCGCTCCGACGCACCGACGCGCCCATGCCTCATTGAGCGGCGCTTCCCGGAAACGGGAAGCGGATCGCAAATCCCGTGTCGTGTTTTCCCCCCGGTTTCCGTCTGAAGGGAAGTCGGCATGCATGGAACCCGCTCCCTGCGTCGCCGGCCCGGCAGCGCGGCCGCCTGCCGGCTTTCCAGCAACGGGGATCATCATGAACAAGAAGATCTACAGCCTGGTATGGAATCGCTCGCTCAGTCAGGTCGTCGTCGCCTCGGAATTGGCGTCGACGCAAGGCACCGGATCATCAGGCGCTTCGGGCCGTGCGGCGATACCGCACCGCAAACTGCTTGCAGCCGCGCTGCTTTTGGCCTGCATGACGCCGCTGCCCATGTGGGCGCAAGAAGTGTGCACTGGCATGACCGGCCAAGCTGCGACCGGCACCGGGGCCAACGCCTGCGGCACCAATGCGAACGCATCGGGTAACTACAGCACTGCTTTCGGTTACGCAGCCAGCTCGGCCGGATACGGCGCCGTCGCCGTCGGCAGCGAAAGTTCCGCTGCGGGCGACCTGGCCACGGCGGCAGGGCATTACGCAAACGCCGGCGGCTACGGCGGTACCGCCCTTGGCGCCTACAGTTCCGCGAGTGGCTTGTATTCCTCCGCGTTCGGCATCGGGGCACATGCCACCAATGGCGGCGCAACCGCCGTGGGGGTAGGCAGCAGCGCCAGCGGGTATACCGCCACGGCACTTGGCGCCGACTCGGTTGCGATCGGCGACAACTCGATCGCGGAAGGTTTCTTTGCCTACACGGGTTCCGCCGCCACCAACGGCATCGCAATGGGCTTCGCAGCAAGCGCATCCGACTACAACGCAGTCGCGATAGGAACGTATGCGGCTGGAGACAATCAAGGCGCAATCGCGATCGGCGCACTCAGCGCGGCCGGTGGCGCCTTCGGAATTGCGATTGGCTACTCAGCGTACGCGAGCGGAAACTATTCGACAGCGCTCGGCAACACCGCGGCCGCGTTCGGGGACTACAGCACCGCAATCGGCAGCAATGCCTACGCGAGCGGCAGGAAAAGTGTCGCGGTGGGCGTGGATGCCTCCGCCGTCGGCACGCAGGCATTCGCCCTGGGCTCCAGCGCGGTCGCTTCGGGCAACAATTCGACGGCTCTGGGTGGCGCAATCGACAAGAACGGCGACGGCTCGATCGGCGCGGGCGAGTACACCGCCGCGACCGGCGGTCTGTCGATGGCGCTGGGCTCGGCCTCGCAAGCCACGCAGAACAACGCCACGGCCATCGGCGGGGAATCCTTTGCCACCGGCGTGGGTTCCACCGCGATCGGCAGCGCCGCGAACGCTTCGGCCAGCAGCTCCGTTGCGATCGGTTTCGGTTCCGTCGCCAACATCGCCAACACCGTTTCGGTAGGCACGTCCACCAGCTTCCGCCGCATCGTCAACGTCGGCGATCCGGTCAACGCGCACGACGCGGTGACGCTCGGCTACTTCAACAGCCATGCCCTGACCACCGATTCGCCGCTGATGACCGAAATCGATGAACTGCAGGGTCAGGTCGATGCCCTCAATGCCTCGATCGAGCCCGGATCGGGCGTCGGCAAGTCCGGCCAGGTGGGCATCCTCGCCAACACCGGCACGTATTGCGCCGGCGGCGGCATGATCAACGAGAATGGCTCCAATGGCACAGCTTGTGGCCCCGGCGCGCAAGCCACCGGCTATGGCAGCTCAGCCTTCGGCGACGGCGCCAAGGCATCGGGCTATCAGGCCCAGGCCTTCGGCAAATATGCCAACGCCAGCGGCGATCAAAGCACGGCCGTCGGCAAATATGCGGTCGCCTCGGGCACCGGCAGCAGTGCGATGGGCCGTTCATCGCTGGCGTCTGGCGCGTACAGCACCGCGGTGGGCGGCTGGTACGACAAGAACGGCAATGGTTACATCGACGCCGGTGAAACCACCGTCGCCAGCGGCTCGGAATCGACCGCGCTCGGCGCTGCGGCACAGGCCCAAGGTAGCAGGTCGGTCGCACTCGGAAGTGCAGCTGACGCCAGCGCTTATTACGCCACCGCGATCGGGTCGCACAGTTATGCCACACAAACAGGTGCCACCGCGCTCGGCGAGTTCGCCGGCGCCAGCGGCGTGTATGCCACTGCGCTGGGATATTTCGCCGTCGCCGCGGGCAAGAAAGCGGTAGCGGTGGGCTACGAGGCCGCTGCCTCGGGCACGCAGGCCTTTGCGCTTGGAACCGACTCGGTTGCTTCGGCCAACAACTCCACCGCCCTTGGCGGGGCAATCGACAGGAACGGCGACGGCTCGATCGGCGCGGGCGAGTACACCGCCGCCACCGGCGGCCTGTCGATGGCACTGGGCTCGGCCTCGCAGGCCACCCAGACCAACGCGACTGCGGTCGGTGGCGAGTCGCTGGCCTCGGCCGCGGGAGCCACCGCACTGGGCAGCCTCGCGCAAGCCACGGCGAGCAACTCCGTCGCGATCGGCTTCGGCTCCATCGCCAACATCGCCAACACCGTC
>Ga0207707_10002312_pt1 | contig 17183 bp, 15 predicted proteins | sample KBSC83BmetaG_FD_184336 | JGI IMG/M metagenome (GOLD analysis project Ga0207707, IMG submission 184336) | Corn rhizosphere microbial communities from Kellogg Biological Station, Michigan, USA - KBS C8-3B metaG (SPAdes) (version 2) | ecosystem: Host-associated > Plants > Roots > Rhizosphere ...
TTTTTCTTGCCGGCGGCATTCCTCCAAAAATTCTTCCTTTACTACAGCATCCGGATTTTTATGAGAATCTGCTCGACTGCGACCGCATGCAGGATCTGGTAAAGAAAGTTCCGGTAAAACTCCTGCTGAATGATAAAACGCCGATGATCGGTGCAGGATGGTATGGGGCTTACTATCTTTCATCCCGGTAGAATCATTTTTCATCCTAATAATTATTGCCAAATGAATTCACGTCGTTCTTTTATTAAACATGCCGGCCTTTTTGCCGGAGGCGCTGTGCTCGCTTCTTCTGTTCAGCAGTCTGCATTCGGTTCCGTTCGCCGTAAACTTGCAGCGAGCGATCAGATAAACATCGGTGCGATCGGAATCAACGGCATGGGCTGGGCCGATCTCAGCGCGGCCCTGAAACAACCGGGTGTAAACGTGGTGGCATTATGTGATATCGATAAAAACGTGCTGGATAGGCGGATGCATGATCTCGCAAAAATGAATATCGACACTTCCAAAATAAAAACACATGACCATTACCGTGAGGTTCTGGATAATAAAGATGTGGACGCCGTGATCATCGGAACACCGGATCACTGGCATGCCCTGATCATGATGGAAGCCTGTGCAGCGGGGAAAGATGTTTATGTAGAAAAACCTGTTGGAAATTCGATTGGCGAGTGTCGTGCGATGATGGCGGCTCAAAAAAAATATAACCGGGTAGTGCAGGCCGGCCAGTGGCAGCGCAGTCAGCAGCATTTTAAAGACGCTGTTGATTTTGTTCATTCCGGACAACTCGGAAATATCCGTACGGTAAAAGTATGGTGCTACCAGGACTGGATGAAGCCCGGCCCCGTGGTGCCCGATTCCGCCCCTCCCGCCGGAGTTGATTATAAAACCTGGCTGGGCCCGGCGCCAACCCGGACATTCAATTCCAGCCGCTTTCATTTTAATTTCCGCTGGTTCTGGGATTATGCCGGAGGCTTAATGACCGACTGGGGGGTGCATCTGATTGACTATGCCCTGCTGGGCATGAAGGCGGATTCTCCCAAAACGATTGCTGCCCTCGGAGGTAAATTTGCCTATCCGGATCTTTATGAGGAGACGCCGGATACGCTGACGGCACTCTATGAATTCGATCATTTCAACATGGTTTGGGATTCTGCCATGGGTATCGGTAACGGCTCTTATGGGAGGGATCATGGAATTGCTTTTATCGGAAACAACGCGACCCTGGTTCTGAGCAGGAACGGATGGGAAGTGATCGATGAGCACCTTAACAAAAATAAAATCGCCAGACCGCTGGCCAAACCGGTTGACAACGGCGTGGATATGCACTGGAAAAATTTTATTGAAGTGGTCCGCTCCCGCAAAATGGAAAATCTGCATTGCCCCATCGAGGCAGGCGCTGTGGTGGCCACCGTCGCTCAATTGGGAAATATCAGCCTGCGCAGCGGAAAGAGACTAAGCTGGACGGGAGATAAATTTACCGATGATGCCGTGAACCAGGAATATCTGATGAAGGAATATCATAACGGGTATAGACTTCCGACGATTTAATGGGTTGCTACCCACTGTCAATTATCCATTATCAATTATCCATTGTCTTCCGGTACAATCTTTGTCTACCTTGCTGCAAAGCAGGAAACTGATGCTCATGCGTAAACACTATATATTTTTATTCCTGGGTTTGGTACTAACTTTTCATTCCCTGGCGCAGACATATCCCGGTTATCAGACCGGCAATTATACCGGCGTGAACGGCGTGTTTTTTAATCCGGCAAATATTGCCGATAATCGTTTTAAGTGGGACATCAATCTGCTGGCCATCCATGCTTTTGCCGGGAATGATCAAACGGGGCTTAAGTTCAGCGATATGACCGGATCCTTTCACGCGGACTCACTTAAGACCAAACTGCTGAGGGGAAATCAAAAAGTGAACAGCCTCCTCTATACAGATGTGCTCGGCCCTTCGTTTATGATTGGCCTCAGTGCCCGGACTTCCATTGCTTTTACAACCCGGACCCGCGTTTTTGGCAATGCGAAAGATGTAAACGGAGATCTGGCGTTGGCCGCAATCGATGCGGGGTCGGGAATTCCTTCGTCATTCACTTTTAATTCGAATAATTCGCTGGTTCATGCCATGGGCTGGACTGAATTCGGCGGATCCCTGGGTCAGGTTTTTACCAAAAAGAACGGGCATCATTTCTTCAAAGGAGGCATTAGCCTGAAATATCTTGCAGGTACGGCGGATTCTTACCTCAGGACAAATAATCTTCAGGGTACTGTTGAGCAGTCAGGCGGAAGCACTTATCTCGGCCCCGCTTCCGGTGTTCTTTTCCTGAACAGTACTGGCCAGGATTTCAGCGATTACAAATTCAAGGACTTTTTTAAGTTCAATGGAAGTGGTTTCGGCGGTGATATCGGATTTGTTTATGAGTGGCGGCCAACTGCTGATTATTCCATGTATGAAACCAATCGTTTTGCGAATAAGTATAGAATTAAAATCGGGATTTCCCTACTGGATGTCGGCAAAATTAAATTCAGCAAAAGCAGCAATACGGCCTCCTATTATCAGGTGAATATACCTGCCTCCGGTGCGTATGACCTGAACCAGTTCTCCGGTAAGTCCATCAGTGAGTACAAACAGATGCTGGATGCCTCACCGGAGTACTTCACTGGCGGACAGCCCAAGAGCAGTTCCTATTCCGTAAATCTCCCAACCATTCTGCGGGCTGATTTTGATTGGTTGCCGGGTGCAGGCTTCGGTTTGAATTTTGCCGCCCAGGTTAATATGAATAATTCAGATTATTTCAGGCTCTACAATTTTAATTCGTACAGCATTACTCCCCGCTGGGAAAACCAATGGTTCAGCGTTGAGCTTCCGCTGAATTATAATGATATGACGGAGTTCAATGCGGGACTGGGTTTCCGTGTCGGGCCATTATTTTTCGGATCAGGCAGTATTCTCTCCGCACTGGTTCACGAATCAAAACAGGCGGATGCCTACGTAGGTATTCATTTCGGGATTCCTTACAGGAAAAAAATAAAACCGGATACGGACATGGACGGACTGTATGATAATGTCGATAAATGCCCGACGGTTGCCGGACTGGCCAGGTACCAGGGCTGCCCGATACCGGATACCGATGGAGACGGATTCAATGATGAAGAGGATTCCTGCATTAGTGTGGCCGGTTTACAGCGCTACCATGGTTGTCCTATTCCCGATACGGATAAAGACGGCGTGAATGATGAGGAAGATACCTGCGTTCATGTTGCGGGCCTGCCACAGTTCCATGGCTGTCCCGATACGGATGGCGACGGTATTCCTGATGCGCAGGATAAATGCCCGACCGTTGCCGGCACACTCAAATATCATGGATGCCCGCTCGGAGATACAGATGGGGATGGTTTGAATGATGAGGAGGATCTCTGTCCGAATCAGCCCGGACCCGTGCTGACCAAAGGCTGTCCCGTTGATCTGCCGGTGGAACAGATAGCAGTAAATATCACCGCGGACTTCAGGAATATCCTGTTTGATTTCGGCAAAACAACGATCCGTCCCGAGTCCGAAGCGATCATTGCAAATGCTGCAAAGACGATGAACGAACAAGCGCCGGATGTTAGATTCTATATCGACGGCTATACGGATAATGTCGGAAGTGTGACCCGGAATAAAATAGTCTCAAAACAAAGAGCCCAGGCTGTTGTCAATGCCCTGATCAAAGCAGGCGTTAATAAATCCAGGGTCACCGCCAGGGGATTTGGCAAGGACCACCCGAAATGTGATAATAAAACAGAAGCCGGAAGACAGTGTAACAGGAGGGTGGAGGTGGTGGTGCGGGACAAAATGGACAATTGACAGTTGACAATTGACAATGGAGTTCAATGATAGGGAGGATTCTTAATTTATAGAATTGATAACCGAATCGATAAAGCGCATTGATTTTTGCAGAAGCCTGGCCACATCACTTTCGCGTTTTCCATTGTCAACTGTCAACTGTCCATTGTCCATTACTATTTCTTCCCCATCGCATACTCAATCCCGCCCAGAATATGTTTTAAGAATAACGGGTCGGAATAGGATTCATCGGTGTGGCCGAGTTCGGTATAAAAAGCACGTCCGCCATCAAAATCGTGATACCAGGCCATAGGATGGTTACTGCCGTTTTCGCCGCCGCTGTATGAAGTTTCATCTATTTTGATCAGGACGGTAACGTCCGGATTGAGGTCTTTGAAATTGTACCATTCATCTTTCCGGGTCCAGGTGTCCGGGAGCTCAGCAGTGGAAGGATGATTTTTATTTACGATGATCAGTTTTGCTTCCTGTTGTTTCGGATGGGATTTAAACCAGGCGCCCGCCAGTTTATTGTACCAGGGCCAGTTGTATTCACAGTCCGTGGCAGCATGGATGCCTACCCATCCGCCACCCCCGCGGATATAGTTCTGAAACGCCTTTTCTTCTTCCGTGCCCAGCACCTTGCCGGTCGTACTCAGAAAAATAACGGCTGCAAATTTTTTCAGGTTCTTTTTATTAAAAGTCAGGGAATCATCTGTAACAACCACATCAAAACCATGGGCAGCGCCCAGTTTTTGAATCGCTTCAACGCCAAGCGGAATACTGGCATGATGGTAACCATTGGTTTTTGTGTAAACGAGTACGGCTGGATTTTTAGCTACGGGATGCGCAGAAGTTAAAAGCATGAGGAGTGCAATGGGCAGGAAAGCAAGCGCCAGGATTTTCTTCATGATAATTATAGTTTTTTGATTTTGATATTGCGGAACCAGACATCAAAACCGTGATACTGAAGATCGATATGTCCGGATTTGAATTTGGCAAACCCCGGCATCTTTGCAAATTTGCTGCCTTTTACCAGCGCATTCCAGTTGGCATCCCAAAGCGTGGTGGAGACGGTATGCACACCGTTCAGATAGAAATCCAGTTTGCCATGATCCAGTTTTATTTCTGCTTCGTTCCATTCCCCCACGGCATGTACGGGTTCGGATGAAGATGCGATCAGATCATAGAGATCTCCGGCCCTGTGTTTATGGATTTTGCCATCAGGATGGCCATCATTATCCAGCACCTGCATTTCGGGGCCGGTCCAGTAGGACTCTTTATATTCCGGTGCTTCATGAACCAGGAAAAGCACTCCGCTGTTTCCGCCTTTGGAAATTTTCCATTGAACCTTCAGGTCGAAATTTTCATATTCGCCCTGGCTGACGATATCAATGCCTTCGGAACCCGTTTTTTTGGAAGGATCCATGTGCAGGGTTCCGTTGTCGACGCTCCATTCGGACCCGATGGTCTGCTTATTATAGCTATGCCAGCCCTTTGTGCTGCTACCATCAAAAAGTAAATGCCAACCAGCACTTTTTTCCGCCGCTGTCAATGCATTGTTTTTTGTTTGCGCCATTGTTGTCCCGTTCATTAACATCAGGGAAACCATTGCAATACCCATTTGCTTTACCATATTCTATTGGATTATTTTTTGAGTGAAAGGATATAAGTTACCATTTCTTTAACATCCCCCTCAGCCAATGCTGCATGGGGTGTCATAGGCACAGTACCCCAAACGCCGGATCCGCCGTTAATAATTTTATGAACCAGCCGGTTTACCGTGGTATCTGCTGCGGATGGATATTTTGCAGCCACATCGCTGTACGCAGGCCCGATGGTTGCACCCGGGGAGTCTTTATGTAAACGGTGACAGGTAGTGCAGTCACTGGCCCCGATGAGTTCGAGTCCTTTACTTTCAGGCGCGGCTGCTTCCGGCGAAGCTGTTGTGCTGCTGGCAGAATCGGATGAAGATTTAGAGCCGGAACTTCCGGAATTACAGGCAATGATGCCTGCCGAACAACATAAGAAAGCAAAAATTACTTTTTTCATTATTATTTGAATTATGAATTGAGGGTATAAATTTCGTCAAAATAATCATAAAGCCTGCGGGTAAATGGGAAACTACGAAAAACCAGGATAATGGAATGCCGGCCTGCTGCTAAATACCGAGTATTTTCCGGTTAAAAGCTTCGTCGGAACCAGTTCCGGCAAAATCATCAAATGCTTTTTCAGTGACCCGGATGATATGGTCCCTGATGAATGGAGCGCCTTCCTTTGCACCATCTTCAGGATGTTTAATACAGCATTCCCATTCCAGCACGGCCCACCCCGGGAAATCATATGCAGTCAGCTTGCTGAATATGGATTTGAAATCCACCTGTCCGTCGCCAAGTGAACGAAACCTCCCAGCCCGGTCGATCCAGTTCTCGTAACCGCCATATACACCCTGTTTCCCCGTGGGATTAAATTCTGCATCCTTCACATGAAACATCCGGATGCGTTCGTGGTAATTATCGATATAGTCCAGATAATTCAGCTGCTGCAATACGAAGTGAGAAGGGTCATACAACAGGCAGGCCCGCGGATGGTTATTCACCTCTTTCAAAAATCGCTCGTAGGTAACGCCATCGTGGAGATCTTCTCCGGGATGAATTTCGTAACAGAGGTCGACACCGTTTTCATCAAACCGGTCGAGGATAGGCTTCCATCTTTTTGCCAGTTCCTTAAATCCGGTATCCACCAAACCGGCCGGGCGCTGGGGCCAGGGATAGAAGGTTTGCCAGAGCAGAGCCCCGCTGAATGTAGCGTGGGCATTCAATCCAAGATTTTTAGACGCTTTCGCCCCATAATGCAATTGCTGGACGGCCCATTCCTGCCGTGCTTTGGGATTGTTGCGGTATGCTTCGGGAGCAAAGCCGTCGAACAAGGCGTCATAAGCCGGATGCACTGCAACGAGTTGTCCCTGCAAATGCGTGGAGAGTTCTGTGATCTCCAGACCCGCGCCGTTTACGATGGCTTTTATTTCGTCCGCATAGGTTTTACTTTCAGCGGCTTTTTTCAAATCAATGCATCTTGCATCCCAGGTCGGGATCTGCACACCCTTATATCCCAGCGACGCCGCCCATTTGCAAATGGATGCGAGGGAATTGAAGGGCGCTGTATCACCCATGAACTGCGCGAGGAATATTGCGGGACCTTTGATTGTTTTCATTGTATATATTTTGAATTTGGGTGGATAGTATATAGTTAATAGTGGATAGACTTATGCGCTAATGCGCCCTGAAATCTATCTACTATTAACTATTAACTATATACTATTCACTATTTACAATCATACCATTTCTCCTTACTCCCCGCCGAAGCCACCACATGATCAATAAACTCCATGCCGCGGATACCATCGTCCACACCCGGGAAGTCCAGGCTTTCGGGAGAAGGCGTGGTTCCGTCGATGCGGGCGGTTAACGTTTGTGCAAAATTGCGATAGATATTTCCGAAAGCTTCGAGGTATCCTTCGGGATGTCCGCCGGGTGTTCTTAAATTATGCGTGGCAAAAGAGGAGAGGGGTTCCTTGTATCCGACGCCGGCCCGCAGTAACTGTGTGGGCTGGTCCAGCCATTTTGCGATCAGCGTATTGGGTTCCTGCTGGCTCCATTCCAGTCCGCCTTTTTCCCCGTAGAGCCGGATCTTCAGCGCATTTTCTTCTCCTGCGGCCACCTGGGAAGCCATCAGAACGCCTGCAGCGCCATTGTCGAATTTCAGCAGAACATTTCCGTCGTCATCCAGCGCACGACCCTCCACGAAAATGTTCAGGTCGGCGCAGAGTTTGGTAATTTTCAATCCGCTGATATATTCAGCGAGGTGCGCGGCATGCGTGCCGATATCACCCATGCATCCGCTCTTGCCGGATTTTTTCGGGTCGGTTCTCCAGGCCGCCTGGGCATTGCCTTCGCGTTCTGTTTTGCGGCTCAGCCATCCCTGCGGATATTCAACCCAGATCTTCCGGATCTTTCCCAGGGCGCCCTGCTGCACCATGGCGCGGGCCTGTTTTACCATAGGATATCCGGAATAAGTATGGGTTAGACAAAGGATCAGACCCGTTTCCTCCACTTTCTTCTTTAATTGTATTGCTTCATCCAGGGTGAATGTGATCGGTTTTTCGATCACCACATGAAATCCTTTATCCAGCGCCATCATGGCCGGTGCGAAATGCGCAAAATTCGGGGTGACGATGGTAACAAAGTCAATGCGTTTGTCGGCAGGCATTTTACTTTCCTTCTCCAGCATCTCTTCATAATTCAGGTAAGTGCGGTCTGCGGGCAGAAATAACATTTCGCCGGAAAGCTTTGCCAGGTCGGCATGAATGCTGAGGGCGCCGCACGAAACTTCAATGAGTCCGTCCATATGGGCCGCAATGCGGTGGATGGCTCCGATGAATGCATCTTTTCCGCCGCCCACCATGCCCATTCGTAGTTTTCTATTCATATCCTTGGTTTTTAAATCGTTTACCCTGCAAGTTTAGAATAATAATGTACAAATACATGGCAGAGGGCCGATTTGTTTGATTTTTTTATTTTCTGAAATAAAAAATTACATTTACTCCCTGTTGGAAGAAATGTATTAATGACGATTCAATTAAAACGATTGCCATGCCGAACACAGTTCCTGTTCACCGCAACCAGCTTTTTACCGCCAGCTGCCTGGCCCTGCTGGTCACTTCTCTTTCCTTCGGAATCCGCGCCGGGATCCTCAATGATCTTGGAGTTCAGTATCAGCTGAATGCTTCGGAGCTCGGAACCATTACCGCCACCGCATTCTGGGGATTTCCGCTTGCCATCATTATCGGCGGCTTTATTGTGGATATCATCGGGATGAAAAAACTGCTGGTGCTGGCATTTATCCTGCATCTGCTGGGCATTGTGCTAACTATTTTTGCGGGTGGCTACTGGACTTTGTTTTTTTCCACCCTGCTTATCGGAATTGCGAACGGAACAGTGGAGGCCGCCTGTAATCCCCTCGTCGCTTCCCTTTTTCCGGAAAATAAAACCACTAAACTGAATCATTTTCATTTGTGGTTCCCCGCAGGCATTGTGATTGGCACCCTGGTCGTTTTCCTGCTGAATAAAATTGGCGTCAGCTGGCAGGTGGAAGTGGCTACCATGCTCATTCCCACGCTTATTTACGGATACCTCTTCTCCAAACTCAAATTTCCGGTTACCGAAAGGGTGGCTGCAGGAGTATCGAGCAAAGAAATGTACAAATCTCTTTTCTCCGGCCTCTTTATTTTTATGATCATCTGCATGTTTGGAACGGCCATCACCGAATTGTTTACCAATCAGTGGATCGATGTTTTATTCAAAACCGTTACCGATAATGCCCTGCTCATCCTCACTTTTGTTGCCGGTGTCCAGGTGCTGGGCCGTGCATTTGCAGGACCGGTTGTTCATCGTCTTTCACCACAGGGCGTTTTACTGGCTTCGGCCATTCTTTCCGCGCTCGGCATTTATATGCTGATTCATTTAACGGGTACGGCGATATTCATCGGGGCCATTGTATTCGGACTTGGCGTTGCTTTTTTCTGGCCCTGCATGATTGGCTTTGTTTCAGAAAATTTACCCAGGACCGGCGCTGTGGGTTTGAACCTGATGGGGGGCGCCGGCATGTTCGCAGTTTCAATATATATGATTTTTATGGGCGGGCATTATGATCAGCTCATGCTCAATAAACTGCCGGCAGGTGCAAGTCTGGATGCCTACCGTTCCGCAGCAGCAGGTACCGATATGAGCCGGATTTATGATACGGCAAGAACAGCAACCGGTCCTGAGGTATTGCAATCCACTTTAATTATTCCGGTCATCCTCATTGTTGCGTTTGCCGGCTTGAATATCTATCTGAAAGGCCGCAAAAAGCCGGAACTTATGACGCCTTCACCCGCCGGTCAATAAGCCGGGGGATTTTTAAACCATATTTCGTACATTAACCGCAACGATGCACATGGACCATCCTTCTTCCCGCCGTAAAGTGATAAAGAATATGATTGCAGGCTCTGCTGCGCTGGTTGCCGGCGGGTCCGCTTTATCTTCTTATTCTCCACATCCCAAATCAGAAAATACATTGAAGCTTAAAGGAAATATTAACCACTCGGTCTGCCGCTGGTGCTATGAAAAAATTCCGTTTGAAGAATTTTGTCAGCAGGTGAAAGGACTGGGCATGGGCGCCATTGACCTGGTAGCGCCGAAGGACTGGCCACTCCTGCAGAAATATGGATTGTACAGTTCGATGTGTTATGTGGACGGCGACGTAAGCCTGACCAAGGGATTTGCCGATGCCTCCAATCATTCCAAACTCATTGCGCAGTATCTGGAAGTATTTCCGCTCATGGTGAAAGCGGGATATAAAGATGTGATCTGTTTCAGCGGAAGCCGTGCGGGCATGGACGATGAGACCGGATGGAGTAATTGCGTGAAAGGACTGAAAGAAATTATGCCGGCAGCGGAAAAGCAGGGCCTCACCGTGCACATGGAACTGCTCAACAGCAAGGTGAATCACAAGGATTATATGTGTGATCATACAGTCTGGGGCGTAACCCTCTGCAAAAGACTTGCAAGCCCGAATTTTAAATTATTGTATGATATCTATCACATGCAGATCGATGAGGGCGATGTGATCAGAACCATTCAGGACTACAACGAATACCTGGGACATTACCACACCGGCGGTGTTCCGGGCCGCCACGAAATTGACGAAACCCAGGAATTGTATTATCCGGCCATCATGCGGGCTATCCATAAAACAGGATTCAAAGGATATGTTGCACAGGAATTTATTCCCGCAGCAGAAGACCAGATCGCTTCCCTGAAAAAGGCAATTGAAATTTGTGATATATAATTCTAAAATAAACAGCTTATCATGGCAGACAATGTGTATGATGCAATTGTAATCGGATCCGGTATCAGCGGCGGATGGGCCGCAAAAGAACTCTGTGAAAAAGGACTGAAGACCATCATGCTCGAACGAGGCAGGAATATCGAACACGTAAAAGATTACGTGAATGCAAATAAAGAAGCCTGGGATTACCCGCACCGCGGAACCCGGACGCAGCAGATGATCAAAGACTACCCCGTACTGAAAAGAGATTACCCGCTGAATGAAACCAACCTCGATTACTGGTGCAGCGATAAGGATAGTCCGTACACGGAAATCAAGCGCTTCGACTGGTTCCGGGGATATCATGTAGGGGGAAGATCCCTGATGTGGGGACGCCAGAGCTACCGCTGGAGCGACCATGATTATGAAGCCAATGCAAAGGACGGACACGCGATTGACTGGCCCGTCCGCTATAAAGAAATTGCGCCCTGGTACGATTATGCAGAGAGATTTGCAGGCATCAGTGGCAACCGCGACGGACTGGAAGTTCTACCCGACGGACAATTTATGCCGCCGATGGAGATGACCTGTGTGGAAAAGGATTTTGCCAGCCGCATGAAAGACCATTTCAAAGGAATGCGCCCGGTCATTATCGGCCGCACCGCGAATATTACCGAACCACTCCCGGGCAGAACCAATTGCCAGTACCGGAATAAATGCTGGCTGGGATGCCCTTTCGGCGCATATTTCAGTACGCAGTCCTCCACACTGCCGGCAGCCATGAAAACCGGGAACCTGACCGTCAGACCCTGGGCAATTGTAACGAAGATTCTGTATGATAAGGATAAAAAAAGAGCAACGGGCGTAGAAATTCTGGATGGGGAAACCAACAAGACATACACCTATCACGCGAAGATTATTTTCCTGAATGCTTCCACGCTGAACAGTGCCTGGATCCTGATGAATTCCGCTACGGACGTCTGGCCCGACGGGCTGGGCAGCAGCAGCGGGGAACTCGGCCATAATATTATGGACCACCACCTGGGCGTTGGCGCCAGCGGCATTATGGAAGGATATGACGACAAATATTATTTCGGTAGAAGGGCCAATGGAATTTATATTCCCCGGTTCCGGAATATTTTCGGCGACAAGCGGGATTACCTGCGCGGTTTTGGCTATCAGGGTCGCGGAAGCCGGGAAGGTTATCATCGCTCCGCTGAAGAAATCGCCATTGGCGTGGATCTGAAAAATGCCTTAACTGAACCAGGACCCTGGACCCTGGGCATCGGGGGCTTCGGAGAAACCCTTCCTTACCACGAGAATAAAGTGACCCTGGATAAAACCCGCAAAGACAAGTGGGGACTGAATATCCTGGCAATGGATATTGAATACAAGGACAACGAGAAAAGGATGAGAAAAGATATGAAGGATGACGCGGTGGAAATGCTTACTGCTGCCGGATGCAAAAACGTGCGTGGACATGAGGGAGACGGCACCCTGGGGCGCGGAATCCATGAAATGGGTTCTGCGCGTATGGGAAAGGATTCCAAAACTTCGGTCCTCAATAAGTACAACCAGATCTGGGACGCGCCGAATGTATTTGTAACAGACGGTTCCTTCATGGTGTCTTCTTCCTGTGTGAATCCTTCCCTTTCCTATATGGCATTTACGGCAAGGGCAGCTGATCACGCAGTGAGTGAACTGAAAAAGCAAAACATTTAGGGGTAATGTATTTTCATTTGCATATTTCCACATCTACCCATTTGCACATTATGTATTTTTCATTTTTCAAATCAGGAACAATATGAACAGACGCGAAGCGCTCTCCTCCGTAGCCCTCCTGCTGGGCGGTACCATCATTGGTGCGGAAATGTTTTTATCCGGCTGTACGAATCCGGATAAGATCGGAACGGCCGGACTTCAGTTTTCCCCCGATGATATTTCATTCCTGGATGAAGTGGGGGAAACCATCATTCCGGCAACCAGCACACCGGGCGCCAAAGAAACGAAGATCGGGGAGTTTATGAAAACCATCGTGAACGACTGCTATGAAAAAGAAGATCAGCAGATCTTTCTGGACGGCATGAAAAAACTGGAAACAGCCAGCAAAACAAAAAATGGCAAGTCCTTCCTCGAATCCACTCCGGAAGAACGCCACAATTTACTGGTCGATCTCGACAAGGAACAGAAAGAATATACGGCCACGAAGAAAGAAAAAGATCCCAATCATTATTTCCGGATGATGAAAGAACTCACGCTCTGGGGTTATTTCACCTCGAAGGACGGGGCCACCAAGGCACTGCGGTATATAGCCGTTCCCGGTCGTTTTGAAGGATGTATTCCCTATAAAAAGGGAGATAAGGCCTGGGCAACTTAGGGAGCAGCAACCCCCGGGGATTGCCTCCTGAGATTCAGGGAATCCAGGGTCTGGGATTCTTTTTCGGCAAGACTCCGCTGCCCTTCCAGGGCCTTTCGGTTCTTATACTGATCTTCCCGGGCATTCCGGAGTTTTTTCTCATAATCCGTTTGCCTGTCCATCAGCTTGTCCATTCTTTTGTGCGCCCTGGCAAGGGCGGACTGGTTTCCGGTTGAAATATTATTTATTTCCCGGGTTTGCTTGTCCTGATCATTTCTATTCTCTGCGAGATCGCTTTCGTAACCCCGGATTTTTTTGGCAATATCACCGGAATCGTTCTTTAAATCATTGATTTTCGAATTTATTTTCGCCAGGACTCCCTGCTGTGCCAGAATTTCCTGATGCAGGGAATAGCTGAGAATATAAGGTTTCAGGCTGTCCAGAAATGTCAGGGAACTGCTGATGAACGAACTGTCTTCCACAGCGGCCGGCAAAAGGGTTTGGCCTTTTTTAACCGGCAGCAGATTTACGATGGTAATGTCTTTTTCCGAACGGCTTTTCCGGTTGATGGTAAAATACAGGTCAGAATAGACTTTTGAATTGCCGTCCACCGGCACGGACCGGAACACAATAAAATCCTTGTACCGGGAATCTTTAAATCCCTTTCTGGACATATAATCCTTAACGGCTGAAGTGACCACATTCTCTTCAAAAGGAACCTGAATGGCAGCTACAGCATAAGGGCTCTTCTGAAAAGTCAGGCTGCTGCTATAAGATTGGGCTTTAAGGGAAGCAGTAAAAAAGATGGCGGATAAGAACAGTAAAAGCAGCGGCTTGTGCATCGGGGCAGTTTTGGTTATGGTGTCTGGTTACTTACTGCAAACTTAACGAAAGTTCATAACAAGAAAGCCCGGGGACCTTGAAAACAGTCTCCCGGGCCTGTGTCAGCAAATAATTTTTCCCGGTTTATATGGTAAATCCCGGACCCTGCATGCAGGACCTCCGGTATCTATCTTGACCCGTATCCCACGTATCCCTGGGTAGCCTTACATCCGCTCTTTTCAGAGCCTCTGTAACTGGCACAGGACGTGAACATTATTGCGGCAACCGCAATCAGAGCGAGGGTTAAAACTGTCTTTCTCATTTTCCTTGGGTATTTAAAATTAATAAAAAATTGCCTGGTATGCGGGCGATCTGACCAGGTAATTCAGAGGAAAGGACAGGATGCAGCTTTGGCACCAAGGACTGAAGATTTAGCATAGGGTAACCTAACGCACAAACAATGCCATTTCGAAAGGATAGTGGGGAATCGAACAAAATAAAACAATATAATTCAGAAATGCAATAGGGCACAATTCATTTTTTTTTGTTTATCCCCTTCACTAAGAATACTTTTAAGCCAAAATCCCATCTTTTTGCGCGTTCATTTTATTGCAATCGGGGGCAGCGTTATGCATCAGCTGGCGATTGCCCTGGCCCGGAAAGGATACCAGGTGACTGGGAGTGATGATGAAATCTTTGAACCGGCCCGCGGCAACCTGGCGGATCAGGGGATTCTGCCTTCCCGGACAGGGTGGTTCCCGGATAAAATCACCCCGGATATTGACGCGATAATACTGGGCATGCATGCGAAAGAAGACAATCCGGAATTACGGAAAGCGCAGGAACTTCGCCTGAAGACCTATTCTTTCCCGGAATATATATTTCAGGAAAGCCGGAATAAAAAACGGGTGGTGATTGGCGGAAGCCATGGTAAAACCACCACCACGTCCATGATCATGCACGTGTTACGGGGAGCCGGAAAGGATTTTGATTTCCTGGTGGGGGCGAAGCTGCCGGGTTTTGAATATGCTGTGCATATCAGCGACGCGCCGGTAATCATTTGTGAAGGAGATGAATATCCCGCCAGTGCCCTGGAAAAGAGGCCCAAATTTCACTTTCTTTTCCCCCATCTCGCCGTACTGACCGGAATTGCCTGGGATCACATAAATGTCTTTCCGACATTTGATTTTTACCTGGAACAGTTCCGGATCTTTATCCGGATGATCGAACCCGGGGGACTGCTGATCTATAATGAAACCGATTCCGTGCTGAAAGCGCTGGTGGAGGCAGAATCGGGAAATTTCCGCAAGTCCGGGTACGGTGTTCCGGAAAACCGGGTTAAAGAGGGGAAAACCACAGTTGGGCTGGAAGGTCATTTTCAGGAACTCCGGGTTTTCGGGGAGCATAACCTGTTAAATCTGCAGGCAGCCTGGCTGGTTTGCCGGGAACTGGGTTTGCCGGTGGAAAGCTTTCTCGAACAGATCGCAGGCTTCAGTGGCGCTTCAAAAAGACTGGAATTACTGGCTGAAAAGGGAAATACCCGGGTTTACCGTGATTTTGCGCATGCTCCTTCCAAGGTAAAAGCGAGCATTGCGGCAATGAAGGCGCAATTTCCTGACAGAAAGCTGATCGCGGTGCTGGAACTGCATACCTACAGCAGCCTGCAGGCCGGGTTTATGCAGGAGTACAGGGGGGTGCTGGATCCGGCGGACAGGGCGCTCGTTTACTATTCGGCCCATGCGCTGGAACTGAAAAGATTGCCCCCGCTGGATCCGGAAACCGTGAAAAAAGGATTTGAAAATCCAAAGCTGCTGGTGATCAGTTCGGCACAGGAATTGTCCGGCTGGTTAAAGAACCAGCGCTATGAGAACAGCAATTTGTTGTTAATGAGTTCGGGCAATTTTGATGGTTTGGATATCGCTACATTTGTTAAAGAAATTACCGCATAACCCATAAAGATTCATGTTACAATTAACCAAACCGCTGGCCGTCATCGATCTGGAAACCACCGGAACCAACCTGGCCACTGACCGCATCGTAGAAATCGCAATTGTGAAACTGATGCCGGATGGCAGCAAATCCGTCAAGCACAAACTGATCAATCCGGAAATGCCCATACCCAAACAGGCATCCGATATTCATGGTATTACAGATGAACAGGTAAAAGAGGCCCCGACCTTCCGTCAGGCTGCCAATGAGCTGAAACAATTCGTGGATCACAGCGATCTGGCCGGATACAATTCAAACCGCTTTGATATCCCCCTGCTGGTGGAGGAATTTCTGCGGGTGGGAATTGAATTTGATATGAAGGGGAGAAAGCTCATTGATGTGCAAAGGGTATTCCATTTGATGGAACAGCGGACGCTGACCGCCGCCTACCGGTTCTATTGCGACAAGATCCACGATGGGGCGCATGGCGCCCGGGCCGATGCGGAAGCGACCCTGGAAATCCTGCAGGCCCAGATAGAAAGATATCCCCAATTGGGAACCGATCTGGATGGCGTGCTGAAATTTACCGGAGATGACCAGGTTGTGGATTTTGCCAGAAGGTTTTCCATGGAAAATGGCATAGAAATATTTAACTTCGGAAAGCATAAGGGTAGGGCCGTTGCTGACGTTTTAAAAAATGAGCCACAATATTACGACTGGATGATGAAGGGGGATTTCCCGATGCATACCAAACAAAAACTAACGGAGATTTTCAACCGGATCATGCTGAAGAAGGATAAAGCTGCCGGCTAGGAACAGGAAAATAAAAGAGTTGGTTAAGATTGGCAAACGGCTTCGGAAAAACGGCGCAAAGAGGTAATTTTACAGGTCAATAGTCCATGTGGAAAAGATAGTCATCATACCGACCTACAATGAAAAAGAGAATATTTCCGCTATTGTGGAAACGGTATTTGATTTGCAGCAGGGGTTCCACGTTTTGATCATCGACGACAGCTCTCCGGATGGCACTGCAGATATCGTTCGCGGACTTCAGCAAAAATATCGCAATCAGTTGTTTTTGGAGGAAAGAAAGGGCAAACTGGGCCTGGGCACGGCTTATATTCATGGGTTCAGATGGGCGGTAAATAAGGATTATCAGTATATTTTTGAAATGGATGCCGATTTCTCCCATAGTCCGAAAGACCTCCAGCCCCTGTACGAAACCTGTAAATATCAGGGTGCCGATGTGGCCGTTGGTTCGCGGTACGTGCGGGGAGGGGGGAATGTGAACTGGCCGGCTGATCGCGTGATCCTTTCCAAGGGGGCTTCCATCTACACCCGTCTTATCACCTGGATGCCGATCCGGGATCCGACCGC
>Ga0207707_10002315_pt1 | contig 17174 bp, 19 predicted proteins | sample KBSC83BmetaG_FD_184336 | JGI IMG/M metagenome (GOLD analysis project Ga0207707, IMG submission 184336) | Corn rhizosphere microbial communities from Kellogg Biological Station, Michigan, USA - KBS C8-3B metaG (SPAdes) (version 2) | ecosystem: Host-associated > Plants > Roots > Rhizosphere ...
GCCTGAGCCAAAGTATTTACAGAAGTATCTTGCGCAGGTCAGAAGCTTGCTCATAAACATGAGCGACAAGATCGCGACCCAATCCAAGCTGACCGATCAATACAAGCCGATTTACCGCCAGATTGTTTTCGCGGCGGCATGGCAGGAAAGCTGCTGGCGCCAATACATTAAAAAGGGAACTCCGCTCGCATCAGCAACGGGTGATCTCGGCTTGATGCAGGTAAACCGAAACACCTGGCGCGGGGTTTACGATCTCAAAGGCTTGGGTGGCGATATCACGTACAACGGCAACGCCGGTGGAGAGATTTTGTATTACTATTTGACTCGGCATGCCATCAAGAAAGGCGAGGATAAGCAGCCGGGCGGAAACCTGGCGCGGGCAACTTATTCCGCTTACAACGGCGGCCCCGGCGCGGTGGCGCGCTACCGCGGGGTGCGGCAAAGTCCCACGTGGAAAAAAGTCGACGAAGCGTTCTGGGAGAAATTTAAAGCCGTGAGCGCGGGAAACGAAATGGCGGTGAAAAGCTGTTACGAGAAATGAAACGCTGCCTCTTCTCGCCGGGCAACTATGGCCACTCCCCGATATCCCGCGCTGTATCAAATCAACACCCGCGTCTGGCTGACCGAATGGTCGCGAAAGCTCGGCCGTTGCGCCACTCTGGATGACCTTCCGGATGCCGAGCTCGATCGCATCGCTGCGATGGGCTTTGACTGGATCTGGTTGCTGAGCGTCTGGCAAACCGGGCCGGCGGCACAAAAGATTTCCCGCGCCCATTCGGGGTGGCGCAAAGATTTCGAGGCAACCTTGCCGGACTTGGGCGAAGAGGATATCGGCGGCTCAGGATTCGCGATCCAAGACTATACAGCACACGGCGACCTTGGCGGAGATGCGGCGCTGGCTCGACTGCGACAGCGGTTACGCCAACGGGGCATAAAACTGATGCTCGACTTCGTGCCGAACCACATGGCGCCGGACCATGCGTGGGTCGATGAGCATACGGATTTTTTCGTCCATGGCACCGAAGAAGATTTACAGCGGGCGCCGCAAAACTACTCCCGGGCGCAAACTAGAAACGGTCCGGTGATCCTTGCCTACGGTCGCGATCCGTACTTCGACGGCTGGCCGGATACCCTGCAGCTCAACTACGGCAATGTCGCTTTGCAGGAGGCGATGATCGGTGAACTGCTGCGGATTGCCGGACAGTGCGACGGTGTGCGTTGCGACATGGCGATGCTCATCCTGCCGGAAATCTTCGCGCGCACGTGGGGCATTCAGGTGGATTCTTTCTGGCCTAAAGCAATCCCGCGCGTGCGGACGAAATCACCAGAATTCACATTCATGGCGGAGGTCTATTGGGACCTCGAATGGACCATGCAGCAGCAAGGCTTCGATTATGCCTACGACAAACTGCTTTACGATCGGCTGCGCGAAGGTCATGCGCGGCCGGTCCGTGGGCATTTTCACGCGGGCCTGGATTACCAAAATAAACTCGCGCGCTTTCTGGAAAATCACGACGAGCCGCGGGCTGCAGCGTCTTTTTCATCGGAGAACCATCAGGCCGCCGCCGTCGTTAGTTTCCTTTCGCCGGGCCTGCGCTTCTTTCACCAAGGACAATTCGAAGGCCGAAAAAAACGCATTTCGCCGCATCTGGTACGCGCTCCCGAAGAGCCGAGAATCGAACAGGTCCAATCTTTCTACGAGCGACTGCTTGTGGCACTGCGCGAGCCGGCGTTGCGGGATGGGGACTGGCAATTGCTCGAGTGCGTGCCGGCCTGGGACGGAAACTGGACCTCCGATTGTTTCATAGCTTTCGGATGGGAAAAGGGCGACGAGGAACGTTTTTTGGTCGTTGTTAACTACGCGGCGAATCAGAGCCAGTGCTATCTTCAGCTTCGCTTTGCCGGGCTCCGGGGTCGGCGCTGGCGATTGGAAGACCTGCTCGGTGACGCGCAGTATGAACGTGACGGAAGCGATCTCGAATCGGGCGGCCTCTATCTGGATATCGGGCCGTGGCGCAATCACCTTTTCAGGATAGGGGAATTGCCTTGAGCAACGCAGCGCCGGTCAGTCAGCAAGGGGAATGAAAGGAACGGAAATAGGTGAAAGCATCGTTGTCAATCGCTCCATTCGTTAAGTCAATTTTTCATCCTTCGGATTTCTCCAAGACAAGCGAACTGGCTTTCGCTCACGCGCTTGCGATTGCGCTGATTCGAAGGACGGAGTTGGTGATCATGCACGCGGGCCGCGTGAATATCGGCGATTGGGCGCGCTTTCCACCCGTGCGCAAGACTCTCGAACGTTGGCAGGTGCTTGCTCCCGGAAGTCCGCGCTCGGCCGTTTTCGAGAAGTTGGCGGTCCGGGTCACGAAAGTGAGCGCGCGCGCGGCAATCCGGTCCAGGCGAGCATTGCGCATATAGAGAAACAAAAACCGGATCTCGTCGTGCTGGCGACTCGCGGCAAGCACGGGCTGCCGCTTTGGCTCAAGCCTTCGGTTTCTCAGGCGATCGCGCGGCGCAGCGACGCAATGACGCTTTTTGTCCCGCGCGGTTGCCAAGGCATTGTGTCGCTGGATGGCGTCATTCGTCTGCGCCGTATTCTGCTGCCGGTCGACCACCGGCCCGATGCGCAAGAAGGCGTAATTCGCGCCGTGCGTGCGGCCGAGGCACTCGGCGACGGAGTCGTTCAACTCGTGCTGCTTCATGTGAACGGCGGCACTCATCCGCAGTTCACACGCCCCCAAAGTACGGCCTGTAGGTGGGAAGTGCGGCAGCGCGAAGGTGACGTTGCGACAGTAATTCTCGACGCCGCTGCGGACGCCGACTTGATTGTAATGGCGACCGAAGGCCGGAATGGGGTCGTTGATGCGATGCGCGGAAGCGTAACTGAGCGTGTGATCCGGGTCGCCCCCTGTCCGGTGTTGGCCGTACCCGCGATTTAGAAGATCAGCTACGTCCGCAGTTTTCGCCGTTCACAATTGATGCGGTGTTCAGTTCTCACCGACACAGGACTTGCTAAGGGCATGACTAGACTCCCTGGCCAGTGTTCCGCTTCTTCGACGCTGACCGCCGTGACTGGCGTCAACCCGACTCCACCACGACTCTCGATGTTGGACGAAAGTCCAATAGCTGAACCCAAACAGGCCCAGTATTGTGCTGAGGGATCCGCCGCCCGGAAAGCAGATGAATTTTTTGCTTCAACGTCTGAGGGGCATGTACCGCACCACCGAGGAGACAGCCATGGGTGATTTGAATCATCGGTCTTTTGTCAGGGCCATAGCCGTTGCGTTACTGGCGGGTGCACTCGGCTTTGCGCTGCCGGCGGTCGGCGCGGAAACTCAGGCGCCAAAGGACGGAGTGGCGGATACCGACGCGGATCTTCCCTCCGCTCCAGTGGAAATCGACGGCCATGTTTTGTTCCGCGTGCGCGGCACCTCGGTGCTCCCCGCAGAAAAGCGCGCAGCGGCGATTGTTGGACGCATCGAAACGCTCGCCGCCGACGTGAACGTGGCCGTTGAGGCAGTGCACCCGGTTGAGTTCGAAAGCGGCACCGGCATTTTTGTCGGCAATCAGCGTGTCCTGGCGGTCTTGGACGCCGATGCCCAATTGGAGTCAGTGGATCGAAAAGTTCTCGCGAACACGATTGTTCACAGCATCCAGGAAGCAATTACGTTCTACCGCCAGGAGCGCAGCCGGGAGGCATTGATCGCCAAAGCTGCGCGCGCAATCATCGCCAGCACGATCTTGGCGGTATTCTTCGCCCTCGTCCTCTGGCTCTCGCGACGATTGCTTGCGGCTCTCGAGAGTCGTTACCGCAAGCGCGTGCACTCGGTCGGGATCCAATCCTTCCAGCTCGTCCGTGCGGAGCAGATCTGGGATGCGCTACAGCGATTGGTCAGCGGCGCGCGGGTGATCGTGTTCTTGATTATCAGCTTCATCTACCTGCAGTACGTGCTGACATTGCTTCCCTGGACGCGAGGCGGCGCCAACAGGCTGCTTGGCTATATTCTGGATCCTCTCAGCGTCATGGGACGGGGAATCGCAAATGAGATTCCCAATATGTTTTTCTTGGCGATCCTTTTCTTCATAACCCGGTATTTGCTCAAGCTGGTCCATTTGTTTTTCGCCGCTGTGGGACGTGGTGAAGTCACCCTCTCCGGTTTCGATCCGGAGTGGGCGGAATCGACCTACAAGCTGGTGCGCGTCGTCGCCGTCGTCTTTACCCTTGTAGTAGCCTATCCTTACATCCCCGGTTCCGGCTCGGAAGCTTTCAAGGGCATTTCAATCTTCGTCGGTATCATATTCTCGCTCGGTTCATCCTCCGCCATCGCCAATCTGATCGCCGGATATATGATGACCTACCGGCGAGCGTTTCGTGTCGGTGACCGCGTGAAGATCGGTGAGACCATGGGCGACGTGATCGAGACCCGCTTACAGGTAACGCACCTGAAGACGATCAAGAACGAAGAGGTGATCATTCCCAACTCGACGATCCTCAACAACGAGGTGGTGAACTACAGCTCGCTGGCGCGCCGTGAAGGCCTGATCCTGCACGCCACGGTGGACATCGGCTATGGGACGCCCTGGCGACAGGTGGAGGCGATGCTGCTCATGGCGGCGCAGCGAACTTCCGGGCTCATCAAAAGAGAACCTTCGCCTTTTATTCTCCAGCAGGCGCTGGGCGGCTTTGCGGTTACCTACGAGCTCAACGTTTACTGCGACAATGCGCAGTCCATGGGCGCGACTTACACGGCGCTGCGCCGCAACATCCTCGATGTGTTCAATGAATACGGCGTACAGATCATGACACCGTATTACGAGGGCGATCCCGAAAAGCCGAAACTGGTTCGGAAGGAGGACTGGTTTAGCGCGCCGGCACAAACAGCCGAGGCTTCGGTCAATGACGGACACAAACCATGATCGCGACTGTTAAGGCGACGAAAATTCAAAGGTGTGGGCCCTGCGATAATCGCAGCTTGTCGCTCCGCAGTCGGCACGCGTTCAGACCGAAACGATCGCTGGTGCGCCTTAAGGTTTCGAACACGCAGGTTTGAATTTAAGTTGACGATGCTTTCGTTGGAACCAGTAAGCCTAAACCCGGAGTTCCTACCTGCGATCGAGTTAGTCGATCGATCGCGTCTTGCGACACCTCCGGAAACAGTGCCCGTCCCTCAGCAGCGCGCGTGGTTCTTTTCGCGTCGCGCGGATTTCTGGTTGGCCTCTGCTGGAGCGGCGCTTGGACTGCTCGCCGCAGGTCTTGTCGTCTTCTGGCATGGCGACCGGGAACTCGACGCACTGGACTTCGTGCTCTCGGAATTTCATCTCGGAGCGACCTATGGTGCAGTCATACGGCGGCGACTCTGGCGTCAGCGCCGGGTCGATATTCTTTTGGTGCCGTTCGTCATCCTCGCGCTGACTTACGTTCTCTCGACATGCGGCCAAACGCTCTTGCTCACATCGATCACCATGTACGCTGCCGTCTGGCACCGCGGCCGGCAGAGTTTAGGGGTGGCGCGGTTTTACCAGAGAGACGCAGGCGGGCCACTGTCGCGGCTGCACGCATGCTTGTTTCGTGGGGCCATCTATTTGCCGATGTTGGCCTCTGTGCTTGCTTACACTCATTTGGCTCCGGAGCAATACGAAGGAGAGCCCTATCTGGCGCTGAGCGCAGATACGGAAATTACTTCGTCCGTCGGCGTGGTCGCACTGTTGTGGGTGATCACTTATCTTGGCTGGACGGTTTGGCGAACTCGGGCAGCCGGCGAGGCGACGCGAATTCATCCAGGTGAGTGGTGGGTGACTGTCGCTCACGCTGTCGCCCTTGGCAGCGGTTATGTGCTCGGCGCATCGAATGCCTCCTTTCTATTGGTTCTCGCCGTACATCATGAAGTTCAATATCTTTACTTCACCTACGCCATGGCGCGGCGGTCAGCGCCTTTGGCGGCCAAAAAAATAGTTGCGGAGGGGTTTAGGCATAAGCGCGTCCCTGCAGCTTCGTGCAATGTTTCTCGGTCGGAGGCGAAATTGGCCGCGTCTTTTCTACTCTGGCCTGTCATTGGTTTTGTCGGAGCCGTTGTCGGCAGTGGGCTCGAAGTTAAATGGTTGGCTCCGCTCGGCGTGGGCGGGCTTTTCTGTCACTACTGGCTCGACGGTCGCATCTGGACGCGTCAATCGTTTCAGAATTAAGCGGGGACGAAAAACATGCGATGTAAAATACGCGCAAATCTAATGCTACTCCTGGTCACTTTGAGCGGCTGCGCGAGTATCGGCCCTGGAACGGTGGCGCGGGATCGCTTTGATTACATCGCGGCGATCTCCGAATCGTGGAAATCGCAGATGTTGCTCAATCTGGTCAAGATTCGCTATGGCGACGCGCCGGTGTTTCTCGATGTGGCGTCGGTGATCAACCAATATGCCATCGAAGGATCGATCGGATACTCGGGCAACTGGGCGCAGAACAATCAACTCCCTTGGCCCTATAACGCGCTGCACAGCTGGGCAACCTTGGGGAAGTACACGGACCGGCCGACGATTACTTATGCGCCTCTCAGCGGCGAGAAGTTTGCTCGTAATTTGATGACGCCGATTCCCCCCGCAGCGATTCTCAATCTGCTCCAGGCCGGATATCCGGTCGATGTCGTGTTGCGCCTTTGCGTCCATAGCATTAACGGCATCAACAGCCGATACGGGGGTTCAGCGCGCGCACGCGAGGCGGATCCCGAATTTTTTCCGTTGGTGGAAAGATTGCGCCGGATCCAGCTTTCGGGAGATCTAGGTATGCGAGTCCAGAAAACCGGCGAGCGCACCGCGACTATGATTGTGTTCAGCAAGAAGCCGAGTCCGGAAGTAGACGCGGATCGGGCCGAGGTGCGAAAACTGCTCGGTCTCGATCCCCGGGCCGGGGAATTCAACATCGTTTACGGTTCGGTGGCGGCGAATGATAAAGAGATCGCGATGCTTACCCGGTCCATGCTCGAAATCCTCGTCGATCTGTCTTCTTACATCGAGGTTCCCGCTGCGAGTGTGGCAGAGCGGCGCACCTTCGCAACGCCACCTCAGGAGATGGCGAGCGGCTCTCCGGTGCCGCCGCTGATGAGGATTCACAGCTCCGGCCAGAGCCCTGCCGATACGTTTGCCGCGGTAGCTTATCGTCAGGATTGGTATTGGATCGATGACAAAGATTTTGCTTCCAAAAGGCTTTTTTCTTTTATCATGTTTCTCTTTTCTCTGACCGAGACCGAAGGCAAGCAGAACGCCCCGGTAATCACGATTCCTGCCGGCTAAGGACTTGAGAAGCATGCAGACCATGGACAAAACGGTCGCGCCGCGGCGGCAATCGGGATTGCCCGTGGTGAAGCATCGCTCGCGGTTTCGCAGCGCGGTTACACCGAGAAATAGGAATACAACCTGCGGAGGTTCGAGATCATGAATGATACGCGGGTCGACATCGCGCGCGGCGTGCTCGCAGTGCTCTTCATCATGGCGCTGATCGGGTCCTCCATCTGGATTTTGCGGCCCTTCCTCGGAGCCATCGTCTGGGCAGCCACGATCGTGGTGGCCACATGGCCGCTGATGATTGCCCTGCAGTCAAAGTTTTGGGGCAAGCGGGCATTGGCGGTTACGGTGATGACCCTGCTGCTCTTATGTGTGTTAGTGGTGCCGCTGACATTTGCCATTGGCGCCCTCGTCTCGAACGCCGATGAAATCGTCGCATGGGCAAAATCACTAGCGGAAATCCAGCTCCCTGCTCGTCCGGAGTGGCTCGCCAATCTTCCGTTGGTGGGAGCAAAAGCGGTGGAGTTGTGGGAAAGCATTGCGGCTGCGGGGGTCCAGGGAGTTACGGTTAAAGCGGCGCCCTATGTCGGCATCTTTATCGGTTGGTTGGTTGCCCAGTTGGGCAATGTCGGCGTCTTGTTGGTGGAATTCTTGTTGACGGTGATTCTCGCCGCTGCGATGTATGCCAACGGTGAGCGAGTCACACAGCGCCTCTTGCGCTTCGGCCAACGTCTGGCAGGGAGCGGCGGGGAAAACGCGGTCCATCTTGCCGGTCAGACGATCCGCGGCGTTGCCTTGGGCATCGTGGTCACCGCGTTTGCGCAAACCGTCTTTGCCGCTCTCGGCCTGGTGATCGCCGGTGTTCCTTTCACCGGCGTGCTCACGGCGGCGATGCTCCTTATGGCCATCGCGCAGATCGGCGTTGTGCCGGTTCTCGCTGGCGCAGTGGCTTGGCTCTATTGGAGCGGTGCATCAGGATGGGGAACCTTCATGCTTGTCTGGACCGTCATCGCCGGCGCCATGGATAATTTTTTGCGTCCGATCCTCATAAGAAGGGGCGCGGACCTACCGTTGCTTTTGATCTTCGCCGGTGTGGTCGGAGGTCTTCTCTCCTTCGGCCTCATCGGCATTTTTGTTGGCCCCGTCATACTCGCCGTGGCCCACAAGCTGCTCATGGCGTGGATCGATGGCGACGTGCAAAGCGACAAGACGCCTGATCCGCAAGAGGTCGCGGGTAACCGACGCTAGCGCAACCACGACGCGCGAGCTTTAGAACTGACGCGCCTAGGGTGTTGGCGTGATCAGCGGTCACTGTGAACTCACACGTTTGGCTTTTCTTTTACCCTATTGGACCAAAGTCCAATATCTGATCCGCCTCGCCTTCTGCTATCAAAGTTTCGAGATTCGATAACCCAAAATTGGCAGTGAATTGTTCCACACCGAGCCTTGGCTGTTAACAGGAGGAACTATGCGAGAGAGAATTGTTTTTCAGTTTGTGGCGCTGGGCTTGCTCTGCGCGCTAACGGGGTTCGCTCAAATCGGTTTCGCGCAGAATAAAAGCGCACAAGGTGACAAGCCGGCGAGCAATCTCGCAATCATTCACGAGAAGCTCAAGGCGGATAAAAAATTGATCGTTTCGAAGTACATGGAATTGACCGAATCCGAGGCCCAGAAATTCTGGCCTGTGTACGACGAATATCAGAGCGATTTGCAAAAAAGTAACGAGCGCCTTTTACGCCTGCTCCAGAGCTACGCCGCGGACTACAAAAACAAGTCGCTCACGGATGAAAAGGCAAAAACATTGCTCGATGAATGGATCGCTCTTGAGCAGGATGAGGGCAAACGGCGCAGCGCCTTCGCGCCCAAGGTCTTACAGGCGTTGCCGGCGAAAAAGGCGGCGCGATATCTGCAAATAGAAAACGAGTACCGGATTTTATTGCGTTACGATCTGGCGGCGACCGTACCCTTGGTGCAGTAGCGACGAGGATCGAGTCATAGGAGGAAAAAGTGAAAACAAAGAGCAAAGATATTTATTGGCGGATCCTCTTGGTTGCGATGCTATCGATCGCGATAGCGCTCGATGCCGCCGAGGGCTACGCCGCAAGCGCGGCCGCAATCCAGCGTGAAGCCAAGTCGTCGCTGGATAAACTCTACAAGAATACGCCGGGCGCAAAAGCTCTGGGCGACAAGGCGGTGGGCGTCCTGGTCTTCCCTAGCATCGTCAAAGGGGGCTTCATCATCGCCGGCCAATTCGGCGACGGCGCCCTGCAAAAGAACGGAAAAACAATAGCCTATTATCGCTCTCTCGCTGCGTCCTACGGGTTCCAAGCCGGCGCCCAAGCGTTCGGCTACGTGCTGTTTTTCATGGACGAAGATTCACTCCGTTACCTCGACAACAGTGCCGGGTTTGAGCTGGGCACGGGACCGAGCCTCGTTGTGTTGGATGCAGGGTTCGGAAAAAATCTGTCGACGACGACCTTACAGAAGGGCATCTATGCTTTCATCTTCGACCAAAAAGGATTGATGGGCGGAGTTGGTATCCAAGGAAGTAAGATTACCAAGATCAACCCGAATCCATAACAAAACGGCGGCGAAGAGGTTCAAGCCGTTCAAAACATTCAAGTAGTTCAAGCCGACTTAACGGCCAAGGGAGAAAAGCGATGAGGATGAATTTCTTTAGTAGAGCAATTGATGCTGCGATGGTGATGATCGTGTTTGGTCTCGCACCCTTGGGCTGGGCGCAGGACAAACCGGCCGACAATATGCAAATCTTACGCGATAAGATCAGGGCGGACAAAAAGTTGGTCGTGGCGACAAACATGGAATTGACCGAGTCCGAGGCAAAAGACTTTTGGCCGATCTATGAACAGTACCAAAAAGACTTGCAGAAAATTAATCAACGCATGGCCAATTTGCTGGAGAGCTATGCAGACGATTATCGGAAGAAGTCGCTGACCGACGATAAGGCGAAGAAGCTGATCAACGAGGCAACAGCGATCGACCAGGCTGACGCCAATCTTAAAACCACTTACGCCCCTAAGCTCAGCAAAGTGCTGCCGACAAGAAAAGTCGCGCGTTACTTACAGATCGAAAATAAGATCCGGGCTGTGGTCAAGTATGACATCGCGTCGGGCGTGCCGTTGGTGCGATAAGCTTAAGGAGAGTTTCGTGACGAAGATCAAAATTTTGCTTAGCCTGTTGTTGGCGCTGGTTCTAACCGGCCCGTCGAACGGCCAAGAACTCGGCGGTACGCTCAAGAAGATCAAGGAGTCGTCGGTTTTCAGCCTCGGCTACCTTACTTCCGCGCCGCCGTTTTCCTTCCCGGGTCCGGACAAAAAACCGGTTGGTTATTCGATCGATCTTTGCACGCAGATCGCGAGTAGAATTCAGAAAGATCTCAATATTAATCTGAAACTCAATTGGGTTCTGCTCACCACTGAGAATCGCCTCGAAATGGTGGCGTCGGGCAAGGTGGACATCGAATGCGGAACGACCACTGCCAGTCTCTCGCGTCAGGAGCGGGTCGATTTCAGTCTGATGACTTTTGTCGATGGCGGCGGTCTGTTGACCAAGAAAGATTTTAGCCTGCGCGCCGTCGGTGACTTGGCAGACAAACGTATCGCCGTGATTCCCGGGACCACGACCGAGACTGCCCTGACAAAATTTCTCAAAGATGAATTCGTTACCGTGCAAACGGTTCGAGTCAAAAATCATGTTGAGGGGCTCATGGCCGTCGAGAAAGGATCGGCTGATGCGTTCGCTTCCGACCGTGGCATTTTGGCCGGATTGGCGGTGACATCGAAGGATCCGAGTAAATTCGCGCTTCCCGGAATTTTGTTCTCCTACGAGCCTTATGGATTCATGGTGCGCCGCAATGACGCCGCCTTCCGGCTTGTAGTTAACCGCACCTTGGCGGGGCTTTACCGTTCAGGTGAAATTCTAGAGGTCTACGATCGATGGTTCGGTGCCTTTGGTAAACCGAGTCAAGCAATGCAGGCGATCTACATGCTCAACGGCCTCCCGGAGTAACTTATTAATGATTTGCACGTTTGCGCATGGGTTAAGCTTGCAGGTGATCAGGAGCATGACGCTGCATTGCGGCTGCGGCGTGATTTTGTTGCTCGTGATCGGATGCAGCTCGGCTGCAGAAATGGCGGCAAAGCGCGAAGGCGTTTCAGTCTCTGATATCGAAGGTTGTGAGACGAGATTGTGTTTTCTCAAGCTCGGCCCCGAAATCCTCGATAAGAAGGAGAATGGCGACGGGAGCCTCACCGAAATTTATCGCGTAAAGAGGGAGCGCGGGTCGAGCGCGAGGTCGTTCACTCACGGAGTGTTATCCCTCGGTACGCTGGGGTATGGAACGCGGTCGGGACCCCCATTGAGGGATTGATGTCGAATGATGAGTTCATTGTGTTCCGCGTCTTTTACGACACTAAAGAGAAGGCGAAGAAAGTAGAATTTCAAGATTGACCGCGTTCAATATTGTCCTCAACAAACTTGGTGTGTCTGGCAACGACCTTTGAGATGGGAGGCTGGACCATGAAACGAACTCAAACTCTTAGTCTCCAGTTTTTAGCGATGCTCGGGATTCTCGTTGTGCTGGGCGGGGTGGGCCATGCCCACTCAGGATTGGTTGACGGCTATGGCTGCCATCGCGGTCCGGACAAAGTTTCCTATCATTGCCACCAAGGGCAGTTCGCCGGCAGGACCTTTAAATCGAAGGAAGAGTTTCTGCGCCAGCTCCGCGGGGGTAAGACAGAGCAATTGTCTCCCAAAGCCAGTCCGGCTCAGACTGAGAAGAAGCCAGAAAAGTAGATTGAGAGCAACGCCGCTGGAGCGCGTCAACGACCGAAGACTTTTGACGCTCGGTAAGCGTCCATGCCGGTTCCCAAAGAGCCTTGGATCATTTCATGAAAGTGCCGCGCCTGCGTGTCGTTCTTGGCTTGATTGCCTCCCTTAACCTGGTGCTGACTGTAATTATTGTTTTGGTTCTGCCTCGCATCTTCGACAGCGCAACGATCCAGCGTCGGATCCGCGCCGATTTTGCAGAACGACTCGCGGTCAAATTAAACCTAGGCACGGTGCAACTTGAGTGGTTCGCGCGCCGAGCCCTGTTCTCGAACAGATAGAAATAGCCTGCGATGGCCATAATCAAACCTTCATCCAAACAACAAAATTGTGTCCCGTTAGCACGGTGTAGATTGGCCGCGAATTGGAGGCGAAGACCCGCATGAACAAATCATTAAGCTGCAAGATCTTAGCTCTTTTGGCGCTTCTGCAGGGGATTTTTGGCTTGCTGCGGGGGTTTAACTGGATACAAATCGGCTCGGACCTCTTTGGACAGGGACTTCTATTGTTGCCTGCGGTTGGGGCTGTGGCTATCATCCGCGGATTCTTTATCGCGGTGATGGCATTGTTTTACATCTTGTTTTCAATCGGGATGGCGCGCGCCAAAACATGGGCATGGTGGCCGGGGCTTACGGCCGCCATCGCCAATTTGATTTTTGTTCTTAGCGCCCTTGTCCATGGCGCATCAATTGGCGAAGCCATTGTTTGGTTGATAGTGCCGGTAATTCTTATATTGCATTTCTTTTACGCAAGGACGTCCAACTCAGACGTAACCGTCTGAGATTACCTCGCAACAACGACAGCTCGCTCAGCGTCCGCGGAGAATTTCAGGCTGGAGCAGTGAGTAATCGCGAACAGCGGACGGCGATAATGCGCGAGCGCGAAACGCGGATATCAGAGCAGAATATTAACGCTCGACGATTTCCTGCCAGTCAAGACTAAAGCGGGCAAGATATTTGCGCAGCCGATCGGCGTCATTGGTCGTGGTCTTCTTGCTTCGGGAAGTGTTGAAAAGTTTTCGCCCGGCATCCGACAGCGATTTGGCCTCGCGGCAGGCTTGAATAACGCCGCGCAACTGGATGCGGTCGAACAGGTCGATTGCCTCCCAGCGTTTTCCACCGAGCATCCGCTGCAAAGCATCGTCCTCGGTGGCTTGGGTCGGACTCTGCCAGGACCGTTAGGCGTCTTATTTCCTCTTCGACAAGCTCGACCGAAATCCGGCCGCCGGCCGCCAAAGTCGCCATGCGCACGACGGCACCGTTCAGATCGCGAAAGTTACCGCTCCATTTGGCGTCCGCGGACGTGGCAAACTCGACAAATCGAGTTACAAATTTCAGGAACAGGCGGCGAATGCGGGTGGAACTACACGTGTCCCGGGTTCAAATCCCGGTGGTTCCAGTAAAAGGGGCCATAGCTCAGTGGATAGAGCAGTGTTTCCCGAAATCTTGTCGCCGCCGTTACTTGGCGAAGATAGTTCGATTCAAAGAAAGCGGATACGAAATCAGCGGCGAATGGCGAAGGAACTACATGAACTCGTAGGTCTCCGGGTGAAAGTCCCGGAGCGCGGAAACGCGCTAGCTCAGGACAGAGCAACGAGCCCGTTTCTTTATCCGTTGTCGCCGCTTCGAATTCAATAGGGGAAAATCATGAGCGAGAGCAATTATAACGTGATCCAGCCTGAAAACGGTGTACCGATCAAAGCCTGGACCAAGGGCGTATCCATCGAAGCGGGTGCGGAAAAGCAGCTCCGCAACGTGGCGGCGATGCCGTTCATTTACAAGTGGGTCGCGGCGATGCCGGACGTGCATTGGGGCATCGGCGCCACGGTGGGTAGCGTGATCCCCACGAAGGGCGCGATTATTCCAGCAGCGGTGGGAGTCGATATCGGCTGCGGCATGATGGCGGTGCAGACAACGCTCGGCGCGAACCAGCTGCCGGATAACTTGCGTGGGATCCGCACGGCGATCGAAAAGGCGGTGCCGCACGGTCGCACCAACAACGGCCGCAAAGGCGATCGCGGCGCCTGGGGTGAAATTCCTAAACGCCAGATCGGCGTGTGGCGCCAGCTCGAGCCTCGCTACAAGCTGATCACCGAGAAATATCCCAGGCTCGACCGTGGCAATGACGTGAATCATCTGGGCACGCTCGGCACCGGCAATCATTTCATCGAAGTCTGCCTCGATGAGAGCGATCGGGTCTGGTTTCTGCTTCACAGCGGCTCGCGCGGTGTCGGCAACCGCATTGGCACCTTCTTCATCGAGTTGGCAAAGAGCGACCTGCGCGAGCATTTGAAAAATCTGCCGGACAAAGATCTGGCTTACTTCAAGGAAGGCAGCGAGCATTTCGAAGATTACATCGACGCGGTCAGTTGGGCACAGGAGTTCGCCATGTGTAACCGCAAGATCATGATGGAGCAACTGGTCGACGCGGTCGCGGCATCGAATGAAGTTCCGCAGTTTTCGCTGACCGAGACGGCGGTCAATTGCCACCACAATTACGTCGCCCGTGAACAGCACTACGGCAGCTCCGTGTTGGTTACGCGCAAAGGCGCAGTGCGCGCGGGCAAGAGTGACATGGGCATCATCCCCGGCAGCATGGGCGCGCGCTCGTACATCGTGCGCGGGCTCGGCAATCCGGAAAGCTTCGAAAGCTGCAGCCACGGCGCCGGCCGGCTGATGTCAAGAAACGAGGCCAAGCGCCGCTTCAGCGTCGACGATCACATCAAGGCGACTGCCGGCGTCGAATGCCGCAAGGACGCCGACGTGATCGACGAAACGCCGATGGCGTACAAACCCATCGACGACGTCATGAAGGCGCAAAAAGACTTGGTCGAAATCGTTCACACGCTACGCCAAGTCGTGTGCGTGAAAGGATAGGGAATTGGAATGGTGGAGTGATGGAGTATTGGAGTGTTGGGTTCCAAGGAAACCATTGCTCCATCATTCCACAACTCCATCGCTCCAGTAATTTATGTTGACCATCGACGGTTCATACAACGAGGGCAGCGGACAGATTCTCCGCACGGCCTTGACCCTCAGCTTGGCGACGCGCACGCCGTTTCGGATCGAAAAGATTCGCGCCGGGCGCAAGCGGCCCGGATTGCTGCGCCAGCATCTCACAGCGGTGGAGGCGGCGCAGCGGATCGGCGCCGCCGAAGTTCGCGGCGCCGAGATCAATTCACAGGAACTGACTTTCGTGCCGCAGGATGTGATTCCGGGAGACTATCATTTCTCCATCGGTACGGCCGGAAGCACGACTCTGGTGCTGCAAACCGTTTTGCCGGTGCTGATGCTCGAGTCAAAACCGAGCACGCTGACCCTCGAAGGCGGCACGCACAATCCCGCGGCGCCGCCGTATGATTTTATCGAAAGGGTTTATGTTCCGTTGATGAACCGGCTCGGCGCACAGATTCGAACAGAATTGCTCGCCCCCGGATTTTTTCCGGCTGGCGGTGGCAAGTTGAGGGTCGCCATCGAACCGCCATGCGAATTCCGCAGGCTTGAACTGACCGAGCGCGGCGAGATTCGCCGCCGTTCGGCGCGGGCGCTGGTCGCGAACTTGCCGCGCATATCGCAGAGCGCGAGCTCGCTGTGGTTGAAAGAAAGCTCGGCTGGGAGCCCGCGAATTTGGTCGCTGAAACCGTTTCTTCTCACGGTCCCGGTAACATCGTGCTGCTGGAAGTCGAGTGCGAAAACCTGACCGAGATTTTCACCGGCTTCGGCGAGCGCACGGTGCGCGCCGAGGTGGTCGCCGAACGCGCCGTCAACGAAACGCGGAGATACTTGGCGGCCAACGTGGCGGTGGGCGAGCATTTGGCCGACCAGCTCCTCGTACCGATGATACTGACGAAAGGCGGCGCGTTCACGACGTTGCCGTTGTCGCGTCATTCACGGACGAATATCGATACGATCGGCAAGTTCATGCCCGTAGAGATTCGTGTTTCTCCCGAAAAAGACCGGAGCTGTACGGTGGAAGTCGGTGAAAGGAACGGAGTGATGGAGTAATGGAGTGGTGGAGTGCTGGTGGTCAGAAAAAGACAATACTCCAGTACTCCAAGATTCCATCACTCCAGTCTTCTTCACTCCAGCCCCGGGTTTGCCACGAATATGGACGCGGCGAGTTTCTGTTTGGTTTGCGGATGGCGGGCGGTGCGCTTCAGGACAAAATCGAAAAGCAGCGGATTGTAATCGTAAATCTCGTTGATGGCTGCACGCTCCGCATCGGTAATAAAACCGTCTCGCCAGGGACCTTGTCCAGATCAGCGCGTTAATAGCCGGCAGCGGATAATCGCTGCCGTTGACCAGCCGCGCGTGGAGATCCGGCCGGCGCAGCAGGGTCTCGAAAGGAACCGGCATGCGATTGAATTGCAGCATGGCGGAAATGTCTCCGAATAGCAGGCCCTGGTATTTCGGCTCATCCATCATGCGTAGAAAAAGTTCGAAGCACTTTTTCTTTTCCGACTTGCCGCTGTCCAGGTCTTCGCAGTCGCCAAGACTGGCGGCGTGAGCGATGATCACGCGCACTCCCAAATCGAGTGGCTTGCGCAGCAACAGCGGATTGCCGAGGCGCTGGTCTTCCTCCGCTTGCACGGCTTGCTCTTCGCCGGCGTGGGACAGGAGAATCATTTTTCGGCCCCGCATTTTCCGGTAGAACGGCTCGATCGCGAAGTCCGCGGGGTTCATGCCCATGGCATTGGGCAGCCATTTGACGTACTGGACTCCCGCCTTGGCCCACCGATCCAATTCTTCGAGAGCATCCAGTCGATAAGGATGCACAGAGATCACAGGCAGGAATATGTCCGGATATTTTTCCGCGAGCTCGACCACGTAACGGTTCGGCAGGTAAAAATTGGTCTTCTCGAGATCGACCTTGCCGGCAGCGTCGTAATGCTTGTCGAAAGCCAGAATCCGAAATTTGCTTCGCCGGCTCATGTTTCGGGCCAGACGCACCAAGCGCGTGACGTATTCCTCATCGGCGGCGCCCATGTGGCGGATGCCCGCGGCGCTCGCGTAGATCAGAAACTTTAGCCGCTCGATATGGATGCCGCTGCGCAT
>Ga0207707_10002316_pt1 | contig 17171 bp, 12 predicted proteins | sample KBSC83BmetaG_FD_184336 | JGI IMG/M metagenome (GOLD analysis project Ga0207707, IMG submission 184336) | Corn rhizosphere microbial communities from Kellogg Biological Station, Michigan, USA - KBS C8-3B metaG (SPAdes) (version 2) | ecosystem: Host-associated > Plants > Roots > Rhizosphere ...
CGTTGCGCTGCTGCTTATTGGCTGGAGCGTCGGAAACGTCTACTTGATGGGCAGCGAGTTTCTGCCGACGATCGACGAGGGCAATCTGCTCGTTCGGGCGACGATGCCGGCGAGCATATCGCTATCGCGGGCGATCGAGATCTCGACGCAGATCGAACGCCAGTTCAAGCAGTTTCCCGAGGTCGAAACCGTCGTCGCCAAGATCGGCCGCGCCGAGCTGGGCGGCGACCCCGAAAGTGTCAGCAACGACGAGATCTACGTTCGGCTCAAGCCCAAGGACCAATGGACGACTGCCTCGACGAAAGACGGCCTCGTCGACGCGATGCGCAAAAAGGTCGAAGGCATGCCGGGCATCGACTTCAACTTCTCGCAGGTCATTCAGACGCGCAACGACGAGCTGATATCGGGCATCAACGCCCAAATCGCGGTCAAGGTCTTTGGCGAGGACCAAGACACGCTGCTCAAGCTGGCCGATCAGGTCCGCGACGCGATGTCCAACGTCCGCGGTGTCAAAGATCTGGCTGTCGAACAGGTCGGCGGCGAGGAACATCTCGAAGTCTCGCTCGACCGTTCCGAGCTGGCCCGTTACGGCCTGAACGTCTCGGACGTTCTTGAGGCGGCCAAGATCGCGATCGGCGGCGATGAAGCGACGCAGGTGCTCGAGGGCCAGCGGCGGTTCGACATCTTTGTCCGGCTTAGCCAGGACTATCGCAACCAGGTCGAAAAACTCGGCAACATCCTGATCGCCGCGCCGGTAGGCGGCCGCGTGCCGCTCGGCCAGCTTGCCACATTTAAGCTTTCCAGCGGCGATGCCGAGATCGACCGCGAAAACGCTCTCCGCCGCGTCGTCGTCAAATGCAACGTCGAGAATCGCGACATCGGGAGCTTTGTTCACGACGCTCAGGCGGCGGTGGCACAGCAGGTGAAGATGCCCGGCGGATATTTCGTCACCTGGGGCGGCCAATTTCAAAACGCGCAGGAGGCAACACATCGCCTGTCGATCGCCATTCCGATCGCTCTCGCGCTTGTCTTTATCCTCGTTTACGCATGTTTCGGGAGCTTTCGAAACTCTCTCACCATCATTCTTAACATACCGGTTGCCTTGGCCGGCAGCACGACATTTCTTCTTTTGTCAGGCTTTCCCTTGAGCGTCCCGGCGCTGGTCGGTTTCATCGCGATCTTTGGCATCGCCGTACAGAACGGGATGGTAATGGTCAATTACATCAACAAGCTTCGCGACCGCGGCCTCGAGCTGCACGATGCCGTAATTACCGGAGCAAGCGCCCGCATCCGGGCTGAAGCGCTGAGCGCGCTCATCGGCAGCATCAGTCTCATACCGTTCATCATTTCGACCGGCACCGGCGCCGAGATCGAGAAACCACTAGCGATCGTCGTCGTCGGCGGCATGGTGATGTCGCCGATAAAGATCGTCTTTCTGCCGATGGTCTACGAATGGCTCGAAAGCGCCGCCGAGCGCCGAGAGCTGCGCGAATCTCTGCCGGAGGAAGACGAATTTATGCCGCCGCCGGAGGAGTGAACCCGGCCGGCGTCAGGGCGAGTTTTCCACAGGCTTTGACAGGGTGTTTCACCAAAAAGTGTCTCAATAGTGACTCGGGGGTGTCTCGCTATGCTCTTGACACATAGAAGCTATTGAAAACAAAAGGTTTACGGCTGAAAAATAGCCCGTGTCTCGCGATTTTCAAAAATACTGCGCCACATTGTGCTACAGAAATTTCTAAACGGCTGAAATCACAGAGGTTAACGGCCTTTGGATCATTTGCAGACGGCTCGAAAATGCCGATCTTTCGTGGGACAAAGTTTTCGATCCTCAGGAGCAGGTTCACCAGGTTTTCCACAGGGTTGTAGGTTGTCAAAGAGCCTGGGTGGCATGTAAAACGCACATACCACAGTCCGCTATGATTATATCATGCGTGTCAAGCGTTTTAGCTGGTTTCGCGCAGCACGCCAAATTCTAAGAACAGCCCTGTTCGCCTCGCTTAGCCACGGCCTTTAGGCCGTGGCTAAGCGAGGCCGACGCGAAGGATCTGGGCTAAAGCCCGAAGATATTTTTGGACCGCTACCCACTAGCTAAAGCTAGCCGCAATTCATGAAGAAGATTTAAGACAACTATTTCGCAAGCTGAAGCTCGTGGCAATTTAGGAAGATATTTTGGAACAGATATCTGCTAGCTGAAGCTCGCGGCAATTCATGAAGAAATTCATGAAGAAATATTGAGTCAGCTATCCGCTAGCTAAACGTAATGACGATCCTTCTCAAACGCTGACGAGGCGCGGGATGATCTCGATCGAGTTGTCGCGTGTATTGAGGACGACCTTTTCGCGTCCGAGGCTGGTCACGAGCGCGGTAAATTCCTCAAGGCTGCCGACCGGAAACTCGGTTATCCGGTCAAATACGTCTTTGACGCGGATCCTGTAAACCTGCTCAGCCGGCGTTTTACGGTATTTTCCAGCGAATTCCATGACTCTACTCCACAAACATAAGAGCAAAAACGGAAAAGCTTGCAGATCTGATCGCTGATGCGAAAAGAGTCTGAAATTTCCGCGCGGTTCGGCGGTCAAAGCAGCTAAGCGGCGGTGACGTGCATCAATCTCAGCCTATGAGAATATTTTTTCGGACAAGAACGAGCAAGGTGCTGTTGGCGGTATTTATTACGTTTCCGATATTTGGCTCATGGGCCGTAAACACGCGGGCGCAAATACCGTCGGCGGGGCCGTGTTACTCGGTCGATACATATCCGCAAGCCGAAAAGCGCGCCGAACTCGCGCAATTTTTAAGGGACGCTCGACCGCTTGCCGACAAGACTGCGCAGCAGATAGTCGATGGGCAGATCGACGCGCTGTATTCGGCAAATCAAGCCGGCTTTGCGTGGGGCGACAGCGCGCTTGCGAACGCTCAAGCGTTTCGGCAGGAATTTGCAAAGTTTGAGGAAAAGGAAGGCAAGGTGCTCGGATACGAGTTTCGCGGTCAGGGGCTGACGGTCGTTGGCCATCCGCCGCGCGTCGACCATATTTATTCGACGGCTATCTATGCCGTCAAGACGACAAAATGGAAGGACGGCGCATTTCTCGATATTCGGACGGTCGTTAAAGGCCCCGGTCAGGTCGTCTTTCAGGCCTGGGTAGAACGCTTTTCGCCCGACAGCACGGACCGCGAGAGCTTTGGCAAAAATATGCACGAGGTTTGTCAGGAATGGTAAACGTGAGTACATCTGCGGTATAACACTGGAGGGCGATGGCCGCGCAGGCAATCTAAACAGCGCGATCCGGATCGCAGAGCTGATCATGCGGCCCTAAGACGCGGCATATTTTCATTGACAGCAGCTTTGAAAGGTAAATACTATATTTAATAGGTAGTTGATCGGATCCACTACCCCGTTTTACCTCAGACCGGCCTCGGTGCCGAACCATATCCCAGCAAGCAGCCGCTCCGTCGCTCCTGCCCATGAATAGTTCTCCTGGCTATCGCAATTGGACTCCCCTAAAACGTTACGGGCTCTGCGCCGTCGTCTTTCTCGTACTGCTCGGGCTGTCTTTTGGGCTCTCGTACCTCCATTACAAGCAAGATCTCTCGATCCCGCTGCTTATCGGTACCATACTCGTTGCCTGGTTCGCGGGGCGCGGACCGGGTCTGGCGCTCATCGTCCTGATCCTGATCGCCGCGATCATGCGAGCCGAGCCGCGGCCGGGAACGCCGGTCTCTACAATTGTCTTCGGATATATCACCGCAGTCGTGATACTCGGGCTGTTGGTAGTTCTCGTTAGCGGGCGGCGAAATGCCTCGGTGACAAATCGGAGACTTCGACGACAGAACGAGCTGCTGTTGAATTCGGTCGGCGAGGGCATTATCGGCATCGACCGCGAAGGCAAATGCACCTTTATAAATCCGGCGGCCGCGGCGCTTATCGGTTGGGCAACGGATGAATTGATCGGCAAGCCGCTGCACCCCTTGCTTCATCACAGCCGCCCGGACGGGTCGCCGTATCCGCCGGCCGAATGTCCGATCGGCGCCACGCTCAGGAATGCGGCAGAGCGGCATGTATCGGATGAGGTCTTTTTCAAAAAGAGCGGCGACAGGTTTTTTGTTGAGTATACGAGCACGCCGATCTACGAGGACGAAGAGGTCACCGGCGCCGTCGTCGTATTTCGCGACATCACCGAGGAAAAAAACGCACGTGACGCCCTCTACCAGAAGGGGCTTCTCATAGAACAGTCGCACGAGGCGATCATGGTCTGGGATTTTGAACACGGAATTCTCGACTGGAACTCGGGCAGCGAACGGCTCTATGGTTATAGCCGCGCGAACGCGCTTGGGAAGGTCACGTACAAGCTGCTTCATACTATCTTCCCGGTACCCGTCGATGAGTTTCTGATGGGTCTTCAGCGGACCGGTTTCTGGGCCGGCGACGTCGTTCACCTGACAAGGGACGGCCGCGAGGTCTACTCGTCAACCCGATATCAGATAGTCGATCTCAATGGGCGCCGTACCGTTTTGCAGACAAATCGCGATATTACGGACCGCAAACGCGCCGAGAATGAGCTTCGCGGTCTTAACGACACGCTTGAAAAGCGCGTCGCCGAACGAACTCAGTCGCTCGAAGAGGCAAACAAGGAGCTGGAGGCATTTAGCTACTCTGTCTCGCATGACCTTCGCGCGCCGCTGCGGGCGGTCGACGGCTTTTCGCGGATCGTGATCGAGGATTACGGCGACAAGCTCGACGCCGAGGGCAAGCGCCTGTTAAACGTGATCCGGGACAACGCCCAGAATATGGGCCGTTTGATCGATGACCTGCTGCAGTTTTCAAGGCTTTCGCGAAAGACCCTCGAAACGTCGCCGCTCGATATACGGAACCTTGCTCAAGACGTCTGTCTCGAGCTGCAAAGTGCTGAGGATGCGACACCGGCGGAGTTCAAGATCGGCGAATTGCCGGAAAGCTATGGAGACCGGTCGCTAATGCGGCAGGTTTTCGTCAATCTCTTTTCGAACGCGATCAAGTATTCGCGGAAAAAGGAAAAGATCGAGGTCGAGGTCGGAGGGTTTGCGCACAACGGCGAAAATATTTATTTCGTGCGCGATCACGGTATCGGGTTTGACATGAAATACGCCGACAAGCTGTTTGGCGTTTTTCAACGCCTCCACGATGCCGAACAATTTGAAGGAACCGGTGTCGGCCTGGCGATCGTCCACCGCGTTGTGTCGCGTCATGGCGGCCGTGTCTGGGCCGAGGCCGAGCTGAACAAGGGCGCTACATTTTATTTTTCGCTGCCGCGCGAGCGGACGCATGAGGAGAGACCTGATGCCGAATAGAGAAGTCGAGCTTTTGCTCGTCGAAGATAATCCGAATGACGCGGAGTTGACTCTTCGCGCTCTGAGAAAGAACAATCTTGCCAACACGGTCGTGCACGTCAAAGACGGAGCCGAGGCACTCGATCTGTTTTTCGGAGATTCGGCGGCCGATGGTGAGATCACCCCAAAGGCAATTTTGCTTGATCTGAAACTCCCAAAGGTCGGGGGTATCGAGGTCCTCGAGCGTCTTAAGAGTGACGAGCGAACAAAAACCATCCCTGTGATCGTTCTCACGTCTTCCCGCGAGGACACCGACCTGCAGCGCTGTTACGAGCTCGGCGTGAATAGCTATATCGTCAAACCGGTCGAATTTGAGAATTTTATCAAAGCCGTCACCGAGCTGGGCTTCTACTGGCTTCTTCTCAACGAGACCAAGTCTTAGGCACGCCCCGTCACACCATTCTTCTCACGTCGAGGTGAAAGCATGTCTTCTACCACCAAGATCCTGATACTCGAAGATCGCGCGACCGATGCCGAATTGGTTCGCCGCGAGTTGCGCGCCGCGGGGCTCGACTTCGAGTCGATATGCGTATCGGACCGAGAGGCCTTTATCACGGCATTGGATGAGTTTGACCCTCACCTGATCCTATCAGATTTTTCGCTTCCGCAATTTACGGGTCTTGAGGCTCTCGGTATTCTCCGTCAGCGCGAGATCGATAAACCGTTCATTTTGGTTACGGGTACCATCGGCGAAGAGATGGCGGTCGAATGCATGAAAAAAGGCGCATCCGACTATGTTTTGAAGACGAGCCTTAAACGGCTACCCTCCGCGGTATCGAACGCGCTCGAGACTGCTGCCGCTAAGGCGGGAAAAGCCAGGGCGATAGTTGCGCTGCAGGCGAGTGAAGAGCGTTATCGTCTGTTGTTTGACAAAAATCCGCATCCGATCTGGGTCTTTGATGCTCAGACATTGAAAATTCTTGCTGTGAACGAGTCGGCCGTCGAACGCTACGGCTACTCGCGCGAGGAATTCAGCCGGATGACGATCAAGGACATGCGGCCGTCTGAAGATCTGCCCGATCTGCTCCGCTCGCTGGACGAAACCCGCGATCTCGACGAGGTATTTTACACCGGCAAGCACAAGAAAAAGGACGGCACGGTGATCGAGGTCGAGACGACGGCGCAAAGTATTATGTATGGCGGTTGCAGAGCGCGCATCGCGATCGTAACGGACATCACCGAGAAAAGGCGCGCCCAGGAGCAATTGCTCCACGACGCCTTTCACGATGCTCTCACGGGTCTGCCCAATCGCAATCTGTTTCAAAACCACCTGGAATTTGCCGTTGCGCGAACTCTCGTTTACCCCGAAAGCAAGTGCGCGGTTTTGTTTGTCGATGTCGATCGCTTTAAGGTGATCTGCGATTCGTTCGGATACTCGACCGGCGACACGCTGCTAAAGACAGTGGCCCGGCACCTTGAAACCTCGGTCAGGTCGGGTGATCTTATCGCCCGCTTTGGCGCCAGTTCATTTACGGTCATGCTTACCGGCATTTCCGAGCAGGCCCATGCTCTTAACGAGGCGGAACGCCTGACCAAGACTCTGAAAAACGCATTTGAGCTAGACGGTCAACAGATAGACGTTTCCGCAAGCATCGGCATTTCGGTTAGCGATAACGGCGCCGCCCGCGCCGAAGATCTGATCCGTGACGCCGCCATAGCCGCCGCCGATGCCACGTCTAAGGGGCGCGGGCTATGCCAACTATTCGATCCGGCCGAGCATCGTCACGCATCGAGCAGGCTGCGCATTGAGATGGAGATGAAACAGGCGCTGGAAGAAGGTCAGTTTCAGCTCCAATACCAGCCGATCGTGGATCTACAGACCTCGATGCTGCATGGCTTCGAGTCGCTTGTCAGGTGGCACCACCCCGAGCGCGGAATGATACTTCCGAATGAGTTTATCCCGATCGCGGAGGACAACGGCTTCATCATCGAGCTTGGTCAGTGGGTCGTTGAAAACACTTGTCGTCAGCTTAGCGCCTGGCGGCACGAAGTGGACGGAGCGACGGCGGTTTCAATGAGCGTCAATCTCTCGTGCAAGCAGTTCATGCAGACCGATCTTTCCGACCGCATTGTGTCGACCCTCTTTGAAACGGGCCTTGATCCGAAGTCACTTAAACTCGAGATCACCGAGAGTCATGTCATGCAAAACAGCGAGCTTGCGATCTCGCTAATGGAAGCGCTGCGTGGGCTCGGCGTCGAGTTTAGCCTTGACGATTTCGGAACCGGGTACTCGTCGCTGAGTTACCTCCACCGGCTGCCGGCGAGTTACCTAAAGATAGACCGTTCGTTCGTCGGCGGGATGATGCAAAGCCGGATAAACGCGGCCATCGTGCAAACCATTATCGGTCTGGCACAAAGCCTGAAAATGCAGGTCGTCGCGGAAGGCATCGAGACCGCGGAACAATTCGAACAGCTACGGATGTGGGGATGCGAATTTGGCCAAGGGTATTTTCTGGCCAAGCCCCTAGACCCGAAAGACGCCAAAGATCTGATCGGCCGACGGGTAAGTTCGACACTTTCGGCGGTCGCACGGCGTGTAGAAGCGCGGGAACTGAACAATACCGAGCATCGATTTGTCGAAGGCTAAATCCGAAGATCCGCCAAGCCGGGATATGAATGTTGGAAGGCTGGTACACCCTGCAGGACTCAAACCTGCGACCTTCTGATCCGAAGTCAGACGCTCTATTCAACTGAGCTAAGGGTGCACGCGACTGATTGAGAGTTTAAAAGCCGCGGGCCGTGATTGCAAACCAAGGTCCGCGGCTGATGTTCATTTCGGACTGGTATTTGTGTTCTTTGCAGCCGTATTTGCCGGAGCAGGATTTGACGGCGCCGTGCTCGTGCTCGATGTGCTGCCAGTATCGGGCTGCTGCTGCAGACTGACGCGGATGTAGCGAACGATCTCGTGCATCTCCGCATCAGTCAGCTTGTCTTTATATGACGGCATTCCCTCATCCTCAATGCCCTTGACCATCGTTTCGATGTACTTATCGTCGCTGAGCCGCTTGCGGCGATCATCGGTCAGGTTGTCGGGCTTCATCTTGCGGCCGTCAACGACGGTCGGCCCGCCCTCGCCGGATTCCTTGTGGCAGTTAGCGCAGTTTTTGTTGTAGAGCTCTTTGCCTTTCGCAAGATCCGCATCGGCAGGGGTCGATTCGGGACGAACGGCGGCACTGTTAGCGGTCGAAGTCGCATTGCTTACGATCGCATTCGACGAGTTGTTCGACGCGACACCGCCACAGGCATAGATCAGTAAACAACCGCCTACGACGGCAAGACAAACGAATATTTTAGTCATCAAATACCCTCCAGATTATGGTGTGCGGGCTTCGGGAAAGTGTATCTTATTCCGCCGCTAATTAGCAATAAACATTGACCTTGCGGGCATGGTCAGACGAGCATAAAAAAACGCGGAGGGGAGAGTAGTTCCGCGTTGTTTTTCCTGATTTTGTCCTGAGGGCTTTTAGTAGTAAACCCGCGTGTACCGCACATAGCGACGGCCGTCCATCCAATAGACCTGCGGGACAAGCCGGTATCTACCGAGCTCTGCCCGGCGATAGTACCTGTTATAGTCGCGGTCGCGGTCGCGGTCATAGCGCCGGTGACGATATCGTCGACGCGTCCCAAACTGGATGCGGATCTGCGGTGAGACTGCTGCATTTGCGCTGGTCGCCGGGCTTACTGCAAACGGCAAGCCTATCAGCAGCGTGGCCGATATGATCCCTGAAATGAATAATTTACGTATCATAATACCTCCTTGTTCAGCTATTGACGCATTCGCGTACACCTGGTGATAACGCAAGAAGTATGCCCCCGAGGCCGCTTTATGCGGGCGAGTCAGATACAGGTCACGAATGGATACTGTCTCGCCCAGCGCCGAATAACCCGATTTTCGCCTTTGCCAAATCGAGTAGTGGCAGTAATATATCGTCCGTTGCGCACGCACTTTTGAGTCGGTCGATGCGTGCTAAAACCCTTGTCCCGTTTTAAAACTTTATGCAACCAAAGAAGGTTCGGTGGGCGTTCGTCTTCGCTCTCTTTGCGCTCTGGCTGCCCCTGTACGGACAACTGCCCGTCGTGGGCCTGAAAGGGAACGTCACCGTTCGCCGAGACGCGCGCGGCATTCCATATATTGACGCCGCGTCGGACGCGGACCTTTATTTTGCGCAAGGCTACGTTACCGCGAGCGACCGCCTGTGGCAGATGGACCTCATGCGGCGACTCGCGCGCGGCGAAACGGCTGAGATCTTTGGCGATAAAGTTCTGGAAGAAGATAAACGCTGGCGTCGGTTCAATTTTGCAAAAATTGCCGAGGAGAATCTGCAATATCTCTCGCCCGAGCTGCGGTCGGCGCTTGAAGATTACGCGCGCGGAGTAAACGCCTATATCGACACATTGACGCCGGAAACGCTGCCGGTCGAATTTCGAATTTTGCAATATAGCCCGCGGCCCTGGACGGCGGCCGATACGATCGTCATCGGCAAAATTCTGGACGACGCGCTCAGCTCCACGTGGCGGCTCGACCTTCTGCGGTCAAGCTTGAGAAATCTGCCGGCCGAGAAATTTGCGGACCTTACGAGACAGGTCACCGATTACGACGTCGTGCTTTTTGGAAACGATAAAAAGCCTGCCGCAGTCGCTCCGAGACCGGGTGCCGCCATTCCGTCGAGCGTTGCGCTGAATGCGGCCGACCGTGAGATGGACCTGCGTGAGTCGTCGCTTGCGAAGATAGGATTGTACGCCGAGGACCTGGCAGCGAGTAACAACTGGGTCATTTCGGGGAAAAAGACCGCGGATGGAAAACCGATCCTCGCAAATGATCCTCATTTGCAGCCCACGGCTCCGGGCATTTGGTATATGACCGAGCTTTCAGCCCCGGATCTGCACGTCACGGGCGTCACGTTTCCGGGTGTGCCGGGCATCGTGCTTGGGCACAACGATTCGATCGCATGGGGTGCCACAAACGTAGGCCCCGACGTTCAGGACCTCTATTACGAAACGTTCAACGGCGATGGAAAATACAAGACGCCGACCGGTTGGGCCGAGCCGATCGTGCGAAAGGAAACGATAAAGGTCCGCACTGGTTTTACTTCGCCGGCGACGCACGATGTCGAATTTGACGTGACCGAGACACGAAACGGGCCGGTGATCATTGAAGACGGCGGACGAAAATACGCGTTGAAATGGACGGCTCTGGACCCGAAAAATGTCGAGTTTGAAACATTCTTCGATTTCAACCGGGCTCAAAATTGGGATGATTTCAAGAACGCGCTGAAGGTTTATGGCGGCGCTGCTCAGAATTTCGTTTACGCCGATGAAAAGGGAAATATCGGCTGGTATGCCGCCGGGAAAATTCCGCTCCGCCGGACGGGCGACGGGGCCTTCCCCTATGACGGATCGACAAACGACGGCGATTGGGTCGGATCAATACCGTTTGAGGAGCTGCCGAATCTTTATGATCCGCCCACCGGCCTGATCGTCACGGCAAACCAGCGCACGGTCGGCTTGTCGTACAAATACACACAGTTTGCACGCGATGTTGCGGCCCCATGGCGGGCTCGACGCATCTATGACCGGTTGAGCTCGAAAACGGGCATTACGTTTGACGATGTTCGCGCAACGCAGCTTGACGTGCTGAACATTCCGCTCGACAATCTCGCGAAAAACATCGTTGGGCTCAACGCCGCATCGCCTGAAACATTGGCGACCCTGAAGGGCTGGGATGGCAGGATGGTACCGGACTCGTCGGCCGCCCTACTGAGTAACGAGATACGCGGGTGCCTTGCAAATGAGATCGCGGAGGACAATAAGCCCGTGCCGGCATACATCATTCGCGAGCGGATACTCGACTGGGCAGTTCGTGACCGCTCCACGTTATGGCTGCCCAAAAGGTTCGCCAACTATACGGATTTTCTGAGATCCTGCGACACTACGTCGCGACAGGCTCTCACGGCACGGCTGGGTGCCGATTCATCAAGATGGATCTGGGCGACGGTGTTCAAGGCGACGTTCCCGCATCCGCTCGCGATAGTACCTTTGATCGGAGGACAGTTTGCGACGCCGTCGATCCCGATCGCAGGCAGCGGTCAGACGCCCGATGTCGGTCCGTCCGTTTCGATGCGATTTATTACTAGCCCCGGAAACTGGGACGCGACCAGCCACGTAATACCTCTCGGTGAAAGCGGCGATTCGAAGTCACCTCATTTCAAAGACCAATTTGAGATGTGGTTAAACGACACGCCGCCGGTCTTCTCGTTCAGCAAGTCAGCGATCGAAAAGACAGCGACCGATGTGACGATATTATCGCCAAAATGATCACGTTCGCCGGGGTATCATTTCGGCAGCCGTTCGAGGAAATCGGCAAGAATGATCGTCGCCGCTTCGCTGTCGACGAATTGCTTGGTCTTGTCCGGCTCGACGCCGCGGTCCCAGATACGCTTTCGAGCTTCGTATGAGGTCACCCGTTCGTCCTGAAGAAAGACGGGAATTGACAGTGACAAGCCGAATTTTGTCGCCATTTTTCGGGCCTCGGCGGACATTGAACTTTCGCTGCCGTCGGTGTTTAACGGCAAACCGACAACCAGAGCAGCCGCATCATATTCGGCGATGACCACTTGCACGTCCGCGAGGAGCTTTTTCCAGCTTTTCCTGGCTATTGCCGGAAGCGGCCGGGCGACAAGCCGCAGCTCGTCTGAAACGGCGACGCCGATATGCTTGGTTCCGGGGTCGATCGCGACAACTCGTCCCGCGGTTCGAACGGCGGAAAGATCCGGTTCATTAAATGTTTCAGAATATTGCACTTTCAGGCCGCGATAGCGGATAATTATTTGTCCCGAAGGGAAGTTTTAGCGATCTATATTTGAGGTATTATATGTCATTTCGCGGAAAGGTTTGGGTCCTGCTGATCTCCGGTATCATCGGAACATACGCTCTGGTCGGCAGCATGCCCTTCGTGGGTAGAATACTGACGACGACCGAGGCGCAGCAGCCGATCAATGATCCGGGCGCTCAGCTTAGGATAGTCGAGTCGGTGCTGCAGCATATTCAGAATGATTATGTCGACGACCCTAATATGGAAAAGGTCCGGCTGGGTGCGCTCCGCGGTCTCGCCGGCGGCCTCGACCCTTATTCGTCGTTCCTGACGGCCGATCAGGTCAAGGATTACCAAAATGCGAAGACATCCGGCAAGACCGGCATCGGCGCTGAGTTTTCGCAAGTTTCCGGATATCTATACATCGTTTCGACCGTGAAGGGTTCGCCGGCTGATGCCGCGGGACTGAAAGCGGGCGATGTCATCGAATATATCGACGGCAAAGCGACCCGGGACATCTCGCTCTATGACGCCAAAGCCCTCGTGCTCGGGCAGCCGGGAACTCAGGTCGCCTTTCGCGTGCTCCGTTCGGGCGAAAAGCCGCAGATCCTTAAGATCACTCGCGGCACTTACAAGGTTCCGACCGCTGATTCACGCGTAGAAGCCGGAAAGATCGGCGTCGTTAAGGTTTATAGCCTCGAGGGCGGGGAATCTGCGGACATCAAGAATCAGATCCAGAACCTGCAAAAACAGGGTGTCCAGAAGATCGTTCTCGATCTTCGCGGCGTCGCCGCCGGTTCCCTCGATGAGGGCGTTGCGGTCGCGAATCTGTTTATCGGTGACGGCGATCTTGCCAAGGTCGTTGGTCGGGACAATAAGGTCGTCAAGGACTATCCCGCCGACGCCTCGAAGAAAGTCTTCGACGGAGATGTTGTCGCGTTGATCGATCTCGGAACCGCCGGCGCGGGCGAGGTTGTCGCCTCGGCCATAGCGGATCGAAAGCGCGGCGATGTCGTTGGCGAACGAAGCTTCGGCGCGGGAACCGAGCAGCAGTTATTCACACTTCACAGTGGTGAAGGGTTGCTGCTGACGACGGCTAAATGGGCATCGCCATCGGGCGTCCCATTTCTCGGCGATGATCGAGCCTCGATGGGCGTGAAGCCAACGGTTGAGGTTAAGCGTCCCGATACGCCGGAGCCACTTGAGGTCGAGCAGCTCATCAATCAGAACAATCAGCAGACGACCGAGCCACAAACCTCGAATACGCCGAATGTTAAGCCGGACGCCAAGAAACCTGCACCCGAAGACCTTCAACTAAAGAAGGCCATCGAGCTGCTGCAGGCGAAGGTCGCAAAGGCAGGTGCCTAGATCGATGATCTGATGGCTAATCGTTACAATGGCTGGTCTCGCGACCGGCCATTTTACTGCCAAAATGTTGCCCACAAGTTTTATCGCTGTTAGAATCACTTCCAATGAACTGAGCCTTGCGCGACCCACGGCCCGGATACAAAGCGGCAGCGGAGCTCGTCCATTTGAGAAAAGAACCTGACTGACATGAAGCGGTGCAAGCGTAATTGGTTACCCAGAGCAGTTTTCTGGCTGCTCGGCGCTGCTTTGCTCATTGTTTCTTCGTCGAGCGTCGATCATTGTCAGTCGACCGACCAATCATTTCCGACTGCGGTGACGGGCAACGAACTGACGGGTACGATCAAGGCCCGCGACATCGGCGACGCGCGAGTGACTAGCTATTACTATACTTTTAACGCGCGGCAGGGCGACCTGTTCGTCAACATCGTCACTAAAAACCTGAACGGCAGCGTAAATCTGTTCGGCTTTGACGGTCTCAGACCACTCGGCCAAGTGCTCGTATACGCCGACCTGAGTACGAGCGAGACGGGCCGCGTCATTTATTTCCGCCAGCCGGAAAAGGTGATACTGCGGGTCGAGGGACGAACGCCGAATGACGACCCGGCGGAGTTTCAGATCAAGTTTGCAGGCGGCTTTGAGGCGGCAGAGCCGACCGAAGCGCCCGAGGCCCCGAGGGTCTCACGAGCCGCACTAGAAAGCGACAGCGGCGTGAAGGTTAACTCTGTCGGCACCATCATCGCGGTGGCACCCAAGCCAAAACCGTCGCCCGTTGAGCGACGGGCCCGCACCGAGCCCGAAAAGACCGCAGCAAAAACAGAGCAAGAACCGACAGCGACGGCCGAGTCAAAACCAGCTGAGACGAAACCGCCCGAAACTCCGGAGGCGACGGCAGAAAAAACGACTGCCGAAGAATCGAAACCCGAGGAAACGCCCAAAACCACGGAGGAGAATCCACCGGCCAAAACAACTACGGCTAACAAGCGTCCAACCCGTCGCGCGCGAAATGTCACGCCGCCCAAAGCAAACAAGACGGACGAGAGTCAGGCCGCGAAAGCCGAGGCGGAAAAGACAAGTCCCGAAACCGCCGCTCCCGAAACCAAGTCGGAAGAAAAGAAGGCGGCTCAGGCAAAACGAAATGCAAGGGTCGTCGTGACCGAGAATGTGGCGCCGCCGAAGCCGGACCCGATGGCGAATATCAGCCTGGTTATATTGTTCAAAGACGGAACACGCGTCGACCGTCCCATGAATGAAGTGACCCGATTTTCGGTAGACAGAGGCATTCTCACCGTCGTCAATAAAAACGGGACGACGGCGAAATACTCGATCCTCGACGTAACAAGCGTTACGATCGAAAACCCTTAAGCGTAACTGTGGAGCCCCGGCAGCAGGTAGCTCACGCCCAGATAGGTAAAGATCACCAGCAGAAATCCGATGACGGCAAAGTACGCCGAGCTGCGGCCCTTCCAGCCGCGTGAGATACGCGTATGCAGAAACGCGGCGTAGGTCAGCCACGCGATAAGCGCGCCGGTCTCTTTTGAATCAAATCCCCACGGCCGGCCCCAAGATTCGTTTGCCCAGATCGCGCCTGTGATAAGCAGCATGGCGAGACCCGCAAACGCAAGACACGCCGTCTTGTACATCAGATTATCCAGCGAATCGAGACTCGGCAGCCGCTCGCGGAGCCGCTCTGTTCGGAAGCCAAATCCAATGACAAACAGGGTCCCGACCAGTGCCGTGATGAGCGCCGAAAGCTCGACCGGATTTGCATTCAGACTGAGAAACATCTGCGGGCCGCTCGCCTGCATATAATTGCGTGCGGTTTGCTCGTATTCGTTTGGCGTAAGAGCCCGCCGATCCTCGACCGACATCTCCTGCTTCTCGGCCATCGCCTGCCCGGCGGCCATGAGCAGGGCAGGCTTAGCAGCCATTTCTGCCTGCAATCGCGGATATACGTCTGTTGTAGTCTTGATGCCGTAAACCAGCAAGATGATCGACATTAACTGCGCTACCAATGCGGCCTTTAGCAACACATGGCCCGCACGTTTTGCGGACTCATTGTCCTTGTAGATGTAAACGAGAAAGGTTGCGACAACCCCGAGAAGCAGCAAACCGGTCACCGCCAGAGCCGGTCCAACAAAAGGTATATCAAGCCGAAAAGCGGTCGGGAACGGCCGCGTCGAAGCGGGATTTGAGATAAAGAGACCCGCTCGATAGGTAAGCGCCGAAAAGACCGAAAACTTGCTGACCGTCGCGATGACGGCAAATCCAAAAATGCTCGACCAGATGGCCATTGCTTCGACTTTGACGCCGTCTTTTAAAAGATAAATTACCGCGACCGCAAAGCACACAAGCGCGACGCCATAACTAAGAGACGCGTCGCCGACGTGTATCGGCCGCCAGTACGAATCAAGAACGGGCGGGAGATCGATAAAATCGTTTCCAATAAATCGAGCGAGCGTTAGGATCAACGCCGCCAGCGGCAGTGTGAATGCAGTCAATATTTGCAAGTTTCGGCGACGAGCAAGCAAGAGGGTCGCAATGCCTGCACCGAATGCAAACGCGAGGCTGAGATCGTAGAGATTGGCGAACGGAATGTATCGAAAGATCCAGGGCGTGACCGGATTTCCGGCGGCCCGCATCTGCGCGATCTCGCGTTCGTAACCCGCGACCCAGCGGACGAGCCAGCTCGAAAGATTGAAAAATACGCCGATCGCCGCGCCCCAGTATCCGATCTTGGTCGACATCTCAGACGGGGCATAAAGATTCGTCAGCTGAAAAAGCGCCGCAAGAATATAACTCGCCAGCGCGAGCATCATAAACGCGCCGTCGGAGATGAACGACTTGCCGATCTCGAGCCGCAGGGCCAGCATCGAAAAAGCGCCGACGAAAACAAAAATGACAGGCAGATATGAGGTCCAGCTTTTTGTTTTGCGATCGTCTACCGTCGGAATGGCGTTGGCTAACAGGTCGGGGTTAAGTTTCGATACTTCTTCCATTGCTTTGGTCCTCCGGGCCGCGCAGCGTGCTCACTATGCGGTCAAATCGATCGTCAAATGAAGCGTGATTTCTATTTGCCTCTCCCGCTATCACAATATCCTGCGTGCCGCCTTCAGTCTGTTCGATACGCGCCCAAACGCGTCGGTGAGAGACGAAAAAAACAAAGCCGAGCGCTGCGACAAGGCCGAAACCACCAATATACCAGGCGACAAACGACGCGTTGTAAGGGTCGTACTTGATAGAGAGAACGTGCGCGAGCGGCGATTTTTCAAAATCGACCAGCCGCCACTTGTAGCCGGCCTTCGGAGCTCCGGCAACGGGAGCCTTGTCGGCAAATGCAGGGCTGAATGCGATGACGCGGGTCTTCTGTCCGTTGGGAGGTGTGACCGACAAGACCGCAGCAGGGTTGTTATAGTCCGACGATCGAGAGCTAGCTTGTCCATCTTGGCCAAGCGCAAAATCAGGTTGAAAATCGTCGAATGCGACAATGGTCCCATCCTCAAGCTTCGTCTGACCGCCCCGCGGGACCTGAACGTTGATCGCGTTACCACCATTTTCCGGCGTCAACGCGAGCGTTATATTCCGCGCGCTACCCATTGCTATCGCCTGGGACTGGAAGAAGCGATAGCCG
>Ga0207707_10002317_pt1 | contig 17170 bp, 23 predicted proteins | sample KBSC83BmetaG_FD_184336 | JGI IMG/M metagenome (GOLD analysis project Ga0207707, IMG submission 184336) | Corn rhizosphere microbial communities from Kellogg Biological Station, Michigan, USA - KBS C8-3B metaG (SPAdes) (version 2) | ecosystem: Host-associated > Plants > Roots > Rhizosphere ...
CCGGTTTCCGCCGCCGTCAATCCGGTATTGCTCAGGCCGGTGCCGATCTGCCCGAGAATGCTTTGCAGCATAGGTTGCGCCGCTTCCCAGGGTGAGGTTTGCGATTGTTGCGTTTGCGTCGATGACGATTGTCCGCCCATTGGTTTTAATTCCTTCCATCATCAGATTGGTTTTGACGTGTTAATCCAGCCGCTGCGACTATGCTGGCGCGCCTACGGGTTGCGCGAACGCATGCCGACCGCAGACCCGCAATGCGATCCAGGAGGCTGGATTGCTTCGTCGCGTTGCTCCTCGCATGACCAAAGAGTTATATTTTTGGTCCGGTCAGCCGGCGGGCCGCCGAGAAAGGATCCGGACTGGTTTCTGTGGAGTGGTCTGGACTTTCCGCCGCGGAGACGCGTCAACTGCGCTGCCCGGAGTAGAAACGGCATCGGCGCCCAGATATGCTTTTCCTCGTAACCGTCGAGCATGTGAAGCCAGCCCCAGCGGCCGTAGATACGGACGCGCTGGCAGCCCTCGCGCCTAGCGTAGGTCTCGTGATAACATCGTCCTATCGGTGGAGGTTGCGAAAGACCTCCTCCTCATCGAGTCCCCACTCTTTCTTTTCGTCCGGATGGGGTCGACCGCCATTTTGAACGCACTTCCTGCGTCGCTCTCTTGCGTGATCCCTACAGGCTTCTAAAAAATCCGGATCAGCATATTCATGCGAACGCGCGTAGCAATTCTTCTCCTCATCTAGGTATCGATTAGAGCAATAGTCACCCGGATCGTATCCACGACCGGCTGTTGCTTTACGGCCGGCTTGGTCACGGGCGCGAGCATCAGCAGCCCATTTCTTCCTCATGCGTTCAAGCCAAACGTCGGGATCGGGATCGTCCTCACCATCATCTCTTCCTTGACCGCCGCCTTTGCGGGAAGCCATTTTTAAGGGCTCATTCCAATCCGGAAAAGCTGGCTTGGGGATTGGGGGTAGGAGCGCCGGATTCTGGGGGTTGAAACCTGCCAACTCGGCTATGGCCTTTGCAATTGCTGCAGGGCTTTGAAATTCTGAAAAAAGATTCCGGTTTCCCGAAACGAACCTGAGTGGTGACGCGGTGGTGTTGGCGATCGGCCTCTCGATTCCCTGGCCCGTAATCCGCGCGCTCGTGGGCCCGGGCAGACCATTTCGTAGCCCGTTACCAAGCGGACGCACGAGCATTCTGCCAACGCCGCCCGAAGTTAAAGGAGCCAGCAAGGACGCAGCCTTCCACGCGCCAATCGGGCCAAGTTCGCGCCCCTGATTTTGCCTGAAGGCCTCCTCCTCGGTAGAAGGCACACTGGTCGCGTCGATCGAGCCTTGTACTGCTTGCTCGATTCCATTCAGGGCTTCTTTCAGCTTCGCAACCAACCCGTAAGGATGAGGATGATCCCAAGATGCCTGGATGCGATCGGAGAACGAGCGATCTGGCTGCGCGGCTTTGTCGCCCTGCCGCGACGTCCGCAACGGGTCGAGCGCGGTGCTGCCTCCGAAAGGAGAATAAGTCGGGCTCGATTGATCGTCGGGTGGATTGAAAGGACCGATCGCGCCCTGCGACCGAACAGCAATGGGAGCCCGCGAAAGTTGCCTGAAGTTGGGGTCGTACGGCGCGGATTGCGGCTGCCCGCTCTCCAGGGGTGTTGGCTGATCTCGGCTCTGTTCCGCTTGCGGCGCAAGCAGCCTGCCGAGCAGGCCACCCTCACCGCCATGGGTTTCGGAATCAGACGGGGAATAAGCGCCGAACGGCCGAACGGTGATACGGGTCGGCGGCGTTTGCCCATAATCCGACGTCTGAGGAACCGTTGGCGTCTCATATCCCGGGTTTCGAGGATTCAAGTCAGCACGCGGCCCAACCTGGCCCTGGCGGATCATCGCCTGCAGCATGCCCAATAGGCCGCCCGTGCCCTCCACGCCGTAGGGATCAAATTCGTTCGCGTCGCGAAGATTAATGCGGCCCATCAGCCCAATTCCTTGTCCATGATGATGTGGTTTCTTCAAATCCGCCGAGCACACGCAGCCGGCCCTTGCGCGGCCTTAGATGCGAGCGCGTGTGCGGTCCTCGTGCTTGGTGCGGGTTTCGATCTGCTCGATTGACAAAGACAACGCTTCACTTCGGGAGCGCCGCGGGGGAATCAGCACTACCCGTTGCGGATGGGAAAAAGTCCGGCGGGTTGGCCGCCGGCAAAGAATCCGGACTGGCTATGGAATAGTCCGCAATTCCTGCGGCGAGGCCGCGCAGGTTTGGGCTACGCGCGTACCGCACGCCCATGCGGTGAGCTTCCCACGCTAAATCAGCCCAATTCCTTGTCCATGATGATGTGCTTTTCCTCAAAGCCATCGAGCACGTGCAGCCAGCCCTTGCGGCCGTAGATGCGGACGCGTTGGCAGCCCTCGCGCCTGGCGTAGGCCTCGATCTGGTCAATCAGCGGAAGCCAGCGCTTCATGTCGGAGCCGCCGCATACGGTGATGATGCAGACCTTGCCGATCTCTGAATTGATCAGGATGGTCGCCGCGGCGGATTCGACGGTTCGTCCGTTCCACGCCATCCACAACAGGCTGCGGCCGGCGAGAATATCGGCTTCGATATCGGCAAAGGCGTTCAGTTTGGTGCGGTAACAGGCCGCTTTCAGCAAAGGGCTGACATGCGGCCAGAATTCGTGAACCCGTTTGGGGTCGACGCAAACAAGCTCAACCGTGCAGGGCATAGAGAAACGTTCGCCCCGTGGTGGCGGAGTTGGCGTGGGTAATGGTGAACGAGCCGTTGGCGACGGCACTGATGAACATAGTGCCGTTGCCGAGTTCGGTTGCGGCGTTCGCCGTCGTTGGCGTGAACAGCGGCGTCGATCCGGCCGCACAGTTTTTGTCCGCCACAAGCGTCGTCGCCGAGCCAGTTGCGAGCGTTACCGCTCCAACCGCGTTCGACCGGCCCGCCGCGAGCTGCTGAACGGCCAGAACGATCTTCTTCAGATCGGTCTCGGTAATCCCGGGAACATAGGCCGTCATAGCGTGCCGCTGGTCGTGAGATCAGGAATGACGCCCGCGCAGAACGTCCATGAGGTTGCCGCGGGAATCCGCAACTTGAAGCGCGAATAGCGGGTGTCTCGCCTCATGTCGCAACGACCGGTCCTTGCATTGACCAGAACCTCCGCTCCAGCCGTGGCGATTGCGGATGGCGTATCGCGATAGGATACGGAACCGTACAGCGTAGCTGCGTCCGTCACGGGTCGAAAACCCCGGATGGTGATGCGGTTTTCATCCGTGCCCTGCTCGGCGCTTTCGATCGTTGCTTCCAGACTGGTGCCCCGGAAGAAGCCGAGCACATGCGCGCCGGAGAATTGCGCGATTTCCGGCTGCACGGCCGTGGCATAGGCATCAAGACTCAGCGTCAGTGCATCCAGGGACGACGAAATGCTGTCGAGGTTTTCCAGCGTCAATCCGGTCTGCGAAATGCCAAGCAGGTATTCTCCGGTCGATAGCACCGGGAAAAACCGATCGAGCAGAAAATCATAACCGAGCAGTTTGTCGTAAGTCGCGACCGTGCCGGAGACGGATTTATAGGCCCAATAGACTCGCGTGCTTCGCGGATCCGCAGCCCCCATGAACAGTTGCAGATTGCCCTTGTCGAGATCGGCGAGGAATGTGCGGTCGACCTTTTCGCGCCCGATCTGCTCGGGTACACCGCCCGGCTCGATCTTGTGAAAGCCCTGGCCGGCGTAGAAAAAGATTCGTTCCCCCGCACGGATGATCGAATAGGGCGCGTACAAACCCTTGTCCTGGGTGATGCGATCGATCTGGAAGATGACCGGAGATCCCGGCACATAGGACATGCGGCGGATCGCCTGATCCTGAAAGATGATCCCCGCCTCCCCGCCCGCTACGCCGCGGACAATTCCCCCATCGGGAAAATCCTGGAAATCGGATGAATTGACACCGCTGTTCCAGCTCGCGGAAGCATTGAAGCTATTCAACCCGGACCACTGGATTCGGTAAGGGGTCGAGAGCAATCCGGATAAAACGAGAAACCGCCCAACGACACTAATATACGCTGCCTGCGGCGGTAAACCCAAAGCATCGGAGAACGCCGTCGCCGAAGAAAGATCGAACACTTGCAACACGGCATTGGCTTGCGTCGCGAAAACCAGATTGCCCGTTTGCGCAAACTGCCATTGCGCAGTGGACGACAGCGCCGAATAAGGCGAAGCGCCCTTTGAAACGTCAACCCAAGTAAAGTCTGTATTGTTAAGCCTGTAGAGTTTGGTGCTGGTGCCGACGAATGTGACAACCGTGCCGTCGGATTTCAGCGCGTAGAAGGCTCCCCTGCAGGCTGCGGGAAGTGCACTCGTATAGGCAGAGAACGAAGGAAACGGCCCGTAGCCATCCCCGCGCGGAATTACGTTCAGGATGTTCCGGGTGGCCTGTCCCTCATAATCGGATACATCCGGGCGATAATCGCCAGTGGCAAGAAGCGGCATTATTCAGTCGTCCAGGGATCGGGTTGAATGATGGCTGGCGTCCATGTTTCAGCCTGCGTTGGCTTTGCAGTCCACGTCTCGGATTGAATCGCGGCCGGTATCCACGTTTCCACCTGAATGGCCGGGTTGCTCCATGCATTGCCGGGAATGGCTTCTGGAAACCAGTTGATGAAATCCCGCGTCAGCCCTGCAGCATTGCCAGTCAAGAGATATAAACCAGCGCCGGTTATCAGCCCTCTTCCGAACAGCGCGACATTGCCGGTCATCAGGTAGGCCGCGGCGGAAGCGGACAACGAGGCCTTGAACGTGACGGCAGAGCCGCTGAATGGGTAGCTTACTCCCAAGACAAGAAACGCCGTCCGGAACGTGACGGCCGAACCTGTGAGCGAATAACTCGCCGCCAGTGTCAGCAGCGCCGGGTTGAGCGTCACCGCGCTGCCGGTGAAGGCATAACTTTTTCCGCTCGCGGCTTCGTTGATCTTGAAAGTCGCGGCGTTGGCGGTCAGGAGATAACTGGCGGCCAACGTCGGCAGCGTGATATATTTGGAAGTGGGAAGCTGGCCTAGCGCCCGTCTTCCGATCGCATCAAAACCGAGAAGGGACATTTAGACAATCAGCCGGACGTGGCGAGAGAGACGGACCGTTGGGCCGCCTGCACCTCGTTGTAGGCCGCAACGATTTCCGCCGTCCATACCGCCCCGGCAACCGCCGCAATGCGCGGATCGACGGCGGACAAGTCGTCCCCTGGCCGCAGCACATAGCGATGGTATTTCGGCGGGAATGTCGGATCGACACCCCCATCGCGCAAAATGTTGGTCGTCTCTCTAATTTGAAGGGAGCCATCAGGCAACACTTCAATTCGGTCGGCCGGATTGACCTGTTCCGTGAGCATCATTCAAATCCGATCAGGTTGGATAGGAGACGGAGCCACCAAAAACCGGTACTCCTCCCGTTGGGGTGTCCCCAGTGGAAAGAGTTGATATTCCCTGACCCGACCCGGAGGCGCCGACAAGCATCGTCGTCACGTTGTTGAGAAGAATTGCATAGAACTGCGTATATCCGGCCCTGGTGACACCCTGGAAGCCAACGATGGAGTGCGCCCGAAAATCAACGTCATTGAGCGTTGCGAACGGCAACCCGCTGATGATTAGGTTTCCCGATGCCGTCGTGAAAGAGAACGCCGAGGTTTCAATGTCGAAACTGACAGTCACGAGCCTGCCGATTTTCGTATAGAAGCCCTTTTGCCGCGAATAGGTGACGCTGAGATTGCCAGGCGTGGCGAACGTCAGAACCGGGTTCCACGTGCCCTCTTCGTAATCATCCAGCGTGTTCGGATCGGCCGATGGGTTTTGCGTCGCAGGAAATGCGATCTGGCCGCCAGCCGCGCCGATGATGCCGGTAAACGTGTTGAGGGCCCCCGACAGGCTGGGCAAATCCTCCGCGAGCGCGACGATGGCGACCTGTGGCGCGACGGTAAAGGACACCTTTGCGGTGGTGCCGAGCGAATTGAACAGGACCGTTGAGCGCGCGAACACGCCCGTCCCTGAATTGTAAGCGCCGTGCCCGATTTCCCATTGCGAGAGATCAGCGCTTTCGGCGCGGTATCGGTAAACGGTGCCGTTGACCGCGCCGGCTGCGGTCGGGCTTTGATAGCCGACCACGGCGGTAGAAAAGGTCCAGTCCGTGGTGCCGCCCGCGGTAGGTGTGAACCGGCAAACGTCAAGAAAAGCAGCCATCAGACAACCGTCAGGATCGGCGACGGAAGCGTGACCGTGAACGTATTGCCGTTGGTGAGCGTAAGAGGCGCGCCATAATCCCACCAGCCGATCAAAGGTTTGGTTGCCGACGTGAAATTGTAAAGCACCGCATATTGCAACGGCCCGACCGAGCCGCCAGAAGCCGTCCATGCCGGGTTGGTGCCACCCGAAAACGAGAACGTGCCGGATGTTTGCGAGCCCGCGATGGTGCCGATGCTGGTTCCGCCCGCGGTATAACCGTTGGCGGTCGAAAGATCGGCGGGGGCATTGTAAACCGTGTTGGTCGCAACCGGCGCGGTATTGGTCAGATAAACCTTGTAGACCTGAGCCGTGCCGGTTTTCATATCATGCAGCGCGTTCGCCACGTCCTGCACAAAGCAATTGAATTTGTTGAACGATGCCATTTTGCCCTCATAGCGTTTTCAAGCGAAGTGGGTACCGGTTCGCGTGAAGAAAACGCGTCAAAAGAAGAATCCCTAGATAACCTGGCCGGAGACACGAACCGTCATCGGCCCGGCGTTGAACGTCGATGTCAGCCCGAGATTGTTCAAATCGTTCAACGCTGCGGTGAAGCCGAGCCCCCAGGTCTGGATCCGGCCGTCTTCCTTGATGTAAGGCGCGGATTCCAGCAACGCGCCGTAGAGATACAGATCAGGCGCGAGTGTCAGCAACCAATTATTGCTGTTCGATGCCAGCGCCGGAATGTTCTGCCGGTACACCATCTCGATGGTGTAAGCGGCGTCGGGCGTCGGAGCCAATTCGATCTCGTCGCCGAACACGGTGAAGTAACGCGGCTGGCCCGCGACGTCGGATCTGCCAAAGCGATACTCGTCCATCTGGGTGCCGGACTTGAATTCAAGACAGGGCTTTCCCGTCACGCTCGACAGGCGAACCCTGCGCATCGACTGGAAATCGGCCGGCAGCGAAATAAATTCCGGCTCGCTCGACGCGGTATCGACCACCGCGATAGAGCGCTGCTCCATCTGGCGCACGAACAACTGCCGGTTGAGCTTCGCTTCAGCGAGTTGGATGAAGGTTGCAATCCGCGCGATCAGCGTCGTGTCCTGGTCCCTTGCGAGATATTCAGTCACGGCCGCTTGCAGTGATGTGTAATCGGTAATTTGCGTCACAACAGCTCCACTGACCAGCCGACTTGCAGTTTCGGCCTATCGGTTCGCAAATAGGTCCATTCGGGATCACTAAGTTTCTTCTGCACGATCAGATCGAACTCGGGCGTAAACATGCGCAAGGAGACGTTGCCTCTGGCGTGCTCATCGTCCAGCCATTTGACATAAATGACGTTGGGGATGCGCGCGATGTGGCGTCCCCAATCGCCGGGTTGCTCATCGCGGCGCGCCTCATTGTTCCACTTCAGGATCGGCTCCACGTCCTGGACGTGCTCGATCGCGAGGTCCCTGCCGTTGCTGTCGAGATGAGGCCGGATCAGGACGCCGTCCATCACGACATTTCCGTAACCCACAGGGTTCCCGCTGTCGCCGTGACGAGCCCGTTGGTGGCTGCTTTGATGGCGGAGATGCGTTGGCCCGGACTGACGATGACATACTCGATCACGTTGGCCGGGAGAAACGTGTCGACGATGGTCGCCGTCTGTGCGCCGTCGCCGATCCTGTAACAACAGGCCGAATTGGCCACCAGGCGAAGCTGAAAGGTCTCGGAGCCGAATGCGTTTGCGATCGCCGCGCTGGCGTCATACGCGATCGTCTGCGTGGCTCCGACGCGGGAGGAAGGATGCTTGGGAAAGAACGACATCTTATGCGGCCCTCACGGCAACAGAAAAGTGCATCGGGATCGACACGCCCGATGCGCCAGATGGGGTCAAGACGATCACGTCATCCTCGTTCAAATAAGTTGGAGAGGGCGGCGTAACCGAAAACAGCTGACCGGCGGCCGAGCCGGATTGCGTCACGGTGAAAGTGGCAAGCGTCGTGGAGTTGGCTGACACCGTGATGGTACCGTCTGTCGTGGTAATGGCGCCCCCGAGAATGCCGGTTGCTTTCAGGAGCCGGCAGCGGAAGGGAACGCGAACATAGGCGGCGACAGGCGTCGCGCCGCAAGACGGCGTGTAGGCCGTAAGATCTGTCGTGTTGAACGTACGATTGGCTGGAAGCGGCATCTTCTCAAGTCTCCAGAAAAAAGGGCGACCCGAAGGCCGCCCGGTAGGATGAAGAAGTTAATCCTGAAGGCTCAGGACGTGGTGTTGTCGAACACGCCGCCGCTCGCTTTTTCATTGCGAGCCATCAGCGCGTATTCAGCCAGGATCTGACACCGGTCGGAATCGCCGGTTTTCGCCAGCGGGATCGAAATCATGTTTCGTCCGTTCAAATAGGCCACGGCCCACTTGTCCATTTCCAGAATCAGCACGTCGCGCGCGCGCTGAAAGCGGTTCGCCACCACCTTGAGCTTGCCGAAATCGGACTCGTAGGCATCGACCGAGGCTACGATTTTCTTCGACTTGGCCTCCTCGATCGCGGTCGAGCGGCCAGTGAAGGTCGAAAATACCTGCTTGTTGAAGGCGCCGGTAAAGATGGTGCCGGGCTTGCCGCCATTGGTCCAGATCGACGACAACACGGTTTTCAGCCGCGCTTCGGTGAACGCGATCTGGGTGCCGTCAACACGCGTGCCCGCGCCATCCACAGTGGATGGATCGGCTGCACCGCCGGCCGTGCCCTTCGAGGTATTGGACGCGATCCAGGACAGGATCGAGGCGGTCTGGCGGGGCGTTGTGGTGTTGCCGGCGACCTTGGCCTGGTTGGTGCCGACCAGGATGGTTTCGATATCGCGCTTCAGCTCAAGGCCCTTGAGCATTTCCTGATACGCGAGTTCGTTGTCACGGCCGGCGTGATCGACGGCCTGCTGGGTGCCCGACACGCGCGCCACCTTGTATGAAATCTGGCAGAGATTGCCGAGGCGAACCGTGGGCGTGGCCGTCGTGGTGGTGGGGTCGTCGCCTTCGAGCTGGGCGTTCGCCGAGGAAGCCGCGGCGAGCGCTTGGGTCTGCCATTCGTGATTCACGGCGGAGGCTTTGTCTTTCTCCGCGCCGCTCATGAACGGAGTATCGGTCGGATCGATGCGATAGATCATATCGCTGAGGTCTTCGCGGTTGCCAACCGCCTGGTAGGTGGCAAAGGTGGAAGTCGGTAAAGCCATATCGGTTGTTCCTAAGGAGTGACCGGCGCTCTGCGGCCTCAAGCTGCGCTGTGCGCCGCTGTTGAGCTAGCTTGAGCGAACCGGTGTATGCGCCCTCGATGCCAGGGCTCGGATGGGTTTGTGACTTCGGCGTAGCTGCGTGGTGGTTTCTGTTCGCGCGATGCAGCCTCTTGCCGCATCGTGCGAGGCGAGGCTTTCCAATCGCCGCTTGCGTCCTTCGTCCAAGACTTCGGGTGCCCGATGGCGCGGAAGCATTGCTTCCGGTTCGGCTTCCGTGGTGTCCTCGCCGGGCGCCTGCCCGCTGACAGGGTCGGCCTTGGCGTATCGCCAATGCGGTTGGCTGCGGTCGCTTAAAATCAGCGCGCTCGGCAGCGTGTCGGTTTATGTCGCGATTAGCGCGAACGCGCGTCCGGTGAAAGGCTGCGCGCCGTCGTGAGGGGCTCTGTGAATGGGGCATCCGATTCAAAAAGCCCGCGGCCAGTTTCCCAGCGCGGGCTCAATTCTTGCGATGATGAAGATATGCCGGTGATTTGCCCGACGTGTCAATCTTTGCAACGGGTCAGCAATTAATGCTTCGCAAATTCGGACGGCACGAGGCGAGGCCTGGGTTGATACCGGCCGTCATCACCCTCTAGGCATTTCGACTCTGTAGAAATCCCCGAAAGGAGGTTTGCGTGTACGGACCCCGGAATGTCGCGGCGTACCGAATGAATCCCGATCAAACAATCCCGAATTTTTTCTTGCGCTCGGCTACTTGCGCCAACTCCTTCAGTTCAACCTGCGCCAGTTTGCCATTGGCGACGATGGCGATGAGATGATCGCGGACCTTTCCGACGATGTTGATGGCGAGAAATAGTTTCTCGCGGTCCCCGACATCATCGATCGTGGTGGCCCGCCAAGCCGCGGTGTAAGTGTCTTCCAACCCACTGAAGGCTTCGGACAAGAGCTCATTGTCGAGCAGCTCCTGCGCGCGGAGAGCTTTGGCGGCGGCCTGATCCAGCGGGTTCTCGTCAGACATCGGGTGTGTCCTTTGTGCTGCTGCTTTGCTGCATCTTCGCATCGTGGCTGTGCGCGGTCGCCACCATGCCGAGCGCGGTCTCCGCGACATCCATCTGATGCTGCGCCTGCGCATGCTGCATCTTCTGCGCTTCGGTCGCGGCTTTTATGTGCGCGTCGAGCAGTGCCATTTTGGCGTCGAGCTCCGCTTTGATCTTTGCCAGCTCAATCTCGGCCTGGAGCTTGACCTGCTGATGGATCGCATCCCTTTCGGCTTTCTGCTGCTCGATCTGCGCCTTGTGCGCGACGGCGGCCTGATCGGCTTGTGTCCTCGCCTGCATCGCCAGCAGTTTTGGATCGGGCGGCGGCGCCGGCGGCGGCAGCATCGGATGCAACAATTGCCCGGTCTGCGGATTAACAGCGGTTGGATCGCAAAAGAACAGATCCGGGTTCTTGTGCCCCATGATGCGCGTCAGCTCGGCCGCGGTATTGTAAAGCTCGCGGTCGCCGACCAGGAAGGCCTTGCCGCCCGCCACCAGCTGCTTCTGAATATTCGCAATCGCCATGGTTTGCGCGAATTGCTGCGCCTTGCCGCCGGAGCCCAAGCCCACATTGATGGTCATGTCGTCGCGAGTTTTCCAGCCCCGTGGATCGACATTGATCCAGGCATTGCGCAGGCGCACGGTCTGCTGCTGCTGGCCGTGCTTGCGGATCGTGCCATGCAATAGCGCAAAGATATCGCGCACGCCTTCCGCCATAATGCGCGCGATCAGCTTGATCCGCATCTGCGAAGCCGAGAACACCTGCGCCACCGCCGTCGCCGACTGGTTCTGAAGCGCGTCGGCGTCGATGCCTTGCGTTTGCTTGGCCAGGCCGGTACGGGTTTCGAGCTCGGCATCGAGGTATTGCAGCATTGGATAGATCGAGGTGGTGATATCCGGCACCACCTGCCAGTTCAGCCCGCCGGCGGTCTTGGTGCGGACCACGCCGCCCGGGCGCGACACCAACAGATCATCGAGTGTATTGGGGCCGGCATTGCTCTCGGCGACTTCCACCCGCGGATTGTTGTGCAGATAGAGATTATCCAGCGCGCCGCGCTTGAGCGCGGTTTTCTCCCGCTGCAGCGGCATCACGAGATCGGCGATCGACCGGCCAAAGAACCGATGCGTCACCGGCACCGGCGTTGTCGCAGCAAAGGGTATCGCGTCGAATGGAGTGATGGATTCGCGGCCGTCCCTGCGCAGGACCTCGCACTGGTCGCCGCCTGTCATCACCAGGTACAGGCAGGGCCGGCCATTGCCCTCGTAATCCATTCGCACGTAATGCTCGGTGATACGAACCAGCCGCGCCGCCGGATTCACGCCGCCCGCGGTGGTGCTGAAATGCTCCTGCACGGTATCGCGCGCCAGCGTTTCGATCTCGGTATTGCCGGTGTAATCGCCGAGCGATTTGATCTGCTCCTCATCAAAACCTTCCGCGATCAACTGGCTTTCGGTCTTGGTGACGACCTCATGAAAACAGTAATTGCAATCCCGGATGCTGCGCGCGCCGCGTTCGATGCCAAATTCTTCCGGGGGAACGCCGAGCACTTTGGCCTGGGCAAGCTTTCGCGTGGTGACGATGGTGACGTCATGCGTGATCGGGGCCGTGACCGGAGGCGACGGGGCTAGCAAGGGGGCAGCCATATTCATTAGCTAGTCGCCTCCGGGTACTGTGCATGCGCGTTGGTGCAATCGATCGTGTCGCCTTCGCATTGGCTGACGATCTTGTCGATAATAGAAATGAACGTCATTAAGGCCATGTGCCCTTTTTCCTTGAACGATGCCGTCGCCTAGCGCGTTCGGGGAGCGCGATGGGCATTCATCGCAGCCCACGTGCGTGAGAGATGCGCGGCTGAGTCGAGAAATTCGCTTCTCTCCAATTTGGCTCGCGAGCAGCGTGCTCAATTGTTGCGCAGATGATCCAACACATGTCGCCACCTGCTCGATGGAATGATCTTCAAACGAAAAAAATTCCCCTGCCGTCCATCGTGGGCAAGCTCACAGCTTCACGCGAAATAGTCGTTCCACCGGGATGGTGGCGTATCCGCCATTGCTCGTCGGTTTTTGAAAGGTAACGGCTGTTGTGTCGAAGGGGGTTGCGGAGGGCCTAGGCCCCATCGCAGGGCAACGAACTCTACCACCTGTTGGGCGGCTTTCTGAGCTTTTCGAAACCGAAAACCCAGCCGATTGCCGATCCCAGCAAATAGGAAAACGGGAAGCACGCCGGAAAAAACAAGAGCTCATGCTTGTTCCAGAATTCCCGCGGTCCAAACATGCTCAGGCCCCAGATCCCCAGAGGGTAGCGAACTAACCAGAATTGCGCTTCCTCGATAACGGGAGTCTGAGTGCCAGAGTAATGCGTTGCGATCAGCCAGATGATCGCGACCATATAGACCACGCAGCCTGCTACGCCGCTCGTGTTCAGCTTCGCGACCAGACCCCGCCGATCTGAGTAGACGGATTCTCGAAGTTAAGATTAGAAAAAATCATGAACAACGTCAATCGAACAACCCCTAACGAAGCGAAATCCGAGACTCCGTGGGACCCGGCGAGCAACGCCTAGGCATGTTCGTCAACTCGTGGCCTCCGATGTTTCGGGCGTAACCTCCGAATTATGCACCGTATGCGCCACGATCTTCATGGCGCCGCCGGATTCCGCCACCGCCTGCGCCAATAACGCGAACTGTTCGTCGGTCAGGTCGTAATAGGTCTCGCGGCTCTCTTCCTCGCGCTCTTCCCACCACACTTTTACAATTCCGACCTTTGAGAGAAGCGCATCCTTGATGAACGAGTAGAGGATCATGAAGCCGGGATTCTGCTGCATGAAGACGTGGTTGACGTAATCGGTTTCCTGTTGTGCCGCCGCTTCGTCCTCAGGCCCGACCGGCTCGAACCGCACCACCTCGTCGGATCCCGCAAAAATATCCATCAGGCCGGGCATCAGGCCTTCGATGGTATCGGCGACATCGGTTGAGACCGCGCGCGAGCGGCCGTCCTGCGCCGGCATGTCCTTGCGCATGTCGCCGAGATAATAATCCATCGCATCGGCGCGATCTTCCATCAGCCGCGCCGCCGAGATACCGGCCAGCGCGTTGGCCTTCTCGGAGGCCAGCATGGACTTCAGATCAGCTGCGGACATTTTTGACATTTTGATTTCTTTCGGATCAATCGGGCCTCACCCTCATGGCGAGAAGGGTCGGACGGGTCGCACGAAGGCGCGTCCGTTGCGCCGCCCGATGATGAGAGCTCTGAAATGCGGCCGCCGCGATTCAAAAAGCCCGCGACCGGTTTCCCGGCGCGGGCTCAAGAGTCTTGCGATGTTGAACATATGCAGGTGATTTGCCCGACGTGTCAACTCAGCGGCGGTTACGGCCTTCGAGGCTAACGCCTGCCGCTGAGGTAGCGCCCGAGCAGTCCACCGGGTTGTGACACAGCCTGCTCCGGATTCTCGGGGTCAATGCCCGCGAGAACGGCGGCGAGCCGGCCCAGGAGACCGCCCGAGAAATTTGGATCATCGGAGGGAACGAGCGGCACAGCCGGCGCACCCGTGTCAAACGCGGAAGCTTGCGGTGGGTCGACGATCCTCCGGCCCAAAAATCGCACCGGCCTGCTGCCGCCAATTTGCTCCGGCGGCGCAGGCAAGTTCGGATTTTCGGGGATGATGCCGCCCAAGCTAGTGAACCAGTTTCGGTCGTCATTGCCGGACGCCTTGGAATTATCCAGCAGCCCCCCGAGCGGCAGCGGTGTAGTCCATCGCGGCATCGGCTTGCCGCTGAAGACCCCGAGCGGTCGCTCGCTCTGCTGACCAGACGGAGGCTGCTTCGTATTCCAGGCGTTTGTGCTTCCAAGAGCGGAGCTGACGACGCGACTCACCAGCCGTGGATAAATGTAGGGGCTCGCCGCGCTGGCCGCCACATCGTTCGACGATCCGGTAGAAGCCTTCATATCCTTTGGCCATTGATTTGGCGAAAGGGGATTCGGTGCCGAAAATTGACCGTCAGATTCGGGATCGACATATATGACGTTGTGGTCTTCAGTCGTCGGAGCGAAGCTGTCTGGCAGCTTGATCCTCTGATCCCTTTCATCAGCCGGGTTATTCCACATCGTTTCGATATCATTGCTGGTTGCCGCTTCGAACGCCTCCTTAAAGCGATTTAGATTGCGAACCGCATCCCCAACTATGTTTGTCGGATCATTGACCGTCTCTTTGAAGCTGCCCACTGCCCCAATAAAATCCTCCAGCTCGGACATCAGGTCTCTCGAACTCTTTTTTACGCTATCGGAGTGGTATGACGTCGCCCCATTCAAGATATTGTTGAGCTCTTTGCCGATAACACCATAAACGCGCGCGCGATCCGCCTCGGTAATTGTCGGACTGTTCAAGGGCGGCAACGGCGCGCGTTGCACGAAACCATTTCCATTGGCCATATCGGTTTCCCCTAGTCTTGCCTTCGGATGACCCGGACTGAATTCCGGCTATCGCAAATTCGAGAACTCGAGATATAAAATGCCGAACCTCTTGTTCTGAACAAACTCGTTCCCTCTTCGCGCACGGCCTTCGTAAATCGGCACGCGGAGCAAGCCGGGTTTGATTTCCAGATAGATTGTTCTGATCCCGTCGGCGGAAAAGCAACAACCGGCCGGCCCATATAGGACCAGGTTAACCCAACGGTGATCCGGGCGGATAAAGCTCAGAGATATCCACAACCCCAAGCCGGCAGGTCTTATTTCGCACGGCTCGACGTACTCGCAGGTCTCAATTTTACCTGCGTCATTCTTGCCGTTGGCGTCGATCGCATAGGTGAGGGAATAATCGCCCGCCGACGCGCCGGTGCTCGATAGAAGAAAAAACGCCAAGAGTGCGGCCCCGATCGACCGTATTGAACACACGAGACGCTCCCTTAAATTGCCGTGCTTCTCCCTCGGCAAAGCATTCGGGACGGGCGGCGGCAAAAGTCTTTTTTCGATAGTCGCCATACGGGTCGCCCCAATCGTATTTGGTTGTCAATCTGATCTCAGCGAGAGTCGAATCTAAGATAAAGAGTGCCCACGCGCTCGTTTTTAATATACAAGCCGCCCCTGGCTCTCGCCCCCTTAAAGAACGGCACCCGAGATAGCGGTTTGCGTGGATCTATGATTATCGAATCAGCGGCGCCGTCGAAATAGCAGCAGCCAAGGTCGCCGCCATGCGAAATACGATGAGCCCGCTCAGGATTACTGCGAAATACGTCTATGCTGACTCTCAACCCTAACGCTTCTATCTTCGCACTACATGTCTGGTCAAACAGGCACATAAGCGAGCCGGCGTCTTTATTTGCTTCGGTCTCGACGCCAAAGTCGACGCTATAGTCGGCAGCAAGTACGGAGCTACCCGACAAGAGAATGCCAGAAACGAGCGCTAGAAGTGCGGTGATTAGACTTCGAGCGTTGCTTCTCACGCGTCACTTCCCTCCGCCGCCAATAAGTCCGCATCACCCGCGAGCCGTACTGAATTCCGGCTGTCGCAAATTCGAGAACTCGAGATATAAAATGCCGAACCTCTTGTTCTGAACAAATTCGTTTCCTCTTCGCTCCCTGCCTTCATAAAGCGGTACACGCAGCAAACCCGGCGCGATATCCAGATAGATTGTTGTGCCCGCATCGACGGAATAGCAACAACCGCGCCGCCCATATACGTGCAGCTCAACCGACCGGTGTTCTGGGTAGATAAAGCTAACGAATATCCCCAGCCGAAAGCCGGCAGGCTTTATTTCGCAAGGCTTGTCGTAGTCGCAGGTCTCAATTTTGCCTGCGTCGTTCTTGCCGTTGGCGTCGATCGCATAGGTGAGGGAATAATCGCCCGCCGATGCGCCGGCGGTCGATAGAAGAAGAAACGCCAAGAGCGCGGCGCCGATCGAGCGCATTGAATACACGCGACGCTCCCTTAAATTGCCGGGCTTTGCCCTTGGCAAAGCACTCGCGGCGCTTCGATGGTTGCGCCGATTTGGATGTAAAAGGCCAAAAACCACGAATAGAACAAAACAGGAACTACGTCAATTCGTTTTCATTCCGTGGTGATATTCCCGGACCCGCCGGCTCGCGCGAATACGTTACTTTCTGGCGAAACGTTTGAAGACCGCCCTCACACCCACCCCTGCTCGCGATACCTGATCGCGCGGTTGAAGCTGCCCGCCCGCCCCGGCTCCTGGTAACAGATCGCCATCAGCCCGAGCGCGTCGGCGGCGTGGCTCGACCAGTCGTGCTCCGGCCCCAATCCGACATTGCGGACGTCATCCTTGCGCTCGTGATAGAAGCCGAGCGCGTCCCGGCCCGGCTCGGTGGTTGCCTCGTTCCACCAGATTTGGGGCCCCAACCGGCGCAACGCCTCGACCCGCATCATCGCCGCACCCCTGCCCTGGTTCTTGACCGGCGGCTCGACGCTAAAACCGGCTTCGCGCAGATGGTCTTCGTAGCGTTTGCCCGTGATATTGTTTTCATTGACGCCGTCATGCGGCAGATAAAGGATCGCCTGCGCATAGCCGCGGGCGCGCAGCCAGCTGACGTGAAATGCCAGAACCTGGCCGACTGACTCGTAATAATCGAGCACGCGAATTTCGCTGCCGGCCCACTGCACGATCCAGATCGTGAAGGCATCGGCAAAAGCGCCGGAGCCGCCGATGTCGATGAAGGCGCGCAGCGGCAGCAACGGATCGGCAGCGACCTTGCCGATGCGGCCCTGCG
>Ga0207707_10002318_pt1 | contig 17166 bp, 14 predicted proteins | sample KBSC83BmetaG_FD_184336 | JGI IMG/M metagenome (GOLD analysis project Ga0207707, IMG submission 184336) | Corn rhizosphere microbial communities from Kellogg Biological Station, Michigan, USA - KBS C8-3B metaG (SPAdes) (version 2) | ecosystem: Host-associated > Plants > Roots > Rhizosphere ...
AGTCCGTTCCACCCGATCAAGCCAGGGGAGTCGCACGATTACGTGTTCACGGTCCGTTCAGGGACCGCTGGCACCTATTGGTATCACCCGCATCCTGATCGCCGGACCGGTTATGCGATAGGGAAGGGGCTGTTCGGCGGGATTATCGTGCGCGCCGCGAACGACCCGCTTCCCTCGATGCCGGAGAAGCTCCTGATTCTTTCCGACAACCGGTTTCTGTCGAATGGCGCCATCGATTTTCCCGATTCGACGTCATCGACTGGAGGGATAGACGAAGAGAACGGCCGCGAGGGTCCTGTCCTCTTCGTCAATGGTCAGGTCAATCCGACAATCGAGATTCGGAGCGGTGAACTGCAGCGCTGGCGTCTGGTGAATGCGTCGGCGGGACGGATATATCGCATCGCGCTTCGTGGACACACTCTCCTGCAGGTCGGCACTGACGGCGGTTTGTTTGAGAAGCCGGTCGAGCTGAAAGAGCTTCTGCTCACGACTGGCGAGCGCGCAGAGCTGATTGTGAGGGGAAGCGATGCTCCGGGAGAGGTGACAGTTCTACAGGACCTTCCATACGACCGCTACGCCCCGCAGACCAGGCCGGCCGACTGGAACACGACGCTGGATTTGCTGACGCTTCGAACGACGCGTGAATCCCCCGTTGCTCCGGTAGCGATTCCCGCGACGCTGCGAAGGATTGTCCCATTGGATCCGGCCAAGGCGACCGCCGTGCGCACGGTCGTGTTGGGGCAGGGCATGATCAACGGCAAGACGATGGACATGTCACGGATCGACGTGAGCACGCACGTTGGCGCGACCGAGATATGGGAGATCGAGAACGTCGTGGGAATGGATCATCCATTCCACCTTCACGGGTTCCAGTTTCAGGTGCTCGATCGAGATGGCGTGCCGGAGCCGTACCGCGCATGGAAAGACATGCTGAACATCCCCAAGCACTCTTCAGCGCGAATCATCGTTCGCTACGACGACTATCCCGGAAAATGGATGTTTCACTGCCACATCCTCGACCACGAGGATCACGGAATGATGGGAGTTCTCGAGGTCAGGTAACGTCAACCAGGAGTAGAACGAAATGCGATCGTCACACCCGTCTACGCGCCAGCTCTCGCTGTTCGCGACCCTTTTTGCAGTCGTTGCCTGCACCGCTCCCGCGCCTTCATTCTCTGGTAACACCTCGAGCCCGCCTTCGACGGATATGGAGTCCCGTATTGCGATGGGTCGGCGGCTCGTCATCGGCCACGCGTGCGGTGAGTGTCACGGTGGAGGTGACAACCCCGCGGCGTTTGGATGGCTCGACGGGGTCCGTAACCCGGCCATACAGGAGGCCAAGATCGGTCCGTTTACGACCCGGCCGAAGAATCTCACTCCGGACAACATGACCGGGACAGGACGGTTCACGGAGCGGCAACTCTTCAACGCATTCCGGTACGGACTGCGGCCCGAGGAGACTCCCGACGTGGAAATCACATCGACCATTCCCGGACAGGGAAATTTCCCCTTGCACCCACACTATCTTGCCCCGCCCATGCCATGGCCTGCGTGGCGGAACATGTCCGACGAGGAGCTGTACGCCATCGCGGCGTATCTCAAGAATGGCCTCAAGCCTGTGCAGCATAAAGTCGCCGATAGCGAGGGGCCGCCCGACTTCTGGGCGAGCGAGTACACAGTGGAGAAGATCGGTCCGTACCCGGTTCGGACTTACCCGACCGCGAACGAGAAGGGAGGGCAATAGCCGGCGGTGCTGAATGACGCTACTGCGACGGCGGAACTGTTGATGTAGTTTCTTCGCAGGTCAACTTCAACGGAGAGATCATGTTTCTAACCATTGCGCTGGTGTTACTCGTACTCTGGGCATGTGGATTCTTTCTCTTCCCGCTGATCGGAGGACTGATTCACATCCTTCTGATTATCGCCGTCATCGCGATCATCTGGCACTTCATCAAGGGCAAGCCGACGACCGGCGTCTGACGTCGCGGAGGTCGGCCGCGAAGCCGAGGGAATAAAAAGACCGGAATATCGGTCTTATAAGTCGGGAGCAACACTGCTCCCGACTTTTTCTTTCGGAGACCGATTCGATGAGCGACCACCACGACCGCGACGACGCGCGGTTTAACGAGCAGGGCAGCACGCGTCCCGGCGGATCCAACTACATAGTGAATGATGGCAGCGACGACGGACTGGACCGTCGCGGGTTTCTCAAGTGCATGGCGTGGGCGGGGACGGCGACCGTCTGGGGACTGGCAGGTGGGATCCCCACCTCATATCTGGTGAACAAGTTGCCGCTTCTCACCGAAGCCCAGCGCAAGAGCATCTTCTTCGTGCAGGTGAGCGACAGTCACATCGGCTTCAACAAGGAAGCGAACAAGGACGTCACCGCCACCCTGCAGGAGGCGGTCGGAAGGATCAACGCGCTGCCCCAGTCGCCGGCTCTCGTTCTCCACACGGGCGACATAACGCAGCTCGCCAAGCCCGAGGAGTTCGACACCGCCAACGAAGTGCTGAAGGGAATCAGGACCGACCGGGTCTTCTACGTGCCAGGCGAGCACGACGTCGCGACGGACAACGGTGCATCCTACCTCCGGCGTTATGGGAAGGGCACCAAGGGCGGAGGGTGGTATTCGTTCGATCACTCAGGCGTCCATTTCGTCGGTCTCGTCAATGTGCTCAATCTCAAAGCCGGCGGTCTCGGATCGCTCGGCGCGGAGCAGATCGCGTGGGTCAGGGATGACCTGTCGCGCGTCTCCAGCAGCACGCCGATCGTGTTGTTCGCGCACGTACCGCTGTGGACCGTCTATCCAGAGTGGGGCTGGGGGACGGACGACTCAGAGCAGGTGATGGCCCTCGTCAAGCGGTTCGGATCGGTGACCGTGCTCAACGGGCACATCCACCAGATCATGCAGAAGGTGGAAGGCCACGTGTCGTTTCACACGGCGATGTCAACGGCCTTTCCGCAGCCCGCGCCCGGCACGGCTCCCGCGCCCGGCCCGATGACGGTCGATCCCCAGCGACTGAAGAGCGTGCTCGGCGTCACCAATGTCACCTTCATTCCGGGACGAAGCTCGCTCGCCATCGCCGACGCGACGCTCTCCGGCGAGCCGCCGGCATTCGACGCCGCGTCGCACGATGCGATGATGCGGCGCAAGACGACGCGAAAGGCTTTGGCACTCGCCGCCAACGAGATCGGCATCGACAATTTCCGATTCGCGCCGCAGACGCTCACCGTGAAGGCAGGGACCAAGGTGGTCTGGATCAACAACGACGACGTTCCACACCTCATCGTGAACGTTCAGAACCGGTTCAGGCAGTCGCCGATCCTGGATACCGACCAGCGTTTTTCCACGACCCTTACCAAGCCGGGCACATACGATTATTTCTGCTCGTTGCATCCACAGATGCAGGGCAGAATCGTGGTCCAGTGACGGTCAAGTCCTCTGTGGATGTTCTTCCCAGCACGTAGCGGGCGTCGCCGGAGCACGATGGCCGATCAGCGCGTCGAGCGATTCGAGCAGGTTGTGTTGCCGCATCTCGACGATGCGTACACACTCGCGCGCTATCTCCTGCGCGACGAGCACGATGCGCAGGACGCCGTGCAGGAGTCGGTGCTACGCGCGCTCCGCTATTTCGACGGATTCCGGGACGGTGACGCCCGAGCCTGGCTGCTCACGATCGTGCGCAACTACTGCTATACCTGGGAGAAGGAGCACCGCACCGATCGGATGACGGTCCCCTTCACCGACGACGAGAGCACAGTGATCGCGGACCCGCATTCCACCGATGATCGCGTGATCCAGGCCGGAGAGCGGGAGCGGGTGCAGCTGGCGGTCGACGCCCTCTCGACGGAGCTGAGAGAGGTCATCGTCCTCCGCGAGATCAACGATCTGTCGTACCGCGAGATCAGCGAAGTGGTTGGAATTCCGATGGGCACGGTGATGTCGCGCCTCGCCCGCGCCCGCAAACACCTCGCCGGATCACTCGGCGTCGACTCACGCAAGGCAGGCTGACATGACCTGCGCGAATTGTCTCGAGATGCTTAGCTCCTATATAGACGGCGAGCTATCCGCCGATGAGTCGGGGCAGGTCCGTGAGCACTTGCAAAGCTGCGCTGACTGCGCCCGGGAGCATCGCAAGCTGCTCGATACTTCATCGTTGGTCAGAGGGCGACTCATGCGCTACGAAGCACCCGATGTCCTGAAGGCGCGCATTCGCGCTGGGTTGGTTGGCTCGCCGCGAGAGGTCGAGACCCGCAGCGCAAGCCTGCCGAGCCGGCAGAGGCGCGATTGGATGCGCGGACTCGCCGCGGCCGCCATAGTCGCCATGGTGAGCAGCGCCCTGACCGTAGTCGCCGTGCGACAGGGAGCTCCGGATACTTCGCTGGCGAACCAGGTTCTGACGAGCCACATCCGCTCACTGATGCCCGGCCACCTGACGGACGTTGCGTCGAACGATCAGCACAACGTGAAGCCGTGGTTCAACGGCCGCGTCAACGTTTCGCCCGCGGTTCCTCGGCTCGACTCGGTGGGATTCCCACTGATCGGCGGCCGACTCGACTACATCGACGGCCACAGCGCGGCATCGGTGGTGTACATGCGCCGCCAGCACGTGATCAATGTTTTCTCGTGGCCGGTACCAGGCGGAACTGATGCGACTACGACGTCGACGTCGAACGGGTATCACCTGATTCGCACGCGAAAGGGCGGAGTCGAAACGTGGTTCGTGTCAGACGTCAACATTTCCGAGCTTCAGGACTTCGTCGCGCGCTTCGAACGCGCAATTAGATAGTGGCGTGCGTTACTCACGTCTAGCGACCATGGGTGGAGTGGGCCACTCATCCCACAATCGATACCGCAATTCGCACGTCGAGCAATAACGTTTTTTTTGCAGAGGGCGTCTAATATGACGCACTAGCACCGAATTGCTACTTCACCGCTAACAGCGCCACGCTTAACACTAATAATGCCACCCCTAACGCTCCCAACACTGTAAGGTACCCGGCTCCTGCGCTCCGCCAAGGGCTGAACTCCTGCTTGGCAACGTCGCTAATTGCCGCCATCGGAATTGCAATTCTGATATGTGCATCGCCGACCGAAGTGCCTATCAGCGTGTCCTGAACAATTTTGGGCGACTGAACCAATACTACGGACGAATCGATTCTCGTGACTCTGACTGTCCCGGACCCGGCGTGAGTAACTGCTTCTTCCGGTGTACCCATATGCGCCCACGTCTGGCAAGCCAATGTTCCCGCAAAAGCTAACGCGAAGCCAATATGACGGTTCATGTCTAGTCCCTCGGTAATCAGAAGTCGCTTGCTTCTGTCTATGCCCTGGTCAGGCTGCAAGAACTGAGCGTAAGCTCGTCCAGTGCGGCCGTCCGAAAGAAGTCAGTGGTCACGCGATACAGAGTGGCGAGACTCCGATGAAGACGCACTTTATGAAAGGCCGGACCTGCACGAACTCCTGTGAGTAGCATAACTACAAAATAGATAGGCGATCTCTAGTTAAGACGGCCATCCAGCGGCATTCAACTCTGGTGCGACGGCCGTAAGTTTTCAGCCTGATGACTCCTCGGTAGAGTGCTTGGGCAGTTCGGCGCGACAAGCATAAAACCGGCTAAAGCGATTACAAACCGGAGCTCTAATACGGAGTCTTCTTCTGCGTGACGAGCTACGCCCCGTTCGCAGCTTCGCCGCATCACGGTTACCAGTCGCAAGACATTTCGGCTGGCTCAATCTTTGATGCTTTGAATACGCCGAATCAGTGGGATCTGCACCGTGGTCATAGCTGGGCTGTTGCCTGCGCTGTCCGCCGACCGGTTAGCGCACCTCATTCCGAGACATGAGCTGAGGCTCACGGGCTCTTGGAAGGAATTGGCGTCTCTTATTGACGATGGTGTTGAAGTTGGTGTGTTTGATCCGACCGTGAACGGGTGCTCTAGCCTTGCGGAAGTTGAAAAGTTTCTGATCAAACACTCGCCGGCCCGTCTGCTGGCGTATGTTACACCGACTCCGCAAAACCTCAGAGCTGTATTCCGGCTGTCCAAATTCGGCCTGAAGGACGTTTTCGTTCACCGACGTGTGCCCTCTGAAATGGCGCTTGTGAATGCTATTGAAAGCGCTCGGGCAGCCAGCATAGCCTTCGATTTGTTGACAACCATAGACGATAAACTGGCGAACCTGCCACTGAAACTCTCCGAAGTCCTTGTGGATCTGTTCGCGCGGCCTGGTCGCTATGAAACCGCAGTGGATCTCGCTCGCGAAGGCGAGATTTCCGTGAAGGAACTTTACCTAGAGTTCTCAAATGCGGGGCTAAGAACACCCAAACAGTTTGTTGTGGTCGCGAAAGCAATCCATGCATATGGCTATTTGCAATTGGCCAAACTTCCCGAACGACTGGTATGTAAAAAACTCGGATATTCAGATCCGAAAGTTTTGCTACGTCACATTCGATCAATATTTGGACGGTGTCCCATGGAATTGTGTAAGGATCCCCGTTCTGATGGCGAACTAGTTGCCCTCATTGAATGGATGTACAAGCCCACATGCCTGACCTTGATGCACCATAAGAACCAACAACTTGGAAAGTGCAGCGAAGAGGAAGGTGACTACTACGGATCATCAAAACAAAAAGCGGCGTCGCCGACCGTCACGAAGACGAGCCCATTAGCACTAGCTGCTGGAGACGCAAACAACGGGTCGGAAGTGTGCGGCTGAGCCGCAGTCAAAACCTGCCTCCCGTCCTGTCGATCGAGGATATGAACCTCTCCTCCCGTGGGGAATATGACGTGACGATCTGTGAGAAGTAGGTCGCGCGTGGTTTGGGCGCCGAACATTCCTCTCCAGAGACTGGATCCATCGGAGGCTCGCAAAGCGTAGATCTGCCCGTCGCCTCCGTCCACGTAGACGACGTCACCCGAAACTTCAGGACCTGCTATCGTTGAGAGAGTAGCATTAGGCGCTGAATGCTCCCACACAATTTGCTCGGTGCTACGATCGACTGCGTAGGTCCTACCCGACAGCGTATGAATGATCACCAAGTTCTGATACAAAGCCGGCGCCGCCTCAATCAGTACTCCGGATCCTTGAAACGGCATTCGAACTCTCCAAAATTCGCTCCCACTGTTTCTGTCCAGTGCGACGAGCCATGCCTCTGAAGTGCCGCCCGACTTGGTGGTAAAATGCCAGAGCGTGCCAAAAAGGGTATCGCCGCTTACCCGCACACCCATCGATCCTGATCTAAAGACGCCGGATGCTGCGGTGTCACCTGCGATGATTCCTGGCCGCCAAACCCATCGAACCAGACCTGTACGCAAGTCGATCCCACTGATCGTAGCGCCCCAGGCAGGGATATAGGCCATGTCGGCGTCTGCGTCGATCCGTGAATCGATCAAGCTGCCAGGATTTCCACCGTTTTGGGACGCACCCACAGTATCTTTCGGTGAATCGTAGCGCCACAGTAAGCGACCAGTTTGGACATCAAGCCCCACCGAATGAAACACTGATACGGCGACTACGACATTTGCCCGAACTATTAGGTTGGCGCCCTGGATGGCTTCCTGACTAACCTTAGAAGCCCAAAGTAATGATCCAGAATTGATGTCACGAGCAATGATTTCGCCATCGCCCGTCCCAAAGTAGACCATAGATCCGTTAATCGCGGGCCGGGATCGGGCAGACCCCGGTTGGGCTTTATACCAATGTTCTCGGAGCCGACCGCCACTTGGGCCAGTCGACGAACCACTACAAGATCCAAGGATAGCTACAATAAGAGGAACCAATCGAGCGGCCGCATGTTTGTTTTGCTCAATGCGATTGAAGAATTCCAAACTGATAGAACTCAAGTAAAGACCTGCTCGGAGGTTTTGATCGACGGGAGTAGACATATGCGGAAGCGCACACCATTTGTAGGCATTGTCGCTGAACGTGTCGGGATGTCCGTCGTTGCTAGCAGCTACCGCTTACAGGACGAGCGCTAAACGTGCTACTGACTCCAGAATTGCCGTTAGCGTCGGTAGCAGTCGCGGTGAGGTATAACCGTGGACCCGTTGGTGTGTACTCGAGTTCACTGCTCCCATACGTCTGATATGGTGCGCCGTTCACCGTCCATTGGTACGTGTAAGGTGCCACGCCCCCAGTCGCCTCGGCAAACCAGACATCAGGACACCCGATCGTTGGGCTCGTTGATCCCGAGATTGCGACTGATATGGTCGGCGGTGGGGGCGGCCCCTGAATTGGCTCCATTCCCACGCGTAGCATCCCATTTGCGGCTTGGTCCAGGCCAGTTCTGGTTTTGTAGACGTTGATGTGGTTGGTCATTGGAGCGACCCCTTGGTACGCCAGTCCCGTTGTCGTGGGATAAACCGAGCGTTCATTTGGGACGATACCATCAAAGGGGATGTACCTAACATGGCCGTACCCATCCGGGCCGTTTATATAGAGTGCCCAGCGTTCATCCAATCTGCCTAGTGTCTTTCGCGCGTAGGCACAACGACGGCCAGACGTCCAATTGATAACGGTGACATAACCCGCCCACTTGCAGGTTGAGAAAAATTCCTGAGCGAGGTTTCGAAGGGTGACCATGTGGTCAAAACCGGCGTCGTCATCGGACATCGATTGCAAAAGTCGAAGAGCCGCGTTCCGAGATGGAATCGTCCCGTATATGTTGGCCCGGGGGATTGAGCTGTCATCGAATCTCGTGTTGAGATGATTGATAACGGGGGAAGTTGGCGAGAGATCCGCCAAAGCCGGAGCTCCGCCAAACTGATCTATATTGTTTAGATCAATCGAAACACTATTGACGGCGTAGAGAATGACACCGAAGAGAGACGGCCCGAAACCAGCAATATGCTTGGGGGCAAACGCCACAAAAATTATGTCGTATATGATCGAAGCAACGTTGAACCCGGAGACGGCGTCGGAGATGCGCCGTTGCATATCCCTGAGATAATTTCTGAGAGTGCCGAAATTGTCTGCAATCGGGACGCCTTGGTGTGGAGGCGTGAGCGCGACGATAGCAGCTACGTCTGGCCGAATGCGAGTGCTGTCGATGTATGCTCCTCTAGCAACCAGAGAACCCAGACTGTGTGCCAAGAGTACGTGCGTGCCTCCCTGGCCTAAATACGCAACCACATGACCAACCTGACCAGGATATCGTAATGAGACAGGAACATCTGGGTACCCAAGAGTTTTTAGTACGACGCTCTGACCGAGGTACTGCGAAGGAGTCGTTTGAAGATCGGCGTAAGACCTCAGCCAAATCGTCGAATCGCTCCCGTACCCATTCAAGAAACTGGTGTGATCATAGCCTAATTGCGCTTGTAATTTCGCTGTCTGAAACGCACACAGAAACAAAATGGCTGCAAATAATCGAGAACAAGCTCGAAGACCTAGTTGGTGAAGAAGCGGCGTTGGATTATTGCTCTCTGTAGACAAGAAATTCCGCGTTGAAAGATCTCGTTTGGCCTTCTGCGAGCGGAGCATGGGTTTCTCGGTGTATAGTGAAGAAAGCCTATTTCTTCTAGTGCGAGGGTATTGGAAGACTCAGAGGAGGATACGCAGGATCCATGATTCGTACATTGTTGGTTCGTACACTGCCAAAAGTCGTCACCGGCTTCCCATTTATCGTCTCAGTGCTGACATAGTCTGAGCGGTCCATGACATAGCCTCCTGTTACTTTCGTCCACTTGTGTGTCACGACCATGTTCTCACTCGGAGAAATTATTTGATCGACCATCAGCAGCTGAGTCACGGGGTCTATGCTTCGCAGAGTGGTTACGCCATTCTTTACAGTTTGAAAGCGACGATATCCCTGGAGGGAGGGAGTTATTTCGTCCGCTGTGTTCACTAGAGCACGCACTCCCTTGCGTGAAAGGCCGTGTCTAGTAAAAAGGGTGTCCTGAACCGCTGCGTTGGAGCGCCCTCCGGACGGACGCAAAGCCACAATATCCCCGGCTGGCAGCGCAGCTTGGGCTCTCAGCATGACGGGACAAGGTGGTTGCAGACACGTGCTCGGATCGTGTGAGCTTACCCCGTAGTACGGATCATCATACGACGCTTGTCGAGTTGGGTCGTCCGCAACAACAAAATCGAACAATGTTCCGACGTTCGTCGGATCCGCGGCCACAGCTCCACTCTGCGTATATCCTGTAACGTAGCCGCTCTGGTATGCTACCGTTTGAACGGTGTCAGCGAAGCCCAACACATTATCTGAGCTACCAGCTCCAGAGACTTGGTAATCGTAATCTGACCCTGTCCATGACTCACAAACATTGACTGTGTCCGAACTAGTGCCTATGCCGTAGGGAGTCATTAGACTGTCCGTCTCGTCCGTGATCACGGTAAAACTCGCCCCGCAGGACGTCATAGCTTGCAATCGGCCGCTTCCGGAAGGTACGGGCGGATTGGGAGATAGACTGTTACGGGCATCGGAGCATGCGGCGAGGACAGATACACCCACAAGTACAATTGCTCGGGCGAGTGCACCAGAATGCAAAATCATATCTAGTCTCAGGTTGCGCGTTACCGCCCACGTGCAGCAATTGCATGGCCCGATGGTTTGGATCTTAGACCGAGTAGTATTGTTTTATGGCCATTTCTTTCCCAAGAAGGGGCATTTCTATTTCAAGCTTTGATTGATCAGATATTGATTGGCCTCATTTGTGTGTTAACCGGCACACGAAACCGTCGGTCGCTGACTGTTGATACATGAATCATAAACGCCCGCAATCGGCCAATACTCGCGGAGAGCCTGAGCCCAAGGTTCCAGCGTACGCACCAACTGACCGAAGCGTTGTGAAACATGCCCACAGGCGAAGGGGTTTGTTTTGCCTCCAAAGCGTTTGGTTGCGCGATTGACGCAGCCAACCGTCGACTAAGCGTCGTGAATGGCAGTTGACCGGGCGGTTTCGTAGCGAGCGAATCTAAGGCAGTCTGCCGCGGCGCTACCTGTAATGTCCGTGTCGCAGCAAGTCGAATCCCCGCGCCTTTGTGAATGCTATTCTGTTCGGCGCCTCAAGTGCTCTACGGGCGATTATTCTGGCGGAGACGTCTGAACTGGCCTCGTTGGGCCGACCGCGGAAGCGCGTAAACCGATTTCGCTCAGAAGGGATTGTTCCCTTGCCTGGGCATACTGGTTTCGAACGAACGTCCGGCACGTTGCTCCCGAACGTACCGTTAGTAGCGGATGCGCCCACAATGAATTTGAGCGTCTGTTTGGAACGCTTTGCAGATCAACACCGACAGAGTTCGCGGGGCAATTAAGCTGTTATAGCTATTGGAATTTGGCATGTCGACACGAAGTGGGGATATGCTTCCTGCGTAATTTCCTCGTTTGGAATGCTTTCCTGCGAACGGGGCAGATCACGAACTTTCACTTCAGATTAAGTCTGTTAATCTGTCATGACTGACCCAGATAGCGCTCTCAGTGTTGAGAAGGGTAATGCTGACATCTGGTTCGTACGTAGTCAGAGTATCGTGACGCCCTCGCGAGCTGGCGCACCACTCAAAGCGAGGGGAATTCGAATCTTGGATGGTCGCATCAAAGCAATGTTCACCGCTAAGACTTTGCAGCGACGTCTGACACTCCGAAGACTTTGCCTACCACCCAACCGCTTCGCCCAACTCGCCGGCCGGTAGTTCTCAGTACTAGTTCATTCCCCAGAAGTGGGCCGAGGGCCAGCCTCTTGCGACATCGGCCGCGAATTCCCCCGATGGCAGGTGAAGCAGTTCACGACGGGCGGCCCCGACCGATCGTTCGGCAGCTTCGACATGTAATCGCGATTGATTGTCTGCACCATCGCGAACATGAGGCGCGCCGTGTTCTTCTCTTCCTTGTCGTCGAGATCCCACTTCCCGGGCACGTGGCAGAATCCGCAACTCACGCCGAGCGAGCGGCCGAAGCCGAGGTTCATGATGTTGACGAGTCTGCCCGCCGGGACTCCCTTCAAGATCTTGATGTTCTTGAAGACGCTCTCGGCGGGCTCGTTCTCGCGGCCGGCGATCGAGCGCAGGATCATCGCGGCGGCGCTGTCGCGTCGAGCGGAGTTGACGCTGTCGCGAACGCGGCGCGCGGAATCGGTGAGCGGCACCCGCGGACCCCGTCCTCCGGGTCCGCCCTGAGCCGAAGCGACCGGCTGGGGCGAAGGATTCTGCGTTGTCGTCGTCGGCGCGGTGGCGCACGCGTACGCAAGTATCACGATCGAAGATGCAACAGCTATCGCAGCGGGAACGCGGTCGCTCATGGATCCTCCGGTGGGTGAACATATGCTATGCGATGCGCGCGCAGCGGGGAAGATCCGCTCGCAATCATTTGAACAGCCTCATCCGAAGCGAGTGGTGGGACCTCGCTTCGATGTGACTGGTGGCACCTCACCTGCACGTGAATAATCGATCTTCAATTCCCCGCCTTTTGTTTACACACAGAGATACGAGTGCCATACATAAACTTCAAAGCGCCCGACGGAAAAAAATGGGAAGTGTGGCGCGTCACTCCGACGGTTACAGGGCGACAACGAACCGTGGTTGGCGCCGGCTTCGAGAGAGGGTGGTTGTGTTTCGAGAGCGAGGACGGCGAGAAGCGGAGGTTGAGTCCTGTGCCGGACGACTGGGAAGGAGCGGCGATGGATAAACTTTGGCTCTGGTGTCGCGCGGCGAAGGAAGTTGCGAAGTGCGATCCCCGCGAGCGCCCGTCCGAAGCAAAACCTTAGAGCTCGCGCTCCCCAGGAAAAACCCTAAGACAGTTTCTGATCTCCGCCTTCCCGGCGGACGGTGCCGGAAGGCCGGCGCACCACGGGCTTGGCGACGCAGCACCACTGCTCGATAGTATCATCGTCGGCGCTGTCCCAGCGCTCGGGAACGGGAGCGAGCCTGCGCTTTTCGCCCTGGGTCTCGAAGCAGAGCCACCCATAGGTGAACTCCGGCGCGATGAGCGCGCGCGAAAGCCTCTCCTCTCTCCGGTCGACACCACTTCGCCTCTCGGCGGAATCGGTTCGATCTTCGTCGTTGACGCGCCGCTGGGAGAACCGCCGCTCAGCGGCGGCGGGATGAACCTGCCAGACGTCCCAGGTCTTGCCCTGCTTGTCGGTGAATCTTCTGTGGGTCAAACGGGTTCTTGCGGTGTGGGAATTTCCACGCTCGCTGCGAAAATCTTGCCAGCGCGGTCAACTGCGTACGGCGCCGCTGGCAAAAAAGAACGAACTGAGTAACTGCATGCGGCTCAAATGGCATCAAGAACGGAGGTTCGACCGGATGATGCGGATTGGGCGAATTGGGCGGATCAGTCCATGAAAGCGCTAACGCTCTTTGTTGTGGTCCCGGAGGTTTTTGGGAAGTGCCGATGGGATGAAAAAAGCCGCGCGCACAGCTGTATGTGCAAATAAGAAAAAAGATCACGACCCGGCGTTACGCGGTTTCGCGCCAAGAGGAGCGATCCGCCCAATCCACTACATCCGCATCATCCGGACGAACCTCGTTCTTGATGCCAGTCGCAGCGTACTCTGTTACCCGTTCCGTTCGTTTTGCCCGCTCGGGAGGATATTATTGGTGACGCCGAGCCGACCCGCTCCTATTCGACGAAAATCCTCAGGAGAGCCTATGTCCAAGGTCACGCAATCGCTCGAAGTGAACTGTTCGCCGGAGAGTCTGATGGACTTCATCGTCGACGTGACGAACCATCCGGGGTTCATCGGGCCCCTCAAGGCGGTGGAGAACGTCAAGGGTGACGTTCGAAAGCCCGGCACGAGCTGGGATTGGGTTTATAACATCGCCGGGGTCGAGCTCTCCGGAAAAGCGGAGACCGTCCGCTTCGTGCCCGCCAAGGAATTCGTCTACAAGACGACGACCGGCGCGGTGAGCACATTCACCTATCGCGCCGATCCCGCCGGCAAGAAGACCAAACTCAGCCTCAACGTCGACTACGAGGTTCCCACCAATGCACTCGGCAAAATGCAGGCGTCGGTGTTCGAGAAGCTCAACGACGCGGAAGGGAAGCGGGTCGTCGAGAATCTGAAGGCGCTGTTCGAAGAGTAGGAGTGTCGGCTGCGCCATGGGTAGCCGGCTACGCAACGGCGCTTCTCCTATGGCTGATCGTGCTCGCCGCGAGTAAGCAGCCAACGCTATGGAAGGGTCGTGCTCTCGTCTATCTCAACGGAGCATTCATCGCTGTCCTCATCGTGGTGGTGCTCGCACGACAGCAACTCCCGGGATTCGGCCTTTACGTCCTTGGTGCATTGCTGCTCGCTTCAGCCGCTGCCGCAAGAAATGCCTGGCTGCTCTTGCACATCGATCGGCCGGAGATCGATACGGTTCTCGAGAGATGCTTCGCCCAGACGCGAACACAGTTCGACAAGACAGATCGCGGTTACACTGCGCGCGCAGGTGGTGAGATGCAAGTGACAGTGGCTCCACTGCTCACCCTGCACACAATTCGCTTCACCGGAACAAGCAACTCAAGAAAAGCCCAACTCATCCGCGCCTTGATCGCAAAACAATTTCGCCCATCGTTTCCCGCACTGCGAATCCGCACTTGAGCGCACATCTCCCGCTTCCCGCCTCCCCGCCTCCCCGCCTTCCCGCCTCTACGTAATCCGACGTATCCCCGATGCCTGTCCCGACGCTTAACCTCAGATCCATGAACTCAACCGCTGGAATAGAGGAAGTAGCGACCTACCTGCCCTCGGAATCGGCGAGTCTGGAAGAGCTGCGCGAGCGCGGATTGCTGAATGGATCGGTAGATACCCTGCGGTCATTCGGCTTCGACCGCGTGCACCTCGCCGGTGAGGAGTCCAATGCGGATATGGCCATTCGGGCGGCGCAGAAACTTCTCTCCGAGGCCGACGTCGAGCCGGACCAGATTGGCCTGATTCTCTACGCCACCGCCCTCAGCTCGAGCGCGACGATGTCGGATGTCGGCGAGTCCAGAGCGATCGGAGGCGCAGTTCTCCGGCTGAACGACGTTGCGGATCTCTTCAAGTATCCCGCATCGCTGGTGCAGAGCGAGCTCGATCTTCCAAAGGCGTCGGTGATGGGCGTGAACCAGGTGGGATGCGCGTCGATCTTTGCCGCGCTCCGAATGGCGCGCGCGATGATCGCCTCGGAGAGCGAGCTCGACTCCGTGCTGTGCGTGAGCGCCGACAAATTTCCCATCGGCCAGCCGCGCGATCTCGTCTATAATGTAGTCTCCGACGGCGCCTCGGCCGCGCTGGTGCGTCGCGATGCGTCGCGGAACAGGATCGTCGAGTGCGCGCAGGTGACGAAAGGCGCGCTCTGGGACGGCGGCTCCCTGGAAAACGAAATTGTGGCGGCGTACTTCCCGACGGCAAAAAGCCTGATCGAGCGCACCCTGGCTAAAGCGGGTCTCACGATCGACGACATCGCGCTGGTGATTCCGCACAACGTTTCGGCTCGCAGCTGGGAGATACTGGGAAAGCTGATCGGTTGTCCGCGCGATCGCATCTTTATGGACAACATCAGATGCGCCGGACACACCATCGCGTCTGATAATCTCCTCAACCTTGAGCGCGCGACGGATGAGGCAAGGATCGAGAAGGGCGACAAGCTGCTGCTCTTCACCTTCGGCTACGGCCTCAACTGGGCCTGCATGATTCTGGAGCATTGATGCGGCGGACGATATTCATGACCGGCGCAACCGGCACTGTCGGCAGCGAGCTCCTTCGCCGGCTGATGACGCGGGATGACACGACAATCAACATCCTCGTCAGGCGCGCCGGCTACGATCGGCGTCCGCAGATCGAGTACGGGCTGCGTGGCATCGACGCCAGGGCGACGCTCAACGTGCTCGAGGGCGATCTCTGCTCCGGCGCGTCGCTCGGACTCTGCGACGACACTCTCACGTCGCTCGCTCGCGTTACGACGCACGTCATCCACTGCGGCGGATCGACTTCGTTCGTTCGTCCGCTTGACGAATCGCGCGCGGTCAACGTCGACGGAACCCGAGGCGTTCTGGAATTCGCGCGCCGTTGCGACCAGCTCGAGTCCGCTGCGTTCTTCAGCACCGTCTACGTGAGCGGGATGAGATCCGGCGCGTTCAGCGAGAGCGATCAGGGTGACGCCGGCCACGGATTCGTGAATCCGTACGAGCAATCGAAGGCGGAGATGGAGGACGTCGTCCGGGAAACGATGCGCGACCTGCCGATTCTCCTCTTCCGTCTGAGTTCGGTGATCGGCGATTCGCGGACGGGCTCAGTGCGCGGATTCAACACCGTGCATCACGCGATCAGGCTACTCTATCAGGGTCTCGCGCCGATGGTGCCTGGCTGTCCGACCGCGCCAGTGGATATGGTGAGCTCCGACTACGTCGCCGATGCGGCGCTTCATCTCATCGAGCGCCAATCGCGGTGCGGCGTGTTCCATCTGGCGTCGGGCGCGGAGGCGTCGACGACGATCGGCGAGATACTGACGTCGACGATCGATTCATTGATTCGATTCCGCCCTTCATGGCGCAAGCGATCGATCGAAAAGCCGATGATCGTCGATCTCGAGACCTACGAGCTGTTCGTGCGGTCGGTGGAAGAGGCGGGCAACCAGGTGCTGCGCGATGCGACGCGTTCCATCCGCACCTTCGCGTATCAGCTGGCGCATCCCAAGCTCTTCGCGACCCAGAGAACCACCGACGCCCTCGCCGGCAGCGGAATCGCTCCGAAGCCGGTCCTGGAATTCTATCCCCGCGTCGTCAGGCACTGCCTCGAGACCAACTGGGGGATGCAGCCGTGCTGACGAAGGAGGAGCTGCAACATCGACTGCTCGATTTCGTCCGGCAGTGCCTCGTCGCCGAAGAACTGGCTGCGCGCATCGACGCCGATACTCCGCTGTTCGCGCACCGTATAGTCGACTCCCTCAGGATCCTCGAGCTGATCGCGTTCATCGAATCGGCGATCGGGAGAAAGATCCCCGACGCACAGGTGGTGCTCGCTAACTTCCGATCCATCGGCACGATGGCGAGCCGCTTCGCGAGCGATGGGGAGACCGCGGCAGTGCGCGTTCGGCGCCCTCCAAGCGGCTCCCGTCTCGATCGCTCAAAAAGGATATTCGAGCATTCCTCGCGACGAACCAATTACGCGGACGTTGAGCCCCTTCTCACCGGTCGCGGTGAAATCGAATGGAACGCGGAAGGAGGCGTCGAGCTCCACGGTTCGGCCCTCGCGCTG
>Ga0207707_10002323_pt1 | contig 17126 bp, 13 predicted proteins | sample KBSC83BmetaG_FD_184336 | JGI IMG/M metagenome (GOLD analysis project Ga0207707, IMG submission 184336) | Corn rhizosphere microbial communities from Kellogg Biological Station, Michigan, USA - KBS C8-3B metaG (SPAdes) (version 2) | ecosystem: Host-associated > Plants > Roots > Rhizosphere ...
TATAACTATTGAGGGAAGCGTCAGCGGTGATGTCGCTACTATGGGCGGTTCGATCATCCAGACGACAAACGGATATGTCGGCGGTGATGTCATAGTGATCGGCGGCACGTATAAGCCGGAGAGTGATACGCCGTTGCGAGAGCCCGGTAAAGAAACCGTGATGTTCGCGGTCATGGAAGATCAATTGAGGGAGCTCGGCCAAAATCCCTCGGAACTTTTCTCACCCAACCTTTCCGTGTCCTTTTTTGCGCTCAGAGCGCTCTCACTTCTTTTTTGGTTTATCGTCTCATTTCTGTTGACCACCTTGGCTCCGGGTGCGGTCAGCCGCTCGGTTGCGAGATTAAAACTTTCCTCCTTGAAGATAGCGGCTATCGGAATGTTCGCTCTTCTGCTTACGCTTGTGGGATCAATGCTTGGTTTTCAATTCCTGCCAAATTATCTCGGCGTCAGCATTTTTTTTATGGTGTTTGTCCTCTTAATGCTGGCCTTTGTTTTTGGCCGAGTAGTGATGAACGTGAGCATTGGTAAGTTGATCCAAAAAAAGATGCTGCCCGAAGGAAATCGATCGGAAACTCTAGCGGTGTTCTTAGGCGTATTTTTTTGGACATTAATACTTTCGATTCCATATCTATGGACGTTCGCTGCGATCGCGTTATTTGTCTCAGGACTCGGCCTTGTACTAACCGCAAAAACACCCGCAACCTGGCGTCATTCCTGACGTTACGGCCACACTGTTTTACAATTCTTTACACAAAACAATAAACCCACGCGCTAAAATTGTCGTCTTATATTGGTGGCGGCAACTTATGCCGGAGCCGCCGGTGTATATAAACGGTTGAATTTAATAGAAATAGATCTGATATGCTTCGAAATCATACAAGCCTTCTTTACTCGGTCATTTTGAGCCTCGTTCTTGCGGCCGGAGCATTATCGCAAACGCCGGACCCGATGAAACCCTCGGTCGCCACCGGCGACGTGACCGCGCTCGACGCGGCAAAAATAGTTCTGCAGACAAAAGACGGCGCGTTGAACATTTCACTTTCCGACAAGACCGAATATAAGCGTGTGCCGGCTGAGACTCCGAGTCTTAAGGCCGCGGTCGCGGCGACATTTTCTGACATCAGCGTAGGAGACAAACTCGTCGTCTCCGGAATTTACGGAACCGACAGATCGACGCTGCCGGCGCGAACGATTTACATCATGTCGAAATCGGATATCGCGCAGAAGCAGGCAAAAGACTCCGAAGCGTGGCGCACGCGCGGTATAGCCGGCAAGGTAACGGCGATCGATCAGCTCGGCGGCAAGATCACGGTAGAGCAGCGAAGTTTGATGGGCAGCACGAGCGTTGTCGTTACGCCGAAGGACGGTGTCAAATACCTGCGTTATGCGCCGGACTCGGTAAAGTTTAGCGAAGCAAAACCGAGCAGCATCGCGGAGATCAAAGTGGGCGATATGGTCCGCGCTCTCGGCGATAAGGGAGCTGACGGAACGACGCTCGCTGCCGAAGAGATCGTAAGCGGTGCGTTTCAAACTCGGGCCGGAAAAGTAAAGTCGATCGACGTCGCGAACAACCAGATCGTCGTGACTGACATGCAGACGAACAAAGATCTGACGATCGCCGTGATACCGTCGTCGGAGCTCAAAAAGTTTCCCGAGGAGATGGCGAACCGCATGGCCCAATTTCAAGGCGGCGGAGCTGGCGGATTTCGGCCTGCGGGCGGCGGTCAGGGAGCTCCGGCAGGCGGAGGCCAGCCGCAGGGCAACGGCGGTCAGGGACGGCCCGGCTTTGGCGGCGGCGCACGCGGCGGCGGCATTGACGATATGCTTGAGCGATTTCCGACGATCACGCCGGCCGATCTGAAGGTCGGCGATGTCATAGCCGTTTCGAGCACTAAAAATTCTGATCTCGATCGCATAACCGCGATCAAACTTCTTGCGGGTGTTGAACCATTCCTGCGTGCCGCACAGATGTCCGCCGCGCGTCAGGGCGGCTCGCAGCGGCAGCTCGATCTCAACATCCCGGGTCTCGATTCATTTGGAACGCCGTAGTTTGACGTCAAACTAATGTGCCCACGGGCAATTTACATTTTAGGCGACTTTTATCATGAATAATTTCAAATTTATCTTACTAGCCGGCATTTTATCGGCATTTATAACTGCAACGTCTTTTGCTCAATCGACCGGAAGCATTACCGGCGTGGTGACCGACCCTAACGGGGGCGTACTTCCCGGCGCAACCGTCACGACAGTTTCGGCTGAAGGAAAAACCAAGTCGGGAACGACAAACAGCGGCGGTGAATTTACGATCAGCGGCCTTCCGCCGGGGCTGTACGTTTTGCAGGTTGCTGCGGCGAACTTTGCTCCGTTTGCTCAGCCTGACGTGCAAGTGACGGCGGGAAAAAAGGCCGAGATAAAAGTTTCGCTAACCGTCCAGGACGTTACGGCGAATGTAAATGTGAACAGCGGGGAAGAGGTAAACACCGATCCCGACTCAAATAAGGACGCAACAGTCATCAAGGGCAAAGACCTCGAAGCTCTTCCGGACGACCCGGATGATCTGGAAGCGGCCCTTCAGGCCCTGGCCGGACCCGGAGCCGGGCCGAACGGTGGGCAGTTATATATCGATGGCTTTACCGGCGGAAACCTGCCGCCGAAGGAATCGATCCGTGAGATCCGGATAAACAGCAATCCTTTCTCGGCTGAATTCGACCGGCTGGGCTTCGGCCGCATCGAGATCTTTACCAAGCCAGGCTCCGACAAATTCCGCGGGTCAGCATTCTTTAATTTCAATGACGAAAGCCTAAACTCTCGCAATCCTTTTGCGATCAATCGTGCTCCGAGCCAGACGCGATTTTTCGGCGGCAACCTTTCCGGACCGATCGTCAAAGGAAAGGCTTCGTTCTTTCTCGATATAAACAAGCGAGATAACGATACGAACGCAGTGGTAAACGCGATAATACTCGATCAGAGTCTGAATCCGACGGGTATTAATCAGGAATTCCTGGTCCCCACTCGTCGGTTTTCGATCGCTCCGCGCGTCGACTATCAGATAAATCCTCAGAACACGCTGGTCGCGCGGTATGAATATTCAACTTCGTCGTTCAGTAACCAGGGAATAGGCGACACGTCACTGCCGTCTCGAGCTTACGCGACCGATACCGTCTCTCACGAGTTAAGACTCACTGAGACGATGGTGGTCAATCCAAAAACGGTCAATGAAACTCGATTCGGTTACGAATTCAACGATAGAACGCAGAATGGTGATAACTCTATTCCGACGATCAGTGTGCCGACGTTTTTCACGGGAGGCGGCGCTCAGATCGGGTCGAGCTTCAACAAGAACCGCAATTGGGAACTGTCGAACAATACGACGACCTCCCTTGGAAAGGCAGGGCAGCACGCGATCAAATTTGGTATCCGCCTGCGCGGTGTAACCATTGAGGATCAATCAGAGAATAACTTTGGCGGATCGTTCGCATTTACGAATTTGACCAATTACATCAATACTATTCAGGGCACGGACATTCCGACGCAGTTTAGTATCAACTCCGGTAACCCTCTGCAGTCGGTTTCTCAGGTTGATCTGGGCGCGTTCATGACCGATGACTGGAAGCTCAAACCGGGCCTGACGCTTAGCCTCGGCTTGCGGTATGAGAACCAAACAAATATTCACTCAAACATGAACTTTGCTCCGCGTTTTGCCATCGCGTGGTCGCCGGGAGCAACCGGAGCCAAGGCTCCAAAGACCGTGTTTCGCGCCGGTGCAGGTGTTTTTTACGACCGGTTTGGCGAAAACAATACATTGAATGTCGAGAGATTTAACGGTACAAATCAGTTAAATCTGATCGTTAATTCGCTCGACCCGGACCCTGTTCGACGAGCGATCGCCCTGCAGCTGCTCGCGCAGCCGGTCTTTACGGTCGATGGCGTGACCAATGTCCCGACCGCCGCTGAGATAGCGGCGTTACTCCCTGCGGCGAGCACCATACGAACTAAGGACCTGAATCTAACGGCGCCATACACGATCCAAGGTGCCTTTAGCGTTGAGCGGCAGTTGCCGTTTCGCACGACGCTTTCGGCCGCGTACATCGTTTCGCATTCGCTGCATCAGCTTCGGACCCGGAACATTAACGCACCGATCTGCCCGCTGCAGGTTGACTGCGACAATGCGCCCCGACCGGACCCTACCCAGGGAGCGATCTTCGAATACGAGACGAGCGGCATTTCCAATCAACAGCAATTGGTCCTCAATTTCCGGAGCCAGCTCTCTCAGAGGATATCGCTATTTGGAAATTACCGCTTGGGTTTCGCGAAGGGAAACGCTGACGGCGGATTTCCGGCGTACTCATACGATCTGACCGATGAGTACGGACGATCGTCGTTCGATATTCGAAACATGTTCACGATCAGCGGTAACCTAAGTCTCCCGTGGGGTGTCGCGTTGGCGCCGTTCGTCGTTGCTTCGTCAGGCCGTCCCTTTAACATCGTGACCGGCATCGATACTAATGGAGACACGCTCTCAACTGAGCGTCCAACCTTTGCGGCCCTGGGGGCCCGCTGTTCGCAACTGAATATTACGGCCTCGTGGTGTGATGTTGCGGGTCAAGATCCGAATACGATCATTCCGCGAAATTGGGGCGAAGGTCCGCCGGCATTGACGTTCAATCTCCGTTTATCCAAGAATTTCGGCTTTGGCGGTAAAGGCGAAACGGCCTCCGGCAATCAGGGCGGCGGAGGCGGAGGAAACCGCGGCGGTGGTGGTGGTGGCGGACGTGCGGGCGGCGAAGGTGGTCGCGGAGGCGCCGGAGCAGTCTTCGGCGGCGGCGGTCGCGGAGGATTTGGCGGATTCGGCGGCGGCGGCGGCGAACGTCGAAAGCCGTACAATCTTAACGTCGGGCTATACTTTACGAACCTCTTCAACAACGTCAATCTCGGAACGCCGGTAGGAAACATGGCATCTTTCCGATTTGGTCAATCCGTTTCGACGGCCAGCGCCTTTGGCGGATTTGGCGGCGGAGGCGGAGGAACGGCAAACAGACGCATTGAGCTGCAGATGCGGTTCTCGTGGTAGCGGCTGTAACCCGGCTCCGATCATAGACATCAGGAAAGACGAAGTGTTAAGCTTCGTCTTTCTTGTTTTATGCGTTCGTTAATACTTACAGTTTTTATTGCATCCTACTTCGTCGTTTCGACTGCGGCCCAATCCGGAGCCACGTTGGGAACTAGCTCAAAGCCCGCAACTTCGGCAACAGACAAAGCGACCCTCGATCTTGCGAACAAAGTCTACGCTGCTCATGGCGGCGAGAAATTTCGCGCGATGAAAACGCTCGTTGTTCGGGGCTCGGTCGACGTTAATTCGCCTTCATTGTTCAATCAGGCCATCGCCGGCGGGTTTTCGATGGCATTTGCGGGCGAGAAATACAGGGTCGAGCTATCGACGCCGGTCCAGTCTTTTAAGCAGGCGTTTGACGGTCAACAGACTTACACGAGCGCGCAGATAGGTTTCGCGTTGCCGCCGTTGAATCGGTTAGGAATGCCTCTGCTCCAGCGGCTGAGTAACGAAGGCTATGTTTTATCTAAGCTGCCTGCCGCGTCCAAGGGCAAGACCGGGTTTCGCATTACAGCGCCCGACGGTTTCTACACCGATTTTTATATCGACGACAAAACGAATCAGGTAAAGGGGTTTGAGTCACAGTATGACTTTAACGGGCGGTCTTTTACGACGTCGGTCGAGATCGACAAGTGTCGCGTTGTCGATGGAGTTGTCATTCCCGAGAAATATTCGCAGAGATTCGACCTTGGTCAGCTAGGCGTGATCTACGCCAATTTCAAATCAAAAGATATTTTAGTAAATACCGAATTGGCGGACGACGTGTTCACGTCGGTCAAGTGATCGAATGGCGAGTTAGTTTGTGGATAGGCGGGCCGCACTTTGAGCGGCTTTTGCGTGCCTAGACAGAGGCGACGGCCCCGAAACGGCTTGACTGCCACCAGTCGATCGTGTGGCGAAGACCGTCTTCGAGGTCGACGAGTTTTTCGTAACCCAGAATTTCGACAGCTCTACGGTTGTCGGCCTGCGAATGTTTTACGTCGCCTGCCCGCTCAGGCTGATGGTCGATGATGACATTGGGCTTATCTGCTATTCGCTTGATCGTTTCGAGTAGATCGAGCAGGGATATCCGATCGCCGTTCGCAACGTTGATGACCTCGCCAAATCCGCTTGTCGCGTTGGCGGCTTTGATATTTGCGTCGACGACATTCGCGACGTAGGTAAAGTCGCGCGTCTGTTCGCCGTCACCGTAGATGATGGGCGTCTTGCCGGAATAAACAGCATCGACAAATCGAGAGATCACACCCGAGTACATCGATGAAGGATTTTGCCTCGGGCCGAAGACGTTGAAATATCGGAGTGAAAATGTTTCGAGGCCGTAGACGTTATTGAAGACACTGCAGTAGTATTCGCCGACCAGCTTGGCCGCGGCGTAAGGCGAGAGGGGCTCGGGCAGCATCGTCTCGACTTTTGGCAGCGTCGGTTGATCGCCGTAGGCCGAGCTGGAGGCGGCGTAAATAAATCGCTTCACGCCGGCTTTTCGCGCACCGATAAGAAGCTTAAAAGTTCCGTTGACGCAGGCATCATGCGTTTCTTCCGGGTTGTCGACGGAGCGGGGTACGCTCGGAAGCGCCGCCTCATGAAAAACGAGCTCACAGCCCTCGACCGCGCGCGACAGAGCGCCATCGTTATTGAGGTCCCCTTCGACAAAATCAAAATCGCCCTCGATCTCGCCTAGATTCTCTTTGAACCCGGTTACAAGGTTATCGATGATCTTTACCTTCGCGCCCTGGCGGATCAGTTCATCGGCGAGATTTGAACCGATGAACCCGGCGCCGCCGGTTACGAGAACTCTAGGAGTGAAAGCCATAAGTAGATCAGATCCGCAGCGAACTATCGTCCCACGCCGACATACTCGAAACCCATCGCCCGCATGTCGTTCGGCTCGTAAATATTTCGAAGATCGGCGATCTTTGGAGTCTTTAACAGTTCTTTAACACGTTTCATATCGAGAGCACGAAATTGGTTCCACTCGGTAACAATGACGAGAGCGTCCGCTCCCCGGATCGCCTGATACTCATCACCCGCAAATTCAACTCCGCTGTCGAGGCAATGTCGCGCTTCCTCCATCGCGACCGGATCGTACGCACAGACCTTCGCTCCTCGTGCGGTCATCATTTTAATGACATCCACGGCCGGCGATTCGCGCATGTCGTCGGTCTCGGGTTTGAACGAAAGACCGAGAACGCCGATCTGTTTGCCGCTGAGATCGCCGACAAGCTTTTCGACCTTTGCGATCATCGCTTCGCGCTGTCGTTCGTTGGCGTCGATCACCGCGTCGACAATGCGGGTCTCAACGCCAAATTGATCGGCAACGGTCGTTAGGGCGCGTGTGTCCTTTGGGAAGCACGAACCGCCATAGCCCGGCCCCGGATGCAGGAATTTGCGGCCGATGCGGTTGTCCATTCCCATACCGCGAGCCACGTCGTGCACGTCACAGCCGATCGCGTCGCACAGATTTGCTATCTCGTTAATGAACGTGATCTTTGTCGCAAGGAACGCGTTCGCGGCATATTTGATCAACTCTGCCGCCTCGAGCGAGGTCACGACGATCGGTGTTTCGATCAAATAGAGCGGCCGATAGAGGTCCTTCATTATGGCGATCGCGTCCGGCTCATTGCTGCCGATCACGACGCGGTCCGGACGCATAAAGTCGTCGATCGCCGCTCCCTCGCGAAGAAACTCCGGATTAGACGCAACACCGAAATTTGCCTCGACCTTCAGATTTTCGCGAACAAAATTTCGCAGCCATTCGCCGGTTCCGATAGGCACCGTCGATTTTGTGACCAGTACCTTGTAGCCATTCATTGCCTCGGCGATATCCTTGGCGGCCTGCCGATAGAAGCTCATATCCGGCGAGCCGTCTTCCTTCGGCGGCGTGCCGACGGCAAGAAAAACGACCAGGGCCTCGCGAACTGCGGCTTTAATATCGGTTGTGAAATGAAGTCGTCCGGCCTTTGCGTTCTTGTCGACTATGGTGTCGAGGCCCGGCTCGTAAATTGGAATGACGCCACGATTAAGTTTTTCGATCTTGGTCTCGTCGACGTCGACGCACGTGACCTCGACGCCAAACTCAGCAAAGCACGCACCGGTAACAAGTCCGACATATCCGGTGCCGATAACGGCAATATGCATATCTGAATAAAAGATTTCCCTGGTAAGATATTCTGAATTAACAGCGGGTCGAAAGCAAAATTATGCGGGTCATATCTGCTAATATGACCCGCCATGAAATTTGATCTGTTGCTGACGATCGCGTCCCCGTTATCGGGTGGGACTGACGACGACAACACCACCACCGATTTCGGTATCATGCTTTCTGCCGAGCAGGATCCCGACACCGACAACACCCGCCGCGACCAATATCAGCCACCAAGGTGCCGCAAAAGCGAGCGGCGGAGCCGAATTCGGTCGGAGACATGGCTGGCAGCCCGTTTGCTCGAGGTTGCCCGCGGTTGCGGTCGAGCCGGCGACGATCTGCTTGTCGTTCGTTCCTTCACGCATGGTAACAACACCGGCGAGGCCGTCGACGTGCGTGTGCGAACACTCAACCTCTACCACAAACGAATCCGCCTGGCCTGCATCAGCGATGGCGACCGCGTCTTTTGATGTAATGGTAGCCGCGACGCCCGGAGCGGTAGAAACGCGAACCTTGCCGATCGAGACGATGCCGACAATGCTGGTGTCCGTAAATTGAAGATTAAGATTTGTACCGCCGAGAATTTCGATCCGGCCGGTTTTCCCGAGGCTGACCGTCGCGGTCGAGTCCGGACCGGTCACGATCGAGCTGCCGGACATAATTGTCGAATTTGAAATGGCTGCTTGACCATTCACAGTCACCTGTCCGGTAACTGTTATCTCCGCTGTCGATGTGCCGGGAGCTGCGAGGGCTACCATCGAATAAACGGTCCAAACGGCGACCAATGTACTTGCCGTGATGAGTTTTCGAATGCCTTTATTGCCGAGCATCTGATCAATTTCCTCCTATGTCAATCCTTTCAAGTTTTAAAGGCCTTTCAGAGTATCGAGTCCGGATCCACCAAAAGGCTATCAACGGCTTTGACCGAGCTATGTAGGCGTCCGACGATCAAACAAGTCACCTCAAAGTCAGTCGTGTCGCTGCAATCAAAATGCCGGCAGCAGCGCCGCCAAATGCGATGGCCCTATATCGCCGCTAACGGTCGTGTTGTCAAGTCTTTTCGCCTGGCCTTCAAAACCAAACCTTTCAATGTTTTACACGAATCAAGATTTGATGTCAATAAATTGCCTCGAAAGGTCAATAAATCAAAAACACAGTCCGATCCGACCGGCGAAATCGAGCCTAAAGCCAAGATTTGATAGATATTTATATCATAATTGATAATCGAAGGAAAGGTTTATCGAAAAAAAATCCTATAATGGCAGCATTAACCCGTTTGTTGGCTAGAGAGCCCAGGCCCGCCAGGCCGGATGTAAAAATGCCGGGCAGGTGCGGAATTGCTCAAGCCGTCAATTTTTGATTTAATTTCTCGGGCTTTACACGAACAAGGAGAACCGAAACCGATGAGGATCAGATCATATCTACTATTTGTGTGCGCCGTGGTCGCGATGGCTTGCGGCGGCAATCCGGCCGGCAATGGAGCAGCGAATTCCGGTGCCAAAAAACCCGTCGACCCGAACCGAAAGGTCAAGATCGGGTTCGCGATGGACACCGTCAAAGAGGAGCGATGGCAGCGCGACCACGATGCGTTTGAGGCGCATTGCAAAGAGATCAATGTCGAATGCGTCATCACCGTCGCTGACAACAAGGCTGACAAGCAGGCAAACGACGTTGATAATCTTCTCACGCAGGGAATAGATGCTTTGGTTATCGCTCCGCACGACGCCACACAGGCGGCCTCGATGGTCGATAAGGCGAAAGCACAGGGGATTCCGGTTATCAGCTACGATCGGTTGATAAACTCGGACAAGATCGATCTTTATATCTCTCACCAGGTCCCCGTGATCGGGAAAAAGATCGCAGAATACGCCCTTCAGCACGTTCCGACGGGAAATTACGTGATGGTTTACGGTTCGAGCAAAGATAACAACGCGAAGATTATGCAGAAGGCGGAGTTAGAGGTCCTCCAGCCGGCTATCGACAGCGGGAAGATCCACAAAGTTGCCGAGCAATTTATCGACGACTGGAGACCGGACTTGGCACTTAATTTCGCTGAAAATGCGCTGACCCGCAACAATGACAACGTCCAGGCGTTTGTCGTGTCGAACGATGGAATGGCCGGCGGAGTTATCTCTGCCCTCGGGCAACGCGGATTAGCCGGAAAAGTTCTTGTAACGGGACAGGATGCGGGTCTCGAAGCTCTTCAGAATATAGCTGAAGGCAAACAAACGATGACGGTCTACAAGCCGATCATCCCTCTGGCGAGTCAGGCCGTCGATGCAGCGGTAAAGCTCGCCCATGGCGAACCGTTAACTACAACACCATTTCACAATGACGCGATCAATAAAGACGTGCCGGCGATCCTGCTCGAGGTGACCGTTGTGGATAAATCAAACTTGATGGACACGGTAATAAAAGACGGTTACGCGAAGTACGAAGACGTATATAAGAATGTGCCGGAGGCCGACCGTCCGAAACGACCGTAAAACATAACGATGGGCGAACTTGTATTGGCCGCCGATCTTGGCGGTACAAATTTGCGGGTCGCTGCCGTCGATGGCGATGGTCAAGTTTTACATCACGTTCGCGAGCGCACGCCGCATGATCCCGACCCGATGACGATCGTTCACGCGATCGCCGATCTGGCGGAAAAGTGCCGATGTGAGGTCGCCGGCGGCGAGTCGATCAAAGCGATCGGCGTTGCGGTGCCGGCGGCAATGGACGTTTCCCAGGGGCTGGTGCATTACGCACCTAATTTGCCGATGCTGAACGGCATGCATATGGCGGCCGAACTCGAACGCGTCGTCGGGCTGCACGTCGTGCTTGAGAACGACGCAACTTCGGCTGCGATCGGAGAACACTGGCTCGGGGCGTCGCGCGATGCACAGGTCTCGATCTGCGTTACCCTCGGCACCGGCGTCGGAGGCGGGCTGATAATAAATGGCCAGCCACATCGCGGTCCTGATGGAACGGCGGGCGAGATCGGGCACATTTGCCTCGAGCCTGACGGGCATCCATGCGGATGCGGCAGTTGGGGGTGTCTGGAGCAATACGCCTCGGCCACGGCGGTCCAGAGACTTGCGAAGGAGGCGTTGGCGACGAGCACGACGTCGGTGTTGAAAGACTCGCCGGCCTTAACCGCGCAAGATGTTTATCAGGCGGCCGTCGCGGGCGATGAGGCCGCGATCTGCGTTTTTCGAAAGATGGGCAGTTATCTCGGCCTCGCGTTGGCCGGACTGATCAATACACTCAATCCGGAGACAATTGTCATCGGCGGAGGGATGTCAGCCGCCTGGGACGTTTTTATTGAATATACACGGGAGCAAATCTCCAAACGGGCGTTTCATGAGCCCGCAGTACGTGTTAAACTTGTGCGGGCCGAGCTCGGTGACGATGCAGGGATACTGGGTGTTGCGCGGCTCGCACTTTCATCGTAAGATTCAGGGATTTTGGGAAGTTAGATCGACCTTATTGCCATGGACGCATTTCATAAGGTGCTAGTCAAGATCTACGAGATCACCGGCGGGCGAGATTCGCAGGACGTGGACTTTGTAGAATTGCTCAGGGCAGAAGGATATTATCCGAGTCGCGAGAGCATAAAAGACCATCTGAGCAGCGAGGGCTGGATAACCGATTCGCCCCGGCCGGGTAGCGTTAGGATCACTCATTGGGGCTCAGCCGAGGCGAAGCGGACCGTTTCTACGCCGGAAAAGGCAGATCCGGGCATTGACCGTGTCACGTCCCGACTCGGCAATCTCGCGCGCGATTTTTCGATCGTGGTTGAAGAGTTCATTGCAAAACCGTCCACCAAAACACTGGAGCCCGTTCAGGAACGGCTCTCCGAGCTGGACGGTATCGTTAAGAAGGTAAAGTCAATGATCTGAGGCGGCCTTGCCATCCCTCTGCAAAATCGGGTAAAATAACAGTTTGGCACGATGCGTAGGTTACGTGTCTAGTGGGTTTCGCACCCACTTTTTATTTTGTTCGTGAGATGGCGGAATTACCGGGTACCCAGGAGCGAGCGGCCGCGATCGCAAAGCAGGTTACTGACGGAAACGGCTTCGAATTCGTCCATTGCCAGATCGCCGGTACGCGTCGCGAGCCCGTCGTTCGCGTCTTTATCGACAAGCCCGGCGGCGTGACCGTTGAAGACTGTGCGGTCGTTTCGAGAGAAATGGAGGCGATCCTTGACCGAGAGGATCTCATCCCAACCTCTTACGTGCTCGAGGTTTCGTCACCCGGGATCGAACGTGAACTGTTCACGATCGATGATTTCAAGAGATTTACGGGTAAAAGCGCCCGCGTGAAAACGGCCCGGCCGATAAACGGACAGCGAAATTTTACCGGAACTATCGTTGGCGCGAGCGACTCGAACATTGAGTTTGACGATCGCACCAACGGAAAGGTGGAGATACCTTTCGAGACTGTAGCCAAAGCGAATTTGATGGTCGATCTGCAGGCGGAATTCAAGAAGGCCTGAAAGGCAATTAGTTGTTATGACTTCGACAATTGGACAGAGTATCGAGATGTTGTGCAGCGAGCAGGGACTCGATCGCACGATGGTGATCGAGGCGATGAAGGATGCGGTGAAGGCCGCCGCGCGCAAGCATTTCAAGACGCAGGACAAAACCGGCGACAGCATTCAGGTCGAATGGAATTCCGAAGAGGGGGACGTTGAGGTCTCGGTCCAGAAGACCGTCGTCGAGGCAGTCGAAAACCCCTCAGCCGAACTTTCGCTCGAGGAGGCGCAGGAACTTGCCGGCGATGAGATCGAGCTTGGCGATATGCTTCTGATCCCGCTGCCGCGTGAAGAAATGGGCCGCATTGCGGCGCAAACCGCCAAACAGATCCTCGTCCAAAAGGTTCGCGAAGCCCTGCGTGAAAAGGTCTATGAGGAATACGTCGACCGCAAAGGCGAGCTGATAAACGGTACCGTCAAACGCTTTGAGCGCGGCGACATGATCATTGATGTCAGTACGCCTGCATTTCCAAACCTGGAGGCTATCGTCCCGCGAAAGGAACAGTCCCGCGGCGAAATGTGGAACCAGGGCGAGCGCATTCGCGTCGTTATTGCCGATGTTACGAAAGACCAAAAAGGCCAGCAGATCAGGGCATCGCGGTCGTCCGAAGAGCTTCTGAAACGTCTCTTTGAGATGGAAGTGCCGGAGATCTACGACGAGACCGTCGTTATCAAGTCGGCGGTTCGGGAACCCGGCGACCGGGCAAAGATCGCCGTATCGTCGAATGAAAAGGACGTCGACCCGGTGGGAGCCTGTGTCGGTATGAAAGGCTCTCGCGTGCAATCGATCATAAAGGAGCTTCGGGGCGAAAAGATCGACATTATCGAATGGTCGGATGAGCCTTCGGTGTTTGCGGCAAACGCTCTCTCGCCTGCAAAGGTATCGCAGGTCCGAATTACCGACATCAATAACCGGCAGATGGAAGTCATCGTCGGCGAAGACCAGCTTAGCCTGGCGATCGGCAAGAAGGGGCAGAATGTTCGGCTGGCGACTCGGCTCGTCGGCTGGGACATCAAGATCGTCAGCGAAGAGATCCTTAAGAAGGAGATCGCTCGCCAGATGGGCCGGATGATGGCGTCGGGCGAAGCGGTGCCGATCACCTCGCTCGAGGGTGTAACGACGATCCAGGCTGAGGCGCTCGAGACGAAAGGGATCACCGACGTTGAGAAGCTGGCCGCCTCGAGCGTCGACGACCTTGTTGACACACTCGACGTCAGTCTTGATGAGGCCGAGAAGATACTGGCCTCTGCGGCGGCGATCGTCGCCGCCAAGGAAGAGGAACAGGGCGGTCCGGCAAAAGGGTCGGCAGAAGCCGGCGCAGGAGATGGCGCCGAGGCACCGTCTCCCGGAACAGCTTCAGATACCGAGGCGGAGCCGACGCTTACTGAGGAAGTAGCGTCCGCCGACGCGGAGGATACGGAAACGCAGGACGGCGCGGTCGCTGAAGAGTCGACACCGGAAGTTTCTGAGGGCGAGGATGAAGCCGCGTCTCAGGAACCCGAAACGCCGCCTGAAGAGGAACGTTAGCTTGAGCATCGTTTTGGTCAAACGTTAAACGACCGCTAGTGGTTAATCTATGGCCGTTCGAAAGACAGTTCGAATTTATGACCTGGCAAAGGAGCTTAAGCAGGACACAAAGCGTGTCATGGAAGAGCTGCGCCGTGCCGGTGCCGATGTAAGTGTCGCATCGAATTCGGTTCCCCTCGAATTTGCCGACAAGCTTCGAAATAAATACCTTGCCAAGGCTGAGGCGCCCGCAAAACCGCGCGCTATCAAGGTCATCAAGGCCACAAAGAAGGAGGAAACTCCTGCCGAGGAGACTCCGATCGAACCTGCGGTCGAAGAAGTCATAGAGGTACGGGAAGCAGCACCCGCAGAGGAGCCGGCGAGACAGGACGAGGTCCCGACGCCGCCGGTCGAAACGCGCAAGACCAAGGTCCTCAGACCAAGGCCGGCACCGGTGGAAGAGCCGGAGGTCGTCGCGTTGGAAGACCGACAGGCTGCAGAATCACCGATCGAGGCGCCGTCACGGGTCGAAACCGAGATTCCCGAGTCGAGACCGACGCCGTCGGCGGTTGCGGAGGCCCCTGTCGGTCCGACAGGACGTACGATCAAGATCCTCCGTCCGACAAGCGAGGCTGTTCAAAAAGGTATCAAAGCGGGCGATGCGAGTATGGCGCCGCAGGGACCTCGCAAGACCGGTACGCTAAGCCAGGCAGGAGCCGGACGGCCGCAATTTCAGGGAACGCCTGGTGAGCGGACCGCGCCGCAGATGACCTACACCCCGCCCGCCGACAATCGCCGCCGGCCCGGCCGTTCGGGTGGACGCAAGACCCGCGACGATAAGGGCGCGAGATTTGCCGAGCGCGATCTCGATGTGCCGCGTCAGACGACCATCGAAGAGAGGGTCATGCAGCAGGTCGGGGCCGTAGATCAGTCACATCTAAAGTCGATAAGACTTACCGAAGGCGCAACGATACGCGAGTTTGCAGAGGCATTAGGCATCACGCCGCGCGACATCGTTCAGCTTTTGATCAAGCGCGGTGTCTTTGCCACATTGAACCAGCCTATAGGCGAAAAGATGGCTATCGAAATGGGCCATGATTTCGGCGTTGACCTAAGTTTCGTCCCGTTCGAGGAAATGGTGATCGAACAGGAGTTTGAGGAGCTGATCGCCGCTGATGCCGACGACGTTGAATTGCCTCGCGCACCGGTCGTCACGGTGATGGGACACGTCGACCATGGCAAAACGTCGCTTCTCGACGCGATTCGTCAGGCCAATGTTGCAGAAGGCGAAGCCGGCGGCATCACACAGCACATCGGAGCACACAGCGTTTTTGTGCCGAGTCCGGATGATCCCGACGAACAGCGTCGCGTTGTTTTTCTGGACACGCCCGGTCACGAGGCGTTTACGATGATGCGAGCTCGCGGGGCCAAGGCGACGGATATTGTGATCCTCGTTGTGGCTGCCGACGACGGTGTCATGCCTCAGACGATCGAGGCCGTTGAGCACTCAAAAGCCGCCGGCGTTCCGATGATCGTCGCTATCAACAAGATCGACAAACCTGACGCCAATCCTGACAAGGTGAAGCAGGGTCTGGCTAATCTCGGGCTCCAACCGGTCGATTGGGGCGGAGACGTCGAAATGGTCCCGGTTTCGGCCAAGAAGAAAGAGGGGCTGGACACGCTTCTTGAAACAGTCCTGCTCCAGGCCGACCTGCTTGAGCTAAAAGCAAGCCCGACTCGGCGTGCGTCGGGTGTCGTTCTCGAAGCAAAACTCGACAAAGGCCGAGGTGCCGTCGCAACGGCCCTTGTGCAACAGGGAACGCTGCGAACAGGCGACCCTTTCATTGTCGGACAATTCTACGGCAAGGTCCGGGCGATGTTTTCCGATCGCGGTGAGGCGGTCGGCGATGCGGCTCCGGCGACGCCGGTCGAGATCCTCGGTCTGCAGGGCGTTCCGCAGGCGGGCGACACCTTTCAGGTGGTAGCCGATGTCGAGCGCGCCCAGGACATAGCAAATCAACGTCAGATGCTCGCCCGGCAGGCAGCCATCATCAAGACCTCGAAACGCGGCATCGAGTCGCTCGGTCAGGCCGAGGTCAAAGAACTTCTGGTCATTCTTAAGGCCGACGTTCAAGGCTCGGTCGAGGTGCTTCGAGCAACTCTGGAAAAACTCTCGACAGATAAGGTGAAGGTCAAAGTCATCCGTGCGGGCGTCGGAGCTATCGCTGAGTCGGATGTGCTGCTGGCTTCCGCAACACAGGCGGATGATCTTTCGACCGCTGTCGTTATCATCGGCTTCAATGTGCGGCCTGAGGCTCGCGCCTCCGAAACCGCGAAGCACGAGGATGTCGATATTCGACTGCACTCGATCATTTACAAGGTTGAGGAAGAGATCAAGGCGGCAATGATCGGTATGCTCGACGCGATCGAAAAGGAAGTGATCCTCGGAAAGGCGCGAGTACAAGAGATATTCAAAGTTTCAAGGATCGGCACCATCGCCGGCTGTCGCGTCACCGACGGGCTCATTCGTCGCCAGGCCAAGGCGCGGCTTATTCGCGATGGCGTCGTGATCTGGAATGGCGATATAGCCTCGCTCAAGCGATTCAAGGAAGATGCGAGCGAGGTCCGCCTGGGATTTGAGTGCGGTATCAGTCTTGTCAATTTTAACGACATCAAAGTCGAAGACGAGATCGAGGCGTTCGTGATCGAAAAGATCGCCGCAACCGAATTATGAGTGGGCGGTTGGCAGTAGGCGGTTGGCAGGTATAAAACAACCGCAAACTGCCAATTGCCAACTGCCAACTGAATTATGCATCGGCCGGGACGTCTTGCGGAGGCGTTAAAAGAAGAG
>Ga0207707_10002324_pt1 | contig 17118 bp, 11 predicted proteins | sample KBSC83BmetaG_FD_184336 | JGI IMG/M metagenome (GOLD analysis project Ga0207707, IMG submission 184336) | Corn rhizosphere microbial communities from Kellogg Biological Station, Michigan, USA - KBS C8-3B metaG (SPAdes) (version 2) | ecosystem: Host-associated > Plants > Roots > Rhizosphere ...
CCCACGCGGCCCGCATGATGCTGGCGGCCACCAACCTGGCAAACATAGGAGATTTCAAGAGTGTTCTTTTCTGAATCGAGATATCTCAAGGTGAAGGAGTACACAGTGACAGACTCCAAAGGGCGTCACGTGACGGTCAAGCGCACGCGCGAGGCACTTAATTTGACTGGCAGCTTCCAGTACACCGTGAAAGAGGGGGACCGTCTCGATTTGCTGGCGCAGAAGTTTTACTACAGCCCCAGAAAGTGGTGGCTCATTTGCGATGCGAATCCGGGGTTGATGTATCCGGATGATCTGCTCACTCCGGGGCAGATCCTGACCATTCCACCGAACCAGGGATAGACAGAATAGAGATGCCATCCACACCAGACAGGCTGTTTTCAGCGGCGATCAAGATTAATGGGCAGGAAAAGCCTGATCTCTATAGCTGCGCGGAAACGATCCGCGTGACCGAAGACACGCAACAGGGTTCTTCGTTCAACCTGGAGGTCTCGTTGTGCCGGAACGACGACGGAAGCTGGCCGCATCTCGATGACGATGAGATGACCGCGTGGAACCGCGTAACGGTCACGGTCACCGTGGGCACACAGACCGACACCATCATGGATGGTTACATCTCTGATATCCACATTCAGACACTCGAACAGACAGCCCAGTTGAAAGCTACGTTCACAGGTGTGGATGCCTCTTATGTCATGAACCTGGAACCGCATTGCCACGTCTGGAATGATGGCAAAACGTATGAAGACATTGCCCAGGCCATCATCACCGGCGCTCCTTACAACTTGGAGGCGGTGCTCCCGGATTCGCCTGCGAGCACCAGCTCTCCTCCGCCTAGTGTGACGCAGCGGGGTACTGACCTTCAATTCCTGCGTGAGCTGGCGCGCCGGCGCGGCTACGAGTTTTACGTGCTGGGCGGCAGCGCATATTTCCGTCCGCCGGTTTTGAATGGCACTCCGCAAAAGCAGATTGCCGTGAATTTCGGCGACCGAACTAACTGCGAGAACGCGCAAATCTACGTTGACGGCACTGCGCCCACACAGGTGGTGGGCGCTCGTGTTGACCGCGAAACCGGTGAGACGGTCACAGGACGCGCAACTTCTGAGGACACGGCGCTGCCGGCCCTGGGCACCACCGACCTGAGCTCTCAGCGCGGCTATGGAGTGCCTCCCACGACGGTGGTGCTGCGAGGCACGCCTGCTGGAAATCAGACCGACCTTACGGCGTATGTGCAGGGTGTGATGCGCAACCGGACATTCTGGGTCAAGGTGACGGGCACGCTGAACGCAATGCGCTATGGCGCGATCCTCAGACCTCGCAAGCTGGTTTCAATCGTGGGTGTAGGCGACCGCTACAACGGAAATTTCTATGTGCGCAAGGTGGTGCACACGCTGACCTCGCGAACTTATCGCATGGAATTTGAGGCAGTCAAGAACCGGCTGGGCGAAGTCGCACCCACTGATGTCTCTAGTTTGGAAGATCCCAGCAGCACCGGCGCACCGCTGGCTGCCGGCACAGGCGCGGACACGGATACCGTAAGCGTGCGTGACAGCGGCGCACAGGTAGCACCCGCATAGATTCAGGAGAATGAGCGAATGGCCACAGCACAAGGTTCAGTCTCACGCCTCATGAGCCAAATGGACCGCCAATACTTCGGTAAATACCGGGGCACGGTTGAAGACAATCAGGACCCGCTTAAGCTCGGACGGCTGAAGCTCCGTATTCCCAGCCTTCTGATCGACGACCCGGATTCACCCGAGAAAGATGAAGGGGTAACTGACTGGGCGTGGCCATGTGTTCCCTCCGGAGGAGCCGGCGAACAAGGCTTCTTCTTCATTCCTGAGCCGCAGTCGCATGTATGGGTGGAATTCGAGGAAGGCAACATCGATCACCCAATCTGGGTGGGAACGTTTTGGGCCAATCCCGGCGGAACCCCGCAAACGCCTACAGAAGCCCAGGACATGAGCGGAACGAAGAATGACAAAGAACCCAAGCGTCGCGTGCTCAAGACCAGCAGCGGGCACTTTCTGGAGTTCTGTGACATCGATGGCAAGGAAAGCATCACGCTTCAGCACCAGGGCGGCGCCGTGATTGATATGGATGAAAAAGGAAGTATCACCATTGTGAACAAGAACGGGTCCTACCTCTACCTCAATGCCGACGCCGGAGAGGCCAGCCTGGTGGATGAAAAAGGCAACAACATCTCGATGACGAGCAACGGCGTCACCGTCACGAGCAAAGACAGCTCCGTGGTTGACCTGAGCAAAGATGCGGTACAGGTGATCGCGAAGAACGTTCACATCCGCAGCCAGACGGTATCGCTCGGAGAAGGAGCGCTCGAACCAGTAATTCTGGGCAAGACCTTTGCAGCGCTGTTCGATGCACACATACACCCTACGACTGCTCCAGGGGCACCGACGGGACCTCCCATACCGGTGCCAATGCCGCTTTCCGCCCCTATGAATCCGGCGATCTCGCAATGCGTGAAGGTGAAGTAAATGAGTGTGTGCAAGTTACCATCGCTGCCGCTGCCGCAACTGGTGATACCCATTCCAATACCGCCGTTGCCGTCGCTGCCTTCGCTGCCGCAGCTGCCGGCCCTGCCGGAACTCGACATTAACTTGCCATCGCTGCCCCTGCCGCAGTTGGTGATTCCGATTCCCATTCCACCATTGCCGTCGTTGCCTTCACTGCCGCAATTGCCGGCACTGCCGCAGCTCAATGTGACGCTGCCATCACTGCCATTGCCGCAACTGGTGATTCCGCTTCCGATACCGCCATTGCCATCACTGCCTTCCTTGCCGCAATTGCCGGCATTGCCCTCACTGCCGGGGTGTCCGTAATGATGTCACCGGGAAGCATCGATGGAAACAACAACTGGGTCGAGTCCACCAGCCTGGCCCGCGCCATTGAAGATGCCATGGTGAGGGCAGGAGTAATCAAGCTGGATAAAGAAAGCAAGTCGACCACCCATGACCGGCGCAACAGCTTCGTGGCGATCGCCACCGGTCTGATCAATTACCTGCAGGCCAACCTGGAAATCCATATTGGCGCAGGGACACTCGGCGCGGCAACCGGGAACAACGTCCCGGCGGCGGCCGTGACTCTAACGCAGGCGGTGAAGTAGCAATGGACAGCGCATATCTCGATTTTCCGTTTGGATTTGCCAGCGACGGCTCAGTGGCACAGGTGGATGAAGACCACCACCTCCGCGAGCGGCTCATGCAGATTCTCTTCACCTCACCGGGTGAGCGGGTGATGTTGCCTGATTTCGGATGCGGCGCACGTGATCTGATCTTTGCGGGAAACAACCCGGTGCTTGCAGCCGCGACGGAATTCAAGGTGGCGCGGGCGCTGCAAACCTACATGGGCGACCAGGTGCTCATCAACGGAGTCGATGTAACCAACGACGAAGAAAAACTGATGATCACCATCGAGTACACCAAAACCAGGGACGCACAGCAGCGCCAGGCAGTGTTCGAGTTCCTGCCGTCGGAGGTGCTGGGTGGCGCCTAATCTCACCTTCAACAGCAAATCGGGATGCGAGCTCGTGGATTGCAGGCCGCCGGCTCCGGCTGTAGCTGCGGAGGTCATTCCCCAGCTTCCGCAAAATATAGACTATCTCGCCAAAGACTATGACAGCTTCTTGCGCGGCATGTTGGACATGTTGCCCACCCGCATTCCCGGATGGACGACCCGTACAGAGGCTGACCTCGGAATGGCGCTGCTTGAATTGTTCGCATACATTGGCGACCAACTGAGCTATTACCAGGACCGTGTGGCAGCTGAAGGCTTCCTGCGTACTGCCTCGCAATACGAATCTGTGCGCCGTCTCCTGAGCCTTATCGACTATTCTCTCTCGCCAGGCACCGCGGCGAAAGCTCTGGTGGCAATCACCACCACGGCAGCCCGCGCCGTCAACAAGGGTTTTGCGGTCACTACCAAGGGCACAGACAAACAGCCCTCAATAATTTTCGAAGCCATTGAAGACCGGGTTGTGTATCCCAACCTGAACGTTGTGCTGCTGCACTCCAGCGTAACAGCCGGCAGCTCTCTGGCCGTATTTGAAGGCGAGCTGGATCTCTTCCTGACATCGGGTGTGTGGGTCTGGTTCCAGTCTGGTTCGGACGGCGAATGGGCGCAAATTGCAGACCCAATCAGCGTGGACCACTTGCTGCACACCACAACGGTGAATTTCAGTGCTCCACTGATGAACGACTATGACAAGGCCACTACACAGATTAACGGTAATGGCCTCATGACCAGCCACGGAGAAAGCCACACCCAGATTGACACTGGCAGCGGTGATCCCGGCCAGCGGGTGGCTCTCAACTTCGCCCCACTGACCTATGTGGAAGATGGTGCCGGAGTGGCCCAGACCACATTGCGCGTGACTGTCGCAGGAAAACAATGGCAACAGGCCGAGGATTTCATCAACAGCGACCCCACTGATTTTCATTACACGATCGCGCGCGACAACCAGGGCTACATCACGGTGCAGTTCGGAAACGGGGCGCAGGGACGCAAGCCTGACGCCGGAGCTGCCATCGAAATTGACTACCGCAGCGGCACCGGCATGCAAGGCATGATTGCTCCCGGCTCACTCACACAATTCCAGGACCTCGACCAGCTCATGACGGCAGTGGTAAATCCGCAGGCCAGCTTTGGTGGCACTGATCCGGCGGATATTGCTGAAGCCAAGCTGATCGGCCCGCGCACGCTGCACACGCAGAACCGCGCGGTCACCTCCCAGGACTACGCCGATGCTCTGCTGCAGGGTGTTGCCTGGAATAAAACCATGGTCACGCCTTTACATGCCAAAGCGCAATTTGTCTGGACCGGAAGCTGGAACACCGTGGTGGTAAGCGTAGATTTCCAGGACCGTCAGTCGCTGGCAAGCGTGCCCTTCCGACGGCAGGCACTGGAAGCCGCTCTCAACCGGAAGCGCCTTGCCGGGTATGACGTGCAGGTGGAGGACGCCCGTTATGCGCCGATGAATATTGAGCTGATCGTTCATGTAAAGCCCGAGTATTTCATCCGCCAGGTACGCACACAGGTGGAGCTCGCGATCGGCCCTCTGGGATTTTTCGCTCCGGCGCGGTTCGACTTCGGCCAGTCCGTGCGCCTCAGTGACCTGTATGCCGTAGTGCTCAAGGTGGAAGGCGTCCGCTACATAACTCCGAAGCGGTTTAAGCGTCTGGGCGACCGTTATCCCGATCATGCCAGGGACGGTGTCATCGAAGTGGGACCGTTGGAAATTGCGCGTTGTGATAACGATCCCGCACATCCGGGAGACGGCATCATCCTTCTGCAGATGTGCGGCGGGAAGGAGGGCTAATGCTCGATCTATCCAGCATCGAAAAACACGACGCCGAAGCGGTAAGTGCTGAAAATCCCGCCTATCAAAGCGCGATTGTCTATCGTGCAGATGATTACAGCAGCTTGCGTTACAAGCTGGTGCGTCATCTCGCGGAAGCATTCCCAAAGTGGAATGCCATGCTGTCGTCCAGGAAGGGCAAGCAGGATTTTGGTGTCGCGTTCATCGAACTGTTCTCCTACATGGCGGATGTGCTGGGCTTCTACCAGGATTGCCGGGCCAATGAGGCTTTTCTGCGCACCGCCAGTTTACGGGGTTCTTTGATTGATTTGTGCACGCTCATCGATTACCACATCCCGCCAGGCGCGAGCGCCAGCGCTCTGCAGGCGTTCCTATGCAAGCCAAATCAGTCCGGGACGATTCCCGCGGGATTCAAGATCAAGACCAGGCCGGCGCCCGGGGCAAAGACCCTGACGTTCGAAACCACACAAGATCTTGACGTGAGCTCTGCGCTCAACCAGTTGTTCCTTTATGGCTTCAACCGATCGGAGCGGCATCTGAGCGAACCGGGCACGCCGGCAGAATCATCGGTCCTGCTCGATCAAGCATATTCGGGGTTGAAAGCGGGACAGTTTGCGGTGCTAACTGCTCCCGGCAAGACCGCGCGGCCGCTGCAATTGCTGGCGGTTGAGGACGAGAGTGGCAAACGCCGGGTGCGCTGGAAGCCGGGCGACCTTCCCAACAACCTGAACCTTCCGGTGGCTGATCTGGTGATCCATGGCAAGCCGAAGCAAAGCATGAAGCCAGCCAATGCGGTGCGGGCAGGTGAGATCACTGCGGGGGAAACCTCTGTTGAGGTGGAAGACGCTTCGATCTTCAAAAACACCTGGTATTTCATTTTTGAATTCCACAATCCGGTGGTTTTCGTCTCGGATGGCGTCAAACAGCCCGCGCGGCTGGTTGGAAAAACCGGCCATGAAATCGTCTGGGCTCCCGGCTTTAACATCTCTCTACAGCGCGCATCCACTTCCGTGTATGCTTCGGAATTCGGGGACGTTTGCGATGCCATTGCTCCGGGCGACAGCAGCTTGCAGGCCTGGTCTGGCAATTTGACGGCAGGCACGTGGATTATCCTATTCGATCTTGCGAACGTCGCACTGGCCCGAATCTCCTTCTTTAACGGCACCAACTACTACCTGGCTGAACCCGTTCAGCAGGCGTTCCCGGATGGCGCGCTGATCTTCAGCGTCGACCTGCCTCATGGCAACAGCAATGGAGACCATTTCACGACAGTGAGGCCTATTCGTCTTTCACCTGCAACGCAGGAGTTTACGTTTGACAAGACGTATGAGGGATTGGCGCCCGGCCAGATCGTGGTCATCAGTGATGGTGAATTCACTGCTGTAAACAAGCTGAAGGAAGTTGAGATAGATACACAACAGCGGACGAAAGTAACGCTTGTGACCCCAGTGGTTCATCCATTGAAGCTCGCCGACACGCTTGTGTACGGCCCATTTGAGTTAAGCATGCATGTAGATAGATACAACCAGTCCACGGCTACCCTGGCTGCTGGCGTTTCCAGCATAGTGCTTGATGGCCAGATAAAAGGCCTAACGCCAGGACGAAGGCTGGTTCTTCAGAATGGCGCTCTGAGTGAAGGAGTGCGTATTTCCAGCGCGGTACTCGGGACATCTTCCACGGAAATAGATCTGGAAGAGCCGCTGCAGAACAGCTTTGCGCTGGCCGCAACCACGGTGCTGGGCAACGTTGTGGAAGTGACCCATGGCTCTTCAGTGGTGGAAAGTCCACTGGGAAGTGGCGACCAATCAAAAGCCAACCAGACCTTCACTCTGCACCAGAACCCGACAACTTACGTTCACGACCCACAAGGCACTCGTGGAATCACAAATACGCTGCAAGTCTTTGTTGGCGACGAACAATGGAGGGAAGTAGAAAGCCTGGCTGAAAGCGGTCCGGATGACCACCATTACATGGTGGAAATTGATGAAGACCAGAAGATGTCATTCAGCGGCGGCGATGGCCGCCACGGAGCCGCATTCCCAAGCGGTGTTAACAACATCGGGGTTCGCTATCGCACGGGTCTTGGCGCAGGCGGAAATGTGGCTGCCGGTTCCATCTCGGTGGTTGCCGCATCATTAAAAAAAAAACAGTCCAGCAACAATCCCGTTGCTGCGAATGGAGGCGCCGATCCTGAAGACGCAAACACCGCCAAGCGGCTGGCTCCGGTTGCGGTGCGTACGCTCGATCGCGCAGTCACGGTGCAGGACTTTCAGGAACTTGCACTCTCCTATCCAGGAATCGATAAAGCTAATGCCCGGCGCATAAGAAAAGACGGGCGGCCGGTGATTGATCTGGTTGTAGCCACTACGAACGGCCTGCCATTGAATTCTGTTCTGCGCGATTCACTGGTGGCATTCCTTCAGGATCGCTCCACACCAGACAACCTGGTGCTCGTGCGCGACTACAATCCAGTTCCGATTCGTCTTGCAATCGAAGTCCACATCCTGCCGAACTTCCTGCGGGTTGAAACCGGAGTGCGCGTGCAAAAGGCGCTGAGTATGGCTCTGGCTGATGACGGAGGCATGGCTTATTTCAATTTCGACCGGCGTGATTTAGGGGAAGACCTCTATCTCAGCGATGTTTATGCGCTGGTGGAAGCAGTTGAAGGCGTGGATTTCCTCATCGTGAAGGAATTCAGAAGGGAATCAGAACCAGCCGGGCAGGTCAATGATGTGGTTTCCATGCCTTCTGATGGCGTGGCGACTGGCGGCGACGGAACGGATGCGACCGTGGGCATCCTGAGCATGACGCTGGTGGGAGGAATTGCGTGAACGATCTGACCCAGCTCGAAGCCAAATACCAGGACCTGCTCTATCAACTCCTCCCGCAGGTTTACCGCAGTCAGGACAGCCTTGGCGAATTGCAAGACTTTGTTGCGTTGTTTGGTCATGAACTGGCACGGCTGCGGGCGAACATGGACCAGTTGCAACGTGATTTCTACATCGATAGCTGCCAGGAATGGGTCATTCCCTATATCGGTGATCTGGTCGGCACAACCGTGCTGTTCAACCAGGGTGCTCGCAACCGTGCGGACGTAAAAAATACCATCCGTTGGCGACGCGAGAAAGGAACTCTCGCCGGACTTGAAGATATTGCCGCACAGATTACAGAGTGGGGTGCGCTGGCGGCGGAAATGTTCCAGGAGCTGATCTGGAGCCAGAACCTCAACCATGTTCGATCACGCGCGCTATGGACTGTAAACCTGAGCGATCCAGTAGCCATGGCGAAATTCGATACCCCCATGGATGACTCCTGCCGCACTGTCGACTTCCGCCCGGTGCGCGGCATAACCGGCGCTTACCAGATTTCGAATGTAGGTTTCTGGCTGTGGACCTTGCCTTCCAATCCAGTGACTGGAGTTGATCCGCAGAAAGAAGACAGCCAGCGCTACTATTTTTCGCCGCTCAAGCGCAACCAGGTCCTCTACGCGGGCGGCGACAAACCCGATTGCACCACTCCCACCAGCGATGCTGATATCTGCCTGCTTCACGCTGACCACCTGCCGATTCGCGGGCGTGACTTCAGTGATCACACGGAGCAATACTGGGGAGCCAACGCAGGATTCGGCATATATGAAGATGGGATCCTGCTGTGTGAACCGGCCACGGCGGCGAGCGGCGCTGCGCTTGAGCCGGCCATTGATTTTGCTGAACTGGCCAGCGCGGGGGGCCTTCTGGTGGCTGATGCGGGCCTGTTTGCTGCCAAGCAATTCCGCATCAGCGCCATGCGGCTTCGGCAACTCACCGTCACCCGGACTGACGCTCATGGCAATCCGTATCAGGATCCTGTACCCATCGTTCCCGTAGGGCCGTTCGCGAACAATTATCAGATAGGACCAAACCAGGCGAGCGTCGACAGCACGGCAATGGCGTTCACCAAGGGAACGCCGTTCGACCCAACCCTGCCGGAACTTGATCAGATTTTCCTGGTTTTGCGCATCGAGACACTGGGCGCGGATCCGAACTTTCCGGAATGCGAGCTCATCCTGCGCAACTCTACGGGAGAATCCCTGCTTGTCTTCCTACCTGCAATCCCCGGGCTGGCTGCGGGCCAGATGCACTTCTACGTTGCCGTGGATGGCAGTGTCTACTATGCGCGAAGCACGCACGATGCCGGAGATATAAACCTGAATCCCAACTCGGCCTTACTGGGCGCATTTCTGCCCCGTCATTTGGCGCGGGCAGCTTCGGTGCAGGTGCATCCGCGGCCGGGCATACGTCCGCTGTCGCATCGCAAAGTCGTTTACCGGCAGCTCTGCTGCTGGGACCACGCGCTGCAAAAACCCCTGAATGCCGGCGAGGTCGCCGTTGATCCGCAGCGAGGACGGTTTGTCTTCCCGCCCGGTGAAGAGCCCAAAGGACGTGTCACCGTGTCTTACCGTTACGCGCTCACCGGCCAAGTGGGAGCGGGACCGTATTTTCGCGATCCCCTGCCCCCGGTGACCATAACGGTTTCCCAGACCAATGATGCAGCGTTCCGCAAAATTCAAGATGCACTCAATGCGGCGCCGACCAACGTGCCTGTAGTCATCGAAATTCAGGACAGCCACACCTACAACGAAGCCCTCACGGTAAAAAACAACTTCCCATTCGGGTTGGTCATACAGGCCGCCTCTCTGGAGACGCCGGTGATCTCATCGCCCGGAGGCGATGCTCTCACGGTGAGCAACCTGGTCCAGGGCACCAGTCTGACCGTTGACGGCCTCACGATTGCCGGCGGCAAGGTGACTGTACTTGGAGATGTACCGGTCATAAAGCTGCGTTTTTGCTCGCTGGATCCTGCAACGTCGGGAATTGATTACGAGCCAAAGAATGCCGGGGCGACCTTTACCTTGAACAACGTGATCACCGGGCCTATCAAGACCTCTGCCAATGTCGGCAGCGCCAATATCAATGACACGGCCGTGCAAAACACTGTTGCGGGCCTCACGCTCGACATGGCGAGCACAGCAGTGTCATTGGAGCACGTAACTGTGGTTGGCGGAATCAAGGCGCCGGTATTGATGGCTTCCAACAGCATTCTGTTTGGGACGGTAACGCTTGGCGCCCCGGACCAGAGTTGCTTCCGGTACAGCCGTTATCCGAAAGAGCTGTCTGGAATCAAGCCGTTCCGCTGCAGCACCGCATTTCCAATATTTTGTTCGTTTCAATTCGGACATCCTGCCTATCTGGGTCTCAGCGCCAACACGCCCGGCGAGATACGCACAGGCGGCGAAGAAGGCGGCGAGATGGGCGTGTGGTACGCCGCCGGTGTTCCCTGGCGTGAGCAGAATCTGCTATTGAAAGTGGGCGAATACCTGCCGGTCGGTCTCACACCCGTTCCGATGCGGGCGTTCCCGCGAACCCCATTTGTCGGAGTGAAAGGGATATGAAGACGGAAATATCGAAACTACCGCTGAAAGAATGGAAACATTCCCTGGGAGTGTTTCTGCAAATGGGACGTGTGCAGCTCGATTCTGACTGGAACGAGCAGGCGGAGCTCTCGCTGCGGCTATTACAACGGCAGACGAATGATGTGGTGCGCACAGGCAGCCCAAACCACGGCTTCCTTGTAGATGATCGCATCCTTTTTGATGCCATGGACGACATCCATCGCTGGTCGGTGGAGAAGAAGAATGCCGGCGATCCAGATCCCAGCATCCATGTTGATTATTTCGACTTCAAGACCGGCACCGGCAGCTTGAGTGTAAGCGGGGCCAGCGCAATTGTGCACACGCCTTCCAAGGCCCGCGACCTGTCACAGTGGAAAGAAGTCGTTTTTGCCGCAAAAGGCTCGTTCGCCGATAACGAGTGCACCTTCTTCCTCGGCCAGGGCGCGAACCGCGGGCTGCTCACCACTACCAAAGATCCGGGAGATATAGATGGATGGCGCATCTTCCGCGCTGACCCGGCCACCGCCGCTCCCGCGGTTGACCTGAAACAAATTGACTCTCTTGGTTTTGTAACCGAGCCGGCCAAGAGCTACCAGATCGATTACATCAAGATCGACAGTCCAATCCGGCAAGTGCTGGTGAATATCACGTCACCAACTACATTCAGTACAACGGTGAATCCGGGCGACACCGCCCAGGTGAGCATTAACGATTCTGATCGCTTCGGACACAGCCTGGTCCTGCAGGTGAACAAAGTTACGGCCGTAAGCTACACGCTGCCGGCGGTGAAGGACCTGAGCCACACGCGCAGAATCATTGTGTCGGTTGGAAAAACCGCTGCTCCGGCGCCTTCGTTCAATGTCACCCTTACTGACGCAAATAATCAGTCCGTGGTCCTTGCCGGCGGGGTAAACGCGGACAGTGGCTCGTGGCGCACCACCACGTTTCCAGTCACGATGGGCGGGCCTTTTGACAAAACCAAGTTAAAGTCCATTCAGTGGGGAGGCTTGGCCTCCGGCGTCGAATACCACATTGCACCGGTGCTGATTGAATCTGATCTCGAAAACAACCTAGTGATCATGGGCGGTGACGGTACCGCGGGAGGCGCCGGACGTTTTTATGGCGATGGACTGGCCGCCATCAAGGAGAGCCACGAGACTTATTTCTCGCAAATAGACCTGCCTGAGGCGGCTGCCGTGGCCTTTACGTCTCCGGCCGCAGGCAATAAGAGGATGGATCTCGCGTATCTGGACCTGTGGGAGCGGCCCATCACATATATAGAGGATCCGGATATCAGGGAAATCGCCCTGGAAGGTCCCGATACCTGCACCCGGACACGCCTGATTGCGCAGGTCAGACTGTTAAAAGGCACTGAGGTGGCGGCAGGTGATCCCAATCCCGCCCCCGTCCCAACAGCAGACTTTGGCAACCTGCCTCAGTTTGGCAAGGGCGTGCTGACCACCAAAGACAAAGCGGATGCCGTTGTCGATCCCTGTGCCGATCCCTGCGAACCCAGCATTTCAGGAACATTTCTGGGTGAGGAAAACCGGCTATTCCGGGTTGAAATTCACCAGTTTGGGGGAATTGGGGCGAGCGGCGATCCCAACACCGCCATTTTCAAATGGTCACGTGAAAACGGAGCCGTGGCAAGTGCGCTGACCGTGGACGCCGCCGGCGGCGACTTCTCGGTCATCGTGGAGAAGCCAGAGCGTTATCAGGTGGGAGACCTGATCGAAATCTCCAATGATCTGGCTGACCTGGTTACCGGGGCTTATGAAGATACAGCGACACACCGGCGCCATGACCGTGGCGAGATGCGCAAGATCTCATCCATCAGCCTGCCTGACCGACGTATTTCCTGGCAGGATAGTCTCTCTCCCGAGCCGCAGTTCCATGCGCCACTGGTGCGGCCGCAGCTACTTGCGTATCACGCAAATATCCGCCGGTGGGATGGTCTGCTGGCAGCGACCGCAGGCGACATTGTTCTTGCGGATGGCGTGGTGATTGAGTTTGGCGGTTCTGACATGCTGCCCGGCGACTATTGGGTGTTTGCCACTCGCGTCCTTGACCGCAGCGTGGAAAGGTTGATTGAGCAGCCACCGCATGGCATTCTGCACCGCTACTTCCCACTGGCCCAGATTTCCCGCAACATGGGAGGGGTAAACCAGATTGTCACTGTCAGTGACGTGCGCCCGCATTTTGACGCGCTCACCACGCTGAAGGCGACGGACATTGCCTATGATCCGGGCCAATGCGCCGCAACCGATCCGACTTGGGCGGGCGTTTCCAACGTGCAGCAGGCTCTGGATGCTCTCTGCACCGCTGATCTGGGCAACAGCATTGCCGACCACAACAAGCATCTGCACGGATCAGGAGTTGTGTGCGGACTACAGGTGCACTGCAATCCCGACCGCAATCTCGTCACCGTGGAAACCGGGTATGCCCTCGATTGCGAAGGGCACATCATCCGGGTCACGTCGCCCATCTTCTACGAACTGATCAAGGAAGCGAACGCGCTAAACGCTATCGACAACGCCGGAGATGGCGAAGTCTGGCTGAGCATGACGAGCGGCGCCAACGAAGCCGCCATCCTGCATCTTGAGGAGGCCATCACCCAGACGTTCTGGCAGAAAGTCCTTGAAGGCACGCTGCTGGAAGATTTCTACAAGGATTGTATTCAGAACCTTGTCACCTTCTTCAAGAACACATTCCTGCCGTTTCCTTCCACAGCTATTCCCGTCACTGATCAGGAAAAGCTCATCATCAGCCTGATCAATCTCTTCTGGCAGTTGCTGCAGCCGCTGAGTGGGCAGTATGTATTTATCTCCCCGGCTGAACACAGTCAGTTGCAGAAGTTTTACCAGCAGTTGCATGATCTGCTGGCCAGCAAGACATTCTGCGCCATGTTCGACACACTGACGCAATTCCCGGCGTATCCCTATACGGCGCCTCCAGCAGCTATGGATACTGCCTTCGGCCTTCTGCATTTTCATACCCGCATGAGAATGCACCCGGCGGGCAAACTGGTCTACACCTGCGGCACGGGGACCAAAATCGATGTGTATGACGTAACCACCAAGGCCCTGATGGCGTCCATCGATTTCCCCGGCGGCAGCAACACTGATGTGAAGGATGTGGCCTTCTCGAATGACGGGCTCACACTTTATGCGGTAGCTGTTATCAATGGCCAGGATTCGGTATTTGCCAGCGCGTCCATCAATCTGGGGACGCTGACGCATACCTGGGGGCCGACTCATGTAGTGTGCGACCTGCAGTTTGTAACTCTTGGCACCAGCACACTGCCGGCCCACGCAGGGAAGTTGTATGCCATTGGGCTAGCGCAGGGATTTTATGTGCTTGATCCTAATGCTATTCCGCTCACGCCGGTGGCTGATGTGAAATTCAATGCTACCGGCTTGATGAAGATTTTCGACGACAATGACATCGCGATTGTCGCTGAAGACCAATTCACGCCGGTTGGAACAGTCAGTCCGAATTTCAGCCGCTGCTCCCAGATCAAGCTTTCCGCGGTTGGAGTTCCCACTGTCTTCTATGCATGCAGCGGTCACGATTTCGGAAATGATATTGCCGTGCTCGGGAACACCGCCTACATCACGGCAGATAAGCCCGGTCCCGACACTTCGATGTTCCGCTTCGCGGTGGCGAATGGCGCCCCCCAGTTGCCGGCGGTTGATCTTAAGACCAGCGTTGCGGTACGCCTCGCTCCCACGCTCGATAAGCGGTGGATGCTCGTCACCATTGATAACGAACACAAGATTGAACGCATTGACCTAACCCAGAACCCGCCGGTGGTTGATCCGAATTTCCGGATTCCCACTGAGGTGATGCCCATGCAGATCATCGCCAGCGCCGCGCGTAATGAAGTGTATGTGCTGAACTCGATCAGCAATACTGTCAGCACGGTGGACATGACGGCTGTCTTTACCGGCCCGCCGCCGTATACGGTTGAACCTCCTATTACGCTAAGCCAATACCGCACGCAGATGCTGAAGGCCTTTACCGATCTGCTGAAAGTGTTTGGTCAGTACCTGAAAGACTGCTTCTGTGAACATTTCCTGGTGGATTGCCCGCAGTGCCACAGGGAGGAAAAGATCTATCTGGGCAGCATCCAGATCAAGAAGAATCCCATTAGCGGCAAACCCGACGTGTACAAGATCTGCAACTTCACCAAGCGACGTTACGTGAAATCAGAACAGCTGATGGAATACTGGCTATCCGCCATCCCCATTATTCCGATCCTGAAACAAACGATTGCAGAATTGTGCTGCAAAGTAATCTGAGGAGAAAGCATCGTGCCAACCCGTACATTCAGAATCAATGGATCGGTGACCGATACCCAAACCAAAAAGGGTATTTCCGGCCTGCGTGTAGAGGTATGGAACTCGCCTTCAGACCAGCACAGTGTGCTTGGGTCCGCAATGACTGATGCACAAGGGCAATTCGATATTGCGGCAGTCGCCGATGTCCCTGCAACACCCGCTACAGGAGGCGCAACAGGTGTAGTGCCCGCCACGCTGCGGGTGTTTCAGGACACGCAGTCACTGGCCATCTCCGGGAAGCCCGACATTCCCGACCTATTCAAGTTCAGGGGACCGGCGGTATTACAGGTGCAACCCAGCGCGCCGCAGCAACAACTGCAGGACCGCATAACCACGGCGCAGGCGCGTCAGGCGATAGCCTTTGTGCAAAAATCTGATTTTCTGGGCGTCTTCCGTGAAGGCCGAAACCGAGTCTCATCCGTGGGATCGCTGTTGACCTCTTCCCTTAAGTCAGCGGCGAAATCATTCTCTTTGCAACCTCTGCAGGCGCCGCAAATCAGACACACCGACATTGTGAACCAGGATACTCTCACTGCCACGCGCCGCCTCAACCAGCAGCAGGTCAATGTGACGAGCGTGCAACAATTTCAGCCTGGCATAGGCAATCTGAGCGACGTGACATCCCTGGCCGCCAACGTCAAGCCGGGAGACAATGTGGAACTTTACCAGCAAAACGGGATCGTAACGTCGTTCAAAGTCATCAAGCCCGCAACTACTACGGACACAACCCAGCTCACGAAAGACGTCGCCAACTTGCAGGGAGAAGTGGGCACTCTGCAAACCAAAACCGGGCAAATTGATCAGCTTCAGATTGAGCAGAAGCAGCAAGTGGAGACCATTACTGCTTTGCAGCAAAAGGCCGCAAAGGTTGACGATCTTCAAACCCAGTTGGCAAAAGTACAGGCTGATTCGGCGCAGAAGGACCAGACGATCAGTAAATTGCAGACTGATCTGGCCACCGTAACCAAAGCCCACGCCCAACTCGCGGCCCAGATCACGCCGGAACGGTTGTCAGCAATTGAAGTGGCACTCAAGAAGCTGCAGAAACCGAAATAAGCAAGGATCGCTCAGGCTGCCTTGCGGCTGATTGACTCGCGAACGGCATGACGTGAGAGACTCATGAGCAACAAGACCCAGGAACGGTCTTCGCAAAACGGGCCGCACCGGCGTGACTCCGGACTCCCGCCGCAGGGCGGCAAGCAGCCTGCGTCCGGCTTTCGCAATGGTGTCTTGCGGCTGCAGCGGGCAGTGGGAAACCAGGCTGCATTGCGCTTCCTGCAGCGCAAATGCTCCTGCGGTGCCTCCTGTTCAAAATGCCAGAGCAACGCTGAACGTCCTCATGACGAAGTCATGGCAGAAGGGAACCAGGTTAGCTCGCCCTTCCTGCAACGCAAGTGTTCCTGCGGCGGCACTTGTTCGACTTGCCAGAGCAAAACCGGTCTGCCCGTCGGTCGGGCAGATGATCACTACGAGCGTGAAGCTGATCAGGTGGCGGCGCGCGTCATGCGCATGAGAGATCCTTCCGTCCCGCTGCTGCAGCGCAAATGCGCCCACTGTGAAGAAGAAGAGATGCAGCGGGCACCAGCGCGGATTCAGCGAAGCGAATCCGCAGCAGGCCCGGATACAGCGCCCCCGATTGTTCATGATGTGTTGCAGTCCCCGGGGCAGCCGCTGGATTCCGCTTCGCGCACGTTTTTCGAACCCCGCTTCGGTCACGACCTGAGTTCCGTTCGAATCCATACAGACGCGAAAGCGGCAGAATCTGCGTATGCGGTGAACGCTCTGGCCTACACGGTCGGCAACCATATCGCGTTTGCCGGCACGCCCGACCCGCATCTTGTAGCGCACGAATTGGTTCATGTTTTGCAACAGACCGGCAACCGTGTGCCAGCGGCGACAAGTCAGTCCGAAGCATCGCCGCCTCCCGTTCAACGCCTTGCTCTACAACGGCAGACCGCCACACAATTTACGCCTGGGGTTATGCACAATCACCGGCCAAGCCGCCGATG
>Ga0207707_10002325_pt1 | contig 17118 bp, 15 predicted proteins | sample KBSC83BmetaG_FD_184336 | JGI IMG/M metagenome (GOLD analysis project Ga0207707, IMG submission 184336) | Corn rhizosphere microbial communities from Kellogg Biological Station, Michigan, USA - KBS C8-3B metaG (SPAdes) (version 2) | ecosystem: Host-associated > Plants > Roots > Rhizosphere ...
GCATTTCCTACGTGACCAACTACCGCAACCAGGTCGATGCGGAGATCCGCAAGGTGGGCATCGAGCAGTTGATCAAGAACCTGGAGACCCAGGGCGAGAAGGCGCTGGACACACTGGACAAGGACAGCAAGGACACGAAGTGAGCGCTGTCGCGGACTTTCGGCTGGAGACCGGCACGCCGGCCACGCTGGGCGTGAGCGGCGTGCTGGATTTCGATAACGCCGCGGCGGCGCTCGCGGCGATCCGCGCCGCGCTGGAGGCAGGCGGTGCGGCGCAGCTCGACCTGGCGGGCGTCCGCCATTGCGACAGCGCCGGGCTGGCCTGCGTGCTGGCCGCCGCTGCCGATGCCGCCCGGCGCGGGCGCCCGCTGCGGGTGGTCGGCATGCCGTCCGGCATGCAGGCCCTGGCGCAGGTCTGCGAGGTCGATTCGCTGCTGGCGTGAGCGGTCGCTGCATGCCCGGTCGAGCGCAGTGCGCTCAGCCGCGGCGGGATGGACATCCCGTATAGCAGGCGCCCCGGTCAGGCCCCCGATTCAGGGCGAGCTGCCCTGCTTGGGATGGCTCTTTTCCCAGTCGTGCTGCTGTTCCAGCAGTTCGTCCGGATCGAAGCCCGGCGCGTCCAGCCCCTGCATCCGCTCGATCAGCGCCGCCGGCGGATTGCCGTCGTAGAGCTTGTACAGGCGCTGCTGCCGGTATGCGTCGCGGATGAACACGTAGGGATCGTAGGCTGACTGCAGGAAGCTTTCGGCGTCGATCGCGCGCGAGCGCAGGGTCACCAGGTAAATCGCCTGCGGCGCGTACTGCAGGCCGTTGTAATGGTGGTTGGCGGCGAACAGGCTCAGCGGGTCGAAGAAGTAGCTGTCCACCGGCATGCGCCACATGTCGCGGACGGTGCTGGGGCCGAGCAACGGCAGCATCAGGAAATCGCCTTCCGGCGTACCCCAACGTGCCAGCGTGATGCCGAAGTCGTTGTCTTCGATCGGCAGGCCGAGCTGGCTGGCCGGATCGAAGAAGCCGCCGATGCCCAGGGTCAGGTTGACCAGGAACCGCGCGGTACTCTGCAGCGCCTGCTTCGGGCGTGCCTGCAGCACGTCGTTGGCGACCGTGATCGGCATCCGGATGTTGGTGAAGAAGTCGCTGAACGATCGGCGCACCGGTGGATTGGTGACCTTGCGGTAGGCCAGCGCCACCGGTCGGATCGCCACTTTGTCCACCGCGGTGTTGAACTCGTAGGCCCCGCGATTGAACTTCTCCAGCGGGTCGTCGGTGCGCGGCTTGGCGATGGTGCAGCCAGCCAGCAACGCGATCGCCAGCACGGGCAACCAGCGGCTTGCTCTGGGGAATCGAGAGGAAAGGGGCATCGGAACGGTGGGTTCGCGGCAAGGACAGTAAGTGTACTGTCTGGTTCTGTATCCTGCACGGCTTTTGCTGTCCATTTCTTGAACGTGCGCCAGTCCGCGGCCAGCCCACCATGATACGCGCGGTGCGCATTGCCAGCAAAGTGCCCGCTCAACTACACTGTCCGATCAGATAAGTCACTATTCCCCAAGGAATTCGCATGGCACGCATAACTGTTGAGGACTGCCTCGAGGTGGTCGACAACCGATTCGAGCTGGTTCTGATGGCGACCAAACGCGCACGTCAGCTTGAGAAGGGTGCCGAGCCGGCGGTCAATCCCGATCACGACAAGCCGACCGTGCTGGCGCTGCGCGAGATCGCCGCCCGTCGCATCGATCAGGCCACCATCGACCAGATCGACAAGGCCGAGCGTGAGCGCGCCGAGCGCGAGGCGCTGGAGTGGGCCGCCGCCGAAGTGGACGACGATCTCTCCAAGGGCGGCGACGACTGATGGATGATGACTGCCGGCGCCACTGCGCTCGTCACGCCGATCGCTGCGGCGTGACGGTGCGCGTGCGCCCGACAGTCAGGGGCGGTGCCCCTTCCGAGGTGGGCGCCTGACTCGGCGCCGGGCACCGATGAGCACGACCGCGCCGCCGGCCCCGGTCGATCCCTCCGCTTGGCCTCCCTATGTGCTGGCGCTGAAAGAGCGCATCGCCTATCTGCCCGAAGCGCAGGTGGCCCAGGTGCTGCGCGCGTTCACGGTCGGCGCCGAGGCGCACGCCGGGCAGGAGCGCAAGAGCGGCGAGCCGTACATCACCCATCCGGTGGCGGTCGCCGGCATCCTGGCCGAGCTGGGACTGGATGCCGAGACGATCATCGCGGCGATCCTGCACGATACGCTGGAAGACACTGCGCTCAGCCGCGAGACGCTGGCCGGCGAGTTCGGCGAGGTCGTGGCCGAACTGGTCGACGGCGTCACCAAACTGGACAAGATGCGTTTCGGCACCCGCCAGGAAGCCGATGCGGAGAGCTTCCGCAAGATGCTGCTGGCGATGGCGCGCGACATCCGCGTGATCCTGATCAAGCTGGCCGATCGGCTGCACAACATGCGCACGCTGGGGGCGAAGGATCACGCCTCGCGCCGCCGCATCGCGCGCGAAACGCTGGAGATCTTCGCCCCGATCGCGCAACGCCTGGGCATGAACAAGTTCAAGGCGGAGCTGCAGGATCTGGGTTTCCGGGCGCTGTATCCGGATCGCTACCGGGTCATCAGCGAGCGCATCCGCGCCGCGCTGGGCAATCGCCGCGAGGTGATGGGCAAGATCGAGATGGCGCTGACGACCCGACTTGCCGCCGAGCACCTGCCGGCCCACGTGGTCGGCCGGATCAAGTCGCCGTGGAGCATCTACTCGAAGATGCGCAACGAGCACAAGACGTTCGCCCAGCTGATGGACGTCTACGGCTTCCGCGTGGTGGTGGATAGCGCCACCAACTGCTACGTCGCGCTCGGCGCGGTGCATGCGCTGTACAAGCCGGTCGACCGCCGCTTCAAGGATTTCATCGCGATCCCCAAGGCGAACGGCTACCAGTCGCTGCACACGGTGCTGCTGGGGCCGTTCGGTGCGCCGATCGAGGTGCAGATCCGCACCGCCGAGATGGATTCGGTGGCCGAACGCGGCGTGGCCGCGCACTGGGCGTACAAGACCGATTCGGGCCCCGCCAACAGTGCGCAGGCGCGCGCGCGCGAATGGTTGGCCTCGATGGTCGACAGCTCGGCGAACACGGTGTCCTCGTCGGAGTTCATCGAGAACGTCAAGATCGACCTGTTCCCCGACGAGGTCTACCTGTTCACCCCGCGCGGGGACATCCTGTCGCTGCCGCGCCACGCCACCGCGCTGGATTTCGCCTACGCGGTGCACACCGACGTTGGCGACCATGCGGTGGCCGCGCGGGTCGACAAGAAGCTCACGCCCTTGCGCAGCCAACTGGAATCGGGCCAGTTGGTGGAGATCATCACCGCGCCGTCGGCGGTGCCGAACCCGGCCTGGCTGGAGGTGGTGGTCACCGGCAAGGCGCGCACCGCGATCCGCCAGTACCTGAAACACCTGCAGCATGAGGACGCCGTCGATTTCGGCCACCGCATGCTGGATCGCGCGCTGGACATGCTGGGCAGCAGCCTGGACGCGGTACCGCCGGCGGCGCTGGATCGTTTCCTGAAGACGTCCAAGCTCAAGCGGCTGGAGGAACTGCTGTCCGACATCGCGCTGGGCAACCGCATGCCCGACGTGGTTGCGCGCCAGTTGCTGGGTTCGCGCTGGAAAAAGGCGGCCGGGTCGAAGCCGGGGGTGTCGCTGGCGCGGGAGAAGATCCGCATCAGCGGCGGCGAGCGCGGCGTGCTCAGTTTCGCCAACTGCTGCCATCCGCTGCCGGGCGACGACATCATCGGTTACCTGTCCTCCGGCAAGGGCATCGTGGTGCACCGGGAGGAATGCCCGAACGTGGCCGACCTGCGCCGCTCGCCGGAGCGCTGCGTGGCGATCGAGTGGGATCGCGACGTCAAGGGCGACTATCGTGCGCAGCTGCACGTCGAGGTCATCAATCGCCCCGGCGTGCTGGCCACCGTGGCTGCCGCGATCGCCGCGGCCGATTCGAATATCGAGAACGTCGAGTACATCGAGCGCGACGCCTCCGCGGCGACCTTGCTGTTCTCGATGGAAGTGAAGAGCCGCAAGCACCTGGCCGACGTGATCCGTCGCGTACGCCGCACCGGCGTGGTCAGCGCCGTGCGGCGGTATCCGCTGTAGGAGCGCACCCTGTGCGCGATGCTTTTCGGTAACCTGACGAAGAGCATCGCGCACAGGGTGCGCTCCTACAATCATGTCTTTTCCCACTCGAGGCCATCCATGTCCCGCAGCATCGTCGCCACCGACCACGCACCCGCCGCGATCGGCCCGTATTCCCAGGCCGTGCGCGCCGGCAACACCGTCTATTTTTCCGGCCAGATTCCGCTCGACCCGGCCAACGGCAACCTGGTCGACGGCGACATCGGCGTGCAGACGCGGCAGGTGTTCGACAACCTCGCCGCGGTGGCCGCTGCGGCTGGCGGGTCGCTGGCGCAGATCGTGCGGGTGGGCATCTACGTCACCGATCTGGCCGACTTCGCCGCGGTGAATGCGGTGATGGCCGAATACTTCGAGCAGCCGTATCCGGCGCGTTCCACCATCGAGGTGTCCGCGCTGCCGAAGGCGGCGCGGGTGGAGGTGGACGCGATCATGGTGCTGGACTGATGCAGGGCGAGGCCGGCGCCGACAGGGCGCGCCGGCAACGTCCTTACGGCTGACGGCGATGCTCGGTTAGGCTTGCGTCTCATGGCCTCTCGCAATGCCCGTCCTGTTTCAGCCGTCGCTGCCGACCCGGGTGTCGCGTCGGTCGCCACGCTGCCGGGGGTGGGGCCGGCGCTGGCCGCGTCGCTGGGAAAACTGGGTCTGGAGCGGGTGCAGGATCTGTGGTTCCACCTGCCGCTGCGCTACGAAGACAAGACGCGCATCACCGCGATCGCGGATCTGCGTGCGGGCGAACGCGCCCAGGTCGAAGGCGTGGTCGAAGCGGTCGAGCGCGGCTTCCGCTACCGCCCGCAGCTCAAGGTGGCGATCGGCGACGCCAGCCGGCAGACCCTTCTGCTGCGCTTTTTCCACTTCAACCGTGCCCAGGCCGAGCAATTGGTGCCGGGCACGCGGCTGCTCTGCTACGGCGAAGTGCGTCACGCGGCGCAGGGCCTGGAGATGGTGCATCCGAGCTACCAGCGGCTGGGCGGCGACGAGGCTCCCGCCGTGGACGACCTGCTCAGCCCGGTCTATCCCACCACCGAGGGCCTGGGCCAGAAACGCCTGGCTGGAGTGATCGGCAAGGCGCTGGCGCTGCTGCCGCCGGCGACGGAGCTGGAGTTGATTCCCCCGGCATTGTGCTGCGCGCACGGGCTGACCTCGCTGCGCGACGCCCTGCTTTTCGTGCACCGGCCACCGCCCGACGCGCATCTGGGCCAGCTGACGCTGGGCCGGCATCCGGCGCAGCAGCGGCTGGCCTTCGAGGAACTGCTGACCCAGCACCTGAGCCTCAAGCGCCTGCGTGCGGCGGTGCGGCGCCGCCATGCGCCGCTGCTGGGCGGCAAGGGTGAGCTGCGACGCCGGCTGTTGCGCGCGCTGCCGTTCCGGCTGACTGCCGCGCAGCGGCGCGTGGGCGACGAGGTGGCGCGCGACCTGGCGCAGGCGCAGCCGATGTTGCGCCTGGTGCAAGGCGATGTCGGCAGCGGCAAGACCGTGGTGGCGGCGCTGGCCGCGCTGGCGGCGGTGGAAGCGGGCTACCAGGTCGCCCTGATGGCGCCCACCGAACTGCTGGCCGAGCAGCACCTGCGCAACTTCCGCCATTGGCTGCAGCCGCTCGGCATCGAGGTGGAATGGCTGGCCGGCAAGGTCACCGGCAAGGCGCGCAAGCTGGCGCTGTCGCGGGTGGCCGAAGGGGCCGCCGTGGTGATCGGCACGCATGCCCTGATGCAGGAGGGCGTGGCCTTCGCGCGCCTGGGCCTGGTGATCGTCGACGAACAGCATCGCTTCGGCGTGCAGCAACGGCTGGCTCTGCACGACAAGGGACGCCAGGGCGAGCTGGTGCCGCACCAGCTGGTGCTCACCGCCACGCCGATCCCGCGCACGCTGGCGATGAGCGCCTATGCCGACCTCGACGTGTCCTCGATCGACGAACTGCCGCCCGGGCGCACGCCGGTGCAGACCATCGCGGTCTCCAACGCGCGCCGCGCCGAGGTGATCGAGCGCATCCATGCCGCCTGCGCCGAGGGGCGGCAGGTGTACTGGGTATGCACGCTGATCGAGGAAATTGAAGAATCCGGCCAGGGACGGCCGGTTTCTCGTGCAGGGATGCACATTACAGCCGCCGAGGTCGCCCATGCCGAGCTGTCCGCCGCGCTCGCCGGATCCGCGGTGGGCCTGATCCATGGCCGCATGAAGCCGAAGGACAAGCAGGCGGTGATGGATGCGTTCACCGCGGGCGAGCTGGCCGTGCTGGTGGCCACCACCGTGATCGAAGTCGGCGTGGACGTGCCGAACGCCAGCCTGATGGTGATCGAGAACAGCGAGCGGCTGGGCCTGGCGCAGTTGCACCAGCTGCGCGGTCGGGTGGGGCGCGGCGCGGTGGCGTCCAACTGCGTGCTGCTGTACCAGCCGCCGCTGGGCCAATTGGCGCGCGAGCGGTTGCAGGTGATGCGCGAGACCAGCGACGGCTTCCGTATCGCCGAAAAGGATCTTGAACTGCGCGGCCCCGGCGAAGTGCTGGGTACGCGCCAGACCGGCCAGCTCGCCTTTCGCATCGCCGACCTCGCCCGCGACGCGCATCTGCTGCCGGCCGTGCAGGCGGTGGGCGAGCACATGCTGGCCGAGTATCCGAGGCAGACCGGGCAGTTGATCGAACGCTGGATCGGCGGCGCGGCGCGTTATGCGGAGGCGTAATAGAGCCGGGACTCGGGATTCGGGACTCGGGACTCGGGATTCGGGATTCGGGATTCGGGATTCGGAGCAGGAGCGGGAGCAGAACCGCTCGTATCCCATTCCCCATTTCCCATTCCCAAACTAAGCTAGTCGATCAACTCCAGACGCTCCTCCCAAATGACCAAACCGCAACTCCTGATCGATACCGACCCCGGCGTCGACGACGCGCTCGCCATCCTGATGGCGGCCGCCCATGCCGACATCGTCGGTCTCGGCATCGCCGCCGGCAACGTCGGGCTGGCGCACACGGTGCGCAACGCATGCACCCTGGTGGATCTGCTCGGCACCGGCACGCCGGTGTTTGCCGGTTGCGCCACGCCGCTGGTGCGTGCGCCGGAAGAGGACGCCGCCTTCGTGCACGGCCAGGACGGCTTCGGCGACGTCGGTTTTCCCGCGCCGGCCGCTCCGGTGTCCGACGAGCCGGCCGCGCTGGCTCTGCTGCGCCTGACCCGCGAGCGGCCGGGCGAGCTGACCCTGGTGGCGCTCGGCCCGCTGACCAATCTGGCGCTGGCGCTGCGGCTGGATCCGGCCTTGCCGCAACGGGTGGCGCGGCTGGTGGTGATGGGTGGCGCGGTGACCGGCCACGGCAATACCGGCAAGGTGCCGGCCGAGTTCAACATCGGTTTCGATCCGGAGGCCGCCCACGTGGTGTTCGAGGCGTTTCCGCATCTCGACCTGATCGACTGGGAAGCGACCCTGCGGCATGCCTTCGACGACGCCGAGTTCGATCGCTGGCTGGCGGCCGGCGACCAGCGCGCCACGTTCTTCGGCAAGATCGTGGCCACTGCGCGCGCCTACAATGCCGCGCACGACCGCGGCGGACTGGTGGCGGCCGACGCCTTGGCGATGGCGGTGGCGCTGGATCCGTCCATCGTCACCCGCAGCGAAACGCGGGCGGTGTCGGTGGAACTGGACGGCCGACTGACCCGGGGCGCTACCGTGGTCGATTGGGCCAACCGGCTGGGCCGGCTGGCGCAGGCGAACATCGTGCTGGAGGTCGACCAGGCCCGCTTCGCCGCGATGGTGCGGCGCGCCTTGGGCGTGCAGGGCTGAGCACCGCCCTCGAACTTGCGCCTGCCCCCGGATTCTCGTTACAATGCCGCTCTTTTCTCCACGCTTCAGAGTCTGTCATGAAAGCTGATATCCATCCGAGCTACACCCCGGTGGTGTTCCAGGATCTGTCGTCCGACTTCGCGTTCCTGACCAAGTCGACCATGTCCAGCAAGGAAACCATCAAGTGGGAAGACGGCAATGAGTACCCGCTGATCAAGGTGGATATCTCCAGCCATTCGCACCCCTTCTACACCGGCAAGCAGAAGACGCTGGACGTGGGCGGCCGCGTGGACAAGTTCCGCCGTCGCTACGCGGGTTCCGTCAAGTAACAGGCGATTTCGCGTCCGGCTTCCGACAATCGGTTGCCGGATCCAGTTCGAGACACGGGGCAGGCGCAGGCTTGCCCCGTGTTTTTTCGTGGCCCGGATTCGACCATGCGCCGTCGAATGCAAGGGTGGCGTTGTGCGATAATGGCGGGTGGCCCAGGCTCTCTGCCTCGGTTGTGTCGCGTGCTTTCCCCGGCCGCCGACACCTGCCCTTTCCCCTGCCGGCCGACGCCGCCACCGCGGTTGTCGCCGACGAAGAACTACATACCAGGAGGTTTCCGTGTCCGACCCCAAGACCGTCAAGCTGGTCGATGAATCGAACCATCGCAGCAGCGAGCTGCCGCTGGTCGCCGGCACCCTGGGTGCGGCCTGCATCGACATCGGCACGCTGTACAAGGACACCGGCCATTTCACCTACGACCCGGGTTTCGGCAGCACCGCCAGCACCAAGAGCGCGATCACCTACATCGATGGCGACAAGGGCGTGCTGCTGTATCGCGGCTATCCGATCGAGCAGTTGGCGGAGAAGTCCAGCTTCCTCGAGGTGGCCTACCTGCTGCTCCACGGCGAGCTGCCGAAGGCGGCTGAGTTCGACACGTTCGAGCACGACATCACCCATCACACGATGATGCACGAGGCGCAGAAGAACTTCTTCCAGGGCTTCCACCACGATGCGCACCCGATGGCGATGCTCGCCGCGGCCGTCGCCTCGCTGTCGGCGTTCTATCACGACAAGCTGGACGTCGACGACCCGGCGGATCGCAAGATGGCGGCGATCCGCCTGATCGCGAAGATGCCGACCATCGCGGCGGCCTGCTACCGCTACACGATTGGCTGGCCGGTGCGTTACCCGCGCAACAACCTCGAATACGTGACGCGCTTCCTGCACATGATGTTCGAGGTGCCCAGCGAGCCGCTGGAGCTTAGCCCGGTGGCGGCGAGGGCGCTGGATCTGCTGTTCATCCTGCACGCCGACCACGAGCAGAACGCGTCCACTTCCACGGTGCGCCTGGTCGGTTCCACCGGCGCCAACCCGTACGCGTCGATCGCCGCCGGCATCACCGCGTTGTGGGGGCCGGCGCACGGTGGCGCCAACGAGGCGGTGCTCAAGCAACTAGAGGAGATCGGCACGCCGGACAACGTCGAATCGGCGATCCTGCGCGCCAAGGACAAGGACGACAACTTCCGCCTGATGGGTTTCGGCCACCGCGTCTACAAGAACTTCGATCCGCGCGCGAAGATCATCCGCGAAATGTGCCACAAGGTGCTGGACGAGCTGGGCGTCAACGACCCGATGCTGGATGTGGCGATGAAGCTGGAAGAGGCGGCGCTGAAGGACGACTATTTCGTCGAGCGCAAGCTGTACCCAAACGTCGATTTCTACTCGGGCATCATCTACAAGGCGCTGGGCATTCCCACCGAGATGTTCACCGTGATGTTCGCCATCGCCCGTACCGCCGGCTGGATCGCCCACTGGATCGAACAGCATGAAACGCCGGGGTCGCGGATCGGCCGCCCGCGTCAGGTCTACACCGGCGCCGACGTACGCGATTACCTGCCTGCCGGCAAGCGCTGATCGCCGGTTTTCGCCAGTCGAACCAAGAACGCCCCGGTTTCGACCGGGGCGTTTTTCATGGGGTGGATGGCGGCACCGGGTTCAGCGCAGCGCCGCACTCAGGCGCTGCTCGAAGGCGTCGTCGGCTTCATCTTCGGCCAGCAGCATTTCCACCTGGGCCAGCGCGGCGCGGCGCATCGGCCGATCGTCGGTGCGATCCAGCGGGGCCTGGCGCAGCGCGTTGCGCGGCAACACGGTGAGGTCGAATGGCACCGTGTCGGCGGCGAACAGCAGCACCGGGTATTCGGGCTGCTCGGTGCGGTTGTAGCGCAACCGGCGCACCTGCATCTCGATCGGTACGCCGCGCTCGCGCAGATAGCGCACCACCGCTTCGGCATCGTCGTTGTACACGTGCAGGCACACCGCCGAATGCGCGTCGGCGGTGCCGTCGAGCACCGCGCCGACCAGCCGCGGCTCGAACGGGGCCAGAAACGTCATCGCCTCGATCGCCGCTTCGCGCCGCTGGCGCAACAGCTGCGGCTGGCTGTCGCCGAGAAACAGCCGCTGGTGTTCGCGCAGCGCCTGTTCGATCTCCAGGTTGCGCGGCAGCGCCTGGTTGTCGAGTATGCCCAGCCGCTCGGCGGCCTTGAGCTTGGCGTGGTGGAAATTGCGGATGCCGTGCTCGCTCATCAGGCGGGCCGCTTCCTGGGCAACGCGCAGGCGGTTGCGCTGCAACCGGTCATGCGCGTGGATGCGATGGTGTTCGCCTCGGGACATGACGCACTCCTCGACAATGGATGGCGGCGTCCGGGAGCGGTGGTTTCGTCTGCCCCCGGTTTCAGAAGATCTCGTAGGCGTGTTGTTTGTCCTGCTCCTTCTGCTGGGCGGCCTGCGCACGCAGGCGATCGACGTCTTCCACCTTGAATATCTCGTTCATGCCGTTCGGGTCGTCCGCGGCCGTCGGCAGGCCGCTGTCGCGGTTGATCCATACCGTACTGATTCCCGGCGGCATCGGCAACGTGCTCGGCGGCACGTCCTTCAGGGCTGCGCCCATGTACTGCATCCAGATCGGCAGGGCGGCCTTGGCGCCGAACTCGCCGCGGCCCAGCGAGCTGTAGTCGTCGAAGCCCACCCATACCGCGGTCGACAGGTCGCCGTCGAAACCGACGAACCAGGCGTCGCGATGGTCGTTGGTGGAGCCGGTCTTGCCGGCCAGGTCGGGCCGGTTCAGCGCGCGCGCGGCCGCGCCGGTGCCGCGCAGGATCACGTCCTTCATCAGCGAGGTGATCATGTAGTCGTTGCGTGGCCCGATCACGCGCGGCGCCAGCACCGGCGGGTGCTGGCCGCCCTCGTGCACGTCGGCGGGCAGCACCGCCTCGCCCAGGCCGTCGACGCTGCTGGCCTGGGCCGGGTCGGCCGTGCTGCCGGCCGTCGCGAGGCGATTGGCCGGCGGTACGGCCATGTCAGCTGGCGGCGGGCCGGGCGGGCGGGTATCGAGCAGGCGCTCCTGGCAGTTGCGGCAGGCGCGCGCCGGGTTGGCCAGGTACACCGGCTTGCCGTCGCGATCGTCGATCTCGTGGATGAAATACGGCGTGACCAGGTAGCCGCCATTGGCGAACACCGCGTAGCCACGCGCCATGCCCATCGGCGACACCGACGCGGTGCCCAGCGCCATCGACAGGTTGGCCGGGATCGCGTCGAGGGAGAAGCCGAAGCGGGTGGCGTACTCGCGCACGAAACCGACGCCAACGGCATCCAGCAGGCGCACCGAGACGAGGTTCTTGGATTGCACCAGTGCCTCGCGCAGGCGCATCGGCCCGGCAAACTTGCCGTCGTCGTTGGATGGCGTCCAGATCCCGTTCGGCCGCGAGGGATCGGGCAGCGCCAGCGGCGCGTCGTTGACGATCGAGGCCGGCGTGAAGCCCCGATCGAAGGCGGCCGAATAGAGATACGGCTTGAAACTCGAGCCGGGCTGGCGCGCCGCCATCACCGCGCGATTGAACTTGCTGCGGTTGAAGTTGAAGCCGCCGACCAGGGCCTCGATGGCGCCATCCTCGGGATTGAGCGAGACCAGCCCGGCCTGCACGGCGGGAATCTGCGCCAGTTGCCAGTTGCCCTTGTCGTCGCGGGCCAGGCGGATGATGTCGCCGCGCTTGAGCACCGCGTCGACCCGGCCGGGTGCGGCGCCGACGCGGCTGTCGCTGATGTGCTTGCGCGCCCAGCCCACCGCGGCCAGATCCAGCCGGGCGCTTTCGTGGCTCGACAAATAGACGGTCGCGTGACTGGCGTCGCTGGCGGTGACCAGGCCCGGTTGCAGGCCCGAGACGCTGCCGTAGCCGGACAGGGCCTGGTCGAACTCCGCCTCGCCGGCGCCCGCGGGCAGATCCTGGTGGGCTTCCGGACCGCGCCAGCCATGCCGATGGTCGTACGCGACCACGCCGTCGCGCAACGCGTTCACCGCTTCCTGCTGGCGTGCGCTCTGCACCGTGGTTCTGACCACGTAGCCCTCGGTCAGGGCGTCGTTGCCGAGGCGGTCGAGTACCTGCCGGCGCACCATCTCGGCGAGATACGGTGCATCCACCTCGATCGGCTGTTCGTGCGGGGAGGCGCGGTTCGGTTCGGCCACGGCCTGTTCGTACACCGCCTTAGTGATGTACTTGTGCCGCAGCATTTCGCCCAGCACCCAGTTGCGCCGCGCCATCTCGCGCTTGGGGCTGTTGATCGGGTTGACCGCCGAGGGCAGTTGGAAGGTCGAGGCGATCGCCGCGCATTCGGCCACGGTCAGCTGATCCAGCGTCTTGCCGTAGTAGTACTCGGCGGCCGCCGCCACGCCGTAGGAGCGATGGCCCAGGAACATCTTGTTGAGATACAGCTCGAGGATCTGATCCTTGCTCAGCTCATGCTCGATGCGCAGGGCGATGAAGATCTCGGTGAGCTTGCGCGAGTAGAGCTTCTCGGGGCTCAGGAAGAAGTTGCGCGCCACCTGCTGGGTGATGGTGGAGCCGCCCGGGCCCTTGTCGCCGCCGGTGATGATCACGTGCCAGCCGGCGCGGGCGATGCCGCGCCAGTCCACGCCGGGGTGATGGTAGAAGTCGGCGTCCTCGGCCGACAGCACCGCGTGCTTGAGCCGGTCGGGCACGTCGGCGATGTCCACCGGGATGCGCCGGGTCTCGCCGAAGGTCGCGATCAGCTTGCCGTCGGCGCTCAGCACGCGCAGCGGCACCTGCATGTGGTAGTCCTTGAGTACCGCCACCGAAGGGAGTCGGGGGGCGATCAACCAGTACGCCACGCCTGTCGCGAGCACTGCCAGCAGCAAACCGGAAAAAGCCAGGATCAGTGCCCAGCGCAACAAACGCTTGAAAGTTCGCATGGTGTGGAGATAGCGAGACCTGAGTCAAAACATGACAGAGTATAGATGTAGCAGACTGCCTGACAGGCGACGTGCGGCACGGTTGGCCAAAGCAAGGGTCGCGCCAGCAGGGCGATGCCGCAAATGTGGTGGACATCACGCCAATTACTTGAGAAAGTCTCCGTAGACCGTTGCCATTGCGTTAGTTTTTCGATTTAATGCCACTGCGCATCCCGCCAGAGTTCTGGACAGGGCGTCAGCGGCAAGGGGGACACACCGTGGGGCTCTTTACACCGAAGAAGCCGGCGCTGATCGGCGTCGACATCAGTTCGACCGCCGTCAAGTTGCTCCAGCTGAGCCAGGCGGGCGGGCGCTATCGCGTGGAGCACTACGCGGTGGAGCCGTTGCCGCCCAACGCCGTGGTCGAGAAGAACATCGTCGAAGTCGAGGCCGTGGGCGACGCGATCCGCCGCGCACTGGCCCGCTCGGGCTCCAAGCTCAAGCACGCCGCTGCGGCGGTGGCCGGCTCGGCGGTGATCACCCGCATCATCCCGATGACCAGCGAGCTTTCCGACGATGACCTGGAAGGCCAGATCCAGGTCGAGGCCAACCAGTACATCCCGTATCCGATCGACGAAGTCAGCCTCGATTTCGAGGTGATCGGCCCGGTACGCGACAACCCGGACATGAACAACGTGCTGCTGGCGGCCTCGCGCACCGAGAACGTCGACATGCGCGTGGCTGCGCTCGATCTGGGCGGGCTCACTGCCGGCGTGATCGACGTCGAGGCCTTCGCGATGGAGAACGCCTTCGCGATGGTGGCCGACCAGCTCAACGTGGGCCGCGACGCGCTGGTGGCGGTGGTCGACATCGGCGCCACCATGACCACGCTGTCCGTGCTGCGCAACCAGCGCACCATCTATTCGCGCGAACAGGTGTTCGGCGGCAAGCAGCTCACCGACGAGATCATGCGGCGCTTCGGGCTCTCCTACGAGGAGGCCGGCCGCGCCAAGCGCAAGGGCGGCCTGCCCGAATCCTACGAGACCGAGGCGCTGGAGCCGTTCAAGGAGTCGCTGATCCAGCAGATCAGCCGCCTGCTGCAGTTCTTCTTCGCCGGCAGCGAGTACAGCAAGGTCGACCAGGTGGTGCTGGCCGGCGGTTGCGCCTCGATCGAAGGGCTCGGCCAGATGCTGGAAGAGCAGCTCGGCGTGCCATGCGTGGTCGCCAACCCGCTGGCCCGCATGTCGCTGTCGCCGCGGGTGCAGGCCCAGGCGCTGGCGCAGGACGCCCCGGCGCTGATGATCGCGGTCGGCCTCGCCTTGAGGAGTTTCGACTGATGGCACATGTCAACCTACTTCCGTGGCGCGCGGAACGGCGCAAGCAGCGCGAGCGCGAGTTCTACATGCAGCTGGCTGCCGCCTTCGTGGTCGCGGTACTGGTGCTGCTGCTGTGGATCTTCTGGATGGATCAGCGCATCGACAACCAGAACGACCGCAACACGTATCTGCAGACCGAGATCAAGCAGCTCGACGTGCGCATCGCCAAGATCAAGGATCTGGAAAAGGTGCGCGAGCATCTGCTGGCGCGCAAGCAGATCATCGAGCAACTGCAGGCCGACCGGTCGCAGATGGTGCACCTGTTCGACGAACTGGTGAAGACGATCCCGACCAGCGCGCGGCTGACCGCGCTCAAGCAGCACGGCCAGTCGATGTCGCTCGATGGCGTGGCGCAATCCAACGCCAGCGTCGCCGAGTACATGCGCAACATCGAGTCGTCGCCGTGGATGGGCCATGCCGATCTGCGCAAGACCGAAAACACCCATGACGCCACCCGCATGCCCTACCAGTTCGGCCTCGACGTGACGCTGAGCCGCCCGAAGACCGACGAGGTCGAGGCCGGCAAGACACTGGTGGAGCCTGCTGCCGCCACCTCCAGCGCCGAACCGGCCGCGCCGGCGGCGCTCGGCACGACCGCCAAGGCGCTGGCTGCGCCGCCGGCAAGCGCGGCTTCCGTGGTGGCCAAGCCGGCACCGGAAGCCACGCCGACCAGTGCCGCCGCTGCCAAGGGAGGTGCCGGATCATGAGTTTCTTCAACGATCTGCAGAATCTCGACCGCAACAACGTCGGCGGCTGGCCGCAGTCGGTCAAGATCTTCTTCACCGCCCTGGTGTGCGCCGCCGTGCTGCTGGTCGGCTGGTACTTCTTCGTCAGTGACCAGCAGGACAGCCTCAACACGCTGGCCAACAAGGAGAACGGTCTCAAGCAGGAGTTCTCCACCAAGCAGGCCAAGTCGGTCAACCTCGAGGCGCTGGAGCAGCAGCTCAACGAGATGCAGGACATGCTGCGCCAGCTGTTGCGCCAGCTGCCCAGCAAGACCGAGATGCCCGAGCTGCTGATCGACATCTCGCAGACCGCGCAAGCCGCGGGCCTGGAGACCGAGCTGTTCCAGCCCGGCCCGGAGACGCCCAAGGACTTCTACGCCGAAAAGCCGATCACGCTGCGCATGAGCGGCACCTATCACCAGTTCGGCACCTTCATCAGCGGCGTGGCCTCGCTGCCGCGCGTGGTGATCCTCACCCTGCACGACGTCTCGCTGACGCCGAAAGCGCCGACCAAGGCCGGCACCGCCGGCAGCGGCCAGCTGGTGCTGCAGGGCACGGTCAAGACCTACCGCTATCTCGATGACGAGGAAAGCGCCGCCGCGGGCAACAAGGCGGGGGCGAAGAAATGATGAACAAGTCGATTGCCCGCAAGTCCGCCGGCGTGACGCGGCTCATCCTGATCCTGCTGACGGCGCTGATCCTGGCCGGCTGCACTCGCGGCATGTCCGACCTGCGCGCCTGGGTCGCGCAGGAGAAGGCCAAGAAAGGCGCGCCGATCCCGCCGCTGCCCGTGATCAAGACCTTCGAGACATTCAAGTACGAAGACCAGGACAAGCGCGATCCGTTCAGCCCCAGCACGGCCGAACTGCAGAACACCAGCGCCACCAGCGGCCCGCGTCCGGATGCCAATCGGGCCAAGGAACCGCTGGAGATGTTCGCGCTGGACAGCCTCAAGATGGTCGGTACGGTCGGTGTCGGTCCGAAGATGGAAGTCCTGATCAAGGATCCGGGCGGAGTCATCCATCGGGTTCATGCGGGGGAATACATGGGCCAGAACTACGGACACATCACCGCCATCAGCGAAGATCATGTCGATCTGGTCGAGCTGGTATCCAATGGCAATGGTGGCTGGATGGAACGTCCCGCCAGCGTCGCGCTCGGCGAGCAATAGGTAGACAGGGGCAGATGCAATGACCAACCAAATTCAATCCGTGCGGGGCCGAGTCATGCGCCATGCGAGCCGTTACTTCCTGATGGGCCTGCTGATCGTCGGCGCCACCTGGGCCAGCACCGCCATCGCGGCCACCACCACGCTGAAGAACATCAGCTACGACGCCCTGCCCGGCGGCAGCGTCGAGCTGCACATGGACTTCGGCGATGGCCCGGTGCCGGAGCCGAAGATATTCACCACCGACAACCCGCCGCGCATCGCGGTCGATCTGCCCGATACCTCCAACGCGGCCGGACGGCACCTGGACATCGGCAAGGGCTCGACCTCCGGCGTCTCGGCGGTTTCCGCCGGGGGCCGCACCCGCGTAGTGGTCGAGCTGATGCGTGCGTCGAGCTATCGCACCCGCGTCGACGGCCACAGCCTGGTGCTCACCATCAACAACGGCACCGCGAACCAGTCGGTGACCACCGCGGCCACCATCGATCCGACCAAGCGGCTGCCGTCGTCCTCGACCGGCCCGGAGATCTCCAACATCGACTTCCGCCGCGGCCCGAACGGCGAGGGCCGCGTGCTGATCAGCTTCAGCGGCAGCGGCGCGAACTCCGAGATGACCCACCAGGGCGACAAGGTGCTGGTCACCATCGACCACGCGAACCTGCCGGCCAACC
>Ga0207707_10002327_pt1 | contig 17115 bp, 22 predicted proteins | sample KBSC83BmetaG_FD_184336 | JGI IMG/M metagenome (GOLD analysis project Ga0207707, IMG submission 184336) | Corn rhizosphere microbial communities from Kellogg Biological Station, Michigan, USA - KBS C8-3B metaG (SPAdes) (version 2) | ecosystem: Host-associated > Plants > Roots > Rhizosphere ...
GCGCGATCCTGCGCGAAGAAGAATTGCGGGCTGGAGAGCGACATATTCTTGCCGGTGCGCACCAGTTTCGCTTTCATGCCGCGGCTGAGTTTGCCGGAGCATAGCCGCGCGAACGCGATGCGATCGCGATGGTTCGGATCCATATTGGCCTGGATCTTGAACACGAAGGCGCTCATGCGCGGCTCCGCAGCCTCAACCTTGCGCAAGTTGGATTCCTGCGCGCGCGGCGGCGGTGCAAAATGCCCCAGGCCTTCGAGCAAATCGCCAACGCCGAAATTGCGCAGCGCGCTGCCGAAATACACCGGCGTCAGGTGACCCTCGCGGAATGCTTCGAGCTCGAACGGCTTGCAGGCTTCCGACACCAGAGCCAGTTCATCCTTGATCGCGCCGACATCGAGATTGGCGTTGCGGCCGGCGAGATCGGCGATGTCGATCTGTTGCGCAGCACCGGTCTTGGCGCCGCCGCCTTCGAGCAGGCGCACGCCGCCGGTTGCGACATCATAGGTACCGAGAAAATCCCGGCCGCGCCCGACCGGCCAGGTCATCGGCGCGGTGTCGAGCGCCAGCGTCTTTTCGATCTCATCCAGGAGATCGAAGGTGTCGCGGCTCTCGCGGTCCATCTTGTTGATGAAGGTGATGATGGGAATGTCCCGCAGACGGCAGACCTCGAACAGTTTCCGTGTCCGCGCCTCGATGCCCTTGGCGGCGTCGATCACCATCACCGCGGAATCGACCGCGGTCAGCGTGCGGTAGGTGTCTTCGGAAAAATCCTCGTGGCCCGGCGTGTCCAGCAGGTTGAACACCAGGCCCTCGAACTCGAACGTCATCACCGAGGTCACCACCGAGATGCCACGTTCGCGCTCGATCTTCATCCAGTCGGAGCGGGTATTGCGCCGTTCGCCCTTGGCCTTGACTTGGCCGGCGAGATTGATCGCGCCGCCGAACAGCAGCAGCTTTTCGGTCAGCGTCGTCTTGCCGGCGTCGGGATGGGAGATAATCGCAAAGGTCCGCCGCCGCGCCACTTCAGCGGCGAGCGGCGAGCGGGACAGCGATTCGGTTGCAACGGCGAGGTCGGACATGAGGCTGAGCGTTTGGCAGGGAAACCGGGCCGGATCAAGCAGGATCGGAATACCCCATATATGGATGATGCGGCTAAACTCCAGTCAGCGGAGGGATTTGACTATCGCAGCAGCAACACCGCCCAGTACGCCAGCGCCGCCACGCCAGCCGAGGCGGGAATCGTGATCACCCAGGCATAGACGATCGAACTCGCCACGTTCCAGCGCACCGCCGAGGCCCGCCGCGCCGCGCCGACGCCGACAATGGCGCCGGTGATGGTGTGCGTCGTCGAAACGGGAACTCCGAGCCAGGTCGCCATGAACAGCGTCGCGGCCCCGCCGGTCTCCGCGCAAAATCCCTGCATTGGCGTCAGCTTGGTGATCCGCAACCCCATGGTGCGGACGATCCGCCAGCCGCCCATCAAAGTACCCAGCGCCATCGCGGCCTGGCACGACAGCACCACCCAGAACGGCACCGAAAATTCTGCGCCAAGATGTCCCTGCGAATACAGCAGCACCGCGATGATGCCCATGGTCTTTTGCGCGTCGTTGCCGCCATGGCCCAGCGAATACATCGAAGCCGACACGAACTGCAGGATGCGGAAGGCGCGATCGACCGCGAATGGCGTCGAGCGTACCGACGCCCAGGACACGATCGCGACCAGGACCATTGCCAGCAAAAATCCCACCACCGGCGACAGCACGATAGCGAGCAGTGTCTTCGACAGGCCGCTCCAGACCGCGGCCGAAATTCCGGCCTTGGCCATTCCGCCCCCGACCAGTCCGCCGATCAAGGCGTGTGAACTGGAGGACGGTATCCCCAATCCCCACGTGATCAGGTTCCAGACGATCGCGCCCACCAACGCGGCGAAGATCACCTGCGCATCGATGACGCTGGGCTCGATGATTCCGGTGCCGATGGTTTGCGCGACATGCAGCCCGAACACCAGGAAGGCGACGAAATTGAAGAACGACGCCCACAGCACCGCGTAGTGCGGCCGCAGCACCCGGGTCGATACGATCGTCGCGATCGAATTGGCGGCATCGTGCAATCCGTTGAGAAAGTCGAACAGCAGCGCGACTGCGATTAATCCGACCAGGATCGGTAGACCAAGGGTGGCATCCACTGCGCGGTCCTGCCCTATACCTGTTCGATCACGATACTGTTGATCTCATTCGCAACGTCGTCGAACCGGTCGGCGACTTTCTCGAGATGGTCGTAGATCTCCGCGCCGACGATGAAATCCATCGTGTTGGCGTTGCGATGCTTGAGGAAGAGCTCTTTCAGGCCGATGTCGTGGAGATCATCGACCCGACCTTCCAGCTTGGTCAGTTCTTCGGTGATCGCGGTGAGCATCGAGACGTTGTCGCCGATCGATTTCAACAGCGGTAGCGCGCGGCCGATTCAACAGCGGTAGCGCGCGGCCGACCAGGTTTGAGCACTCGACCAGCAGCGTTCCCATTTCGCGCATCGGCGGCTCGAACGTGCGCACCTCGAACAGGATCACGGCCTTGGCGGTCTGCTGCATCTGGTCGATGGCATCGTCCATCGAGGTGATCAGGTTCTTGATATCGCCGCGATCGAACGGCGTGATAAACGTCCGGCGCACCGCGGTCAGCACCTCGCGGGTGATATTGTCGGCGTCATTTTCGAACTGATTGACGCGCTGGCAGAATACCGGCGTCTCATCGCCGCCGCGCAGCATGCCCTGCAAGGCCAGCGCGCCCTGCGCCACTGTCTGGGAATGCCGGGCGAACAGGTCGAAAAACCGTTCCTCCTTCGGCAGAAAAGCGCGAAACCAACGCAGCATCTGATGCATCCACGGTTACGGAAATGGCCGGCCAAGGCAGCCTGTCACGCGACTGTCATAAACCATTTTGCCGGGAAAGGCCGCAGCCGGCCCCACCGGAACCGGGTCATCCACCGCTTTGTAAGCTTAAGGAAATGTGCCGGATTTCGTTCCGCTTACAGCGATCGCCGGAAATAATGCGCGATCTCGCCGATCACGCCGCGGCGGAACGTCAGCACGCAAACCACGAAGATCACGCCCTGGATCACCGTGACCCATTGCCCGAAGCCGGCAAGGTATTGCTGCATGGCAATGATCACGAAGGCGCCGACCACCGGCCCGAATACAGTACCGAGACCGCCCACCAGCGTCATCAGCACGATTTCGCCCGACATCGTCCAGTGCACGTCGGTGAGCGAGGCATTTTGGGCAACGAACACCTTCAGCGAGCCGGCAAAGCCCGCCAGCGTTCCTGAGAGGATATAGGCGAGCAGCTTGTACTGATCGGTCTTGTAACCGAGCGAGATCGCGCGCGGCTCATTCTCGCGGATCGCTTTCAGTACCTCGCCGAATGGCGAATTGATGGTGCGAAAAATCAGCAGAAAACCGAGCAGGAATCCGGCAAGCACGACGTAATAAAGCACCGTCGGATTGGCGAGATCGAAAATTCCGAACAAATGCCCCTGCGGAATGCCCTGGATGCCGTCTTCGCCGTGGGTGAACGGCGTCTGCAGATAGATGAAGTACAACAGTTGCGACAGGGCAAGCGTGATCATCGCGAAATAGATGCCCTGGCGACGGATGGCGACGACGCCGGTGATGACCCCAAGACCGGCGGCGCCGGCGGTGCCGGCCAGGATGCCGAGTTCAGGTGTAAAGCCCCACACCTTCAGCGCATGCGCGCAGATGTAGCCCGCTGTCCCCAGAAACATCGCGTGACCGAACGACAATAGCCCGCCGTAGCCGATCAGCAGATTGAAGGCGCAGGCCAATAGCGCAAAGCACAGCGCTTGCATGACGAAGAAGGGATAGATGCCGGTCAACGGCACGATCAAGAGCAACGCCGTCATGATGCCGAATACGACCATCTCGTCGCGGATGGAGCGCGGGGTCACCGGCAGCGTATCGTCGGTCGTGGCCGTCATGTCAGTTCGCCCGTCCCGTCAGTCCCGATGGCTTCACCAGCAGCACCAGCACCATCAGCACAAATACCACTGTGTTGGAGGCCTCGGGATAAAAGTATTTCGTCAATCCCTCGATCACGCCAAGCGCAAAACCGGTGATGATCGATCCCAGGATGGAACCCATGCCGCCGATCACCACGACCGCGAACACCACGATGATCAGGTCGGCGCCCATCAGCGGCCGCACCTGGTTGATCGGCGCCGACAGCACTCCGGCCAGCGCGGCAAGGCCGACGCCGAGCCCGTATGTCAGGGTGATCATCCGCGGCACGTTGATGCCGAACGCGCGCACCAGCGTCGGGTTCTCGGTGGCGGCGCGCAAATTGGCACCGAGCCGCGTCCGCTCGATCAAATACCAGGTGAGCAGGCACACGATGAGTGAAAACACCACCACCCAGCCGCGATAGATCGGCAGGAACATGAAGCCGAGATTCATGCCGCCCTTCAGTTCGTCGGGGATGGCGTAAGGCAGACCCGAGGAACCGAAATAATTCTGAAAGACGCCCTGGATGATCAGCGCCAACCCGAAGGTCAGCAGCAACCCGTAGAGATGATCGAGGCCGGAAAGCCATTGCAGCATCGTCCGCTCGAGGATCATGCCGAAAATACCAACCGCAATGGGGGCGATGATCAGCGCCGGCCAGTATCCGATGCCCGCCACGCTCAGCAGAAAATAGGCGCAGAAAGCGCCCATCATATAGAGCGCGCCATGGGCGAAATTGATGATGTTGAGTATCCCGAAGATCACGGCCAGCCCCAGGCTGAGCAGCGCGTAGAACGAGCCGTTGATCAGTCCCACCAGAAGCTGTGCGTAGAGAGCTTGCATCGATCGGTCTTTCGCACTCAGTCTTGGATTGACAGCGGGTGGAAAGCCGCCGGCACAAGGCCGGCGGGTAAGCGTTGTTACTTCTTTACCAGCGGGCAGGCACTTTCCGAAAGCGGCCGGAAAGCCTGCTCTCCGGGGGTCGTTCCGATCAGCTTGTAATAGTCCCACGGTCCCTTGGATTCCGAGGGCTTCTTGACCTCGAACAGATAGGCCGGGTGAATCTTGCGGCCGTCCGCGCGGATCGTGCCCTTGCCGAACAGCGGATCGTCGGTCGGCATCGATTTCATCTTCTCCACCACCTTGATGCCATCATGCGGATTGCCGCCCATCGCCTCGAGCGCCTTGAAGTAGTGGATCAGGCCCGAATAGACGCCGGCTTGCACCATGGACGGCTCCGCCTTGTTCTTGGCGCGATCGGAAAAGCGTTTTGAAAACGCGCGGGTTCCGTCATTGAGGTCCCAATAGAAGGTTTCCGTGAAATTCAGGCCTTGCGCCACGTTCAAACCGAGCGCGTGAACGTCGGTGATGAACAGCAGAAGGCCGGCGAGTTTCTGGCCACCCGAAACGATGCCGAATTCCGCAGCCTGCTTGATCGCGTTGGTGGTATCGCCGCCTGCATTGGCAAGTCCGACGATTTTCGCTTTCGAGGCCTGCGCCTGCAGCAGGAACGAGGAGAAGTCCGACGAATTCAGGGGATGCTTGACGCTACCGAGCACCTTGCCGCCTGCCTTCACCACCACCGCGGTGGTGTCGCGCTCCAGCGCCGCGCCGAAGGCGTAGTCGGCGGTCAGGAAGTACCAGGTATCGCCGCCGGCCTTCACCAGCGCCTGACCGGTGCTGTTGGCCAGCATGTAGGTATCGTAAACCCAGTGAATTGTATTCGGCGAGCACTGAGCATTGGTGAGATCCGACGACGCCGCGCCGGTATTGATCATGATGGAATTCTTCTCCTTGACCAGATTATTGACCGCCAGCGCAACGCCGGAGTTCAGCACGTCCATGAAGACGTCGACCTTCTCGACGTCGATCCATTGGCGCGCGATGTTGGTGGCGACGTCGGGCTTGTTCTGATGGTCGGCGGATATCAGACCGATTTTCCAGCCCTTGGCCGCAAGCCCGGAATCCTCGATCGCCATCTGGGCCGCCAGGGTGGAGCCCGCGCCGCCGAGGTCGGAGTAAAGGCCCGAATTATCGGTCAGTACGCCGATCTTGATGGTTTTGTCCTGGGCAAGGGCACTGCTACCGGCGACAAGCGCCAGCGCGGTGCCAAATAGCACTGCTGAGATTCTGTTTTTCATGTTGGTTCCCTCCGGAATTTTTCTCATTGTTTTTCAGACGCCGAGATAGGTGTGAAGCTTGTCCATGTTGGCCTGCAGCTCCGAATTGGCGAAGCCGTCAATGATCTTGCCGTGCTCGACGATGTAGTAGCGGTCCGCGACTGTCGCTGCGAACCGGAAATTCTGTTCGACCAGCAGGATGGTAAAACCTTCGTTCTTGAGGCGTGCGATGGTGTGGCCGATCTGCTGGATGATGACAGGCGCGAGCCCTTCGGTTGGCTCGTCCAGCATCAGAAATCGCGCGCCGGTGCGCAGGATTCGCGCGATCGCCAGCATCTGCTGCTCGCCGCCCGACAATTTGGTGCCCTGGCTGTTGAGCCGTTCCTTGAGGTTGGGAAACAGCTCGAAGATCTGATCCAGCGACAGCCCGCCTGCGCGCACCACCGGCGGCAACAGCAGATTTTCGCGGACGTCGAGGCTCGCAAAAATCCCTCGCTCCTCCGGGCAAAAGGCGACGCCCATCCGTGCAATCCGGTCCGACGACGCCCGGGTGATATCCTGGTCATTGAAACGGATCGCGCCGGTGCGCTTCCCGATGATCCCCATCACCGATTTCAGCGTCGTGGTCTTGCCGGCGCCGTTGCGCCCGAGCAAGGTGACCACCTCACCGGCGTTCACGTTGAAATCGATCCCGTGAAGGATGTGGGACTCACCGTACCAGGATTCGAGATTTTGAACCGACAGCACCGGCGTGCCTGCGCCCGTCGGTGCGTACTTCGTCGCGGCGGCTCCGGCCATTTGCAATTCAGCCATGACCCGCCCCCAGATAGGCTTCCTTGACCCGCTCATCCCTGGACAGCTCGGCATAATTGCCTTCCGCAAGGACGTGACCGCGCGTCAGCACCGTGATGATGTCGGAAAGGTTGGCGACGACGTTCAGATTGTGTTCGACCATCAGGATCGTGTATTTCGCAGAGATGCGCTTGATCAGCGCCGCGATCTTGTCGATGTCTTCGTGTCCCATGCCGGCCATCGGCTCGTCGAGCAGCATCATCTCCGGATCGAGCGCCAGCGTCGTGGCAATTTCGAGCGCGCGTTTGCGCCCATAGGGCATCTCGACCGCCGGCGTCGTTGCGAATTCGCTCAGGCCGACATCGTCCAGCAATTCATGGGCGCGGCCATTGAAGCGGTCGAGCACAGTCTTGGAACGCCAGAAATCGAAGGATTGCCCGTGCTGGCGCTGCAACGCGACCCTGACATTCTCCAGCGCTGTCAAATGCGGGAATACCGCCGAAATCTGGAACGAGCGCACCAGGCCGAGGCGCGCCACATCGGCCGGCGCCAGCGCGGTAATGTCCTGCCCCTTATACAGAATTTGACCCGCCGAGGGCTTCAGGAACTTGGTCAAAAGATTAAAGCAGGTCGTCTTGCCGGCGCCGTTCGGGCCGATCAACGCGTGAATACTGCCACGGCGGACCCGAAGATCGACGTCGCGAACGGCGAAGAATCCCGCAAATTCCTTGGTCAATCCGTGGGTTTCGAGAATGAACTCATCGGCCAATCAAAATTCCCCCGCCTTCGCCGCGAAGTGCTTTTCGCGCGTGGCTAATTTTTCCTAACCGGCAGGTTCGCTTAAGACGCCTTGGAAATCCCGTCCCGAACCGGCCGCCTCCGGCCGGAATATGCCGTTAACGGCCCGGTTTACGCAAGGCGGAAAGCTGGGCATTCGCCGAGGCGAGCAAGGATGCATTCGCCATTAGTCGAATTGCGCAAGGGCATGACGGATGGGTTTGCCCCGAGGTTTTCGGCGGTCTGTTCGAGCCGCCCGGAAAGCCGCCATTAACGGTGTTTTGACGCAATCCTGCGTTTTCATCAAAAATTCGCTCCTCGAGCCGATGGTTCTGCTTTGCATTGAAGGCGGATTGCAGCCTTGGAATTCGAAAGCGCCAACCCGACGGTCGTCAAATCGATCAAGCAGCGGGACCTGTTGAATACCTGGCTGCGGCTTTATGCCCGCGCCCAGCAGATGCCGCGCATCGAGGAATACCAACCGGCGCGGCTCGCCGATGAACTGCCGGACCTCGTGTATTATACCGTCGACACTGCACAACAGCCGCCGCGTCTGACGATCCAGAGCGACGGCACGCGGATGTCGAGCGCCTACGGCAACACCGGCAAGGGCCGATATCTCGACGAATATCTTCCGGCCAGCCTCGTGCCCGTCGTGATGCCGGTTTACTACGAATGCGTGGCCCGCGCGCTTCCCGTCTACACCATCTCCAATGTCGATGACATCTATAGACGGATCGTCGCCTATGAACGGCTGCTGTTGCCATTCTCGGAAGGTGCCGGCGTCACCCATGTGATCGCGTCGCTAAAAACCATCAGCGAAGACGGCGGCTTCGAAATCAGGAATCTGATGCGGGGAAACGACGCCTTGCCCACCGCGAAGCTTCGCACTGTGATCGATCGCGATCTTTTCCACCGCGTGCCCGGCCGTATCCCGGCCGGCGACGTGATCGAATTCAGTTAGTATCCGAATGCAATTCGAGAGCGCCAATCCCTCGGTGCATTGGACGAAGTTATCGAGCTGAGCTAGACTTTCCGCGCCGGGACCCGCCCGATGCCGCGACTTCCCTGGCGTAGATTTCCGGCTTGAAGCCGACCAGCAATTTGCCGCCGACATCGAGCACGGGGCGCTTGATCATCGAGGGTTGCGCCAGCATTAACGCAAGGGCTTTACGCTCATTCAGACCTTCCTTGTCGGCGTCAGGCAATTTGCGAAACGTGGTACCGGCGCGATTGAGCAGCGTTTCCCAGCCGAGTTCGTCGCTCCATCGCTTGAGTTTTTCCCTGGCGATGCCTTTGCTCTTGTAGTCATGGAAACCATAGGCCACGCCGTGGCTGTCGAGCCAGGCACGGGCCTTCTTCATGGTGTCGCAGTTCTTGATGCCGTAGATGGTGGTGGGCAAAGCTAGTCCTCGCGTGAATTGGCCGGGCAAGCGAACGGCGCACTATCGATAGGCGACAAAATTCATCAACCCAAGCTCGATCGCCAGTTCGTAAATCGAGGCGGCAAAACGCCGATGATCGGCTAAAGCTGAGAGTTCCGCCTTCGATGCAGCGCCGATAAGAACATCGATACATTCTTCCATCATCTCGGGACCGATAGGCACGATAGCACCGCAGGTGATCGCAAACTCCTCGATGGGAGCAACCCTCATCGCGAAAACCGCGCCGGGCTCGGCCGACTGCTCCAACCCCTCATCCAGAAGCGGTATCGCACCGCCTCGCATCAAATCCTCAAGTAGAACGCCGGCGGGGCGACACATGCCGATCGTGCGGAAGATGGAAAACCGCGACGCCTGCAGAGCCCGCAGAACAAGCGCTTCGTCCGACTTTGCAACCGGAAGGCGTCTTCGGGCACAGCGGTCGATGGCGCGAGTTCTGCCGGCGCCGGCCGTGTAAACCGCAAGATCGAAGGCGAGGCTCAGCTCGACGGTATCATTTGTGAAAAGGAACTTGCCATCCGACAGGCCGATCCGCTTGGCATGGGCAAGAAAGCTCGAATGTGGAATGTTTTCGAGCGCCGCCGTCTGGATATCCTTCCGAAGATCCCGATAGCGGCGATAGCGGCCGAGGATATCGGCGCGGCTAAAGCCATGCATCTCACCGGCGCGGAGATCGAGTAATGCTTGCGCTGCAGGCGCCATGTTCGCTACTCGCCTCGGAGTTTCGCCTGTTCGACGCGGACCAGGCTGGAGTTTAGCCCGCCAACGCTGCCTCAAGCATCGAAAATGATTCGGTCAAGATAGTCATCCGGTTTCCCTGCTTCGCCCACGGTTTCCACCAGCGTCTAATAGGCGAGCGCCAACGGCTAAGTCCGATCAATAGCTGTCGGCATCGACGACGGCTTGGGCAAAGGCCTGCGGGGCTTCCTGCGGCAGATTGTGCCCGATGCCGCCCTTGATGGTCCGGTGCGCATATTTGCCCGAGAATTTGTTGCGATAGGACGCGGCGTCCGGGTGCGGGGCACCATTGGCATCGCCTTCAAGGGTAATGGTGGGCACGGTGATAACCGGGCCTTCGGCAAGCCGCTTTTCCAGATCGTCATATTTCGCCTCGCCCTCAGCCAGACCGAGCCGCCAGCGGTAATTATGGATGGCAATGCTGACATGATCGGGGTTGTCGAAGGCTACCGCGCTACGATCGAACGTAGCATCGTCGAAGCGCCACTTCGGCGAAGCGAGCTGCCAAATCAGCTTTGTAAAGTCGTGCCGGTATTTCTCGTAGCCCGCGCGGCCGCGTTCGGTGGCGAAATAAAATTGGTACCACCATTCGAGCTCCGCCTTTGGCGGCAGCGGCATCTTGCCGGATTGCTGGCTGCCGATCAGGTAACCGCTCACGGAGACGAGCGCCTTGCAGCGTTCCGGCCACAGCGCTGCGATGATGTCGGCCGTCCGCGCGCCCCAGTCAAAACCGGCGAGGATCGCCTTCTCGATTCTGAGAGCATCCATCAAAGCGATGATATCGAGCGCGACCGCCGACGGCTGGCCGTTCCGAAACGTTTCATTTGAACGAAAGCGCGTCGTGCCGTAGCCGCGCAGGTACGGCACGATCACCCGGTAACCCGCCGACGCCAGCAAAGGTGTGACGTCGACAAAGCTGTGAATGTCGTAGGGCCAGCCGTGCAGAAGAATGACGGGACGACCGTCGGCAGAACCTGCTTCGGCATAGCCGACATTCAGGAGGCCGGCATCGATCTGCTTCAGTGGGCCGAACGATTTGTTCGCCCCCGGCTTGATCCTGGGCAAATCCGCCGGTTTTGCCTTGCCGGGTTGTGCTATGGCCCCCGGCTTGATCCTGGGCAAATCCGCCGGTTTTGCCTTGCCGGGTTGTGCTATGGCGGGACCGCTCAGGAAGAAGTGTGCGGCGGCAAGGGTCATGGCCGCGCTGCCAAAGAAACGACGGCGGTGATGGTTGATTTGTTCGGGCCTCTCGATCCAATCCATGGGTGAATCTCCTCTCCGCTTTGAGATGGCCCGGATCTATCCTCCAGACGTCAAAGATCTTTTGCAGCGCGTTTCGGGCATTTTGGTCCATTCCACAATGGTGCCGTTCGCTGACTTATTGTAGTGTACCGCCGGCTTCCTTGCATCCGGGGCAAACATGGAATTCACCGCGCTATTTCTGGCCGTGGCCATTGTGATGCTCGTTGTCTGGCATGGCCCGCGATCCCTCGCCCTGACCCTGTTCGCCGTCGTGTTCATTGCTTGCGTCGCGACCTATCTGCACCATGCGTCCGATACGCTGAAGCTGTCATTCTGAGGGGTGGGCATGACGCGATCATTCGCCGTAACCCTCAACGCGCTCAGCCTGTACGCGGTGGCGCTGGTCCTGGCGGCGGCGTTCGCGGCACAACTGCTGCTGCATGAACTGCCCTGCCCGTTGTGCCTGCTTCAGCGCATCCAGTTCGCGGTGCTGGCGATCGGCCCCATCCTGAATGTCCGCTGGGGACCGCGCCCCAGTCACTACGCCCTGTCGCTGTTGGCGGCCGGCGCTGGCATGGCTTTCTCGACGCGCCAGGTGCTGCTGCATATCATGCCCGGAGATGCCGGCTACGGCACGGCGCTGTTCGGCTATCACTATTACACGCTGGCATTGATCGGCTTCGCGGCGGCGATCGTCCTGCTTGCAGCGATCTTGCTGTTCGACCGTCAGTTCGAGCACGACGACGCACCGCCGCAGGTTGCGTCCGGCGCTTTCGCGACGACGGCGGTGTGGCTGGTGATCGCTTTGACGGCGCTGAACGTGGTTTCGACGCTGCTGGAATGCGGCTTTGGCGCCTGCGCCGACAATCCGGTTGTTTACGAATTGCTCAAACGCGGAATTTGAGAGCGATAAACCGGCGTGGAAATGGCGCGACAAACAACTACGGAAATGAGCCCGCTCTTGCTAAAATACCGTCGCAAGGCTATGTATATCCCAATTGGATATACAGAGGAGATGACGCCATGACAAGCTCCACGGTATTCACCAGCAACCGCAGCCAGGCGGTCCGGTTGCCCAAGGCCGTCGCCTTTCCGGAGGACGTGCATCAGGTCGACATTTTGAAGATCGGCCGCAGCCGCGTGATCGTGCCACAAGGCAAACGGTGGGACGATCTGTTTCAGAACGGTCCGCGCGCGAGCGAGGATTTCATGGTCGAACGAGAGCAGCCGCCGGCCGAGGAGCGCGAGCAGCTCTGATGCTCGCCTACATGCTCGACACCAATATCTGCATCTATGTCATGAAGAATTATCCGCTGGATTTGCGAGAGAAGTTCAATTCGCTGGCCGAGCAACTCTGCATCTCGAGCATTACGCTCGGCGAGTTGCACTATGGCGCCGAGAAGTCGGCACGTCGCGTCGAGAACCTGACGGCCATCGAGCATTTCGTGGCGCGTCTCGAGGTGCTGCCGTTCGAGATCAAAGCGGCTGCGCACTATGGTCAGGTTCGGGCCGAGCTGGAGCGGGCGGGAATGCCCTGCGGTCCGCACGACATGCAGATCGGCGGTCATGCCCGCAGTGAAGGGTTGATCATCGTCAGCAACAATACGCGCGAGTTCAGCCGCATGCCGGGTATCCGAGTTGAGAATTGGGTCTGAGCGGATCGCAAGCGCATCCCGATTGGGCGCGCGGTCGCATCCTCGGCGAACCGCTCCAGGAGATGGCCGCTCATGAATGATCGTCCAGCGCAAGCGAATCCCGGCCTCACCGACGCGGAGCTTGCTGGCCATCCGACCGTGTTCGCGGCCGATGCTCTCAGGGATTCGGTCGTGGTGGTGTCGGGCGGTGCCGGCGGCATCGGGCGCGCGATTGCCTGGTTGTTTGCACGGTTAGGCGCGCATGTCGCCGTCGTCGGACGCGATCAGGGCAAGCTCGACGCCCTTGTCGTCGATTTGGCCAGCCGCAGCCTGAAGGCATCCGCGCATGTCGCCGACATCCGGGAGCCGGATCAGGTCCATGCCCTGTTTGATGCCGTCTGGGCCGCGCACGGCCGTGTCGACAGCCTCATCAACAGCGCCGGTGGGCAGTTTCCGCAGGCCGCGATCGATTTCTCGATCAAAGGCTGGAACGCGGTCATCGACACTAACCTCAACGGCACCTGGTACATGATGCAGGCCGCAGCGCAGCGCTGGCGCGACCACGAGCATCCCGGCAGCATCGTCAATATCGTGGTCGTCACCACCCACGGGCTCTACGGCATCGCGCATACGATTGCGGCGCGATCCGGCGTTATCGGCCTCACGCGCGCCGTCGCGGTCGAATGGGCGCCGCTGAATATCCGGGTGAATTGCGTGGCGCCCGGCGCGATCGCGACCGAAGGCTGGAACGTCTATACGCCGCAGGCGCGTGCGGCCTACCCCCGCTCGAATCCGATGATGCGCGCGGGTTCGGCCTGGGACATCGCGGAAGCCTGCGTCTATCTCGCCGGGCCCTCGGGAGGATTTGTCACCGGCGAAACGCTGACGGTGGACGGTGGCGGTCAACTCTGGGGCGAGACCTGGACCACCGGGAAGCCGGAATATTTTGGCGGTGGGGATCGGTGAGCCGGTTTACGTTTACCGATCCCGATCCATCACATCCGCCTCTGCAGCGCCGTCACGTACAGACGGCGGCGGATTTCCATCCCTTGCCGCCGGTAGAGCGCGATAGCGCTGTCGTTTTTGGAAAATACATGCAGGAAGGGAATCTCGCCGCGCGCTGCAATCTGGCTGGCAACGGCCCCGAGCAGGACTTGCGCGTAACCGCGGCCGCGGTGATCCGGATGCACACAGATGGCCGTCATCTCGGTATAATTGGCGGGCTTCATCCGCTCGCCCGCCATCGCAACAAGCTGCCCATCGATCCGAATGCCGAGAAACGTCCCCAATTCATGGGTTCGCAGTGTAAAGGGGCCGGGCTTGGTGAGTTCGGTCAACGCCATCATCGCCGGAACGTCGTCGGCGCCGAGCGTGACGATGTCCACGCCGCGGATTGAGCTTTCCGCGGGCGTTCCAATCATCTGCTCGCCCGTCTCGGCGAGCAAAATTTTGAACTCAGCGGGCGCAGTCACAGCGTCAGGCGTAAACAGCACGGCTATTTCGGATCCGGACATCAGCGCGCCAAGCGCGGCGAAACTCTCGGGCGACATATCCACCATGTCCGCGAAGGGCCCGACCGCCGTGGGGTAACGTAGCGCCCGCGCGCCGCCTTCCGCCAAAGCCTGCTGCCGGGTCGTCAGTGCGCTCCAGATTGGACGATCAAGCGGGTGCATCGACGGACCGGAAGCAGGCATCTTTCATTTGCCGCGGGCATGCTGATCGAAAGCGCTGAGGACAGCGAGCGTCATAGCCTTGACGCCGGTCTCGATGGTCGGCTTCGGCACCGGCGCAAACAGCGGCGAATGATTGGATGGCAATTCGGGTCCCGTCCCATTGTTTGCCGCGACGAACCGCTCCAGCTCGTAGACGCCGATATTGAAAAACATCGACGGCACCCCGGCATTGATGAATTCGGAGAAATCCTCACTCGGCGTGCCCGGCGGCGATGTCCTGAACTTGTCGCCGAACGCTGCCTTCAGCACCTTCTCGGCGGTGGCAACCACCGCGGGATCGTTCATCACGGCCTTGGCGCCCTCGGTGATTTTGTGTCGGGCGCGGGTGCATCCGACATGGCGGCGGCGGCCTTCGCCGTCCGCTCGATTCCCGCCAGCATCTTGGCGCGCACCTCCGGCTTGAAGGTGCGGATGGTTCCGAGCACCAGTGCGTCGTCCGGAATGATGTTCTCGGCGGTGCCGCCATGGATCGCGCCGATGCTGACCACGCCGAATTCGGTCGGGTCCTTTTCGCGGCTGATCGCGGCGGACGCCAGCCGGGATTTGGCAAACCGGTTCATGGCAACAACGCTCCTTGATCGCGCAAGCGAGGATTCATGGTTGAACGCGAGCAGCCTGCAGCTTGGACGACGGACGGGGGAGTGTCTAGCCGGGCGCGCCGTCCTCGAGACTTACAATCACGGCGGCGTTGGCAATGATGATGGCATCGCCGCCGCGCTCGTCATCCACCTTGAGCCCGCCTTTGACCGCGGTCACGGTCACCGTTCCGTAAGGCAGCTCTTTCGCGACCGCGGATGTGTCAACCGCGTCGGGGTCTGGCACGCCGATGGTGACATCGACGAACATGTCGCTTGAGGTCTTGCCCAGCATCCGGAAGAATCCGAGGCTGGAGTGGCGGATGGCGTCCGAGACCGCGCGCCTGGCCGCCTTGGTGGCATCTCGCCCGTGAACGTCAACGCCCATGCCCATTTCAGTGATACAGCGCACGCGTGCCATCGGGTTTTCCTGCTCTTGTTGGGGAGGAGAGGTATCAATCTTTCGCGATTCCGCGCGCGCCGCAAGCACAGATTCCCGTTGTGTCGAAGCGCTTCCGGGCACGTCGCAAATTTCCGATTCAACTTTCTGGACATGGGAGGCGGGTCGGCTCAATTCTCCGGCACGGTGAAGACGGCGCATGGAGATGCAATACCGCGCAGTGCGTGCGTCCCGAGCGGTATCAACGATACTCCGGTCTCGGCAGCGAGTTTGCCCGAGACAAGGACGGACTTGTCGAGCGTCCGGCACAGCCCTTCGAGCCGGCTGACTAGGTTGACGGCGGGGCCGATCGCCGTGAAATCCAGCCGATCGGCAGCACCGATATTGCCCCAGAGCATCTCGCCGAGGTGCAGGGCGACGCCGAAGGGCAGCGGCGACAGCCCCTGCTGACGTCGCGCATCATCGAGTTGCGCCATGCCGACCCGCGCGGCGGAGACCGCACGCAGCGCGGCGTCGCAGGCGCCGCGGGGCGCCCCTCCGACGACCGGGAAGATCGCCAGCACACCGTCGCCCATGAACTTCAACACTTCGCCGCCGAAGGCGTGGACCGGGCCGGCGATGCGGTCGAACCAGGCATCGAGAGCCGAGATGACCGCCGAGGGAGGATTGCTCTCGGACAGGGCTGTGAAGCCGCGCAGATCGGCAAAGAGCAGCGCTGCCTGGATGGTCTCGCCGATATCGCGCCGCAAAGGACCCGCCAGCACCCGCGCTGCGCTGCGCCGGCCGAGATAAGCCTCGAGAGCAGCCGTGAGCGTGGCGCGCGCCGCGAGAGCTGCGAGTGGTGCCGCGGCGAAGCGCGCGACCTCGCGCAACGCATTGGCCTCACGGCGTGTGAACGGACGCGGCCCGATCCAGCCGAGCGAAGGCGCGTCCGGCCTCGACCCGACGGCGTCCTCATGCACGTGGCCGGCCGCAAGTGTAGCAAGCCAGCGGCGGCCGCCATCGCCGGGCGAATTCGCAGTATCGGCCGCGAGCGCTCCCGCGAATCCCAAGGCCTCGATCAATTCCCCGCTCTCGGCGCTCCCGCGAATCCCAAGGCCTCGATCAATTCCCCGCTCTCGGCCCGCCACAGCCAGGTGCGCCGAGCAATGAGCGGGTGCGGCACGGCGAGTGTCAGCGCGCCGCCCGCGAGCGGCACGCCATCTGCGACCAGACGCGCGCCGACCTCGGCCAGCAGCCGGTCAGCACCCGGGGTCTCGGCGGCCGCATCGACCAGCCAGGCGAGCGTCGAAGAGAGCTGCATGGATCGATCATGGGGTTGACGCCGCTCCCTTGTCACGAGTTATCCTCGCGTGGGCTGGACTCCGGCGCTGCCATCCGTGCAACCGCGATCAAGGAGACTCCGATGACTGAACCGCTCGTGGTCCGGCGTGAAACCCAAATCGCAGCCCCGCCATCCACCGTCTTCGCTTTCCTGACCGATCCCGAAAAGATCGTGAGATGGATGGGCGCCGAGGCGCAGACCGAGACGCATCCGGGCGGGCTCTATCTTCTCAAGGGCGTCAACGGCCGGGTGGCGCGCGGCGCGTTCCGCGAGGTCGTGCCGGTCCACCGGTTAGCCTACAGCTTCGGTTGGGACGGGGATGA
>Ga0207707_10002328_pt1 | contig 17113 bp, 17 predicted proteins | sample KBSC83BmetaG_FD_184336 | JGI IMG/M metagenome (GOLD analysis project Ga0207707, IMG submission 184336) | Corn rhizosphere microbial communities from Kellogg Biological Station, Michigan, USA - KBS C8-3B metaG (SPAdes) (version 2) | ecosystem: Host-associated > Plants > Roots > Rhizosphere ...
CGCCCGGGCTTCCGCCAAGCTGACCCAGGTCGCCGGCGGCTTCAAGGCCAATGTCTGGATCAGCCGCAACGGCCGCCGCGTCAACGCGAAGAGCATCATGGGTGTCATGATGCTGGCTGCGGCCAAGGGCACCACGGTCACGATCGAGACCAGCGGCGCGGACGAGGACGAGGCGATGGCCGCGTTGCTCGAATTGATCCGGGACAAGTTCGGAGAAGCCGAGTGAGACGATAGGCGGCCACAGGCTCCAGGCCTGCAACGCCGTAGTTGTACCTGTAGCCAACTGCCAAGAGCCTATTGCGCATGTCCTTCACGATTCACGGCATCGGCGTCTCCGGCGGCATCGCCATCGGGCACGCCCATCTTCTGAGCCACGCGCAGCTCGAGGTCGAGCACTACACCATCTCCGCCGCAGAGATTCCGCAGGAACAGGCGCGTTTCGATCACGCGATCGCGACAGCACGCGCTGAGCTAGCGGCAATCTCCGAATATATTCCCGCCAACGCGCCGCCCGAGTTCGAGGGCTTTCTCAACCTTCACCTGATGATCCTCGGCGACAGCACGTTGTCCGAAGCGCCGCGCGAGCTCATCGCGACGCGCAAGTGCAACGCCGAGTGGGCGGTCTCGCAGCAGGCCGAGGAATTGCTCGATCAGTTCGAGCGCATCGAGGACGATTACCTGCGCGAGCGCAAAGGGGACGTCGTACAAGTGGTCGAACGCGTGATCAAAGCGCTGACGGGCCAGCCGCGCCACATCCCGGTGCCGCGCCACAAGGAAGAGGACAGCATCCTGGTCGCGCACGATCTTTCCCCGGCCGATGTGATCCTGTTCAAGCAGCACCGCTACAGCAGCTTCGTGACCGATCTCGGCGGGGCCACGTCTCACACGGCGATTATCGCGCGCAGCCTCAACATCCCTTCCATCGTGGCTTTGCATCACGCGCGTGCGCTCATACGAGAGAACGAGCTGCTGATCGTGGATGGCAGCAACGGCGTGGTGATCGTCAACCCGGACAAATACGTACTCTCGGAATACCGGCTGCGCCAGGAGCAATGGCTGCTCGAGCGGCAGAAGCTCAAGCGTTTGAAGACTACACGCGCCGCAACGCTCGATGGCACGCGTATCGAGCTGCACGCGAATATCGAGCTGCCCGACGACGTGCATCAGGCCAAGGAGAATGCGGCCGCCGGGATCGGTCTGTTCCGCAGCGAGTTCCTGTTCCTGAGCCGCCCGGAGCTGCCGTCCGAAGACGAACAGTTCGAGGCGTATCGTCGCGTTGCAGTCGAGATGAAAGGGCTGCCGGTCACGATCCGAACGCTGGACCTCGGGGCCGACAAGAGCCTGAACGTAGCCGAGCGCGTCGCGCCGAATCCAGCACTCGGCTTGCGTGCGATCCGCCTGTGCCTGGCTGAGCCGCAGATGTTCCATCGTCAGCTCCGCGCAATCCTGCGCGCGTCGCACTACGGCAAGATTCGGATCCTGATTCCGATGCTGTCGACGGCATACGAGCTCAGCCAGACGATGCATCTGCTGCAGGAGGCCAAGAACAGCCTCGACGCCGACAACATTCCCTACGACCGCAAAGTGCCGGTCGGCGGCATGATCGAGATCCCGGCCGCGGCGCTCTCGTTGAATATGTTCACGCGCCGGCTGGACTTCCTGTCGATTGGCACCAACGACTTGATCCAGTACACGCTCGCTATCGACCGCACGGACGATGCTGTCGCGCATCTATACGATCCATTGCATCCGGCCGTGCTGCAGCTGGTTGCCCATGTCATCCGCGGCGCGAACAAAACAGGCGTGCCGGTTGCGGTATGCGGCGAGATGGCCGGTGACGAACGCCTGACGCGGGTGCTGCTCGGATTCGGTCTGCGGCAGTTCTCGATGCATCCGGCGCATCTGCTCACGGTCAAACAGCAAGTGCTGAAGTCCGATCTGAGCGAAGTCACGCAGCTCGCTAATCGCATGCTCAAGACCGACGACACGGACAAGATGCAGGCGCTGCTGGTGCGGATGAATGCGTGAATGCTGCGCGAGATCACGGCCATGCGGCAGGATGATCCCGGTGCTGCCCGGCGCTGGTTCCAGGACGACTACTTCGATCTCTTTCTTTGGGTCACGCCGCGAGGGAAGGTGAGCGCCTTTCAGCTCGCTTACGAGCGTACGCGGCACGAGCGCGCACTGTCTTGGTCCGAGACCAGAGGCTTCACGCACAGCCGGGTAGATTCCGGGGAGAATCTGCCGATCAGCAACATGACACCGCTGCTGATCGCCGATGCTTTCTGCCCGATCCGTGTCGTCTGCCGTGAGTTCGAGCGGCGCAGCGCAACGCTCGACTGGCCGCTGCGGGCGTTCGTCACGGAAAAGCTGCGGCACGCGCGGCGCATGCCGCGCCTGCGGCGCCAGCCGACCGGTTAGACTCTCGGCATGCGCGTCGACACCGAGCAGCTCGCCCAGCATCTCACGCGTGGCCTCAAGCCGTTGTATGCGGTCCACGGCGAAGAGACGCTGCTCGCGCTAGAAGCCGCGGACCGCATCCGCACGCTTTGCCGTCAGCAGGGTTACAGCGAGCGCGAAGTGCTGACGGTCGAATCGGGTTTCGACTGGTCGCGCCTGGCGATGAGCGGCAACAGCCTGTCCCTGTTCAGCGCGAAGCGACTGCTCGAGTTGCGCATTCCGAGCGGTAAGCCGGGCAACGAAGGCGCCGAGGCGCTGCGCAGCTACGCCGCGAACCTTGCGCCCGATACGGTCACGCTGATCACGCTGCCGAAGCTCGAGCGCACGCAGCTCTCGAGCGGCTGGTTCGAAGCCCTCGACGGTGCCGGCGTGATCGTCGCAGCGAACCCGGTTCCGCTCGCACGTCTGCCGCAGTGGCTCTCGGCACGCCTCGCTTTGCAGGACCAGCAGGCCGATCAGGAGACGCTGGAGCTGCTGGTGGGCCGTGTCGAAGGCAACCTGCTTGCGGCACATCAGGAGGTACAGAAGCTTGCGCTGCTCTTTCCGCCCGGCAAGCTCGATGCAGAGCAAGTCAGAAGCGTTGTGCTCGACGTTGCCCGCTACGACGTCTTCAAGCTCGGCGAGGCCCTTCTCGCTGCGGACACTGTGCGCTTCGTGCGCATGCTCGACGGCCTGCGCGGCGAAGGAGTAGCGGCCCCGCTGGTACTGTGGGCCGTTGCCGAGGAGGCGCGCGCGCTGTTGCACATCAAGAACGGCCTTACGGCCGGACGCCAGCTGCAGCAGTTGATGCGCGAGGCCAGGGTCTGGGGCGCGCGTGCGGAGCTGGTTCCGAAGGCCGTGCGCCGGTTCACGTCGAGCCAGCTGGAGGACGGGCTGGTGCACGCCGCATCGATCGACCGAATGATCAAAGGTCTCGCGCGCGGCGACGTCTGGGATGAGCTGCTGCAGCTCGGTCTGAGCTTGGCCCGACCGGCTGCCGGCGGCGAGCGCGCGCCGAATCGCGGTAGAATCTCGGCTCGATCCTGATCCGGATCCAGGCGGGCAGCGGATGGACATTCAGTCGTACATGCACAGCGTCGGGCGCGAAGCGCGCAAGGCTTCACGCGCGATGGCCAAGGCCGACACGGCAGCGAAAGACCGGGCGCTGCTGGCCATGGCCGCCGCCATCGAGCGCGACACGGTGCGCCTGCTGGATGCCAATCGGCAGGATGTGAACGACGCACGCGCCAAGGGCTTGGCGTCGGCGCTGCTCGATCGACTCACGCTGAGCGCCAAAAGCGTGGCTGCGATGGCCGAAGGGCTGCGCCAGATCGCGCAGCTGCGCGATCCGGTGGGCGAGATCAGCGATCTCAGCTACCGTCCGAGCGGAATTCAAGTCGGGCGCATGCGTGTACCGCTCGGTGTCGTCGCGATCATCTACGAAGCGCGGCCGAACGTAACCGCCGATGCGGCCGGGCTGTGCCTCAAGTCCGGCAACGCCGCGATCCTGCGTGGAGGGTCCGAAGCGATCCATTGCAATCAGGCGATTGCGGCCTGCGTGCATGAAGGATTGCGCGATGCCGGTCTCCCAGAGTCGGCGATGCAAGTGATCGAAACGACCGATCGCGCTGCCGTTGGCGAGCTGATCACGATGAAGGAGTATGTGGACATCATCGTGCCGCGAGGAGGCAAAGGGCTCATCGAGCGCATCTCGTCGGAGTCGCGCATTCCAGTGCTCAAGCATCTCGATGGCGTGTGCCACGTCTACATCGACGAGCGCGCCGATCTCGACAAAGCCATCCGCATCGCGGACAACGCGAAGACCCAGCGGCTCGGTACCTGCAACACGATGGAAACGTTGCTGGTGCACAAGGACATCGCCGCGCAGGTGCTACCGACGCTCTGCCAGATCTATCTCGACAAAGGCATCGAGCTGCGCGTAGATGCGCAGGCGCGTAATGCGGTGGGAGCCGCACTCGCCGTCCGCATGAAAGAGGCGACCGAAGAGGACTGGTACACCGAATATCTGGACGCCATCCTTTCGATCCGTGTGGTCGCGGATCTCGATCAGGCGATCGAGCACATCACCGTCTACGGCTCGCAGCACACCGACGCCATCGTCACAGAGGACTACGGCCGTGCCCGGCGTTTCTTGCGTGAAGTGGATTCGAGCTCGGTCATGGTCAACGCTTCCACGCGCTTTGCCGACGGCTTCGAGTACGGGCTCGGCGCGGAGATCGGGATCTCCACCGACAAGCTGCACGCGCGTGGACCTGTCGGGCTCGAAGGGCTAACGTCGCAAAAGTTCATCGTGCTTGGGGACGGTCAGATTCGCGAGTAACTGGCCTGGCTCGGGCGGGACAACGCCGCGCATCCGTTTCGACACGCTTCGCCAAATCAGGACAACCATGAGCAGTGTGATCGAGGTCAAAGTCCCCGATATCGGGGACTACAAGGACGTGCCCGTGATCGAAGTGCTGGTCAAGCCGGGCGATACCATCAAGAAAGAAGATTCGCTGGTCACGCTCGAATCCGACAAGGCGACCATGGAAGTGCCGGCGCCGGAGGCGGGCGTAGTCAAGGAGCTGAAGGTCAAGCTCGGCGACAAGGTGTCCGAAGGCGTCGTGCTTCTGCTGCTCGAAAGCGATGGCGCGGCGCCTGCTGCCAAAGGCCCTGCTGCCAAAGCCGAAGCACCGGCACCGAAAGCGGAAGCACCAAAGCCAGCGTCTGCACCCGCAGCACCAGCACTCGCGCCTGCAGCGCCCGCCGCCGGTCCAATTCCGAAAGGGGACTTTCACGCGGAAGTCCTGGTCCTGGGCTCTGGCCCGGGCGGCTACACCGCCGCATTCCGTGCTGCCGACCTCGGCAAGAAAGTGGTGCTGGTCGAGCGCTATGCCGATCTCGGCGGCGTCTGCCTGAACGTCGGCTGCATCCCCTCGAAAGCGCTGTTGCATGCGGCACGTGTGATTGCGGAAGCGGAGGAGATGTCGCACTTCGGCCTCAAGTTCAACCGGCCCGAGATCGATCTTCCCGCGCTGCGAACCTGGAAGGAAAACGTCGTCGCGAAAGGCACCAAAGGTCTTTTGGGGCTCGCCAAGCAGCGCAAGGTTCAAGTCGTGACAGGCGTAGCCAAGTTCACCTCGCCGCACATGATTCAGGTCGAAACGGCGGATGGCAAGAAGACCGTTTCGTTCGATACCTGCATCATCGCCGCTGGTTCCTCCGTCGCCAAGATCCCCGGTTTTCCGTACGACGATCCGCGGCTGCTGGACTCCACCAGCGCGCTCGAGCTGAAGGATATTCCGAAGCGCCTGCTCGTGATCGGCGGCGGCATCATCGGCCTCGAGATGGCGACTGTGTACGACGCGCTCGGTTCGAAGATCACAGTCGTCGAGCTGCTCGATGGTCTGATTCCCGGCGCAGACCGCGACATCATCCGCCCTCTGCACAAACGCATCGAAAAGCGCTACGAAGGCATCTACCTCAAGACCAAAGTCAGCAAGATCGAGGCAACGAAAGAAGGCCTCAAAGCAACGTTCGAAGGCGAGGGTGCGCCGCAGCCGCAGGTCTATGACCGCGTGCTGCTGTCGGTGGGACGCCGTCCCAACGGCAAGGCCATCGGCGCGGAGGCCGCCGGCGTGCTGGTGAACGAGCGCGGATACATTCCGGTCGATCGGCAAATGCGCACCAACGTTCCGCACATTTACGCGATCGGCGATATCGTCGGCGAGCCGATGCTCGCGCACAAAGCCAGCTATGAAGGCAAGCTCGCGGCCGAAGTCATTGCAGGTCATCGAGCCGCGTTCGATGCACGCACGATTCCATCGGTCGCGTACACCGATCCTGAAGTGGCGTGGATGGGCTTGACTGAGACGATGGCCAAAGCGCAAGGCACCGAGATCGAGAAGGCCTCGTTCCCGTGGGCCGCGAGTGGACGCGCGCGCGCGACCGGGCGAGACGAAGGTGTGACGAAGCTGATCTTCGACAAGAGCACGCATCGTTTGCTCGGCGCTGCGATCGTCGGTCCCAATGCCGGCGAGCTGATCGCGGAGACGGTTCTCGCTCTCGAGATGGGCGCGGATGCCGAAGACATCGGACTGACGATCCACCCGCATCCGACATTGTCCGAGACGGTATTCTTCGCGGCCGAGATCGCCGAGGGCAGCATCACCGATCTGTACATGCCCAAGAAGTAGAGATTCCTTCTCTTCTTCGCAGAAAGTGGTGCAAGAGGTGGCAGCACGGGCCGCAACGATGTCAGATCTGAGCTACCTGCACGGGCCTTCACCCTCACCCCAACCCTCCTTCGTCGAGGGAGCGGGGGTAAGTGCTCTTCGCAAAGTACACAACCGCTTCACACTGAACTGCACTCTACTCTCCCCGACCGATATGAGTTCCTCCCCCTTCAAGGCCTTAAAGGGGGGTTGAGGTTGGGTTGGGGTGGGGATGGGTTTGGATTCTCCGGGAGAGAGCCAGGGTGAGGGGTGATGGAGAACAGGCAAGGAGCAGCAGAAGTCCATGTCCGAACCATTCATAGCGCTCGCGTCGCCACCGGCATCTGTCGAGCAGCCGACCTACTGGTTTATCTTCCAGGCGGGTCAGATCCTCGTGCGCCGCGAGGAAGGAAGCGCATTCGTTCCCGAAGCGATCGACGTGCACGAGCTTGGCCTCGAGCCGCTACGCGTGCAATATCTTGGGCTGCTCGGGACCAGGCACTGCTGCTCGGCTGAGTGTGCCGTAGACGTTGCACCTCCCCCAGGATTCGTCTGGTCCGGGCTGCGCGCGCTGTTCGGGCAGTTCGACGATGTCATGTTCGGGCTGGCGGGACGCGCGTTCCAGATCATGGACTGGGACCGAACGCACTTATTCTGCGGCCGGTGCGGTACACAAACGGTGCCGAAGCAGACCGAACGCTCGCGACAATGCCCCAGTTGCGGCCAGTCGCACTACCCGCGTGTCGCGCCAGCCGTGATGGCGCTGGTCCGTCGTGGTGATGAACTGCTGCTGGCGCGCTCACCTCACTTCCCACCCGGCATGCACAGCGCGCTTGCCGGTTTCGTCGAGCCGGGTGAGAGCCTGGAAGAATGCCTGATGCGTGAGGTGAAGGAAGAAGTCGGCGTGGAAGTGACCAATCTCCGCTACTTCTCGAGTCAGCCGTGGCCGTTTCCGCACTCGCTCATGATCGCGTTCAATTGCGAGTGGGCAGGCGGCGATATCGTGCCCGACCCGAGCGAGATCGAGGCGGCGGGCTGGTTCGGACTGGAGAGTCTCCCTGTACTACCGAACAAAGTCAGCATCGCGCGTCGGCTGATCGACGCCGCTATTGCGAGGATAAGAGCCGGCATACCGGTAAGCTGACGCCAACACCCACAACCATAAGATCCGGGAGGAGGAGGCAATGCTGAAGATCTGGGGACGGAACAATTCCGTCAACGTGCAGAAGGTCCTCTGGTGCTGCGAGGAGATGGGTCTCAAGTACGAGCGCATCGATGCCGGTGGTACTTTCGGCGTGGTGAACACGCCGCAGTATCGGGCGCTCAATCCCAACGGTCTGGTGCCCACGATCGAAGACGGCCCATTCGTGCTGTGGGAGTCCAATGCGATCGTGCGCTACCTGACGGCCAAGCACAGCACAGGCAAACTGTGGCCGGAGGATCACAAGGTGCGCGCCGAAGCAGACAAATGGATGGATTGGCAGATCAGCGTGTTCTGGCCGGTCTTTCGTCCGCTGTTCTGGAATCTCGTGCGCACACCGGTGAACGAGCGGGACGAGAGCGCGATGGAAGAATCGCGTCTGCAAGCCACCGAGGTCCTCGGCTATCTCGACAATCATCTGAAGAATCGGATGTACGTCGTCGGCGACGACGTGACGATCGGTGACATCCCGATGGGCTGCGCGATCTGGCGCTGGATGTCGTTACCGATCGAGCGGCCGGTGCTCGCGAATCTGCAGCGCTGGTTCGGGACGTTGCGGGAGCGGCCGGCTTACCAGCGCGTGGTCATGCTGCCTCTTACCTGATGCGGCCCCTTCAAGCCAGACCGAACATCCTCCGGCACGCGTGGCTGATCGTCGGGTGGTGCGGCGTCATCGGCGTTATCGTGCTGTCCCTGATTCCGAATCCACCCGACCTGGTGCCGGTCGAGCAGGGCGACAAAGTCGAGCATATCGTCGCCTACGGAATGCTGATGTTCTGGTTCGCGCAGGTCTACGCCGCACTGAGAACGCGCGCGGTGATCGCTGGCCTTTTGATTGCGCTCGGCATCGCGCTCGAATACGTACAGGGCTGGACCGGGTGGCGCGAATTCTCGTATGCAGACATGACTGCGGATGCGGCGGGCGTTGCGCTCGGCTGGTTGATCGCCGCGCCACGTACGCCAAACCTTCTAGGCTTTGCGGGTTCGCTGCTGGCGCGCAGGTTGAGCTGAGCCGACGGCCTCGTCGGAAGGCGTGGCGCGCGCGGCATCGAGAATGGCGCGCAGCGCCGTCCCCATGACCTGCGCTTGAGCGTCGCTGACTCGCTCCTCGAATAGCTCCTTGATGGCCTTCGCATAGACCGGCCACATCCGGCGACGCATCGCTTTTCCGTCATCGGTCAGCACGGCGAAGGCGCCGCGGCGATCCTCCTCGGAGCGCTCGCGCCTGACCAGCCCCGCGTCCTCGAGGCGGTCGACCAGACGCGTCAGGTTGCTGCGCGAGAGAACCACCTTGTCCGCCAGCTCACTCATGCGCAGCTTCTGATTCTCCGCACGCTCCAAGCCCCACATCACGTCGTACCACCCGAACGGCGGCAGATCGGCGTCGGCGAACCGGCGCTCGATCGTTTCGACCAGGACGGCGTGGGTGGTCAGGAACAGGGCCCAGACCGAACCTTTTGATGTTTCGAGCGATTTACCCAATTGGCACCTCCACTCGAAATTGTAGTTGCAATTTCAATCAATCTCAACTATCCTGCTATCGTTGCACTTGCAATTATCGTTTTCTCAACTTTATTCTCGAATGGAGGCAACCATGTTTAAGACTATCGACCGCGACGAGTTGAACAGCCGCATCCAGTCCACCAATCCCCCGGTCCTGCTGGAAGCTCTGCCCGAGCGCTACTACGTACAGAAGCATTTGCCCGGCGCGCGCTTATTCCCGCATGACCAGGTCGAGCAAAACGCCGCGTCAGTCGTGCCCGACAGGAACGCGGAGATCGTCGTCTACTGCGCGAGCCGCACCTGCCAGAACAGCCACATCGCCGCGCACCATCTGATGCGGCTGGGCTACACGAACGTCACAGTGTATCCAGGCGGCAAGCAGGATTGGGAAGAAGGCAGCATGCCGTTCGAGTCCGGGGCCGACGTGGAAGCGACGGTCTGACATCCAAACACTGTTCTTACGAGGAAATCATGAAGACGACTGCTGAAGGCACGATCGATTCGCGCCTGGATCCGTACGGCGCTCTGCTGTTGCGTATCGCGTTGGGTTCCATGTGGATCTCGCACGCTCTGCTGAAGATACTGGTCTTTACCTTGCCGGGAGCCGCCAAGTTCTTTGATTCGGTTGGACTGCCCGGCGAGCTGGTCTATCCAGTGGTTGCCGCTGAATTGATCGGAGGTGCAGCAATTCTGCTTGGCCTCTATGGCCGGCAGGCATCGCTGCTGCTGACGCCGATTCTGCTCGTCGCGGCGTGGGTGCACTTCCCGAACGGCTGGGTGTTCACGGCGACCGGCGGTGGCTGGGAATATCCGGTATTCCTGGCCGCGATGTCGATCGTGCACGGACTCATCGGTGATGGCGCGTTCGCGGTGAAGAATGTGCGGATGCCGATCAGCATGCGCACTGCATAGATCGCAACCAACCGCAGAGACGCAGAGAACGCGACGAACCCTCAACCAAACTTGAGCTGGCTGGAGCTCAGGTTTCGGTTCGGGTCTCCTCCGTGCCCTCTGCGTCTCCGCGGTTCGGTCGTGCGCCCTGCTTCAAGCCAACTACGTTGAACGTAGGCACCGGCTTGAGCAATCCGCGCAACGAGAGCTCGCCCACCGGCTCGCTGTCGACGAGCGCCTCGACGGTCGTCAGCACGCGGCGAGAGACCAGGATCTGCCCGGGCTTCGCTTCGCTGCACAGGCGAAACGATAGGTTGGTTACGGTTCCGACAGCACCGTAATCCCAACGCCCTTCGAAGCCGATCGCGCCGATCGTCGCGTAGCCCGTGGCGATGCCGATGCCGAGGTCGAGCTCGAAGCCGAGCTTGCGCCAACGGTCGGTGAGCTCACGTGTTCTCGCCTGCGCGGCGATCGCGAGCCTCACCGCGCGCTCGGCCGCATCGGTAACCGGCACCGGATCGTTGAAGAAGACCATCATCCCGTCGCCCGCAAAACGCTCCAAGGTACCCTCATGCTCGAGGATCAGCCGGCCCAGCTCGCCGTGATACTCGCGCAGCACGCTCATGACCTCCTCGGGCTCCGCGGTCTCGGCAAACGAAGTGAATCCGCGCAGATCGAAGAAGACCACGGTAAGCTCGCGGCGATGGCTCTTGAGCGGATCCTCGGCGCCGCCCTTCAAGATCAGCTCCGCGAGCTGCGGAGAAAAGAAGCGCTTCAGACGGCCGAGGCGCTCGAGTTGATCGACCTGCTCGCGCACGCGCGTCTCCAGCGTTCGGTTCGCGTCCTCCAACTGGTCGTACAAGGACTTGATGCGCAGCAGAGAGCGCACACGCGCGAGCAGCTCCGGCTGATTGATCGGCTTCGTGACGAAATCGTCAGCACCGGCCTCGATCCCCTTGATCCGCTCCGTCGCAGGATCGAGCGCCGTCACCATCACTACCGGAAGCGTGGCAGTCGCCGGCGTGTCACGAATGCGTCTGCAGACGTCGTATCCGCTCATGCCCGGCATCACAACGTCGAGCAGGACCAGATCGGGCTTCTGTTGCGCGATGCGCTCGAGCGCCTCAGTTCCAGAGGCTGCCGCTGTCACCTCATAGCCCTTGATGCCGAGTACGTCGCCGAGCAGCTTCACGTTCTGCGGCGTGTCGTCGACGACGAGTATCCTCGGTGCTGCACTCATCTCAAACCGTCCTCATTTCAGCGTGGCGCGAATGGCTTCGGTCTCGGCTGACGGGCCGACGCTCAGCACGATCGAAAGCATGTCACGGCAACGCCGATACACCTGCAACGCTTCCGCTGTTTCGCCAAGCTCGCGATAGACGATCATGAGGCGCCGATACAGGCCTTCGGCGAGATTGTCGAGCTCGAGTGCTCGCGAGTAGAGCGCTGCGGCCTGGTCCCAGGCCTTGCGCTGTTCGAGGCCAGCGCCCAGCGCAGTCACCGCACGTACAAACTTGGACCGCAAGCGGTCGCGCGCTGCTACGGCCCACGAATCCTGCGATTCCTTCTCGATGAAGTGACCGGCATACAAGCGCAGCAGCTCCTTCACGAGGTCCGTGAGCTGGGCGTCACTCGCCGTGGCGAGCTGGCTCGTCAGGCGGTCGATCCGAGCGACGAGCTCGTCGAATGCCCACACATCGACCCAGCAGCGGTGTGCGTCGAGGGACAGCCTGCCTTCCGACAGCGTCAGCATGTCGTCGATGTCGATCAGCTTTCGGAGGCGATGCAAGTTGCTGTCGAAAGCGACTTTCGCGGCGTCTCCCTCGGCGTCGGGCCACATAGACGCCATGATGCCCGCGATGTCGATGCGCACGCCGCCGTATGCGATCAGCACTTTCATCAGGTCGAGCGGGCGCTTCTGCACTTTCCGGCTGAACGCCATCGGCTGACTGTCCTTCAGCAGAGCGAACTGGCCGAGCGTGTAGATCTTGAGCGGAAACGCGGGCTCGTTCTTCTCCACAGTGACAGGCTTCAAGCCCAGCACACGGTAGATGCTGACAGGTCGCGCAAAGCCGCTGAGGTTGAGCTGATCGGCCTCAGCCGCATCTACGACAGGCTCGGTCAACTCGTGTACCGGAGCGCTCACGAGGATCTGACCGCCAGCGGCTTCAGTGCTAAGTCTCGTCGCCAGATTGGTCACCCGGCCAATTGCACCGTAACCGACTCGTGCCTCGTAGCCGATGGCCCCGATCGTAGCGTAGCCGTGCGATATGCCGATTCCGAGTGCGATGTCGTGTCCGCGCTTGCGCCAACTGCCCATCAGCTCGTCGAAACGCACCTGCATCTCGAGCGCCATCCGCACCGCGTGACCCGCCGGATCTTCGCTCAACACGGGATCATTGAAGATGATCAGCATCGAGCCGCCGCTGAACTGCTCCAAAGTGCCGCCGTGCGCCTGAATCAGCTCGCCCATGACTTGATGGTAGCGGCGCAGCAGGCTCATGACCTCTTCGGGCTCGGAGGTGTCGGCAAACGCGGTGAAGCCGCGCAAATCCAGAACGACAACCGTAACTTCGCGCCGATGCGTCGCAAGCGGATCGTCCACGTCCCCCGACACAATCCGCTCCGCAAGATGCGGCGGAAAGAATCGCTTGAGCTGCGCGAGGCGTTGCAGCTCCCCGAGCTGTTCCTGCACGCGCTTTTCGAGGCCGCTGTTCAACTCGGCCAGATCCGCTGCCTGCGCCTGGACGGTATCGTGGAACGTCTTGATCCGCAGCAGCGACTTCACGCGCGCGAGCAGCTCGGGCGCATTGATCGGTTTGGTCAGAAAATCGTCAGCGCCCGCTTCGAGCCCTTTGATGCGCTCCTCGGTGGGATCGAGCGCCGTGACCATCACGACAGGCAGGATGCCAGTAGCGGGATCGGCGCGAATCGCACGGCACACTTCGTAGCCGCTCAGTCCGGGCATCACTACGTCGAGGAGTACTAGATCCGGTTTGACGCGGGGGATTGCAGCCAATGCCTCCTCACCCGATTCGGCAGTCGCGACCGCGTACCCTTTGGCGCCCAGAAGATCCGCGAGCAGCTTGCGGTTGGGCGCCTGATCGTCGACGACCAGCACGAGGCTTTGATCCCTCATGTGGACACGGACGAGGCCGACTGCCGATCGAGCAGTGCACGCATCTTTCGCAGCAGCCCGATCATGCTCACCGGCTTGGACTCCAGCGCATCGAATCCAGCCATCAAAACATCGTTCTGCTGCGTGCTCATCACCGATGCGGTCACGGCGATCACCGGGATCGAGCGCGTAAGGGGATCGCTGCGCAGCGTCTTCAACGCGTCGAAGCCGCTGATGCCGGGCAGCTGAATGTCCATCAGGATCAGGGCTGGCCGCCGCGCGGCTGTCAACTGCAAACCGATCTCACCGGTCACAGCTTCGATGGTCTGGTAGCCTTTCACCTGCAACGCATCGCGCAGCAGCTTGCGACTGTTATTGTCGTCTTCGATGATCAGTATCAATTCGTTTGCCATGGCTGTTCCGCCAGTGTGAACGCGAAAGTCGATCCCTTTCCCGGCGCGCTGTCGACCCAGATGCGGCCGCCATGCATTTCCGCCAGACGCCTGGCGAGCGCCAGTCCCAACCCGGTGCCCTCGCGTTTCGCACCGTCCTCGTTTCGCACCTGCTGAAAAGCCTGGAACAGCAGCTGCTGGTTCTCCGCTGATATGCCGATTCCGGTGTCGGTCACGGAGATTTGCACGCCTTCATCGACAGGTAGCGCGGCAACCGAGATGCGCCCCCCTTCTGGTGTGAACTTGACGGCGTTGGACAGCAGATTCAGAAGGATCTGCTTGACTCTGCGCTCGTCGCCTGCGAAGGAGTTCAACCGTTTATCGACCTGAACGTCGAGCGCGATACCCTGTCGGCTGGCACGTTCGCGCACGAATGCCATCGCGTTGTCGATCGTCGTCGGCAAATCGAACTTCGCGACCGCCAGCTCCATGCGGCCGGCTTCGACCTTCGACAGGTCGAGAATGTCGTTGATCAGCGAGAGCAGATGATGGCCGGAGGCGTGGATATCGCGGATGTACTCCTCCTGCTTCGCGTTCAACTCACCGAACAGACCATCCTTCAGAACCTCGGAAAAGCCGATGATCGCGTTGAGCGGCGTGCGCAGCTCGTGCGACATATTGGCGAGGAAATCGGACTTGTGTTGGCTGACCGCCTCGAGCTCGCGATGCGCTTGGCCGAGCTGTTCGCTCATGCGGTTCAAGTCGGCGGCGAGCGCGCCCAGCTCGTCACGGTTTGGAACCACGACCCGCTTCGAAAAGTCGCCGGCGGCAATCTCGGCCATACGCGCTTCCATCTGCTGCACCGGGCCGATGATCGAGGAAGACATGCTATAGCCGAGGAGCAAAGACAAGAGGATGCTCGCGACAGCGAACGCGATAACGGCGTGCCGCGACGTCGAATACGCATCGTGGGTGGCTTCGATGCTCGCGACCATATCCGACTCGGCCTTGTTCACGAGCTCGTTGGTCAGGCGTTCGAGGCGATCTGCGAGCGGCGTCGCACGAGCCAGTTGCAAGTCCCGGCCCTCGGTGGCTCTGCCGCTTCGAATCAGCTCGACCACCTGAGTGACGATGCGGATGAACTCCTCGTAGTCCTGGCGCACACGCGCGAACAGCTCTTTCTCGTCCTGTGCGACGAACTGCAGGCGGTCGAGGTCGTATCCGAACTGATTGAGCTGGCGCAGCGTCGCCTCGAGCGTGCGCTCCTCGGGTTTCAACAGCGAGGAAGCGACGCTGTAGAGCTGGCCGATCGTGTCGTGATTGAGCTGGCGGTACGCGGCGATCTTGCGCTGCAGCTGGACCATGTCCTCGGCCCGCGTGTTCACCTCGCTCAGCGCCTGCAGGCCCACCAGGCCGGACGCCAGCATCATCGCGACGATCGCCAGAAATGCGACCAGCAGCTTGGTGTGGATCGATGAGCGGACCCGTGCGACCAGCCGCGGCAACCATTGGATCACTTGGCCGTGCCCTCCGCTAGCAAGGACTGCACGTCGGACATGAACTCTTTGGGATCGAAGCGCGATCCGAGATACTGAACGCGCAAGGTCCCGCCGGCATCGATGATCGAAGTCAGGAACGTATGCTCGACGCCGCCCGCTGGATTCTTCTTCCAGTAGATGGCATAGCGGCGCGTCACCTCCTCGATCTCCTGATACGGCCCGGTCAGAAAGACAAAATACGCCGGATCGGCGGAGTGCGCTTCGCCATACTTCTTCAGCGCCGCAGGCGTGTCGTTCAGTGGATCGACCGTGATCGCGGCGAAAGTGAGCTTGGGGTGTGTCGGCGCGAGCTTGCGCTGAATGCCGACCAGCTTCGCGGTCAGGATCGGGCAGGTGTCCGAGCATGTGGTGAAGATGAAGGTGACGACCGTTACCCGTCCGCGCAGATCGTGCAACGAAAGCCGCTTACCGTCCTGGGTAGTCAGAGTGAATTCGGGTGCTGGGCCGATCTTCGGGAGTTTGGTTTCGGCGACCCCCTTCGGTGACAGAACGCCAAGAAGCAAAGCGAACGCAATCGACGCGCTTCCCGCTAGGAAGCCCCGTCGGCTGAGGTCTCGAACTCGCGGCCAGCTCCTCACGGTCACTCGCCACTCAATTTGTCGCTGCTCTTCTCATGCCTTCAACTCCCGCTTGAGCTCATTGAAAAACCGCCAATCCGTTCCTTGCGCGATGAGCTTCTGCGGGCTCGACTTGACCATGCCCACGTCGTGCAACCGCAGCGCGAAGAACCGGACGCTGTCTTCCGGGTTGTAGTCGCGCCATTTCCGATAGGGCACGTCGCTCAGGGTCTGCAGCGCATGAGCGCGGTCCTGCACATATCCCTTGTCGACCAGAAACTGCGCGATCCGCATCGGTTGCGTCGCGCACAGGTCAGTCGCCTTCAAGAGCGCGCGCAGAGCACGTTTGGTCCCAATCGGATTACGCCGTACGAACTCACGATTGCCAACGACCATGCAGCAGAAGTATTGAGACCAGGGCTGGTCGGTGCTGCTGTTCAGGACGACGTGGCCGATCCCCTTCTCTCGCAGTTCCTGCGGATCGGGTGGAAACCCGAGATAGGCGTCGACCTTGCCCTCTGCGAGCTGCCGCTTCCCATCCTCGCGCGACAGCGTGACCCACGAGATGTCGCGGCGCGGGTCCAGCCCAACATAGGAGGCCATCACACTAAGAAACAAGTGCTGGGTCGACCCGATTCCCGGGACCGCGACTTTGCGTCCTCGCAAGTCGCGTATCGATCGCACACCTTCCGTCGCGAACAGCTCGTAACAACCAGCGTGCACTCCACCGAGCATGACCACTGGCTCGCCCGCCTCGACACGCACGAGCGTCGTCAGCCCGAATGACATGTTGAGATCCGCTTCCCCCGTAGCTACGAGCTTCGACGTTCCGATCTCCCGTGGATCATCGTCGAGATACTGCACATTCGAGAACCCTTCGCTGTGGAGCAGATCTTCTGCGACATACGCGGGTGCAGCGCATAGCGACGCCTTCATCAGGCGGATGCGCGTGGTCTCGGGAGCGGGGTCCGCCACGGCGACGCGGGAGTCGACGCCGAACAATCCGGCCGATCCTGCTACCGCTCCCAGTCCCGCCAGGAATTCGCGCCTGCTGTAGGGAACGACGCCTGGTTCGTCAAAGATGACGGCACGCGCTCGGGTGGCCATGGCTCTCGTCTCAAGCGGAAGGCGCGCTCTAGTGGACTGTAACAACTGATTCCGGACCGATCCGGCGCGATGGATCGAAGTATTTCCACTTCACCGTTTTCGGTGCCTTGTTGTAGTGGCGGATGTAGCGCA
>Ga0207707_10002330_pt1 | contig 17104 bp, 14 predicted proteins | sample KBSC83BmetaG_FD_184336 | JGI IMG/M metagenome (GOLD analysis project Ga0207707, IMG submission 184336) | Corn rhizosphere microbial communities from Kellogg Biological Station, Michigan, USA - KBS C8-3B metaG (SPAdes) (version 2) | ecosystem: Host-associated > Plants > Roots > Rhizosphere ...
ACCCCAGCCCGGTGCCGCCATAGTTACGCGCGATGCGCTCGTCGGCCTGCTCGAATTCGCGGAAGATTCTTGCTCGTGCTTCGGGCGCAATGCCGATGCCGGTATCGCGCACCAGGAAGCTGATCTCGCTCGGCCAGATGCCGGGCTCGACGATCAACGCCACGCCGCCGGTCGCGGTAAACTTGATCGCATTGCCGGCGAGATTGAGCAGCACCTGCCGCAGCCGTGCCGCGTCGCCGATGACTTCCGTCGGCAGGCGCTCGTCGACATAGGCCGCGATCTCGAGATTCCTGGCCTGCGCCCGCGGCGCCAGCAATTCGGTGATGTCCTCGATCAGGGACGTGAGCGCAAAGGGCCGCTGCTCCAGGTCGATCTTGCCGGCCTCGATCTTCGAGTAGTCCAGCAGTTCCTCGATCAGCGACAGCAGCGCGTCGCCCGAGGTCTTCACGGCTTTCGCATAGGTCGCCTGTTCCGGTGTCAGCGGCGTATCGAGGAGCAGCGAGCTCATGCCGATGATGCCGTTCAGCGGCGTGCGGATTTCATGGGACGCCATCGCGAGGAAGCGTGACTTGGCGCGGTTGGCGGCGTCGGCCTGGTCGCGCGCATCGGCCAGCGCACGCTCGGTCTCGGTACGGTCGGTGACGTCGCGGCCGACACATTGCAGTTCCGCCGGCTGGCCGGCGTCGGAGCGGATAAAGCCTTCGCGCCAGGCGATCCAGCGCGGCCCGAGCCGCGTGGCGACCTTCTGGTCGTGCATCCGCGTGCCGTTGTGCTCCAGCGCGCTGTCGCCTTGCTCCAGGGTTTCAAACGAGAACCGGCTGCCGATCAGCGCCTCCGGCGGCCGCTCCGCCATCAGGCAATAGGCGTCGTTGGCATAGGTGATGCGGCCGTCCGCATCGCGCATCACGATCAGGTCGCCCTGCGATTCGAACAGGCTGCGCGCCCGCCCCTCGGCTTCCTGCAGCTCCCAATTGCGGTCGGCGAGCACTTCATTGTGAAGCACGATCCCGCGCATCTTCTTGCGCAGGAAACGCAGCCGGACGCTCAGGGTGGCTAGTCCGAGACAGGCGATCGCGAACAGGAAGCTCGCGCCGATGGCGAAGGTGTAGGGATCATAGCCGGAATTCTCGGACCGGCTCCCGGCGATGAAGCCGTACGCACCACCGAATGCGGCCGAGAAGACCATGAAGGATCTGATGGCGCCGATCAGCGTGCGATGACGTCGGGCGAAGCGGCGAATGCGCAATTTGATCCGGAACGTTCGTCCCATCACACCAATCCCCTGGAATTGCCGTCCGCGCGCTTTTCAATCGGTCGGTGTGACCATGCGGCGGTGACGTTGCAAAGTGTTTGAAGCCCCGCCGCTTGTCATGCCCCGATGAGAACAGGGTTAGCGAAAGATTAACGTACCGATTCAGAGATCGGCGGTGGCGAAATGCGGCGGCTGGCTGTGAGCGCCGACGATCAGCGCCGCCGCTTGGCGATCGGTGAAGCGGTTCGAGCGCACGAAGATGCGGTAATCGGCCAGGCCCTCGTCGTGTGACAGATAGATGACCGGCGCGCCGCCGGCGTTGCGCGCGGTGATCGCAATGAATTGCGTGGCCGGCGTCGCCTCGCAGGCATTGTCGGCCGTGGCGTTCGTATCGTCGACGACGGCGAAGTCGGCGGTCTCGGCATTGTTCGAGATCGCGACGCGCACGGTGGCGAGCCTGGGATCGTCGGTGAAGCTGACATGGAGGTCGGCGTGCCAGGGCGCCGAGGCAATCTCGACGGAACCGGAACCCAGCACGATGCAGGGGCGGCTACTCGGGAAAAATTCGACCCGGGCCAGGGTCGCGGCGACGATCAGGGGAACCGCCGAGACCAGAATCTTGAAACGCAACATGCAACGCCACTCGTTCGAACCATCGGCCACACGGGCTTATGGTTGTCGCAGCGTAAAGAGAAGTCCTTACCGGGCGGTTGACGGATCCGGGATTACGCCGCGCGGCGGGCATCCTCGGCGAGCACGCGATAGGACAGCGCCTCGGCGAGATGCAGCCGCCCGACCTTGTCGGCGCCGTCGAGATCGGCGAGCGTGCGCGCCACCCGCAGCACCCGATGATAGCCGCGCGCGGAAAGCCGCATGGTGTCCGCGGCATCGCGCAGGAGTTTCTGGCCCTGCGCGTCGGCTTTGGCGATCTCTTCCAGCAGCGCCGCCGGCGCCTCGGCGTTGGTGCGGATATTGGACAGGCCGGCGGCGACATAACGCTTGAGCTGGATGTCGCGGGCAGCGGCGACGCGCCCTGCGACTTCGGCCGAGCCTTCCGCAGGCGGCGGCAGGATCAGGTCGGCCGCGCTGACGGCCGGCACCTCGATGCGCAGGTCGATGCGGTCCATCAGCGGGCCGGAAATGCGCATCTGGTAGTCGGACGTGCAGCGCTCGATCGGCGCGCGGCGGCAGGAAAAGCCGGGCTCGAAGGCTTGGCCGCAGCGGCAGGGGTTCATCGCTGCGACCAGCATGAAGCGCGCGGGATAGGTGACGCGATGGTTGGCGCGGGACACCGCGACCTCGCCGTTTTCCAGCGGCTGGCGCAGCGAATCCAGCACGCGCGGATCGAACTCCGGCAATTCGTCGAGGAACAGCACGCCGTGATGCGCGAGCGAGATTTCGCCGGGCCTCGCGCGGCTGCCGCCGCCCGTCAGCGCCGCCATGCTGGCGGAATGGTGCGGGCTGCGGAACGGCCGTTGCGCGGTCAGCGCGCCGCCCTCGATCTCGCCCGCCACCGACGCGATCATCGAGACTTCCAGCAATTCCGACGGCGACAGCGGCGGCAGGATCGAGGGCAACCGCGCCGCCAGCATTGATTTTCCCGCACCCGGCGCGCCGATCATCAGCAGGTGGTGACCGCCGCCAGCTGCGATCTCGAGCGCGCGTTTGGCGCTCTCCTGGCCTTTGATGTCGCGAAGATCGAGCTGGGTGGCCGGCGCCTGCCGGACCTTCGGCTGCGGGCGCGACAATACCTGCGTGCCCTTGAAGTGGTTGGCGATCTGGATCAGCGAGTTGGCGGCGATGATCTGGATGTCGGGGCTCGCCCAGGCGGCTTCGGCGCCGCAGGCCGCCGGGCAGATCAGGCCTTCCTCGCGCGAATTGGCGCCGATCGCGGCCGGCAACACGCCTGCGACCGGTGCGATCGATCCGTCGAGACCGAGCTCGCCCAGCACGGTGAAACCCGACAGCGCGTCCGGCGGGATGGCGCCGATCGCTCCCATCAGGCCGAGCGCGATCGGCAGGTCATAATGGCTGCCTTCCTTCGGCAGGTCGGCGGGTGCGAGGTTGACGGTGATGCGCCGCGCCGGCAGTGCGAGTCCTGAGGCGATCAGGGCGGAGCGGACCCGCTCGCGCGCTTCCGAAACGGCCTTGTCGGCAAGACCAACGACATGAAAGGCCGGCAATCCCGGCGAGACCTGCACCTGTACATCGACCGTGCGGGCCTCGATCCCCTCAAAGGCTACCGTCGAAACCCGCTGAACCATGCCGTGATGCTCTCCCGGAGGTTGAGGCTAACGGAACCAGACGAAAGAAGGCAATTATAACCTTGACAAAGCAGCGCCCATGGGTAGTATTGGACCCATAGGAGCTACCCCATGTCGAACCTGCAAAACCCGATCTTCACCGACGAAACGCTTGCCCGCGAATGGCTTGAGGCTCGGGTCTGGCCGCATGGTCCGAACTGCCCTCACTGCGGCAATGCGGACCAGGACAAGATCACGAAGCTGGAGGGCGAGAAGCACCGCGCTGGCGTCTACCAGTGCAATGAACCGGCCTGCCGCCAGCAATTCACAGTGACGGTCGGGACGGTCTTTGAACGCTCCAAAATCCCGCTGTCCAAGTGGCTGGCCGCTTTGTTCCTGATGGTCTCTTCCAAGAAGGGCGTTTCGGCTCATCAGGTCCACCGCATGCTCGGGATTTCCTACAAATCAACATGGTTCATGATGCACCGCCTGCGTGAGGCGATGCGCCCTCTTTCCATGACGCCCATGGGCGGCGCTGGGAAGGTCGTGGAAGTGGACGAAAGCTTCATCGGCAATATCAAGAACGTCCGCAAAGGGCGCGGCACAGGCCATAAGAACGTCGTTTTGACCCTTGTCGAGCGTGGTGGCGCTGCCCGTAGCTTCCATATCGATAGCACATCGATTGCGGACATTGCCCCGATCGTGAACGCGAACATCGCGAAAGAAAGCCAGTTCATGACGGACGAAGCACGCCACTACATTGAAATGGGCCAAGACTTCGCCAGCCACGATGCCGTCAACCACTCAAAGGACCAGTACGTTCGTTATTGGAACACGGTGACCGACAAGCTGGGTGAGGATGGCAAGCCGGTTGTCGAAACAAAGGTCATCACGACCAACACAGTTGAGGGCTACTATTCGATCTTCAAGCGCGGCATGAAGGGCGTCTATCAGCACTGCGGCGAAAAGCATTTGCACCGCTATCTTGCAGAGTTTGACTTCCGCTATTCCAACCGCTCTGGCCTTGGCGTGGAAGATGCCGAGCGTGCAACGCTGCTGGCACAAGGCATCAAGGGCAAGCGCCTGACCTATCGACGGCCTGACCGCAAAGACCGCACCACCACGCATTAGGCGACTATTGAAACGACTTTTGAGGAAACTATGACCAGCGCTGATCTTGAACGGCTTAAAGCTTCATTATCTCAGACCAAGACAGGGACGGAAGCCCTTCTTCTCTGCGTCGCTCAAGTTCTGTGCGAACGCGATTCATCGTTTCGAGTGCTTCTCGAAGAGAAGCTTGAGACCGTTCACGCGCTTCTGGAACATCGGGGAGATCATGAGGCGGCTGCTCTGGTGGGGTCGTTTGGTCGGGCATTAATCGATCCAGCATTCAAGCTTCCTTCTTAGGCGACTTGGCGCGCACTTTCTTGCGCGCCTTCTTGGCTTTGCGATGCTGCGGAGGTGCTTTCGACACGGCATCAACCGCGCGCTCGAAGCGCTTCCAAGCATCAGGATGTAATTCGATGTCTTTCGCAGGGGGCGATTTAGACATGCAGCCGCTTTCCAAGGTTAATCCGAAGGCCGTTGCAAACTGGGGCGATCCTCCGATGGAGACGCGCCCAGCGCTAGCTGCCAAAGTAGCACAGTGCATTGCACGGTGGGCGGAAAACGAAACGCTACTCGGGGCATTTCTGGCCCTTTTACTTCATGCGAACGAGCAAGCGGTCCTTGCGATGTACAGCGGCCTTGAAAATCGCTCTGCGCAGTTGCGCATGATAAGAGCGGCAGCCGAATCCTCTCTGCCAAAGGACCACGCGGAAGTTATCACAACCATGCTCACCGTCCTGGTTAAGCCGGTCATGACCGAGCGGGATAAATTGGCTCATTGGACTTGGGGCTATAGCGATCAATTGCCTGATGCGTTGCTACTGGCGCAACCTTCCCGAACGATGAGAATGTTAATGGAGGCTCTTAGAACACAGCGCTCCAAGGGACACGTGGACGTACCTAGCCCGTTCGATGATATTTTTGTTGTTCGTGACGGCGATCTCGAACGGATCAAGAAACGCGGGGAGGAATTGAAATACTATATGCGCGTCGCACTCGGTTCCGTGTGGCAACTCAATTCGCCCGTACAGCGCGCCGTAAACATTCAAGAGCTATCCAACGTGCCTCAGATACGTGAATCTTTGGATCGCCAGAAAGCCCGTCAAAATAATCAAGCAGCTCAGTCTCAATCGCCTCTACCAAGGCTGATTGACGGAGGCTGAGCATGTCATTTTCGCCAGACGTTCCGGTTCCAACTTTAGTTGCAACCGGAAGTCCTGCGGGCGCGCCAGTCCCAGCCATCGAATCGGCCGAAACAGCCGCATTATCAACATATTGTGTCTGCTTTGTCACGGTTATAATCCCGCGAAAGAAGCAAGAACGTTACAGGAACATCGCGCGTCCCCATGCACTGGCCCGGCCCACCACTATGGCGCCGGCTGCGGGGGCAGGTTTGGCGGCCTGTAGCCGGGAACCAGGTTCATGCGCTCACGGACCGAAGGATGGATTCTGGCGTCCGCGGCGACATGCCGATGCCGGCCGGCGTGGATCATCCATCGCTCGGCAAAATTCGACTTCGGATCCTTGTAGCGCTTCGGGATGTATTCCGGGATCCACCACCAGCCGGTCAGGGACTCGTTGGGCGGCCCGCCGGCGAAGGGCGCCGCATAGTCGCCCGGCACATTCTGCGCCGGCAAAACGGTCGCCTTCATGGTCTGATCGATCCTCAGCCCCGCGGTCTCGGCCTGCTCGACCATCCATTTCAGCGCGATAGCCGATAGCCCCGATCTGTCCTCCGGATATCCGCCGCCGACGTCGCAATGGACGCCGGGAAACCAGAGTTGCTCGACATCGGTCGGCACCGTGCCCCAGAGGTTTTGCACGAAATAGGCACGCCGCTCGTCGAGCGCGACCGCATGGCGGACGGTTTGGACGGATGGATTGTTGAACGTGTAAGGAAGGATCTTCTGGTCCCACGCCCAACCGACCGAGCTCACGGTATCCCACAGGCCCAGAAAGTAGATCGGCACGTCGCGTGAAAAGGTCTTCTTGAAACCCTCATAGATGGTCTTGTCGGCCTGCTTGGCGAACATGTCCCAGGCGAAAGGGATGAGTTCTTCATTGCCCTGCGTGAGCAGGCCGACCTTGTGCACCATGGCTGCAACCGCGCGCGCGGTGTAGGCGCCGCGGCTGAATCCGAAGATGAAGATGCGATCTCCCTCCTGATAGTAGCGCATCAGGAAACGGTAGGCGTCGTCGACATGGTTTGACAGAAACAGCGCCGTCGCGAGGTCGATCTGCTTGACGATCCAGCGCCTGACGCGGCCCCAGAAGGCCGCCGGCGTTATCGTTCCGATGCCGGGCTGATAGTAGGAGAGCTGATCGGCAGCATGGCTGCGGTCGAGCATGGCGTACAGCTTGACCACGTTGGTATTGTTGGCCGCGAACTGGTTGCTGGTGCCGTCGAGGCAGAGGACGATGTTTCGGGGCATGGACGACAGTCCTTCCGAAAGATGATGAATTCAGCTTTGCGCTGACCGGCGAGATCAGGCGTGACAATGCCGCCTTCCCCGCAAATCCTAACGGCACATCTCAAGGTTTACAATATCTCGAAAATACAACTTGGCGCACGACGCGCCCGCGAAGGCATCTTCCAAACGTCGCGACGAAAAGTCGCCATGTCGTCCCGGTTCGCGACACGGTCCGTGCCGCCTGAGTCTCGTCGATGCGATCATTAAAATAAGATCGAAATCGATCGATCGATTGCGATTGATCCCGATAGGCCTATTCCAACATTTCCCCTGTAGACCCAATGCAATACCGATCGAACGGTAAGGATGGGGTAGAAGATCGACATGTTGGCCGCCAATCGTCGTAGAAGCGAGCGTCGCCTGTGCAGGAGCCTCGCGAAAATTCAGTTCGGGACCGGCTCGTTGCCGCGCGACTGCGTCATCACGGATATTTCGGATGGCGGCGTGAAAATCGTCGCCGAGCATCTCGACCCGCCGCCCGAATTCACCCTGATCTTCTCAACCGGCAGCCCGCGCCAGTGCCGCCTGGCGTGGCGGATCGGCTGCGAATTCGGGGCCGAGTTCGTCGCTTAAGCCGCCGGGCTTGCCCTCGTATCGCCGAAATGTGGCCCCGGAGCGGGCGCGGTTAACCCAAACTTAGGGTTAAGCTGCAACGATTTTTTGGCCAGTCGCCACTTCCTCCGGGCCAAAAAGTACATGTATCGGCATTCGCTCAAACAGGGTCGCCTGGCGCGACTGATGGTCGCCTTCGTCTCGTCTGCTGCGCTGGCAATCAGCCTCGGCGGCTGCCAGACCACCGCCTCCTCCGACATATCCGACGTCACGGGGTCGCTCAGCGACAAGCCGGAGGCAAGCCAGGCCTCCGATGCAAGGCGTGACCTGAATGCCTATCGTGATCGCTATCGCGCCAACCCCAAGGATCCCGCCGTCGCGCTTCAATATGGCAAGGCGCTGCGGGCGACGGGCGAGCGGTCGCAAGCGGTCGCGGTGCTCGAACAGGCCGCCATCGCCAATCCCGGCAACAAGGCGCTGCTGGCCGGCTATGGCCGCGCGCTGGCCGATAACGGCAATTTTCAACAGGCCTTCGACGTGCTGAGCCAGGCGCATTCGCCGGAAGATCCCGATTGGCGGATCCTGTCGGCCCAGGGAGCGGTGCTCGATCAGATGGGCCGCTACGAGGAAGCCCGGCAGTATTATTCCAGCGCCTTGAGGATCGTGCCGGACGAGCCGTCGGTGCTGTCCAATCTCGGTCTCTCCTACATGCTCTCGAAGGACCTGGCGAAGGCGGAAGAAACCCTGCGCAGCGCCCATGGCCGAAACGAAAAAGATCAGCGCGTGCGGATGAATCTGGCGGTCGTGCTCGGTCTCGAGGGGCGCATGCCGGAGGCAGAAGGCATCGTGAAGGCCGAGCTGCCGCCCGATGACGCGACGGCCAAGGTCGCCGAGCTGAAGCGGTTATTGTCGAAGAAGGAAGCTTCTTCCGAGCGCGACGCAGAGCGTGGGCCGGACCGCGCCAAGACCCGCGCGAATTGAGATGTGATACGACGGCGTCGTCCGCCGTCGCGATCTCTCAGCGTCCCCGTCCGACCAGGCGCCTGATCGGGGCCAGCAGCGAGCCCCGCGGTTTCCTGACCTCGACATGACCGGTGAGCTGGCGCGCGATCTCCAGGAACATCTTGCTGGTGCGATGGTTGGCCGAAAGCTCGGCGACCATCTGCCCGTTATTGGCGGCGGTACCGAACAATCGGGAATCGAACGGAATGACGGCGACCGGCTGGCTCTCGAGCGTCTTGGCAAAGCTGCGCCGGTCGATTTCCGGCCGCTTCGGCAGGCCGACCTGGTTGAGACAGAACAAAGGCGGCGCATCATTGGGCCGCGCTGTCTTCAGCGTCGTCAGGATGTTCCTGGCATTGCGCAGGTTCGCCAGATCCGGCTCGGCAACGATCAGGATGTCGTCCGCGCCCTCGAGCGCGCGCCGCGTCCATGCCGTCCATTGATGCGGAATGTCGAGCACGATGCACGGCGTCGTCAGGCGCAGCGTATCGAAGATCGCGTCGAACGCGTTGGCGCCGAAATCATAGACCCGGTCGAGCGCCGCAGGCGCCGCCAGCAGGCTGAGATGATCGGTGCACTTCGCCAGCAGGCGGTCGATGAAGGCGCTGTCGGGCCGGTCCGGCTGAAATACCGCATTGGCGATGCCCTGCATCGGATCCTGGTTATAGTCGAGGCTGGCCGTGCCAAAGGCGAGGTCGAGATCGATGACGACCGAATCCAGCTTGAGATTGCGCGCAATCGCCCAGGCGACGTTGTGTGCGACGGTGGACGCGCCGACGCCGCCCTTGGCGCCGATCACGGCGATGATCCGGCCGACCGCGACTGCCTCGGAAGCCGAGAACAGGCTGCAGATCGAGCGCACGATGTCGATCGGCGCAACGGGCCCGACCACGTAGTCGTTGACGCCGCGACGCACCAGCTCGCGGTAGGGCACTTCATCGTTGTCACTGCCGACGACGATGACGCGGGTGCCGGGATCGCATACCGAGGCCAACTCGTCGAGCGACGTCAGCAGGTCGCTCTGACCGCCGCTCTCCAGCACGATCACGTTCGGCGTAGGTGCGTTGTGGTAGGTCTCCAACGCAGCGGCGAGGCCCCCCATCTTGACGGTCAGATGGGCCTTGGCGAGTCGCCGGTCGTCCCCGGCCGATCGGATCGCATCTGCGGTGTCGCTGATCTCGCAAAACGCCTGCGCCGAGATGCGTGGCGCCGCCGCGATGTAATCGTTGGCTGACGGTGGCGGCGGGAGGTCTGACGCTTCTTCGATTTTCTTGTGGGAGTCGCTCATCACTTGCCTGCGTCGCTGAGCTTTGCCTTGTCTGATTCAGGGTAGTTCGTCGCGGTCGGATCGCCCTTGCGATACTTTTCGAACCCTTCGGTCCGCCGCGCCGTATAGGCCGGCGTCTCGGCCCGCGGCTGCACCAGATCGGACGGATTGTCGATCATGGCCGCGAGGTTGCGCTGGGTCGCACAGCCGTAATTGTAGTACGGCTTGTTCTCGCTATAGGTGGGGTTGCTGAGCGACGGACCGAGATCTTCCGGCCACATGCCGCAGGGGCCGGCGGTCGCGGCGATCCTGGTGTAGTTCAGCTTGATCGGCGCGAGCGTCTGCGGATCTTCCGGATGATAGTGGTACATCGCGATGCCGCGTGAGGGCACGCCACCAGCCATCAGGACCGAGCGGACCTCGTGGAACGTCGCGGCTGCCGCCCTGGCGTTTGGCGTATCGGCCGGCACATTGACGACGATTGCACCCGTGCCTTCGCGAACCCAGGTCCGCGCCAGTCCCATGACATCGTCGCGCTGCGTCGCGGTGAGGCCGCTGCGGCCATGTCCGACAAAGACAACGAGCGAGCGGTTGGCTTCCGTGATCGCGATCGGATGACGCAGGCGGTAGTCGTCGGGCACGCCGCCGGTGATGACGGCGTCCGGCGCCATGCTGCAGGCGCCCAACATGACAGAGAGGCCGGCAAGCGCCCCGGACAGGCTCAGGCAGCGGCGGCGTTCGATCAAGAATGCGTTCGTCATCGTGTTTCCCCCGTCACGCGCGCGTCGCGTCATCTCAGTCAATGAAGAAGCCAAAGTTGGTTTGATGGCCGGTCACCGGATCCATGCGCGCGGCGATGCCGTAGATGCGGTTCATGCGGCCAAGCAGGGCCGATTGCGAGTCCGAAGCCGGCGCAAACCCGTCATCGGGCCGCGACATTTCTTTCTGCGCGACCGCCCGGACCACATAGGGCGTCACCAGGACCATGAGCTCGGTCTCGTTGTTGACGTAGTCCTGGCTGCGGAACAGCTGGCCAAAAATCGGTATCGAATCGACGCCGGGCAAACCGTTGACGGCCTGCTTGGTCTGCTGCTGGATCAAGCCCGCCATCGCCATGGAGCCGCCAGAAGGAATCTCCAGCGTGGTTTCCGCGCGACGCGTCTTGATCGAAGGAATCGTGGTTCCGCCGACGCCACCCTGCAGGGCGTTTTCGCTCGAGATTTCCGAAACTTCGGTCATCACCCGAAGGCTGATCCGGCCCTCGGAGAGAACGACGGGCGTGAAGTTGAGCGAGATGCCGAATTTCTTGAAGCTGACCGTCTGCACACACTGCCCGATGGCGCCCGACGTGGTCGTTTGGCAGGTCACGCCGGTCGGAATCGGAAACTCACCGCCGGAAATGAAGGTCGCAGACTCCCCGGAGATCGCCGTCAGATTGGGCTCCGCGAGCGTCCGGACCAGGCCGGCGCTTTCCATGGCGCGCATGGTCGCCGTGACCGTGGGCAATCCCTTGGCGACCGAGGAAGCCTGCAGACCGTTGGAGGGGACCAACGGCCCGTTCAACGCGGTGAACGGGGTGCTGTTGTTGAAGTTCACGACCGCCGTGCCGTAATTCATGTTGGCGCTGAGATCGACGCCCATCTGCTTGATGATGTCGCGCCGGACTTCGGCGACCTGCACCTTCAGCATGACCTGATCGCGGCCCTTCACGACGATGCTGTTGACGACCTTGTCCGCGCCTCCGACCAGCCGCGCCGCGATGTCGCCGGCCTGCTGCGCCTCGACCGGGCTCGTCACCGATCCGGTCAGCACTACGCTGTCGCCGACACCTTCGATCTGGACACCGGGCAGCGACTGCTTCAATGCGGAGCGCACGCCGTTGAGGTCTCGCTTGATCGCGATATCGTAACTCGCAACCTGCTGGCCAGCGGCGTCGAAGAACACGACATTGGTCTGGCCGACGCTGGCTCCGATGATGTAGGCGCGCTGCGAAGAACGAATGACGGCGTTTGCGATCTTGGGGTCCGCCACCAGCACGTCCTTGACGTCGCGCGGCAGCTCGATGACGACGGATTTGCCGACGCCGAGCGGAAGGAAGCGGGTCCGCACCGGAATGCTCGAGGTCACGCTCGGATCGGCCGCGGTGCTCGCGGTAGTGGCAGGCTCATTCGACGTTGTTGCCGAAGTGCTCGTCGCAGCGGGAGCCGCCTCCGTGGCGGCCGGCGGCGCAGGATGCGGTTCGTCCGCGGCTCGCGTCGGGCCAAGCTGGAGCGCCAGCACGAGGACAGCCGAGCTGGCGAGTACTCGGATGGCTGGCAGGGTAGGTTTATTCGCGCTGCATTGCATGTCGGTATCCTTGGTCACTTCTGTGACGTCGATCGGGTGGCGACGCCGTAACGGATGACGTTGATGCCATCTCCACCCTTGTTCTGAAGGTTGATGTTGTTCTCGACCGCGTTGGCGTCGGCGATGCTGCGCAGTGCCAGCGACAGCGTGCCGGCCTGGCGCGCCGCGGCCAATGTCGCGATTTGTTCGGGCTTCAATTCCAGCGTCACGGTCTTGCCGACCACCGCGTTCTGGCCGTCCTTTTCCTTCGGGGCCTGATCGATCGCGAGCACCCGGATGCTGTTCAGGACCATCTCTGCGACGACGATATCCGGCTGATTGGGGTGCTCGATATTCTTGACGCGCCGGGTAAGGATCACGTCGACGCGGTCGTTCGGCAGGATGAAGCCGCCGGCGGCGGTCTCGGGAGAGATTTCAGTCGAGACGGCGCGCATCCCGGTCGGCAGGATCGCCGCCATGAAGCCGGAGCCATCGGCTTTCACCAGCTTCTGCTCACGGATCGGCTCGTCCGCCATGATGGGCGTTCGCGCGATCGAGCCGGCCATCTGATTGATGGCATCCGGGCGCTCATTGCGCTTGATGAACGAATTGCTTGCCGTGGCCTTCGGCCAGGTCTGCCAGCGCAGATCTTCCGCCTTCGCGGTCTGGCCAAGGCCGATATCGGATTTGGCGACGAGGACGTCGATGGTTTCGAGTTGCGCAACCGGCTGGGCCGGGGCGGCGGGTTTGTTGTCGATTCCGCTCGCGAGATAGGCGGCAATGCCACCCGCGCCAAGCGCGATGATCAGGACGACAATCCGGGCTGTATACATACGCTTTACTATCTGCTCATGCCCGAAGGCTGGTTAGCACCCTTCCCCAGGATCAGGACTAAGCAGCAAAGGTATAAGCCGACTTGAGGCGGAACCCCTGCCTGCATCCGCAAGCAAGGCTTTCATCCTCATGGTGAACGAGGCGTTATCGTTCGGAGGACGAATCTCCGTATCTTCCCCGATTGACGAGGGCAGCCGTCAGCGCCGTGGCACTTCGTGAGGTCCGCAGGCCGGCGATGCAGAGGTCGTTTCGGAAGAGAAGCGGCGACCTGGAGCATGATCCGGAAAAGTGTGTAGCGGTTTTCCGAAAAGATCATACTCAAACATAAAAGCCGGAACGGGATGAGATTCGAAGAAGAGCCATCCCGTTCTAGCTGCGCCTGGCCTCGATCGTGTCCCAGATCTTCGCCGCGATGTCGGGCCCGCCGAAACGGGCGACGGCGCGGATGCCGGTCGGCGAGGTCACGTTGATCTCGGTGAGATTGCCGTCGATCACATCGATGCCGACAAACAGCAGGCCGCGCTTTCGGAGCTCCGGGCCGAGCGTCGTGCAGATTTCGCGCTCGCGCGGCGTGAGATCGGTCGCCTGCGCTGCGCCGCCACGCACCATGTTGGAGCGCAGATCGTCCGCGGCCGGCACGCGGTTGACCGCGCCCGCGAACTCGCCATCGACCAGGATGATACGCTTGTCGCCATGCTTCACCTCGGGAAGGAAGCGCTGGATCACCCAGGGCTCCTTGAAGGTCACCGAGAACATGTCGAACAGCGAGCCGAAATTCATGTCCTGCGGCATGATGCGGAACACCGCGGCGCCGCCATGGCCGTGCAACGGCTTCATGACGACGGCGCCATGGGTGTCGCGGAAGGCGTTGATCTCGTCGAGATCGCGCGAGATCAGCGTCGGCGGCATCAGCTGCGGGAAATCCATCACGAACAGCTTTTCCGGCGCGTCGCGGACGCTTGCCGGGTTGTTAACGACCAGTGTCTTGGGATGAATACGCTCGAGGAAATGCGTCGAGGTGATGTAGGCGAGGTCGAAGGGCGGGTCCTGGCGCAACAGTACGACGTCGAAGGAAGCCAGCGGCTCGCGCCTGGGCTCGCCGAGGGTGGAATGATTGCCGGGCTCGTCGCGCACGGTGAGGAGCTGCACCGGAGCGAACACCTCGCTGCCGACCAGCGAAAGCTTGTCCGGCGTATAATAAGAGAGCCCGTGGCCGCGTTTCTGCGCCTCCAGCAGCAGTGCAAAGGTGGAATCGCCGCGGATATTGATGCGCGCGATGGGGTCCATCTGGACAACGACGTTCAATTTCATGGAAAGGCCCGGTCTGAAGAGGATTTTTAAGGACTGGCGTCGAAGGCTGCTAACAAATGGCGCGGCAGGCGCCGCGGCGCAATCAGGATCGCGTCAAAACGCAGCTCGAATTCGGCATATTCAGGACGCGCCGCAAGCCAAAGCTGAGCGGCATTGATAATGCGCGCCTGTTGCCGGGGTGTGACGGCGAAGGCGGCTTCATCCAGCGTTGCGCGGGCCTTGACCTCGACGAATGCCACCAGATTGCGCCGTTTCGCGACCAGGTCGATCTCGCCATGCGGCGTGCGGAAGCGCTTTGCGAGAATGCGATAGCCCTTGGCCATCAGATAGGCGGCGGCGCGGCTTTCGGCGGAAAGCCCGGTCTGGAAAGCGGCGACGCGCTCCGCCGCCGCTTCCTTTTTCGGGGCGGCGCGGTCAGTCCTCGCCATGGCCGCCCTTTGCCGGCCTCACCAATTCCAGCGCGCGGGCATAGACCTCGCGGCGCGGCCGGCCCGACAGCTCGACCGCATGCGCCACCGCATCCTTGACGCTGTGATGTCCAAGCTGGACGCGCAGCAGATCGTCGAGCGCATCCGCACTCAGCACTTGGGCATCGGCCGCGGGTGGCCCGATCACGAGCACAAATTCGCCGCGGGTCTCGAGCCGATCGGCTTGTTCCGCGAGCTCCGCGAGAGATGCGCGCGACACTTCCTCATGCAGCTTGGTCATCTCGCGGCAGATCGCGGCCTCGCGTGTGCCCATCGCGTCGGCGAGATCGCGCAGCGCTTCCTGCACGCGATTGCCGGATTCGAAGATTACGAGCGTCGCGTCGATCCGGGCGAGCTCGGCGATCCGCGCGCGGCGCGCGGTCTCCTTTGCGGGTAAAAACCCCTCGAAGAAGAATCGGTCGGTCGGCAAGGCCGCGACCGACAAGGCGGTCAGGACCGACGACGGTCCGGGCAATGCGACGACGACGCAGCCAGCGGCCGAGGCCTCGCGCACCAGCTTGAAGCCGGGATCGGAGATCAGGGGCGTTCCGGCATCCGACACCAGCGCGACCGAACCGCCTTGCGCCAGCCGTTCCAGGATTTTCGGCCGGGCCGTCGCGGCGTTGTGCTCGTGGTAGGGTGTAAGCTCTGCCGCGATGCCGTAGCGCTCCGTCAGCCGGCGGGTGATGCGGGTGTCCTCGCAGGCGATCAGGTCGACGCCGGCGAGCGTCTCCAGCGCGCGCAGGGTGATGTCGCCGAGATTGCCGATCGGGGTCGCGACAAGGTGAAGCCCGGGGGCCGCCCTGGATGCGGCAAGAACGTGACCGCCGACCGTAAAGTTACGGGACCGCGGTTCCCGCCGGCTTTCGGTATTTATCGGGGCAGCTTTTGCGCGCATAATGCTAACTTAAATGGAAGACAGCCCCGGCGCCACCATTGGCAGGGTCCGTTGAAATGGGCCGTTGAACGGGGCGCAAAGTGGCGGGAAAGCCGCGGAAACTGGCCATCGGCGGGGCTATAATCCTTTTGTTTTGGTTAACTATTCGTCGAGAATATGCCTGAATCGACCCTCCGATCTTTGCAAGGGAGGGAGCCCTGGCCGATCGCGGTCGGTCAAGCCAAGAGATGTAATGCCGCGCCCGCTCAAACCGACGTCTGATCCCACGGGACCGCAACACCTGACCGCGACCCGGCGGACGGCGCTTGGCCTCCTGCTCGGCGCCCCCCTGCTCTCGGCCTGCGCGGGCGTCCAGCAAAGCATCAGCCAGTTCTCCAATCCCTTTTCGGGACCCGACACGCCCACGGCGCCGGCTGGACCGGCGCAGCAGCCGACCGCGGTCGGCAACGGCCAGGTCAAGGTCGGCCTGATCCTGCCGCTTTCCGCATCGGGCAATGCCGGCGTCGCCGCGCAATCGATGAAGAACGCCGCCGAGATGGCGCTGGCGGAATTCCAGAATCCCAACATCCAGCTTCTGGTCAAGGACGATACCGGCAGCCCGCAAGGCGCTCAGCAGGGCGCGCAACAGGCGGTCGACGAAGGCGCCGAGATCCTCCTGGGCCCGCTGTTCGCGCTCTCGGTGCCGTCGGTCGCGCAGGTCGCGCGCACCCGCGGCATTTCGGTGATCGCGTTCTCGACGGATTCCAGCATCGCCGGCCGCGGTGTCTACCTGTTGAGCTTCCTGCCCGAGTCCGACGTCAACCGCATCGTCGATTACTCCGCGAGCATCGGCAAGAAATCCTTTGCTGCGCTATTGCCGGACAATGCCTATGGCAACGTGGTGGAGGCCGCGTTCAAGACGGCGGTGAGCCGCCGCGGCGGCCGTATTGTCGCGTTCGAGAAATACGGCGCCGATCGCACGACGCCGGCGCGCAACGTGGCGCAGGCGCTCGGACAGGCCGACGCGCTCATGATCGCCGATGACGGCGACTCCGTCGTGGCGACGGCGGAGGCGCTGACGGCCGCGGGCGCAAATCTGCGCAACATCCAGTTGCTCGGCACCGGGCTGTGGGACAATCCACGGGTATTCGGAAGCCCGAACCTGCAAGGCGGCCTTTATGCCGCGCCCGATCCGGCCGGCTTTCGCGCGTTCTCGGGCCGCTATCGCACCCGCTTCGGCGGCGAGCCCGTGCGGACTGCCACGTTGGCCTATGATGCGGTCGCGCTCGTCGCCGCGCTGGCGCGGCAAGGAGGCCAGCGATTCTCTGCGGAGGTGCTGACCAGCCCCTCCGGCTTCGCCGGCATCGACGGGCTGTTCCGCTTTCGCCCCGACGGC
>Ga0207707_10002331_pt1 | contig 17099 bp, 19 predicted proteins | sample KBSC83BmetaG_FD_184336 | JGI IMG/M metagenome (GOLD analysis project Ga0207707, IMG submission 184336) | Corn rhizosphere microbial communities from Kellogg Biological Station, Michigan, USA - KBS C8-3B metaG (SPAdes) (version 2) | ecosystem: Host-associated > Plants > Roots > Rhizosphere ...
CTGGCTTCGGAGAAGTCGGATCTGCGCAACATGGCGACCTCGGAAGAGGCGTACTTCTCTGGCAACCAGACGTACACGACCGACCAGAGCGCGATGAACTTCACGACCTCGCAGGGCGTGACGATCAGCGGTATGGTGGCGGACGCGAAGGGCTGGAAGGGCACGGCGAGCCATGCGGCGACCACGAAGAAGTGCTATGCCGGCTTTGGCAGCCAGGCCGCTGCGACGACCCTCGACGGTATCATCACCTGCGATCCGTGATCTGACGGGCAGCAGCTTGTCGTACCACGTTCGGGTCAGGCAGCCGCCTGACCCGAACGCGCTTTCCCCCTCTGCGTGACATGATCTCCGCATCGTCTCCCGCTACTCCCGCACAATCCGGCTGGCGCAGGATCTTCACCGCCGAGCGCGTGGCGCTCTTCGTGGTGATCCTTGCGGCCGCGCTGCCGTATCTCTCGTCGCTCACCTTCGGCTTCGTCTACGACGACCTCGGGGTGATCGTGGAGGTACCGTCGCGCCACACGTGGCTGGGCGTCGCGCAGGCGTGGATCCAGAGCTACTGGGGGAATCCAGAGACGGGACTGTATCGACCGGTGGCGCAGTTCATGTACGCGCTGCTCTGGAACCTGGACGGCGGAAAGCCGTGGCTGTTCCACCTGTACGCGATCGTGATCCACATCGCCACGTCGCTCTGCGTGTGGTGGCTGCTCGGCCGCGCGACGAACAAGTGGGCGGCGTTCTTCGGCGCGCTCCTGTTCGCGGTGGATCCCGTGCACGTCGAGGCGGTCGCGAACATCGTGAACTCGTCGGAGGTGCTCGTGGCCCTCCTCGGCATCGCGTGCATCGCGATCGTCATCCGCGCATCGGCGCGCGCGGAACCGGGTGCTCCGATCGGGTGGAGGTCGGCGCTCTTCGCGGCCGCCGTGTACGCGCTGGCGATCGGCTCCAAGGAGAGCGGCGCGGGCATTCCGGCGATCGCGTTCCTCTGCCTGTGGGGCTGGCGCGCGCTGGGCGCGCCGGCGGCGGCGCCCAGGTTCCGGGACGTCCTGCGCACGGGCTGGCGCGTGTGGGCGCTGTGCACCGTGGCGCTCGTGGGCGTGGTGACCGCGCGCTACTTCGTGCTGGGCGGACTCACGGTGAGCCAGCACTGGGTGACGCACGAGGTGCGCAACTTCGGTTTCGGCGCGCGCTTCTGGACGATGACGGCGGCGTGGCCGATCGTCGCGAAGCTGCTCGTGTGGCCGAGCGTGCTGCATATGCACTATGGCGCGGACATCGTGCCGCCGCTCACGGGGCCGACGGTGCGCGCGGTGGTGTCGCTCGCGGCGGCCGCGCTGCTGGTGATCGCGGCGACGGTGTTCGCGCGGCGCGGCGACCGGCGCCCGCTCGTGGCGCTGGGCTGGGTGGCGATCGCCTTCCTCCCCGCATCGAATCTCCTCGTGCCCACGGGGCAGCTGCTCGCGGAGCGCACGCTCTACCTGCCAACGGTGGGCGTGGCGATGCTGGCGGCGTGGGCGCTCGAGCGCGCGTACGTCTGGGCACGGGGGAAAGGCGGGGCGTTCGTGGCGCAGCTGGCCACGGGCGTTCCCACGGCGGCGGTGGCGCTGGGCGGACTGCTGGTGGCGTACACGAGCGTGATTCCGTGGCAGGAGAACTACACGCTGTTCCTGTGGGGCATTCAGACCACGCCGCTGTCGTCGCGTCCGTGGCAGCTCATGGGCGATCTGTACGCGAACAAGGGTGAGCACTACAAGGCGCTCAAGTACCTCCAGCACGCGCACGCGCTCGAGCCGAAAAACGACAACATCGTGTACTTCTACGCCGAGCAGCTGCACGCGATCGGCGCGTACGAGGGGGAGCTCGCGATGCTTCGCGACGCGGCGAAGGAGAATCCGACCTCGGAGCAGACGTGGGTGATGTACCTCGTGGCGCTAGGCACGCGCCGCGGTCCGGATTCGGTGCTGGCGGAGCTCGCGGCGGTACCGCCGCACGATTCGACGAGCTTCAACTGGCACGCGGTGATGAAGGGGGAGGCGTTCTACAACAAGGACCTTCCGGATTCATCGATCGCCACGTACCGCGAGGCGCTGGTGAAGCAGCCGCGCAGCGGCAACCTGCATTATCTGCTCGCGAACATGCTCCGGCAGACTGGGAGACTCGCGGAGGCGACGAAGGAGCTGGCGATCGCCGACACGCTCAAGGGCGCGCGCCCCGAGGCGCTCCTGCGCATGCACTCGGAGATCGCGCTCGCGCGCGGCGACAGCGCGGCGGCGCGCCAGGCGATCGCGAAGGCGGTCCGCATCGCGCCGCTCGACACGTCGCTGGTCGACTTTCAGCGCACACTGGATCGCAAGAGCTGAGTCACTGTAAGTCGAGCGGCGGAGGTGTGTGAAAAGTCACCTCTTCCAGCGATGTGCTCGCCCGCGACGCTTGAACCGGTTCTCGCAGATCACCCGATAGAACCTCGGCTCGCGACCAAAGTGGAGCAGCAGTCCCACTTCCATGTCGGTTGCGCACAGATAGCTGAATAGCTGCGACGTGGCGCTCGGATGGAGGCGCTCGCCCGCTTTGTTCTCGACGACGACCTTCCCATCGACGATCATGTCCAGGGTTTGCTTGGCGAGTGGCTCTCCTCGGTATGCGACCATGACCGCGACCTCACGGTCGACCCGATGTCCCCTGCCCGCCAATTCGCGCTGCAACGCGAGTGCGTACAGATACTCCCGGAACCCGAATCCAAGCTCGCACTGAACGTCGTAGAATGCGCCGATGATGGACTCCGTTAGCGATTCCTCTAGAAGTAGCTTCGAAGTCATCCGTCATCATCCGTTCGTTCCGTTGGATCCGTATCATCGATTTGCCATAGCCCGCATGGGATGGTTGCGGTCGCTCGGCGCGACTACGCCGTAACGACGTGAGATACGGATCGAACGGATCGAAACGGATTGAACGGAGGAGACTCAAGTAGGCTCGTTGGGCTTTTACGGCGCTCCCGCGTGGCGCGCCGTGAGGACGTTCTCCACGCGCTCGGCCAGCACGTCGCGAGGCGAGACGTGGATTGCCACGAGATTTCCCGACACGATGTATCGCGGGCGATTCGCGTTCGGCACCGCGGGCGGCATGGTGTCGAGCTGCGCAGTTCCGCGCTCGCGTGCCGCCGCGGTCGGGTAGAGGTACACCTCGAGCGGGCTGTCGCTCACCGTGAGGAGGAATCCGGGAACCGAGATCCCCGCGTGGTGCACGACGCGATTGCTGTCGATCACCACGAGCCCGGCCTCATCGAGTCGCTTCACCACTTCCGCGCGCGTCCACTCGTCCGTCGCCGCGGCCTGCGCCACCTCGGCGCTCCTGGTGCGCGCGGAATCCGGGCTCGCGGTCTTCTTCACGACGGGCGCCTTCTCCTTCGCGCACGCGAGCGCGCCGACCACGATCGCCGCCGCCATCGCCCGCCAGCGCATCACACCGACTTCACCTCCGTCACGAGCCGCGACAGCGACGTCTTCGCGTCGCCGAAGAGCAGCGACGTCTTGTCGTCGTAAAACAGCTCGTTCTCGATGCCGGCGAAGCCCGGATTCATGCTTCGCTTAAGCACGATGATGCTCTGCGCCTTGTCCGCGTTCAGGATCGGCATGCCGTAGATCGGGCTCGATTTGTCGTTGCGCGCCGCGGGGTTCACCACGTCGTTCGCGCCGATCACGAGCGCGACATCGGCGCGCTCGAAGTCGCCGTTGATTTCATCCATGTCGTACAGCCGGTCGTACGGCACGTTCGCCTCGGCGAGGAGCACGTTCATGTGCCCCGGCATTCTACCCGCCACGGGATGGATCGCGTACTTCACCTCCCCGCCCTTCTTCTCGATGAGCTCCGCGAGCTCGCGCACGGTGTGCTGCGCCTGCGCCACCGCCATGCCGTACCCGGGCACGACGATCACGAGCTTCGCGTACGCGAGCTGGATCGCGGCATCCTCGGCGCTGATCGATCGCACGGTGAGCCCCGTGGCCGTCTTCGCGGACACCGTGGGCGCGGCCCCGAAGGCACCGAAGATCACGTTGTTGAACGACCGGTTCATCGCCTTGCTCATCACGATCGACAGGATGAATCCCGACGCGCCGTCGAGCGCGCCGGCGATGATCAGCACGTTGTTGCCAATGGCGAAGCCCGTAGCCGCGCTCGCGAGCCCCGCGTACGAGTTGAGCAGCGAGATCACCACCGGCATGTCCGCGCCGCCGATCGGCAGCACCATGAAGATGCCGATGAGAAAGGCGAGCGCGATCATCGCGTAGAACACGATCGCGTTGCCGGGATTCACGATCAGATACACGAACATCAGCACCGTCACGCCGAACAGCGTGATGTTCACCGCGTTCTGCCCCTTGTACGTCACCGACCGTCCGGTCACGATCCCCTGCAGCTTCCCGAACGCCATGAAGCTGCCGGTGACCGTGAGCGAGCCGAAGAGCACCTCGAAGCCGATCGCCGAGATCTTCGCCGTGCCCAGCGACGCGCCGTGCAGCCAGTACTCGGCCACGCCCACGAGCGTTGCCGCGAGCGCGCCGAACATGTGCGAGATCGCGATGCGCTGCGGCATCGCGGTCATCGGCACCTCGGTGCCCATCGGGATGCCGATGATCGTGCCGAGTATGAGCCCGCCCGCGATCCAGTCGTAGCGCACGATCTCGTGCTGCACGAGCGTGCCGATGATCGCCAGCAGCATCCCCACCGCCGCGTACTGCATCCCTCGTCGTGCGCTGTCCGGCTTGGTCAGGCTCCGGAGGCCGAGGATGAAGAGAACGGATGCGACGAGATAGGTGACCTGCGTGAAGGTCTCCCGCATTACTTCGCTCCGCCCGCCTTCTCGTCGCTGGCCGCCTTGCTCGCGGACTCCGGCTCGCGCTTGAACATCTTGAGCATGCGGTCGGTGATGATGAATCCGCCCACGACGTTCACCGTCGCCGCGGTGACGGCGGCGAATCCGAGCACCGTGCTCACGGTGCCGCGGTTGGAGCCAGCGGCCACCAGCGAGCCGACGAGGGAGATGGCGGAGATCGCGTTCGTCGCCGACATGAGCGGCGTGTGCAGGAGCGGCGGCACGCGCGTGATCACCTGGTAGCCCACGAATGCCGCGAGCACGAACACGTACAGCTGGATGAATGACGTCGGATTCATAGCACCGCTCCGTCGTGCGTGACGACCATGGCCTTCGTGATCTCGTCCGTGAGGTCGATCGCGAGCGCGTTCTCCTTGATCAGATGCTGCAGCAGCGTGAGGATGTTCCGGCTCAGCATCTGCGAGGCGTGATACGGCACGGTGCTGGGCAGGTTCACCGCGCCGATGATCGTCACGCCGTGCACCACGATGCTCTCCCCCGCCTTGGTGAGCTCGCAGTTGCCGCCCGCCTCCGCGGCCAGGTCGACGATCACCGAACCGGGGCGCATGGACGCCACCATCTCCCGCGTGATGAGCACCGGCGCCGCGCGTCCCGGGATGAGCGCGGTGGTCACCACGAGGTCCTGGTCGACGATGTGCCGCGCGATGGCGGCGAGCGTGCGCTCGCGCTCCTCTTCGCGCTGCGCGCGCGCGTAGCCGCCCTTCGTCTCGGCGTCCGGCGACACGAGATCGGATGCGACGAAGGTGGCGCCGAGGCTCATCACCTGTTCCTTCGCGGCGGCGCGGACATCGAAGGCGGAGACGATCGCGCCAAGCCGGCGCGCGGTGGCGATGGCCTGCAAGCCCGCGACGCCGGCGCCGATCACGAACGCGCGCGCGGGCGGGATGCTCCCGGCCGCGGTGGTGAGCGACGGCAGGAATTTCGGAAGCGCGGAGGCGCCGAGGAGCACGGCCTTGTAGCCGGACACGGTGCTCTGCGAGGAGAGCATGTCCATGGATTGCGCGCGGGTGATGCGCGGCACGCGCTCGAGGGCGAACGCGGTGATGCGTCGCGCGGCGAGAGCCGGCAGGAGCTCGGCGCCGGCGGCGGTGGGGAGCGAGGAGATGAGCACGCTCCCCTCGGGGAGCAGGCGGGATTCCTCGAGCGTGGGCGGCTGGACGCGCAGCACCACGTTGGACTTCGCGTAGAGCGCGACGGCGTCGTCGATCATCGTGGCGCCGGCCTTCTCGAACAGCGCGTCGGGGAATCCGGCGGCCGCGCCCGCGCCGCGCTGCACGAGCACGGTGGCGCCCGCCTTCGCGAGCTTGGCCACGCTGTCGGGGCCGAGGGCGACGCGATGCTCGCCGGCGGTGCGCTCCTTCGCGACGCCGATGTTCATGCCGCGATCGGGTGCTGCGGCGCGTCTTGCGACGTGCCGCGGGTGTTCGCCGCCATCATCATAGCCTCATCCGCGGGAGCCGCGCTTACGCTATCGCGCTCGGCCGCCGCTGACAAGCGCCGCGGCGGAATCGACGTGAAGAAGGTGGACTGAACGGGATGGGCGGCGGGGTGGGTGCGCGCGAACGGCGCGCGCGCCATCATTGTGGAGCCTCAGCCACCATCCATTGACGCCGCTCGCGCCCGACCGCTCGACCATCGAGACTCCCACGCCGCCAGCGGCAGCGCCGCCGTATTTCGCCGTCGCGCGCCACAAGCTGATCGTCATGTCGCTCGCGACGCTCTCGACGTACCAGCTCTACTGGTTCTATCGAAACTTCTCGCTCGTCGCCGCCCGCGGCGGTGGTGGCGGCGGCGGATCGGCGTTCTGGCGGGCGTTCTTCGCGCCTCTCACGGCGCACGGGCTCTTCGCGCAGATTCGCGTGGATGCGCGATCGCGCTTCATCACTGTGCCGTGGAGCGCGGGCGGGCTCGCCGCCATCTTCTTTCTCGTCACCATCTGCTGCTTTCTGCCCTATCCGTGGCTGCTCGTGGCGTTCGGCAGCGTATTCGTGATCCTGCCGGTGCACGCCACCGCGCAGGCGGTGAACGCGGCCGCGGCGCCGAACGCGCCGCGCAACGATGCCTACAGCACGTGGAACGTGATCGCGATCGTCGCCGGCATCGCGCTCACGATCGCGGGCGTGATCGCGCTGCGCCAGGTCGATCTGCTCTTTCAGCAGCTGGAAAGCCAGCTGTGATGCGCCGCGCGCGTGCCGCGTGGCTCCTGTCGCTCGCGTGCACGGCGGGGTGTGTCGCGCGTCCCGCGGCCGACACCGTCTTTCGCGGCGGTGCGGTGTACACGGTGGACTCGCTGCATCCGCACGCGACCGCGGTGGCGGTGACGGGATCGCACATCGTGTACGTGGGCGACGACGCCGGCGCCGCGCGGCTCATCGGCCCCTCCACGCGGGTGATCGAGCTGCGGGGGCGGATGCTCCTTCCGGCGTTTCACGATTCGCACGTGCACCCGGTGACTGCCGGCACGCGCATGACCGAGTGCGCGCTTGACGATCTCACGACCCCGGCGCAGGTGGCCGACTCGATCGCGCGATGCGCTCGTGCCCATCCGGAGGAGCCGTGGTTTCGCGGCCACGGGTGGCAGCTGCCGGTGTTCGCGCACGCGAACCCGAGCCGCGCGCTTCTCGACAGTCTGGTGCCGGACCGGCCGGCGTACGTGCGCGCGGCGGACGGACATTCCGCCTGGGTGAACTCGCGCGCGCTCGCGCTCGCGCACGTGACGGCCGCCACCGCCGATCCGCCCAATGGCCGAATCGAGCACGACGCGGCCGGCAATCCCAGCGGCACGCTGCGCGAGGACGCCGCCGACCTCGTCTCGTCGATCCTGCCGCCGCTCACCGCCGCCGACCGCGTGGCCGGGCTCGAGCGCGCGCTGCGCCTCGCGAGCTCGCTCGGCATCGTGGGGCTGCAGGAGGCGAGCGCCGACAGCGACATACTGGCGGCCTATCGCACGCTCGACCAGCGTCATGCGCTCACGGCGCGCGTCGTGGCGTCGATCTACGTGGATCCGGCCAAGGGGGTCGCGCAGATTCCCGGGATGATGCGGCTGCGCGCGTACTTCGCGGGCGACCGCATTCGCGCGACCTCGGCCAAGATCTTCGCGGACGGCGTGATCGAATCGCACACGGCGGCGTTGCTCGAGCCGTACACCGACACGCACGAGCGCGGCCCGGCGAATCTCTCGCCGGGCGCGTTCGACACGCTCGTCACGGCGCTCGATCGCGCGGGGTTCCAGGTGCACGTGCACGCGATCGGCGACCGCGCGGTGCACATGGCGCTCGACGCGATCGCCGCCGCGCAGCGCGCGAACGGCGCGCACGATGCGCGCGACCACATCGCGCACCTCGAGATGATCGACACCCTCGACCTGCCGCGCTTCAAGGCGCTCGGCGTGTTCGCGAACTTCCAGGCCCTCTGGGCCTACCGCGACAGTTACATCGCGGACCTCACCGAGCCGGTGCTCGGCCCCGAGCGATCGAGCCGGCTCTACCCGCTCGGGAGCGTCGCGGCGGCGGGGGGCACGATCGTGGGCGGAAGCGATTGGGGCGTGACGTCGCTCAACCCGCTCGAGGCGATTCAGGTCGCGGTCACCCGGCGCGCGCCGGATGCGCCGGCGGGCGACCCGTGGCTGCCGCGCGAGCGCGTCTCGCTCGCGCGCATGATCGCGGCCTACACCATCGAGGGAGCACGACTCGCGTTCGACGAGCGCATCACGGGCTCGATCGAGACCGGGAAGGCCGCCGATCTCGTCGTGCTCGACCGCGACCTCTTCGCGATCCCGCCCGAGCAGATCTCGCGCGCCCGCGTGCTGCTCACGATGCTCGACGGCCACGACGTGTATCGCGATGCCGGCATCCACTAGTAACGCGGTACCGCACGACCCGCACGCCGCGCTCCGCTACGCCGACTACCGCTACTTTCTCGCGGGGCGGCTGGCGAGCGTCGTCGGGGCGCAGATGATCGATGTGGCGATCGGCTGGGAGCTCTACGAGCGCACACATCGCGCGCTCGCGCTGGGCCTGGTGGGACTCGTCCAGGTGGTGCCGATCATCCTGCTCGCGCTGCCGGCCGGCCACCTCGCGGACCGCATCGACCGGAAGCGCATCGCGATCGCCACCCTGGGGCTGCTCATCGCCTGCTCGCTCTCGCTCGCCGCGATCTCCTTCACGGCCGCGCCGGTGCCGCTGGTCTACCTCACGCTGTTCGCGATCGGCGTCGGTCTCGCGTTCCATCGGCCCGCGGTCGCGGCGCTGCTTCCGCAGCTCGTCCCGGAGGAGCATTTCGCGAACGCGGTGACGTGGAACAGCGTGGGCTGGCAGCTCGCCGCGGTGGCGGGCCCCGCGATTGGCGGAATGATCATCGCGTGGCAGCACCGCGCCGGGATGGTGTACGTGCTCGACGCGGGGCTCATGCTCGTGTTCGTCTTCTGCCTCGCCCGCATTCGGCGACGCCACGTCGCGCGCGCGCCCCGGGAAGTGACGCTGCGCTCGCTCCTCGGCGGCGTGCGCTTCGTGTGGCACACCAAGGTGATTCTCGCCGCGATCACGCTCGACCTCTTCGCGGTGCTCTTCGGAGGCGCGACGACGCTGCTGCCGGTGTTCGCCAAGGACATTCTGCACGTGGGCGCCGAGGGGTTTGGATGGCTGCGCGCCGCTCCGTCCATCGGCGCGGTGATCATGGCGTTCTCGCTCACGCGCCGCCCGCCGATGCAGCGCGCCGGCCGCTCGCTGCTGTTCGCCGTGGCGGGATTCGGGCTGGCCACGATCATCTTCGGGCTGTCGCACTCGTTCGCGCTGTCGATCGTGATGCTCGTGCTCGCGGGCGGGTTCGACATGGTGAGCGTGGTGGTGCGGCAGACGCTCGTGCAGCTCCGCACGCCGGACGAGATGCGCGGCCGCGTCTCGGCCGTGAACAGCGTGTTCATCGACACATCGAACGAGATGGGCGGATTCGAGTCCGGCGCGACCGCGGCGCTGGTCGGGCCCGTGGTGTCCGTCGTCGGCGGCGGCATCATCACGGTGCTCGTGGTGGGCGCGATCGCTCTCGTGTGGCCCGAGCTCCGCGAGATGCGGGGGCTCGCATCGGCAATTCCAGTCACTTCAGCAGCGGAGGGATGATGAGGTTTCTCATGCGCACCCTGGTCACCGCGATCGCGCTCTGGGCCGCGACGCGCCTGGTGAACGGGATCACCTTCCACGGCAGCCTGCTCGCGCTCGCCGGGGTCGCGATCGTCTTCGGGCTGTTGAATGCGATCGTGCGGCCCGTTCTCACCTTCCTGTCGTTTCCGCTGCTCATCGTGACGCTCGGCTTCTTCATCTTCGTGCTGAACGCGGTGATGCTGTTGCTCACCAGCGGCCTCGCGTCGCGGCTCGGCATCGGCTTTCACGTGAGCGGATTCGGCGCCGCGTTCTGGGGAGCGATCGTCGTGAGCATCGTGAGCTTTCTGCTGTCGATCTTCATTCGGGACGACCGGCATCGGCGCGATCCGAACGAGGTCGGCTGACCCGGGCGTCGCGAGCGTGGCGTGGACCGTGCGTTAGCGCGGAACATGAAGAGCTCGAGGCGCAGCATGGAACGACGGCGCGCCGGCCGTCCGCCGAAGATCAGGGGCGCTCCGCGGCCGCGCGGCATCGCGGCATTCCTCGCCGATCTGGGCCCGGGGCTGGTGACCGGCGCGGCAGACGACGATCCGTCCGGCATCTCGACCTATTCGCAGGCCGGCGCCGCATTCGGATACGGCCTGCTCTGGACGGCGCTCCTCAGCTTCCCGCTCATGGTGTCCGTGCAGCTCATGTGCGCGCGCCTGGCGCTCGTCACGCGCAGCGGGCTCGCGGCGGTGCTGCGCCGCCACTATTCGCCCTGGCTCCTCTGGATCGCCTGCCTGTCGCTGCTGGTGGGGAACACGATCAACATCGCCGCGGATCTCTCCGGCATGGCCGCCGGCGCCGAGCTGCTCTCGGGCATCGGCCGCGTGTGGTTCGTGCCGGTGTACGCCATCGTGATCCTGCTGTTCCTCATGTACGGCTCGTACGCCGTGCTGCTGCGGATCTTCAAGTGGCTCACGCTCGTGCTCTTTGCGTACGTGGCCGCGGCGTTTCTCGCGTCGCCGAACTGGCGCGACGTGCTCAGAGGCACCGTGATTCCGGAAATCACGCCGACCAAGGATTACCTCTTCACCTTCGTCGCGATCTTCGGGACGACGATCAGCCCCTACCTCTTCTTCTGGCAGGCGGCGCAGGAGGTCGAGGCGAAGCAGGAGCTGGAAAAGGAGATCGGCGACCGCCCGCATCGCGCGATCGAGCGCGAGCTCCGGAGCGCGCGCACCGACGTGCTGGCGGGAATGGTGGTGTCGAACTTCGTGATGTACTTCATCATCCTCACCGCGGGCGCGACGCTGCACGTGCACGGACACACCAACGTGCAGTCGGCGGCCGACGCGGCCGCGGCGCTCAAGCCGGTGGCGGGATCGGCCGCCGCGCTCCTCTTCACGCTCGGCATCGTCGGCACGGGATTGCTCGGCGTACCGGTGCTGGCGGGATCCGCCGCGTACGCGATCGCCGAGGCCGCACGCTGGCGCCGCGGGATGGACGCGACGCCGCACCAGGCGCGCAACTTCTACATCGTCATCGCGCTCGCAATGCTCATTGGCACGATGCTGACGTTCACGCCGATCGAACCGATCCGCCTGCTGCTCTGGTCCGCGGTGATCAACGGCATGCTCGCGCCGCCGCTCATCGTCATCGTGCTCGTGATCTGCAACAACAGGAAAGTGATGGGCGGACAGCGGAACGGCTGGATGCTCAACATCGGCGGCACGGTGGCCGCGGTGATCATGACCGGGTCGGCCGTTGCGCTGATCGCGAGCTGGTTCGGCTGGATCAGGTAGTCGTGCGCACGGCGCGCACCGCGATGCCGCCGTTCTTCGTCGACAGCACGGTCTCCAGCGGGCCGCCGAGCTGGCCCTCGAGCCGCGGATCGGCCGTGAGCGCGGTGAGACGCCAGCCCGGAAACCGCTCGCGCGCCACGTTGCCGAGCTGCGCGTAGAGGTTGCGCAGCGCCGCCCGGTCGCCAACGCGAACGCCGTACGGCGGATTCGTCACGATCGCACCGGTGTTCGCGCCGCTCGGCGGCGCGATGCGGGAGATCGCCATCTCCTCGAACACGATGTCCGTCGCGACACCGGCGCGCTCCGCGTTCGCGCGCGCGGCCGCGATCGCGCCCGCGTCGCGATCGGAGCCGAGGATGGGCGCGGGCGCCGATGGAAGGATCTGCGCGCGCGCCTCGGCGATCACGCGCGCCCAGCTGTCGGCGTGGAAGCCCGGCCACGTCATGAAGGCGAACGGGCGCGAGAGGCCGGGCGGAATGCGCCGCGCGAGCAGCGCGCCCTCGATCGGAATCGTCCCCGCCCCGCAGAGCGGATCGACCAGCGGCGTGCGCGCGTCCCACCCGCTCGCGAGGAGGAGCGCCGCCGCGAGCGTCTCGCGCATCGGGGCCTTCGCCGTCGCCTGGCGGTAGCCGCGCCTGTGGAGCAGCGCGCCGGAGCTGTCGATGCTCACGGTGCACCGGTCGCGAAAGAGCCGGACGATCACGAGCGGAGACTCGCCCGCCTCGTCCTCGTCGTCGGCGCCGCCCGCCACCGCCGGCGCGACGCCCGCGACGCGCTCCATCGCGTCGGCGATGCGCTGCGCCACCGCGCCGGTGTGGTAGAGCCGCGATTTACTCGTGGAGACGCGAAGACGAACCGGCGTGCCTGTCGAGAGAAAGCGGCTCCATTCCAGCTTGCGCGCGTGGCGCTCGAGCTCGTCGAACAGCCGCGCGTGGAACTCTCCCACGCGCGCGATCACGCGCGTGGCCGTGCGCAGCCAGAGGTTCGCGCGAAAGAGCGCGCTCGAGCCGCCGGCGAACGCAACGCCGCCGATGTCGCGCTTCCCCACCGCGAGGCCGAGCGACAGCATCTCTGCCTCGAGCACGCCCTCGAGCCCTGGGGCGCAGATCGCGAACAGCTCGTACCGTTCGGCGCGCGGCGCCGACTTGGAGGGAGCGCCGCGCGGTGCACGCCCGCGCGACTGTCGCGTGTCAGCGGCCATTCGAGCTCGCACGCGGGAGCGGTGGAAGTTCGAGACTCTGCCAGAGATACCACGACGCGATGGAGCGATAGGGAGCCCACGGCTTCGCGATCGTGTGCATCCGCTTGGCGGTCGGTTCCTTGCGCAGACCGTATGCGCGCCTGATCGCGTTGCGGATGCCGAGATCGAGCACCGGCAGCACGTCGGGACGGTGGAGACGGAACATCAGGAACATCTGCGCGGTCCACACGCCGATCCCCTTCACGTCCGTGAGTGCCCGGATCACCTCGTCGTCGGGCATGTCGTGGAGGCGCGCCAGCGGCAGCGTGCTTCCCTGGGCGTGGCGCGCGAGGTCGCGGATGTAGGCGATTTTCTGGCGCGACAGCCCCGCGCCGCGCATCGCGGGATCGTCGAGCGCGAGCCAGTGCTCGGGAAGCGGCTGCTCCACGCCCACGAGCGCGACGACGCGCGCATGAATCGTCGCCGCCGCCTTGGTGGAGAGCTGCTGGCCGATGATCGCGCGCACCAGCGCGTCGAGGTGCGAGCCCGCCGGCCGCTTGACGAAGCGGCACGGACCCACGCGCTCGATGATTCGCGCGAGCACGGGATCGGCGCGCTTGAGGTGCCGCACGGCCGGGCGCAGCGACGGCGCACCGGTTGCATTCGTGTTCGTCACCCACGGAAACATATCGCATCCATTCGCCGGCGCGCTGGCGCCGGCGCCGGAACGCGATCATTCTAGGGCATGCGCAAGCTCATCGCCTATTTCCTGCGCGGACTCGTCGTCACCGCGCCGGTCGTCGTCACGCTGTGGGTGTGCTGGGAAGTCTTTCGCCGCATCGACGGTCTGCTCCACCTGTCGATTCCCGGCGCGGGCTTCGTCGTTACCGTTGTCGCGATCACGCTCGTGGGTATGATCGCGTCATCGCTCGTGACGGCGGGCCTCGTGTCCGTGCTCGAGAGCTCGATCGAGAAGCTCCCCTTCGTGCGCCTCGTCTATTCGTCCACGCGCGATCTGTTGAACGCGTTCGTCGGCGAAAAGCGCCGCTTCGACATTCCCGTCACCGTCACGCTCGTGCCGGGGAGCGGCGCGAAGATGATCGGCTTCGTCACCCGCGAATCGCTCGACGCGTTCGGACTCCCCGGCTACGTGGCGGTGTACGTGCCGCAGGCGTACGCGTTCGCGGGACATCTGCTGCTCGTCCCCTCGTCGCAGATCGAGCGGCTGGCCGGCGAGAGCGCCGACCTGATGGCGTTCGTGGTGTCGGGCGGCGTGGCCGATGGCGCACGCCGCGAGCTCAAGCGCTAGCGGCGCGGTCAGGCGGCCGGAAGCGGCTCGCCGCCCGACGCCGTGCCCGGCGCCCCGAGCTCGCGCGACATGATCTCGAGATCGAAGCCTTCCTTTCGCACGCGAAGATCGTAGTACAGCAGCGTCGTGACGGTGGAGAGGATCGGATAGATCGCCACGCCCACCAGCGCGCCGACGATCTCGCTCACCCACCGCGACACGAGCGTCGACGCGATGCCGACCGTGACGCCGTAGATCACCACGTAGAGCAGGAAGACGAGCCCGAGGCTGAAGAAAATGTGCGCCGCACAATTTTCCGAGAGCGCCACCGAACGCGTGAACGCCTCGAGCGGTCCCCTCTGCTCGAGCAGCACCGCCTGCTGCACGGCGAAGGTTCGCAGCAGCACGTACGGCACGAACCAGATGCCGAGTGGAATCAGGATGATCAGCAGCAGCCCCAGGTGCGTCTTGATGAGCAGCGGCGCGACCACGGCCAGCAGCATTGCGGACGCCAGAACGGCGAGCCACCTGAGGATGCTCGTGACGAACACCTGAAACACCCGCGCCGCGCCCCGGGGCGTTGCGTTGGCGAGATCGACGGTGCCGTTCAGATAGCCGTCCGACACACAAATCACGAGCACCGCGTCGGCGATCGTTCCGAACACCAGCGCGATGCCGAAGCTGGCGAACATCGCTCCGGGGTGCGCCACCATCACCGTCGGATCCGTGAGCGTATCCCGCATCGCGACCCGCCAGATCACCGACGGCGCCATGGCGATCGCCGCGACCGTGACCAGCTGCGAGTAGTAGCGGCGCAGCAGGTGAAAGCCTGCATCCACAAGCTCGGTCGCGCGGCGAGGACGGATCTCGATAGCGGGCACATTACCTCTCGGGAAAGAGGATCACGGCGGGGCGCTTCCGCGAGTCCCGGAACGCGTCCTCACATTGAAGCGGCCACATCACTCACGCAAGACGCCCGGGGACGGCGCCGCGTTACGTGAGCGCGGCGTCCAGCTCGATCGCGACGTTCCCCTTGATCGCCTTCGATACCGGACATCCATCCTTGGTCGCCTGCGCGATCTTCATGAACTGATCGTTCGTCACGCCCGGAACCGTCGCTCGCACGACGAGCTTCATCGTCGTGATGGCGAACCCGTCGGCCACCTTGTCGATGGTGCACGCGGCCTTCGTCTCCACCTTCGTGGGCGGATGGCCCGCCTGTTCGAGCCCCAGACTCAGCGCCATGCTGTAACAGGCAGCCTCGGCCGCCGCGAGCAGCTCCTCGGGGCTCGTGCCGGGCTCCTCCCCGAAGCGCGTGCCGAACGAAAACGTTCCTCCGATCTTCCCGCTCGCCCCCGAAAAGCTTCCCTTCCCCTTTTGCAGCCCGCCCTCCCAGGCGGCCGTTGCATTCCGTGTCGGCATCGTAGTGCTCCAGAAATGAATGGTCTGCGCGCATCGCATCGCGCGCATCGCGAAGGCTAGCCACGAATGCGCGAGCGGCCAACGCCCGCTCCCCGCCCCCTACGGGCGCCGTTAGTCTTCATGCATGACCGATGACGGCGCACCGCGCTCCATTCCTCCCTCCATCGACCGCGTGTTGCGACAATTCCGCGCGCTCGGTCGCGAGGAGAAGATGCAGGCGCTGCTGTCGTACGCGAAGAAGCTCGAGCCGCTCCCCGATCGCTACGCGGCGATCGACCGGACGAACTTCACGATCCCCGAATGCCAGACGCGCGTCGACATCTTTCCCGAATATCGCGACGGCAAACTGCATTTTTTCGCCGACGTGAACGTGCGCCAGTCGCCCACGATCGCCGCCTTTCTCTCCATTCTCTTCTCCGCGATCAACAACCAGCCGCCGGAGACGACGCTCGACATTCCGTCCGACTTCGTGCGCACGATGATGGAGAACATCGGGCTGGGCGCGCGCGAGTCCGGTCTCACGGCCATGGTCGCGCGCGTGAAGCGCTACGCGGCCGAGGCCGAGCGCTTCGCGGCCTGACGCGGCCGACCACTCTTCCCGGAACCTTCCAATGGCTGAGCGCACGCAGAGCTACGCGACCCATCGCCGCTTCTTCCCGCTCTTTCACTTCATCGCGGTTCCACTCATCGCGCTCTACACCGGCTACTCGGTGTACGTGTTCGTGCACGCGCCATCGCTGGCCACGGCGGCGCCGATCGTGCTCGGCGTCGGCCTCATCTGCGCGCTCCTCGCGTCGCGGATCATGGCGCTCGCGGTGCAGAATCGGGTGATTCGCCTCGAGATGCGGCTGCGGTTCGACCGCGTGTTCGGCGCCGCGGCGGCGGACGCGTTCTCCGCGCTCACGCTGCGCCAGCTCATCTCGCTTCGCTTCGCGTCGGACGCCGAGCTGCCGGCGCTGGTGCAGCGGGTTCGAGCGAACGAGCTCGCCACGTCGCGCGATGTGAAGCAGGCCATCCGCGACTGGCAAGCGGACTTCCTGCGCGCATGACGTTCGCGAGCGAGGCCGCGCTGGAGGACGCGCTCTCGGCGCCCTCGGCGGGCACGCTCGACGCGCTGCGATCCACCCCCGGCGACATCGTGGTGCTCGGTGCCGCCGGAAAGATGGGACCCACGCTCACGCGCATGGCCCGCCGCGCGCTCGATGCGCTGGGCCGCCACGATCGCGTGATCGCTGTATCGCGCTTCTCGTCGGCGAGCGCGGAACGCTCGCTCCGCGATCACGGCATCGAGACCGTGAAGTGCGACCTGCGCGATCGGGCCGCGGTGGCGGCGCTCCCCGACGCCCCGAACGTGATCTTCATGGCCGGCCAGAAGTTCGGCACGCAGGACGCGCCCTCCGCTACCTGGGCGATGAACGTGATCGTGCCGTCGATCGCC